>JAABUK010008255.1_pt1 | contig 14698 bp, 1 predicted proteins | sample 5559141 | NCBI WGS metagenome assembly JAABUK01 (sample SAMN10711869, study PRJNA513367) | rock metagenome | isolation source: Antarctica rocks | place: Antarctica: Victoria Land, Pudding Butte nord | collected 2016-01-03
TACTAACGGGTATTAAATTAGGGGTACGCTATTAATTTTAGACCCCCGTTTATAGCCCCTATTTATAACTATAACTTTATTCTATTTATAACTATAGCCCTATTCCATTCATAGCTATAGCGTATTTTATAGTCCTATCGTTATCGTACTTTTATAATTATTACTATCGTACTCATAAACCCCTAACGTATACCTTAGCGTATAGCCTATATATTACCCCCGTAAGGATTTCGCCTAAATCGATCGATTCCGGGGATTAAAATTTACTAGCGTTAAAGATAGTTCCGGGGGGTCGCTACTATCGATAAAGGCGATTACAGAATATTAAAATTTTAGGTAATAAATTACGTGATTTTTTAAGGCTAGGGCCTTTAAAGTTTTAAGTTTAAATTACGCTCGTTAGGAGCCCGATATATATCTTATAACGGCCTTAGGCGCCCGTCGAGCGCCCGGCGAGCGATTTAACGCTCGAAGGGTACTCGGCGGGCGCTCGACGGGCGCTCGGGGCCGTTTAGGCGCTCCGAGCCTACCTTAAGCGCCTAAAATAATTTACCGAATAACCCCGAGCCGCTAAAGCCGGTTTTCGATTTACCGACGTATTATATTATACTAAAACTAGCTTTATAGTAACTACTAAGTATAGTATATAAATCCTATATAAAGAGTATACGGCGTGGTTACGTTATTTATATTATAGTATTATATTATAGTTTCCGGTACTCCGGAACCCTTTTAGAAATAGGAGGCTCGGAGCCCTCGCTCTAACTCTTTAGAGATTAATTTTATTATTTAAATATAAAGATTATTTTCCTACTAAGGTTTTATATTTACTTTCATATTATTATAAACACCCTAGGCACTATGACCTAATATTTAAAGTCTTTTCGGGGGTAGTAATACCTTCGAATTCATTACTATTTTTATAATAAAGGTCGTCGGAGGGGGTTTAATTGATATTATTATCACTAAATTTATCTAGACGTCCCGAGGTTAAACCCGATATTATAATAATAATAAATCTTTTTTTTAGAAAGATTTAAAAGATTAGAACTATAATACCTAAGGCCGCTAGCGTAGAGTTAACGACTTAGTAATAATATAAAAAATATAAAATAATTACGGGATTTATTACTAGGTAATTTTTAAATCCTAGATTTAATAATAGAACTAATCTCTAAGAATTCTAATAAAACGGGGGAATATTAACTCGATATAAAATTACTAAAAATTAAAACCCCGCGATACTAAGGCTAGAACCTCGTATCGATAAATAATAATATTATAAAGGTAACGGAGCGTAGGTATATATAATATACTAGCGTTTTTAACGGGGCGTAGGCGTATATAATATATTACTATTTTATAATAATATCCTAATTTATAGTATTAAACCGGCGGAGTATTAACGGTATATTAAATAAATACTCGAATAATTATATTAATTCTAGTTATTTATTAATTTTAAGAAATATTAATTTAATACTAAAATAGTCGAGTTTTTAAATTTTATTATATTTATTAATAAAATAGTTATAAACCCGGAATATATTAAAATTATTAAGAAATAACTTTAATTAAAAATATATCGAGAGGTATAAATCTTTTTAGGCTTCGTTAATTTCTATAGGCGGTTTATTTATAATTATTTTAATATAATTATATTATTAATTAATTAATTAATTTATATACTTACTCTAGTAAAACTACTTTATTAATAAGGGAGTTCCGCGAATACTTTTTTAAAGAGTTATTAATAGTTCTTATTAATCGTTAAAGAAACCTCGTCGATTAAAAATTTTAATTTATCGATAATTTATCTCCTCTTTTTACTAGTTAGTAGCCGATAATTATAATTATTTTAAAATACTATTTATCTCTTCTCTCCGTTTCTCTTCTATTTTAGTTTTCCTAATTTTATTTACTTATCTCGTGGGCCTATAGGCCGCTTTATTATATATTTATTAAATAGTCGATACCTACGGCCCTTCGGCCGGAACTACGTCGTTTATTAACTTATTTAAAAGTATTAAAATAAATAAGAAAATAAATTTATTTAAATAAATAAACGGCGCTACGGAAGTATTTTAGATTTTACGAGATATATTCGTAAACGCGTCTTTTCTATACTATTATAATTTAATTAAATAATTATATATAAAGACGGATACTTCTAACTTTAATTTTAATTTTATATTATTATAATAAAATAAAAATAATTATTAGCGCTTTATAATATTCTAGTCGCGGAAATTAAATCCCTTAAAATAAAATTATAAGATTTATAATTAAGAATTATTTATTATTATAATAGTAATAAAATAATAGTAATACTATTTAGAAGGTAGCTCTTATTATATTAAAATCTAAACTAATTATAATAATTTAAAAGATTTTATAAAATAGAAGGAGTTAAATTCTAAATAAGTCTATTAAGTATTTAAATTAACTATTTATAATTAAAAAATCTTCTATTATACTAGAAAATTAAATTCTACCGATATATTATCGCGGCGCTTTAATTGTAAAGGAGTATCGTCGTTAAATACTAAATTATTATTAATACTTTAGAATAAACTTATTCTTTAGACTAGCGGTTAATTATCGGAAAAAAATAAAAAAGTAAAGATAACTATAACCTCTACTTTTTAAATTATAAAATTAAAAATAGTAATTTTAAAACGGGATATTATAATAGTATTTAAAATTATATATAATAATTTTAAAAGGCTTATTAAAATATTAATTCGGGAATTATAAATTTATAATAATTAAATAAACTCTTTTCGAACTAGAGCGAATATATTAAAGGACCGTCGTTATATAAAGAATAAAATATAGGTTATAAACTCCGAGGGATTATTAAAATATAATAGTTATTTTTATATATTAAAGAATAAAGCTTTAAGGGAAGAGTTTATAAAAAAATATTATAATAATTCTCTAATAGGTTATTTTAGCGTTATAAAGTTATATAAATTATTTACCCGAAAGATTTTCTAGGAGGGTAATTTAAAGTAAATTATAAATTATACTAAAACTTACGATATATATTAACGAACGAAGGCGCCGCGATATTATTTATATAATAAATTAAATTCGCTTCCTATTATTATTTAATTATAGAAGGAAATTTCTATAGATTTTATAATTAATTTACCAGCTAGTAAATATAGGGATATTATTTATAATATTATTTTTATTATTATTAATCGATTTATTAAAATAATTAAATATATATTTATAATTATTAAAATTAATACCGTTTAGTTAATAGAAGTATTTTATTTTAAAATTATTTACCGTTAGAATATACTTAATAGTATCGTTAGCGATAGAGGTTTTATTTTTATAAATACTTTCTAGTCGGTTATATATTTTTATTCGAAAATTAAATAATATTTAAATACTATCTTTTACTCTTAAATAAATAAATAAATAAAGTATTAAAATTAAGTATTAAAATACTATTTATATATATTTATTAATAATAAATAAATTAATTAGGCTAGATTACTACCTATAATAGAATTCTCGATAAATAATAATTAAAGTACCGCCGTCGGAACGATATTATTTTTCTGTATATATAATTACTATCCTGAAATCCGTTAAGAGGTCGAGGATAACTCTAAAGAAAAAAAGTACTAGTTATAAATAATAAAATATAATAATTATAAATTTTAAAAAAAAAATTATAAAGCGCCTTTAAAACACTATTAAATACTAAATTAAATAATATAATAAAACGTATAAATTATAAAATTATAAAGGGCCTTTAAAACGCTATTAAATACTAAATTAAATAATATAATAAAACGTATAAATTATAAAGTTATAAAGTTAGTAATTTAATTATATTAATAATAAAGAATTTAAAGTAAAAGCGCTTAAATAAAAAATTATCCTATAAATTTATAGAGTCTTTTAGGGATTATTAATAAAATATAAATATAAATATACCGCCTATTACTACTTTCTATATATAAAATTTATAATATCTTTTATATATTATTATTTAAATTATATTATCTTCGCGATTATATTAATACGGCGGAATCTTTTATATAAGCCCCCGAATTTATTAATAATAATAAATTATAGGAGGTAGAAGAGGTAATTAATAAAGTTAAAAATAAAGAAAATATTTAATATAAAGTTAAATAAACTAGTTAAAGCGAAAAATATATTTAATAATTATTAAACGAAGAGTTTATTAATATTGATTAATTAATTAAAACCTTTAAATAAATAGGTAGTAAATATAAATATATAAATATAATTAAAGCGGTTATTTAGTTATATAAAATAATAAAACGGAATAAACGGAGCCGATATTAAAAGTAAATATTACTACTTTTATATTAATATTTATATAATAAATATTCTCCTCTATATTTATAACCTTATTAGACGGTTTTAAAATATAATTAAATTCGATTTATTATTAGAACTATCTATGTATAATAGCGATAAGATATTGTATTTATAAAAATACTTTTATTTTAGATATAGTTTATATAAATACCTAGAATATATTATTAAATAATATATTTAGGTAAGTTTAACTAGCGCCGATTTAAGAAAAAAAGAATTCAATATTATTATTATATTATATAAAATATTTAGTTCCTATCGGAATCTTTAGAAGAAAATATAATATCTTTAATATAATTCTTAAAATCCCGTTTATACTAGTAGAAACTCTCGGCCTCTTTTTCGAGAACTTTATTCATTATCTTTAATTCCTTAATATACTAATTCGCCGCCGTTAATTAATTCTATAAATTAACGATTATAGTAGGAGTTTACCTACTAGTTATTATTATTTTATTATATTCCTTATATTACTAGGTAATTTATTTATTTATTAAATTATATTTATAATCTTCTTTAAGAGTTCTATTACCGATATAAATATATTAATATATAAATCTTTTTACCTTCCTTCGGAAAAGTTTAGAGATTTATTATTATTAATATATATTATTTTAAAGCTTACGATTATAGCTCATCTTTATATAATAATCGATTCCGTAATAATTAATATAATAGAGCGTATAAGGAGGGGACGTATCTCGAATATAATTATTATTAAACTAATAGAAATAGACCCGGTAAAGAAGTTATAAAGTATAATAAATTACTATTATAATTAGTATTACGTAGTCGCGCTAATAGCGGACTAGTTATATTTATTAATATATTTATAACTAGAATAATTAATATAAATTAATTAATACTATTAAATAGGAGCTATTTATAAAGTTAGAAGAAAATTATATATAACGAGAATATTATCTATATATTAGTTATAATACTAGAATACTATTATAGAGCTAGAGTAATAATATACGAAAAAGACTAGAGAAATTACGAAGAGAGAAAATAAATAAGCGAGCGAGTTTATTTTAATAATAAACGGTCGCGCTAAATACTTTATTATTATTATATATTAATACGCGCCTCCGCTCCGCTACCTCGCTCTTATTAATAATAACTACTATTATTATAATAGTTATATTATTACTAATCTCCGGGTATAATATTAAGGCTATATCGTTTATATATAATACTTTACTACTAGTATTTATTATAGTATAATAAGAGTATATAATAAGAGTAGCTACTACTATTCCGTTACTAGTATTATAAATACTATAAGAATAATCTAATATACTATATTTACTATAAGTACTATAAGCGCTATAGGAACGATAGTATATATTATTTTACTCCGTTACTATTATATATAATAATACTATAGAGACGAAAGAAATATTATTTAATTAATTATTATTATTATATATTAACGCTATAGGGATAACTTTATAAATATACTATTTATTTACTACTAATACTACTATATAGTAAAGATAGTTAATAGTATTACTTTTCTATTATTAATACTATTTTATAATACTATAAGAATAGTTTCGTATCGCTCCGCGATTAGTATTATATATTAGTATTATAGGACCGATAGTATAAATTAAAAAACTCTTTTTTCTTATTTCTCTTAAAGAGTTTAAAGATTTTTTAATAAACTTCGTAATTTAGCTAGATACTATTCCGTAATTAATATTATAAATATTAAACGATTAAGTATATAACCTTATATTTAGATTATTATATAATAACGTCGTTATATTAAATAACTCTTTTTCTCTATTTCTTTTAAAGGGTTTAAAGATTTTTTAATAAAATTTTTAAAATTAAAATATCTAAATACTTAGAGACTAAGGTTTAAAAAAAGAAGTAATTATAAAGTAATAATATATTATATATATTTACGCCCCGTTACCTCTATAATATTATTATTTATCGATATAGGGTTCTAGCCTTAATATCGCGGGGTTCTAATTTTTAATAATCCTATATCGAGTTAATATTCCCCCGTATTATTAGAATTCTTAGAGATTAGTTTTATTATTAAATCTAGGATTTAAAAACGAATTTAATAATAAACTCCGTAACTATATTACGTTTTTTATATTATTACTAAACCGCTAGCTCTATATTAACGGTCTTAAATATTATAAATATAACCTAGTTTATTATAATTATAGTAATTTATTATTTTTTTACCCCCGTATTATTATTTATTTCTTTTTTAAAATTTTCTCGTAGATCCTTTCTTAGTAAAATCGAGTTTTATTAATATATATTTATATAAATTAGACTTTTTATAACGGTAATAATTAGCCGAGTTATATTTATAATTCTAAATTTTTAAACGTCTTTATTTATTAATTCCTCCGTTATAGTATTTCTCTATTATAGGTTTATATAGTTTATTATCGACCGCGATTATTTATTCTATAAATATATCGAGGTTTTAGATATTAATTCCTATTTATATAAATTTATCCTTAATATTATTTTTTAGTCCTCGTCGATATATTATTATAAAAACGGTATTATCCTAGTCCGTTAATATTATATAGTATTAAAATTATACCGAGTAGTCGGACGTAGATCTTCGTTATATTAAATATTAAATAATACGAATTGTTATATTACTCTTATTAGAATATCTAAATATATAGTAAATTTTAGTTTTAAATCGAGAAAAGTTCTCTATCTAAAACTTTATATCCGAATTATCGATATTATTTAATCTTTCTATATAGTATTTTGAAAATAATTTAATTTATTTCTACGCGTTACCTCTTGTATAGGTAATAGTCAATATCGTTTATTTATTAATTAATATAGTAATTTTATTAAATATAAAGAATAATTAAAGTTAAATAAATTAATCGTTAAGTTTCTTATACTCTCTATAATATTAATCTAGATAGGAGACCTTAATACGATCCCCGTCTTTTATAATATTACGTCTTCTAGTATTATTTTAGATATTTAGGGCTAGGGCTCTTTATAATCCTAAAATATTTATTTTAAAAATACTTAAAGTATTAAGACTCTCCGTTTAATATTTTAATATAACGTCGATAAAACCTAGGTTAATATTCTTAGAAAGAAATATTAAAGATTAATAAATAATAATCTTCGTATAAATAATTAGATATAACTAGATAAATTTAATAAATTTAATTAATAATTTAATAAACGTCTATATTTAGAATCTATAATTAAAAGTTTAAAGAGAAGTTAAATATAAAGTTTTTATTTATTAAAAAAATATACTATTTATATAATAAAAGGAAATCGTATTAAAAATAGTATATTTACTCTATTTACTCGGTAATTATAGTAAATAATTTTACTATTAATATTTATTTTATCCTTTTACTAAATAATTCTAATACTATATATTATTCGTAATATCGATATTATAAAAAGATTTCTTAGTTATACTATATATATAATTCAATAATCTACTTCTTAATTTCATTATATTAATTCTTATATATTATAGCGAACTCTGTAACGATAAATATAGAGGTTATATTATAAACTAGGTAGTTTATTACTTTTATTAATTAATAATCTTTATAAATTATTATTTATTTAAATTAAAATTTAATAAACTCGTTAAATTTATATAAATCCTTTTTAATTTCTTTTAATATATAATTTATCGATCATCCTCTTGAAGCTCGAAGAGATTCGAATATTATATATAAACCTCGTTAACGTTAAAGTACTCTTTATTTATTCGTTTTATTTATCGCCTTATTTATCGGCCTCTAGTTTATTTTTTATTTTCTCGTTTTATTTATTAATCTTTAGTTTACTCTTTACTCTTTTATTTTATTTATCGGCCTTTAGTTTACTCTTTACCCTTTTATTTATCGGTCTTTAATTTACTCTCTACTCTCTCGGTCTATTTATCGACCTTTAATTTACTCTCTACTTTCTCGCTTTATTTATTATTATCTAGTCTATTACTAACTTTCTTATTTTACTCGTTATTTTTCTACTTTACTCTCTATTTCTTTATTCTATTTCTCGTTTATTTACTCTACTTCTCGTCCTCTTATTATAATCTCTACTCTTTTCTTTGATTTAGTATCTTCTTCTTTAATTTCCTAGTTTATATCTTTCTACTCTTTATTATCTACCCTCTTTCTTTACTTTCTAATATATTCCTAGTCTTTTTATATATTATATAATTTGAAATATATAATTTATTATTTAGATTACTTTATAATAATTAAAATTTAGAGTATAAAGGTAGTAATAATAATAATATATAATAATAATATTAACGCTAGAAGTAAAGTAGTATATATTATATAATTTAATATTCCTAGAAATATATATATTAGTTTATAACGTAAGAGAGAAAACTATATTATACTATAATATATAAAACTAATTTAAGTTTTAGACTTTATAATAAGTAAAGAGATTAATAATAAAGACTTTTATAAAACTAAAAGTATATATTAAATACTATATTAATAAATCTCGAATTTAAATATCTAGTAAATATTATTTAAGAATATAGTATTTAGTCGAGAAATAACTAGATTAAATACAGAGGAGAGGCGGAGTAAAGACGGAGGAGAAATATTATAAATTAATCGAGATTAAAATTAATTCTTATATTTAAAATATTTCTAGATATTATAGTAATACTAGGTAAATCTAATAAATCGAGGTTACGGGCTCTCTAGTTTAATATTATAAATTTATATATCTTCGAATTTTAAAATATACTAATCGAGATATTTAAGAAGAGTAAATAAAAATAATAAAAACTCTTAAATAAAAAATAAATACTTAGAATAATCGTAGATAAAAATTTAAAATATTCGATAATTATTAATATATATTAACTTTATATCTCGCGGCGCTTAATCGTCTAGACGGTTAAAATTAAAATTAAAATTTAATATATAATTAAATATTAAATAAATACTAGAGAGATTATTAAAGCGCGGAAAATAAAGCGTAGATATAAATAAATAAATAAACTCGTATATACGGCGCTTATAATAATATAGGCGCCTAGAATTATAATAAAAATAATTAAATTCTAGAAATTAAAGTTAAAACTAGTAGAATATAATTTAAATATAATTAATAAAATGATTTAAAGAAAATAACTTTAATTATATACTTTTATATTAATTAATCTAGATTTAATTATATCTTTTGAATAGTTTCTTTATATTATTTACTCTAATTTAAATAATCTTTACTCTTTATATATAATACGGATATTCTTTATTAATTACTCTTCTATACTCTCGTTTAAATAATTTCCTCTTCTTAACCTCTTTTATTCTAGATTATATATAATGAACTACTTCCTATATTATTTCCTCGGAATTAATATAGATTCTCGTTTTAAATATATTATTTAATAAAGAGTATATTTTAGTTATAAAAGAACTTAAAAGATAATTTAAATAAAAAGATAAATAAATTTATTTAAAAAGACGGGGTAAAGAGAGTTTATAAAAAATACTTCGGCGCTAGAATCTAAAAAAAGAAATAATAAATCCGTAGTCGAGATATCGAGGATTAATAACTATATTTATATTAAGATAATATAATTATTAGAGACTTTTCTATAGAGAATATATTTAATTAATTATATTTATAACGTTTAAGCCTTAACCGCTTCTAATATATAAAACCTATAATATATTTATATTAAAGAAATATTAATATAATGTCCGAATACTTTTTATTTCTTAGAATTCTAATAATTATAATACTTTCCTCTTTTATATATATTAAACTAATAGTATATTTATATATAAAATATTAATAATAGTATCCTAGAGTAATTTTAAATATTTAGGATTTATAAAATTAGAGTAATTTCTTTTAATAATATTAAACTAGATCTAGTTTCGGAATATATTAAATTAATAATTATTCCTAGAGATTATCCTCGATATTAATTTAATTTAAACTTAATATTTATTAAAATATCTACGATATTTAAAAAATTATAAATAATTAAACTTTTTAGATAGAAATCTCCTAAACTAGATATTTATTTATTATTAAAACTACGTAAAAACATAATTAGTATTCTTTAGATTTTTAATTTATAATATATTTTAATTAATTTAAAATCTTGTGAAATATATACGTTTTAGAATCTTTTTATATATTAAATATATCTAAAAATTTTAGGTAGATAAAGTAACTCGTTAACGAGAACTTTATTAAAACTTTATAATAACTAATTTTAAAACCCCTCTACCGCTCTTAAAGTATAGCTTTATTCTCTATATCGTTTACTAATTCACTTGATTTAGGAAAGCCTCTTATAATATCTACGCCGCGGAATAGGGAAGGGAAGGGACAAAACTGACCCCTATTCCCTTCCCCGGAGTAGGGAAGGGAATGGATAGGGAAGGGAAGGGAATACTAAAAGAAAATAGGGAAGGGAAGGGATTACCTATTATTCCCTATCTCTACCCTCCCTATAGGGCTGGCCATATATGCGCGCATACATGCCCCATTACTACCCCCATATATGGCTATATATGCGCGTATACATGCCCTATTGCTACTCCCGTGTAGCCTATATATGCGCGCATGCATGCCCCATTGCTGCTCCCGTGTGGCCCATGTATGCGCGCATGCATGCCCCATTGCTGCCCCCATATATAGTTATATATGCGCGTATACATGCCCCATTACTGCTCCCATATGGCCCATGTATACCCTATATATGGCCTATATATGCGCGCATACATACCCCATTGTGTTAAGGCTCTCCGTTCAACACCTTAGTATAACGTCGATAGGACCTAGGTTAGTACTCGTAGAGAAGAGTATTAAGGATTAAAGGATAATAAACTTCGTATTAATATAAAATAAGGCTAGATAAATTTAATAAACTTAATTAATAATTTAATAAATATTTATATTTAGAATCTATAATTAAAAGTCTTAAAGGAAGTTAAATATAAAGCTTTTATCTACTAGGAAAGTACGCTATTTATATAATAAAAGGAAATTATATTAAGACCTCTATAGTCTCCTATAATAGTATAACTATTAAAAGTTATTAAATATAATCGCTTATAGTAGCCTAGTTACTAAAAACTATTAAGTATAATCACTCGCTTAACGTTACGATTATAACTATAATTACTTTTATTATAAGTTTAGTTAGTCCCGTATTAAGATCGTAATACTAGCTCCCCCCTCTCGACTTCCGTCCTCGGAAATTAAACTATTCTTTTTAATACCGCTCTATCGAATCGAGAAGTTTAAATCTCTTATTATTTATTATAAGGAGTTTACTTTAACCTTTCTCGTTATAGTTATATACTCTTATAAGAATTATTCTTTTAATTTTAAAGAGTATAAAACTAGTCCTAAATTAGATCGGTATACCCGATACGTATATAATAGTAGGAAATATAACTTAATAGTATCGCCGGTAGATATATATTATATAGAAAAAACGAGGAAGAATCTCTAGCTTAAAATAAAAGCTACGTAGACGAAATTTATTCGTTTATAATTTTAATATAATAAGGTAGAGGATAAAAAGGAAAAGTTAATAAAATATAAACTTTAAAATATCGAGGAGCTAGAATTAAATAAACGGGTAGTTAATACCGTTAGTACTACTAAACCCGACGACTTTTTATTTAACGTTTCGTCCGAGCTCTTTAAGTTATCTTTTGATTTTAACTAGTTAGGTATCGCCTACTCCCCTTTTAATATTAACGGAACTCCGCGAGAAGTTATTAATAATTCGTAAAGTTAGTATTAGATTCTTATATATTTTCCGATTCGTCGTATCTTTTTTATTTAACGAGGTAGTTTTAATTATTATAATCTAAAATCTTTTCTACCTCGAACTCCGTTTTTTCTTTAATCTAGAAATAAAAAATATCCTATAAAGGTATCGTAGAATCTATTAATTTTAGTATAGAGATAAAGAATATTAGGTATACCTTAGCGTCGGCTAGAAGATTTAATTCGTAGTTAATTAATCCTTTAATCTTCTTAATCGAAAATAGTCCGACTTTAATATAATTTAGTTTCTTATTTAGTCTTTTACTTTTTATATTCTTTATTAAGAAATATACTTTATCCCTCTCTTTTAATTAAGTATATTCTTTTCGATACTTATTTATCGTTTTCTTAATCCGAGTATTTATTTAGTTAATCTAGGTTTATATACGTCGGTAAAACGAAAAGTGGCTCGATTATAGTTTAGGGCGCTCGACGGGCGCCCCGGGAGCCTTAAACGCGATATTTATTTACCGACTCGATAGGCGCTTAAGGTATATAGTTAAGGGGCCTAAGGCCACTCGGGTATATACCGAGTAAACCTAAAACCGCTACTAACGGGCACTAAATTAGGGGTGCGTTATTAATTTTAGACCCCCGTCTATAGCCCCTATTTATAGTTATAGCCTTATTCTATTTATAATTATAGCCCTATTCTATTCATAGCTATAGTATATTTTATGATCCTGTCGCTATCGTTACCCTCTAATTATTATTATCGTACCTATAAACCCCTGACGTATGCTTTAACGTATGGCCTACGTATTACCCCCGCGAGGATTTCGCCTGAATCGATCGATTCCGGGGATTAAAATTTACTAGCGTTAAACGTAGTTCCGGGGGGTCGCTACCGTCGATAAAGGCGATTATAAAACATTAAAATTTTAGGTAGTAAATTATATAATTTTCTAAAGCTAGGGCCTTTAAAGTTTTAAGTTTAAATAACGCTTATTAGGAGCCCGATACGTATTTTATAGCGGCCTTAGGCGCCCGTCGAGCGCCCGTCGAGCGATTTAATACTCGAAGGGTACTCGGCGGGCGCTCGACGGGCGCTCGGGGCCGTTCGGGCTCCTTAAGTCTACCTCGGGCGCTCGAGGTAGTTTACCTAATGGCCCCGAGCCGCTAAAGCCGGTTTTCGATTTACCGACGTATTTTAATATAATACCTTTATATTAATTATATAAACTAAGGCTCTTTATACGTTTGGCCCTTCTTTAGGTTCGAGGAATATATTAATATATTTACTATAATTCGCGAAGAATAGTGTAAGCTTTATTATATTAGATTAATTATTATTAAATACTAATTAAGTTATAAGTAAAAGTCTTACCTAATTATTCTATTTTTTATTAACGTAATATCGTAAATATATCTTTATCGTTTAGTTTATCCGCTTTATTTATCTATCTATTTATAGATAATATACGGTTAATATTCGTAACTTAGTTTTAATAGTATTAACTAGTATCTTCTAATAGTTAGATATAAATTATTTATTTTTATTAGAGGTAATTAACCTAGGTATCCCGTAATCCTTAATTAATCGATCTAGTAGTACGAAGGCGACTTATTCTACTTTATATATTTCCTTAATTAGTATTATTATAGTGTATTTATTAAGTTTATTATAAATTATTATAATAGAGTTAAAGGTCTTTATTATAATAGGGTCTTTTAACTTTAATAATTTAATAACGAAGTTTATTATAATATCGTCCTATAGTATCTCTAGTACCGGGGCGAATTAAATCTAACCGTATTTAACGTATCTTATAGACTTATTCTACTAATATTCGATATAATCTTTAATATATTTTTCGACGTATAATTTTAATCCTAGTACATCGTATTCTTTATAAATAAATTCTATAATTTTAGTAACTCTAGGGTATCCTTAGGCTAGATTATTATAATAATTATAGATAATTTCCTTAAGATATCCCTTAGGAAGATATATTTTCTTATTATATTCTAATAGTTTAGTTTATAGTTATTAACTTCTTAATATTCTAGTTAGTATATCGTTTTTATAGTCCTTCCGGATATTATTAATAATTCCGGGAATAGAGATATATAGTGTCGCTATTAGTTATTTTATTAGGACTAGCGATCTATCCTATTATTAAATAAAGACTAGTTATATAATTATATTCTTTCCCTTTATATAGTCCTCCCGTTTATTAAATATATCGGCGCGACCGTTATCCTTCTTTAAGGTATAGAAGATCTTGAATTTATATTATCTTAATAGTTCTAACTATTTAATCTATCTTCGGTTTAACTATTTTATCGTCGTAAAGTTAAGAAGATTCTTATAGTTTATAAAGATAGTAAGATCCGAATAACTTTCTACGTATACCCTTTATTATTCTAATAAGGATACTACTACTAGTAATTCCTTATCGTAGATATTATAGTTTTATTCCATTAATAATATTTTTCTAGAGTAATATACGATAGGGTATTATTTATCGTTTCTCTACTAAAGTATATAAGCGCCTATTATTAAATC
>JAABUK010008257.1_pt1 | contig 14697 bp, 10 predicted proteins | sample 5559141 | NCBI WGS metagenome assembly JAABUK01 (sample SAMN10711869, study PRJNA513367) | rock metagenome | isolation source: Antarctica rocks | place: Antarctica: Victoria Land, Pudding Butte nord | collected 2016-01-03
CAGACCTCGCCGACCAGAGCGCCCCGCTTCACACCACGGTGACCATCCAGGAGGCCGATACGCTCGCGACCGTCAGCTGATTACCTGACCGCCACCGCGAACTTCCACGACGGCCGGGACAACCTCCTGACGTCGACGCCACGGCTCACCTTGCCGCTGAGCTCGGGCTGGATCCTGGCGCTGTCGTCGAGGGTTGGGAGCGTTGGCAGGACGCCCTGAGAAACGCCGACGGCCACGATGTCGCGCGCTTGCGTGGGACATATTCCGAAATGGCCGGCGCCCTCACCGCCCTTGCCGATCTGGCGCGCGCGGAAGTGGAGCGCCGCGACGATGCTTGGCGCCCGATCTCGGCGGACATCCGAGCCGATCTGCCAGAGGCCAGAGCTGCGGTCGGAGGGCAGCAACGGCTTCCCCATCTCAAGGCGGCGGAAAAGTGGATGCGCGACGCCGCTTCGACCTTGCAGGCTGAGCGGCTGGCGCCGATCGCCGACGCCGCCAAGGCCAACTGGGACGAGCTCCGGCAGGAGTCCAACGTTTCGCTTGACGGCTTCCAGCTGCAGAAGTCCGGCAACGTGCGTCGCGCCGAGGTGGCGGTCAGCGTCGATGGAAGCGAAGCTTCGGCATTCGGCGTGATGAGCCAGGGCGAGCTGCACTCGCTCGCGGTGTCGGTCTTCCTCCCGAGGGCAGGGTTCCGCGAGAGTCCCTTCCGCTTCATGGTCATCGACGACCCCGTCCAGAGCATGGACCCGGCAAAGGTCGACGGCCTCGCCAGAGTCCTCGCCTCGGCAGCGAGGGATCGGCAGGTGATCGTGTTCACGCACGACGAACGCCTCCCAGAGGCCGCGCGCCGCTTGGGCCTCGATGCGACGGTCTTCGAGGTAACCCGGCGGCTGGGGTCGATTGTCGAGGTTCGCCCCGCGCTCGACCCAGTCAAGCGCTATCTCGCCGACGCGCGGGCCCTCCTGAGCAGCCACGGCGTCCCACCGGAGGTCGTAAAGCGGGTGGTCCCGGGCTTCTGCCGACATGCGCTCGAGGCGGCGTGCATGCAAGCGATCCGACGCCGCCGGCTGACGGCCGGTTCGTCTCACGCGGATGTCGAAGGGGCGCTCGCACGTTGTACGACCCTGAAGACCTTCCTCGCGCTCGCGCTCTTCGACGACGAGACGAAGGGGGGCGAGGTCCTCAGAAGCGTGAACAACCGATTTGGCCGCCCCTCGGGAGATGCCGTCCAGCTCGTGGACAAGGGGGTGCACGAACTCCTCTCGGGCGACCTTCGGAACCTCGTGACCAACTCGGCGATTCTGGCCCGGAAGCTGGCGGAGCTGTCGTGACCGGTACGACCGCGGCAGGTGCTCTGTCACCGTCCGCGCTGGTCGACGCCGCCCGAGATCTTGTCCGCCGACCGACCACAGGCACCGCTGGTCTCTGGCCCAGAGCCGCCGCTCTGCTCGCGCGCCAGGCGCTTGAAGAGGCACTCGATGATCTGTGGTCGAAACGGGCGCCCGGACTGGAGCGAGCGAATGGCCGAGCGCAGCTCCTGTGTCTGCCCGAGTACCTGGGTGATCCCAAGCTCGCGTGGGAGATCGTGTTCACGTGGAGCGCGTTGTCCAATGCCTGCCACCATCACGCGTACGAGCTTGCTCCAACCGCTGCCGAGCTCGAGCGCCGGATCGACGCGGTTTCTCGACTTGTCGAGAAGCTCGGATGCGGACCGTAGACCCGTATCTACGCCCTCTGGGCCGCCGCCCATTCCCGCGCCAGCTCATCAATGCGCGTGCCGGCGTCGTCGACCACGGAGGACAGCAGGTTCACGGGCCGGTCGTCGTTGGACAGGGGGGTTGTGCCGACCAGCGAGGGGAGCTCGATCCCGAGGAGCTGGCGAAAGCGGTCGGCGTGCTTCCAGCCGCGGCGGTTGGACCCCACAAGGGTGCTCCAGACCAACCCTGTGTCGGAGATGTCGTGGCCTCGATTGCGCCGCAGGGTGACCTCGGCGCGCAGGCCGTCCCGCACGGCGCGGCGGAAGTCGCGCAGGATGGCGAGCGCACCGCTCTCGTGGCGGGCACGCTCCACCTCGGTCGCCCGCAGGGCGCGTCCCTCCACCACCGACCGGGCGATCTGGGCCGCTCGCTCCTCGGCGTCGCCGAGCGCCACCGGCTCGCCCAGCCCGGCCAGCTCGCCCACCGCCGTCACGGATTGAGGCGGCACCCGGTCCGCCCGCACCGCCGCTGCGCACGCCTCGTCCTCGGCGAGCACTAGGGCGCGCGGACGCGCTCCCTCCAGCTCGACGGCCTGGAGTGCCGGCCGGAGCTGCGGGTGCCCGAAGGTCACGAGCGCGCGCCAGTCCTCCGCGTCTCGGCTGGCACGGCGCGGGTCAAGCGTGACCGGAGCGCCCGGGCTGTCGAGCGCGAGCCCGAGCTCCTCGGTCACCGTCCGGCCCAATGCACGCGCGTCCAGCGCCGGCGGCGGCAGCGGCACAAGGGGCAGGGGATCCTCGTCGGAGAAGTCGATCCCGCCGGCGTCGAGCTCCTCGATCTGGCGCTCGAGGTTGCCGACCGCGCTCTGGGTCGCCGCATCCCGCTCGGCGCGCGGGCGGCGGTAGACACTGCGAAGCGCCCCCTCCGTCGCCCCGAGAATGGGCTGCAGGCGCCCCACGAGGTCGGCGAACGAGTCGATCCGCGCGAGCAGCGCCGCGTAGACCGAATCCTCCACCGTGCCCGGAATGGTGTAGGAGCGGACTCGCACCACCGGGGCGACCTGGCCTATGCGGTCGATGCGACCGATCCGCTGCTCCACTCGCATGGGGTTCCAGGGCAGGTCGAAGTTGACCAGCCGTGAGCACGCCTGCATGTTCAGGCCCTCGCTGGCCGCGTCGGTGCAGACGACCACCGTCACCTGCCGCGCCTGCAGCGCCTCGACCAGATCCTGCTTGGAGCACGAGCGCCACTCGCCCTCGCGCCAGAGCTGCCCACCGCCGCCGGAGAAGGTGGCGAGCTCCTCGCGATAGGCGGGCTGGAGGCGGTCGCGGAGGTAGCGCATCGTCGTGGTGAACTGGGTGAAGACGATGAGCCCCTCCCGAGCCGCCCGCGCGTCGTTGACATCCCGGCGGAGCTGCTCGTACTTCGAGTCCTCCTCGCGCACGCGCTCCAGGCGCTGGAGGTAGTCGGCCATCTGGGCGACCTCATCCGCGGTGAGCGGCACGGCGGCGGACTCGTCCACCGAGTCGGCACCGAGCTCCTCGTCGGCGTCTTCGAGCTCGCCGAGCAGCTCGAGGTCCTCGTCGAGCTCGAGCCGCGGCGACTCCTCCGCGACCCGCCGCGCGAAAGATTGGCGAATCGCTTCCCATGAGGACGTCAGGCGGCGCCGGTAGGTGGTGAGCACGAAGCCGGCGCCCCTGCGCGTGCCGTGCGCCTCCATCAGCCGGCCGATGAGGTCGTCGAGCTCTGAGTAGAGCTCGCCCTCCTCGGGCGTGAAGTCGATAGGCACGACGGTCGTCTCGCGTTCGGCGATGGGCTCGTGCAGCAGGCCCTGGGCCCGGTAGCGCTTGAGCGTCTCGCGGGTGTGCCGGGTCACGAGTCGGCCCACCGGGCCGCGCTGGCGAACCCACGCGCGCAGCTCGCGTCGCGCATCCGCGCCGAGCTCCTCGGCGAGCGCGCGCGGATCGCCGTCGCCTCGGCCAAAGGCGCCGATGCGCGACTTCGCGTACGCGCCCACCTTGTCGCCGATCTGCTCGAGAACGGCGCGATCGGCGGGGTCAACATCGCCGGGAAGCTGACCGAGGTAGCGGGCGAGCGAGGTCCAGTTCGTGGCCTTCTCGGCCGGACGGCCGAGCTGGCCGAAGAACGCGCGGAACGCGGGGTAGCCACGCTGCGGATCCTGGCCGAGGCCGACGTGGCGCAGCAGGTCGAAGAGCTCGACCGGATGCACCTGCATGGGTGTGGCGGTAAGCAGCCACACCGCCCGGGCGTGGCGGTTCTCCGACACGGCGTCGAGGAGCTCGAGCAGGCGCGAGGGGCGGTAGTCGTCCGGGTCCGAGCCGCGGCGCCGAGCGTGGTGGGCCTCGTCGACGATGAGCAGGTCATAGGGCTCGGCGGCGAGGATGAGCCGCTGGTGCTCGCGCCGGCGGGCGAGGTGGGAGGACACCAGCAAGACCGGCTCGGTCTCGTAGGGGTTCTCGCCCGGCAGGAGCGAGCGCACGTCGTCCGGGTGCGCGCCGTGCACCTCGCGACCCTCCAGCCGCGGCACCCACAGGGCGAACTTCTCGAACAGCTCGTCCTGCCACTGGCGGCACACGTTGGCCGGGGCGAGAATGAGCACCCGCTCGGCCTGGGCGGAGAGCACGAGCCGGCGCAGCGCCATGCCCGCGGAGATCGTCTTGCCGAGCCCGACCTCGTCGGCCACGAGCCAGGAACGCGGGTACTGGCCCGCGAGCCGGTCGACCACCTTGCGCTGGTGGGGGAACAACGTCACGCCGGTCGTCGCCTCGAGCGTCGCCTCGCCGTTGGGCAGCCGCGGCGCACGAGCGAGGAACGCCGCGAGCGAGGGTCGGTTGGCGGGGGGCGCCGGCTCGGCGAAGTCGCGCTCGGGCGGCTCGTCCGGGGCGAGGTCGACCAGGCCCGCCTGCACCGCCGCGGGCAGCGGGACGACGGCGTAGCGCTCGATCCTGCTCTGCCAGCGTTCCTCGAACAGCGCGGCGAGCCGGAGCGTGCGCTTGCGCTCCTCCCAGGACGAGGAGGCCGAGAAGGACTCGAAGTTGTCGAGCCACGCCACCCGGGACTCGTTGTTCGAGCCGTGCATCGCGACGACGTTGCCCTCGGCGTCGTAGAAGATCCCGAGCTTCTCGTGGAAGTAGCCACCGGACTGCTCGGGCGTGAGCGGCCGGCCGTCGCGCCCGAGCTCGACGGCCAGCCGCACCTCCAGCCGCCCCACGCGCACGAGCCACGCGAGCACCTGAATCCGATGGCGGGCGATCTCGTCGCTGGTGGCCAGGCCCGCGAGCAGTCGCGCCGCGAGGTCACCGGGCACCTCGGCGTCGCCGAGCAGCGCGTCGCAGTCCGCCGGTTGCAGCGCGGCTCCGCACACCAGCCGCATCGTCCCGCCGTTGGCGATGAACCGCGCGACGCCCTGGGCGGCGGCGGCGAGCGAGGATGCGCGGAAGTAGCCGGCCGTGCGGTCGTAGCGCGTCGCCCGCTGAAGCACGGGGACGTAGAAGGCCGTGAGCGCGGAGGCGCCCTCATAGACGGGCTCGAGGTCCAGCCCGGTGAGGAGCGGCGGCGGCACCGCGGTTCGGGCAGTCACGCGATGAGGGCGAGCGCGAGCTGATCCTCCGGGCGTGCCTGCTCCGCGGGGATAGGCAGGTCCGGGAAGAGCGTCTCGCGGAGGGAGTCGAGCACGCGGGCCTCCTCACGGACCCACTCGCCCTTGAGCTTCGTGCGGGGGATGGCGAACAGGGCGGCGCGCACGAGCCCCGCGAAGCGTTCTGAATCGAGCAGGTTGCGCTGGGCCAGCCAGCTCCGGGCGGCCCCCAGTCCGTCCTCGTCGTAGATCACCATCAGCGCGTGGAGCGCGTCGACGAGCGTGGGATGCTCGTGCGCGCTCAGGTCGATGGCGCGGGCGGTGCGCCGCTGCTTGGGTGACAGCAGCGTGACGGTCCCGGAAGCGGCCTTGGCCAGCTTGTGCTCGCGGAGCAGGTCGGCGAGGTCGAGGTGGGTGGCCAGTGAGAGCTTGAGCGCCTCGCCGGCCGGGAACTCGGCGGCGCGGAAGTCCGACCAGGCCAGCAGGTACCAGTCGGTGGGTCGGTCGAACTCGATCGTCTTGCCACCGAGCAGTCCGGCCTTCTTGAGCTTGGCCACCTCTCCGCGGGCGAGGTCGAGCGCCACGTCGGGGCGAATGATCACCGATTGGCCGTGATCGTCGAGCTCGCCGGTGTAGACCGGCCAGGAGCGCGAGAGCACGGAGAGAACGGGGCCGAAGGTGGCGACGGTGAGATCGACGCCCGTGAGCCCGTCACGGGCGAGGTCCGCCGCCGCCCGGCGCGCCGCCCGGGCGACGTCACCGCGGATGTCGGTCCAGTAGGCGGGCTCAGTGGTGGGCCGCTTGCGGCAGGCGAGGAAGATCGTCGAGGAGGCGGAGTTCTTCTTGGCTTGGTGCAGCGAGTGCTCGGACTCGGTGTGGACAGGCCACGAGGAGTGGATGGAGAACCCGGCGGCCAGCAGCGAGGCGCCGAGCGTGTCCCACGCGTCCACGCGCTTGTGCGTGAACATGACGGTGAGCACGCCGTCGTCGCGCAGCACGCGGTGCGCCTCGCGCCAGGAGTCGGCGAGGAGGCGCTCGTAGTGGCCGGTGGCGAGGTCGAGGGCGGTCTTGGTCCCGGGCTCACGTCGTCCGCGGCCAGAGTGGGTTGCCAGCTCACGGAACAGCGCCGGGTTCGCCACGGCCTCGGCGCGCTTCTCGGTGAGCTCGAGCTCGCAGAACTCCGGCCAGGTGTCGCGCAATGCGCGCTTGAGCCAGACGTAGAAGTAGTCCGAGCACTCCGAGTAGATGACGTTGTCGTAGTAGGGCGGATCGGTGACGACGGCATCGACGCTGGCGGTGGGAACGCGGCTCAGCGAGGTGGCGCTTCCGCGCAGGACGCGGACACGGGACGAGGGCGCTCCGCCGTTCAGTGAGGTGGGGGCGTGGACGAGCTTGACGATGCCTCGAAGAGCGTCGTCGACTTGCCTGACAGCCCAGGGGAAGAGTGCGCGCGAAGCGTCGAGTTCGGCGAAGGTGTGCTTGAAGGCGAAGTCGTGGCGATCGAAGACGTTCGCGCCGGTCTCGCGGGTGGGGTGCCAGCCGTTCAGCCGAGCGTTGTAGTTCAGGCCCTTGTCCACGGCGAAGCCGAGGTAGAGCGCGACGGCGCGAGCGGCCTCCTCGCCGTCCTCACCCCGGCAATCCGCCACGACGCCGCGAAGCTCGCTGAGCCCTGTCGCGTAGCCGAGCGCCTGGCGTGGTGTGAACATGGAGCGCCACGTGGTGAGACCCATTCGGCGCGGCTCGTCCGTCTTGTGTCCCTCCTCAACCGCCTCCGTCGGCAGCACGCCCTCGACCTCGAGCTCCGGCTCCCGGCGCGCGTACTCGGCGCGCGCGGCCCCAACCGCGGCCAGATCCTCTGGGGTCGGCAGGCGGTAGGAGCGCCCACGGACGCCCGGGCGGGTCACCACGACGGCGAGGAGAATCTCACCGAGGCGCCCGGCCTGGGCGGACTCGCGGATCGTCGCGCCCGTGATCGGCTGACCAGTGAAGATCGACACGGCGTTGCCGCCCTTGTACGTGCCTGTCGGCCCCACCTCGCCCGCCTCGTCGCCGGTCACGAGCCGGCGCCGGATCTCGCCCGTCGCGGCATCGCCCTCGACCGCGATGGCCACCCGCTTCGCCCCCGCGTTCGCCAGCCAGGAGTTGGGGATGAGCGGGGTCAAGTGCCCGGTCTCCGGGCAGGGGATCGCGTGCGCCCAGACGTAGGCCAGTCGATCGTTCGCCTGCTCGCGCGGGAAGTAGCTGTCGAGCCGCTCGCGGATCCGCTCGCACCAGCGCTCGCCGTAGCGCCGGACGAGTGCGGGCAGCTCCGGGCCGTGCGCAAGCGGCAAGGAGATCGTGGCGGCGAGGATGGCCGAGGCGACCGGGTTGAGCTCGTTGGCGATCGTCTCGCAGCCGTAGCGGGCGGCCTCGAGGGGAATCGAGCCACCGCCGGCGAACGGATCGAGCACGACGGGCGGGTTGCCCACTGCGCCGCGAACACGGGCGAGCCGGTGAATCCGCTCGCGCTCCTCCGATGACGGGGTGACGGTGTACGCCCGGTCGTATCCGTAGGCGTTGCCGTCGGTGGTGGTGCCCTGAGCGCGGGCGGCGGTGATGGCGGCGCGCGCGGCCACCGGATCCCCGGCGATCCCCAGCACACGCACGAACCACTTCCGGTACTCCTCCTCGCCGCCCGGGAACTCGCGCTCCAGCGCGTGGCGGACCTCCCCGGAGCGCTCGTCGGCTGCGGCCTCGTCGTCGGTCGGCCACGCCGGCAGCAGCGAGGCGACGATGGCGGCGCGACTGGCGGTGAGCGGCCGGCGCGCCCACCAGACGTGGAGCCGGTTGGGCGGCGGCTTCTGCGCGGCGCTCGCGTCCCGCAGGCTCTCCGCCCCCACCACCGGCGCCGGCAGCCACCGCTCGATCAGGCTCGGCACGGCCATCAGCGCCGGCCTCCGACCAGCACCCGCAGGGCGCGCAGCCCGCGTTGGCGGTGGCTCTTGGCGTGCCAGTAGCTCGCCTCCTCGCGCCCCATGCGCGCCACCGTCTCGGCCACCCGCTCGATGCGATCGACGCGCCGCATCGGCTTGACCGCGGCCAGCAGCAGCTCGGCCTGGGCGCCCGTGACCTGGTCGAGCGCTATCGGTCCGGTCGAGGCCCAGGCCCGGCCGGTCACCCCGCGCCCGCGGACGAGCTCGTGCAGCGGCCCGACGACCCGCAGCGCGCGCGAGCCGTTGAGCCGCACCCGACGGCGCGCGCCCGACAGGTCCTCGGCGTCGAGCGCCACCGCGACGACCTGACCCTCCTCGCCCCGCTCGAGCGCGAGCGAGTAGGACTCGCGCCGGGCGTCCGAAGCACCGCTCACGACGCGGGCTCGGGCACCAGCGTCACCCGGCAGTGCGCCGGCCCGACGGTCTCCGCCAGCTCGCGCAGCGTCTCGAGCTCCTGGCCGTCTGCGTCGACGGGCACGGGCCACGTGGCCACCGCGCTGGCCTTGATATCGGCGGGGCGATGCTGCAGCGCGGTATCGACCCCGGACTTCAACGGCTGCCAGGTCGTCGCCGGGCCCCGGAAGCGCACCGAGAGCTCCTGCCCGGTCGCGCCAAGATCGGCCACGAGCCGCAGGTCGTACTCCACCTCCGCGCCCGATGTCGCCGTGGAGAGCAGCCCGAAGAGGCGATTGAGCTGGGTGCGCGCGGCGTCGCCGCTCTCCTCCAGGGCGATTCTCACGGTGCGGATCTTCCCGTTGTCGGCGGACAGCGCGGCGGTACGCGCCTCCCCGAGCGCCCACCCCGCCTGCCCCTGCTGCTCGAAGCGCTGCTCGGGTGCAGCGTCGATCCCCGCGAACGGGTCGTCGTCCCCGTCGTCGTCGCCCTTCTCCTCCGGGACCGGCGGGGCGGAGCCCGGCGGGTACAGGAATGTCTGCGCGTCGAGCCGGAACGCCGCGCTCGGGCGCTCCTGCGTGGCCCACCCCTTCTCACCCCGGCGCGGATCCTCGTACTCCCAGGTGCCGTTCTCCACCCCGGCCTGCATCATGCGGACGAGCTGGGCGCGGTCCAGGACGATCTTGAGGTCGGCGCGCTGCGCGAAGAGCTCGGCCACCCGGTGCGTCGGCATCGCCGTGGCGAGCTGCTGGCCGACCCTGGCGCGGAACAGGCCGGGGTCGAAGACCTTGTCCCCCGCCGCCAGCGTCTTGCCGTCGGCGGCGAGGCGCTCCTCGATCGCGGTGGTCTGGTTGCGCGCGGCCGAGGCCTGCGTGACGACGTCGAGCTGCTGGGCCTCGAGGCGAGGGGTCGGCTCACCTCCGCGTGGCACGTACAGGAGGTTCATGTGGTTGCAGACCGCGATCCGTGCCCCGAGCGCGGCCTCCTTGTGGAGGTCGGAGAGCTTGGCGCGCTGCTCGTCGGGCAGGGCGGAGAGCTGGCTCGGGCTCTCGAGCAGCGTGCGCAGGGCGACCGCGCGCCGTACCGCCCGCAGCATCTCGCCGTGCGTCTCCGCGCTCGGCGCGAGGAAGACGAGCTCGTTGCGGTACAGGCGCTTGCCGCCGGCCGGATCGTTCTCCCATACGGACTGGATCGCCGCCGGCGTCGCCGCATCGGGATCGCGCACTCCCTTGTCGTCGCCGAAGGACTCCCAGTGGGTGAGCACCAGGGTTGGGGCGTCCATCTGGTCGGGCACCTTCGCGTCCTCCCACAGCCGGCGGACGCGGAAGGACGAGGTCTTGAAGGCGTCGGCGAGCAGCGTGGTGGCCTCGGTGGAGACCTTGGAGGGCTGAAGGTCGCGCTCGGCCTCGGCGATGAGCCGCGGCAGGGTGATCTCGGTGGTGAACTGGAAGCCGGCCTCGGCGGTCTGCAGGTACCAGGCGGAGCGCTCGAGGTCCTCCAGCGCCTTGGCCAGGGCGTTGTGGTCCACGCCGGGAGCGAGGACGTCGCCGGAGAGCACGGGGACGAGCACCCCGGGCACGTCCCGGGTGAGCGAGTAGAGGAGGATCGTGGTGGCCAGCCAGCGGGCGAGGGGCAGGGCTCGCCCGGCGTCGATCGCCTCGGCATGGGCGGGGGCCGCGCCGGGCTGAGAGGCGATGTCCGCGCGCACGACGATCTCGAACGCGCCGCGATCGAGCCGGGAGGTGAGCTCCTCGACGATCGCCGGGTCGCGCAGCGAGGCGTGATGGGGGTGCAGCAGCAGCGCCTCGGTGGGGCGCTCCTCCCACAGCCGGCGCACGACCCGGGCGAGCAGGCGCAGGGCGCCGCGAGTCCGCTGGAAGTTCGGGTTGGTGGAGAGGCGCTTGTCGAGCAGCGCCACCAGATCGGGGTGGAACGGGTAGGCGCGCTCGAGCTCGGCGCGCCACCCCGGCGCGGTCATGCGCTCGGGGAGCTCCGCGCCGGTGGCGTCGGCGGCGGCGAGATGGTCGACGTACGCGCCGGCGACCTCGCCGGCCGCGGTGGCCTCGACGTCGGTGAACAGCCGCCGGGCGAGGATGCGGGGCAGGTCCGCCTCGTCGGACGGACGGATGACGTGCTCCTGGCGGGCGACGATCGACATCGCCTCGCCAAGCGACTCGAGCACGGCCACCGTCTGGTCGCCGAAGGTGTCCGTCACCTGCGTGGAGGTGAGGACGAGCACCGTCCGCGCCGACGCCGACACCGCCTCGATGAGCGCCATGAGGAAGGCGGTCGTCTGGCGCGCGAGCGTGGAGTCGCCGACGGCCCGCGCCTGGGCCGTGGCGAGATACCGGGCGAGCTCGTCGATGAGGATCAGGGCGGGCTGCCCGCCGATGACGGCCTTGAGTGCGCCCGCGCCGGGTGCGGAGAGGTGCTCGTCGTCCTCGCGGATGTGCGCGTAGGCGGCCGCGCCCCCGAGCTGGAGCGCGAGGTGTCCCCAGATCGTCCGCGGCTTGATGCCGTCGCGGACGGGGAAGTCGGTCGCGCCCGAGGAGGTGCCGACGAAGACGCCGATGGCCTGCACCGGCTCGGCAGGGAGGAGGGCCGGGTCCATGAACTCGGCTGCGTGCTCGGGCCCGAGCCCCCCGCGGGCGGTATGGAGCAGCCCGATGAGGTTGTGGGTCTTGCCGCCGCCGAGGTTGGTCTCCAGGCGCAGGATTGACGCGTTGTCGGGGCGCACGCCGGAGAGCCGGCCAAAGACCTGGTCGAGTAGCTCCCGCAGCCCCCTCGAGGCGTGGGTGGAGGCGAAGAACCGCTGGGGATCGCCGTAGACCTCGGGCGCGGTGCCCGCCGCCACCTCGTCGAGATTGGCGGCGAAGATCTCCTCGCCGAGGTCGCCCGCGAGCACGTCGGGGCGGGGAGTCACGGCGGTAAACAGGTCAGGCGGCATGGGGCGTCAGCACTTCGGTCGGCGCGGCGCCCCGCATCCTGACACAGGTCCGCTCCTCTCAGATCCACCCGCACCGTCGTTTCGCGCAGGTCTCAGGCAGCTGTCGGCCACGGGCACACGAGGAGTGAGGCTGTTGGGCGTCACGATGTCCCTCTGGCTGCCCCCGACAGCTGCGTCCGGCTGCTGGCGATCCGCTCTCGTCGTCATGGAGGCAGCGAGTCCCCGTCGGCGCCCTCCGCCGCCGGTTGTCGGACCCACACGCAGCTCAGGGCCAGCTCCCGCTGCTTTCGCTTCTGGACTTCTCTGGGGAACTTCCTCCAGCCGATGATGTCGGCGTGCGCCGGGTTCTCCTCCTGTGGCGTGTGGTGCACGTCCAGCGCGTGTTCGCGCGGCACTCGCGCGAGCAGCTCGACGAGACCGTCGTCGAGCCGGCCCCGCAGGGCGCACTCTGGGTCGCTGGGATCGGGCAGGAGTCGCCGCACGTCGACCGAGACACCGTCGTCGGCCCGAGTGGGCTGGAACGCCCCGCTGCTTGGCCGCAACGTCCCTCCCTTGCGGGTGAACATGCTCGGCCGGTTCGGGACGCGCCTCAGCAGCGCATCGCCGTCCTCGACCTCCTCAACGTCGTAGCCGCTCAACGATGGGCGGCGAGTCGAGCCAGGGCGAGCTGGAGGCGTTGCTCGTCGCCGGGCAGCACCCCGTCGAACCGATAGTGCGTTCCCTCCTCATCGCACACGAAGACCGCCGAGGCTCCGCCGGGCTCGACCTCGAGCTCGAGCTCAAGCGGTCCCGTCGCCCACTCGAGCTGCACCCCACCATTCGGCATAGGAAAGACCTCGGGGGCAGGCAGATCGCGAAAGGCAGGATGACCGAGCACTGCCCGCGCGGCCCGGAGCGCCCGCGCGTCGATGGACTGAGCGCCGTAGCCGTCCCAGTCGGGCTCGAGGCGCTCCAACTCGACGAAGCGCGGCTCGGCCGCGTCGGCAGGGTCGCCTGGACCCTCTCCGACCCAGGTGATGCCCGGGGAGAGCTCGTGCCGCCGCTCGGCTGTCGTGATGTCGCGCGAGAAGACGCTCAACGCTGGCGCTCCCACACCTCGTGCATGGTATTCGTCGTCACCGCCGTGAATCCCTCGACGATATCCACGTGGCATGCCGCGAGCACATCCTCCACTGCTCCCCCTTGTACCACCCTGCGACTGACGATGCGCAGGTGGAGAAGTGGCTCTCCCGCCTCATCGAAGAGGGGCTCGGCGATCACGCGCAACCGGCCCACGAACTCCCCGTTCTCCTGGAGGACCTCGGAGAACGCGACCGTGAGCTGCTCCACCTCGTCGTATGGAGGGTCGGCGGGCGTGGGTGCGACCACCTGAAGCACTCGGTGCAGGTCGCGGAAGGTCGACCAGCCACCTGCGGCGGCGGGGATCCGATTGTCGTAGACGAGCTCGACGTACTCGGCGGGGTGCTCGACGCCGAGGACCTCCCGACCGAGTGCCTCGCTCGCAAGGCGAGCCACCTCGCGGAGCCGGGGCTCGACGCGCGCGAAGGACGGTCGCGCGGTGATCTTGTGCTCATGGACGGCGACGCGGTCCTGCTGAAGCTGGGCGGTCCAGGCGCCCTCTCCGGCCGTGAGGACGAGTCGCAGTGGCGGCTGCCCGAAGCTGAATCCCATGGCGGGCGCGCTCGGCTGCCCGGGCGTGAGCTCGACCATGGGGGGGATCGCCGGTGGCGCGTCCACGACGCGCCACCCTTCGAACGTCCGGCCCAGCGTCACGATCTCGGCCAGACCGAACACCGGCAGGGGCGCGAATTGGCCTGCGGCCACGATCTCGACGACCGGCGGGTTGTCGTAGGCGGGGAGTGAGCTGTCTTTCACGGCAACGGCGATTCTGCCGAACCTGGGCTTGATCGACACGGAGGACGCGGCGCGGGGCTCGTGTTGGCCTGGGCCCTGGGCGCGGCCGTCCCGCTCGACCACGCGCGTCGAGCGCTCGCCGGGGGGCCCCCGGGGGGAGGCTGGGTGAGCGCGTTTCGACGCTCCTGGCCGGGCTAGATTCCTCGGAGTGCTGCGTCGTTTCGCGATCCGCGGCTTCAAGTCCCTCGAGGACGTGGAGATGGAGCCGCCCCGCCTCGCGGTCCTCATCGGGCCGAACGCCGCCGGGAAGAGCAATCTCCTCGACGCGTTTCAGATGCTCGCGCGGACGGCAGCGGAGCAGACCCTTGCCGACGCCCTGGCGCCGCCGATCCGCGGCTTTCCGCAGGAGCCTTCACCTTCCCTTCGGGCGGCCTGCCCGAGTTGCTCGCTCAGCCGTCGGCGCAGTTCTCTCTGGAAGCCGAGCTCAAGCTCGAACCCGAAGGCCGGCGTGAGGAGCGGGTGCGGTACCGGCTTGCGGTGGCCATCGACCCGAACAGCGGCGAACTCACGGTCGCTGACGAGCGCCTTGTCAAGCTCTCCAAGGGCTATGAGCCCAAGGAGCGCACTCGCTCTTGTCGCCGAGATGCTCCGTCGCTGGTGGCGGTGGCGGAGGCTGGCTCAGCCTCGTGACCGCGCCCCCTCAAGCCGCAGGAGCACGGGCGGGGCGTCCGGGATGGCGTGGCCGGGTGGGAGTTCCGTCCGGGCCACCGGATCGAGGCGGGTTGGGCACACGGATCGGCTGCGCTCGAGCCGGTCATCGAGACGGCTTTCGCGCCGCCTGCGGGGGTGGAAGAGAGGATATGCCAAAGTTGTTCATCCGCCGGAAAGCGACGACAAGTTTGACAAACTGGGCGGCTACCTCATCGAGAGCTTTCCCCGGCGCGCGTGCTCGCCATCTCCACGAACCGGCACAGCGCATTGACGAGCTTGAGCTGCTCGACCGAGTTGCACACCGTGGTGAGCAGCGGCGGGGCGGCTACGACCACCGCCACGCACCGTTGCCCGCGAGACCGCCACGTTGAGCCGGTTGCGGCTGAACAGGAAGTCCATCCCGCGCGGCACGTCCTCGCCGGTCGAGCTCGTCATCGAGAAGAAGACGATCGGCGCCTCCTGGCCTTGGAACTTGTCGACGGTGCCCCCGCGGGCGCCGGGTGGCAGGTGCTCTCCCAGGCAGCGCAC
>JAABUK010008259.1_pt1 | contig 14695 bp, 22 predicted proteins | sample 5559141 | NCBI WGS metagenome assembly JAABUK01 (sample SAMN10711869, study PRJNA513367) | rock metagenome | isolation source: Antarctica rocks | place: Antarctica: Victoria Land, Pudding Butte nord | collected 2016-01-03
CGCCTGCAAGCAGCTCCACGACACGCGCCGCCGACGGCCGTCGCGCCGTGTTGTGATCCATGCAGGCCTGCACCAGGTCCCGCACGCCCGCGGAGCAGTCGTGGGGCACCCTGCAGCAGGCGCCACGAAGAGCAACGGCTCAGCGGCTTACTGCCAGCGGCTGCAGCGTCGCATCGTTCGCCAGGGTGTCGGCAACACCCTGCAGGAACGCGGCTGGTGTGGTGGGGGTCGCCTAGGCTCGATCATAGTTTGCACGACAAGCACTGCCAGTCATACACAGAGGCGACCGGGATATCGCAGCAGCGTCAGGCAACCGGCACATGTGTGCCTGGCGCGTATGCAAACCTGAGAGTCCTCATGTGGCCGCGCTTCGGCGCTAGCCCTGTGATGAGCTCCCAGAGGATGACGCCATAGCTGCATGAAGGAAGCAGTGGACCTCAGTGGTTCTTGAGCAGCCCAGATGTCTGGCCGCAAGTCAGCGGGCCACGCTGATGCATCATCACATGTGCCAGAGCGGTATGCCACAGGCGGCCCTCAATACACCTCGGCCACAGAATGCGCTGTGTGCACGGCCGCTGTAGTCTACACACCTGAAGACGTCAGCCTTCTCGTTGGCCTTGTCGCCCATGAGGACCTCGGGCGCCTGCAAGATGGCCATGGCAGGTGCTTGGTGCATGGCATAGATCTGTCAGGATGTTTAGTTTGTGGTGTGCTTGCATGAGCAGTGTTTGTGTGTACACGAGCTTCCAGCATGTGCTGCTCTTTGCACGTCAGCAGTGCCCAGCACAGCTCATGAGCAGCAACTGGCATGGCAAGCAGGATTGCTTGCAGAGTCGGGATCGAAAAAGCGGCGGCGGCAGCGGCTGTGGCACAGTGTGCATGGCGCCAGCAACAGCCACTCGCCGACCAGGCAAAGGTGCCGGCGGCCGCATGCGTGCTGAGGTAGTCATTCGGCATGAAGCGCGCCAGCCCCACGTCGGCGATCTTCGCGCGCCCCTTGGTCGTCAGCAGCACTGCAGTGTGCATCAGTGTTGCTGTTTAGATGTCTGATATGTGAGGTCTTAGCGGATTAAGGGCATGCATATAGCTATCTCTGTGCTCAGATCGATTGCATGAGCATCTGGAGGCGTGCCACAGACGCGGCACGCCACTTCCGCAGGTGCAATGCATTCAGGCCGCCGCATTGAGCAGCACCCCGCCATGCACGGCGATGGACTCGTTTCGGGGAGCAGGTCATATCCGGAGCAGCAGCAGGCTGAAAGGCGCACCGTTGGGCGACTTCAGGTCCAGGTGCACGATGTGCTGCTCGTGCAGCTTTGCCAGGCCGCGCGCAATATCCAGCGCAATAGATTTGCCCTTGCCCAGCACCGGTGCGGCGTCAAAACGCCGGTCTCTGCTGCGAGTCAAAGGAACCGGACGGTGAGTGGTGGTCGCTTCAGGGTTATTAAATGGTCATGAACTATGCGGCAGCAGTGGCTGACGTGGGGGGAGGCGGTCCAGAGATATGTCTTTGCAGAACAGCCGCTGCAAGATGCTGCCATGCTGCGAGCCAGCCTGCAGGGACGCTCCGCTTCGCCAGGGCCAAAGCAACTGCTGCTGCCGAGAATCCCAGCGCAGAAGTGCGGGTCGATAGAGGCAGTTTGCAGAGCAGCTGCGAGACATGATGTGTCTGACACTCTCGGTTAGGAAAATGGGTTTAGGGTTTAGGGTTTCTCATATCATCCATTTGACGAGGACTCACTTGCGGTACCAGCGGAACTCGCTGGTCTTGTCGCCACTCAGCGCCATGCGCAGGTCGCCGCCCCGCAGCAGCTGCATTCAGTCATGAAATGCGTCAGCACCGGGAATTTGGTGACAGCCCAGGTGCTTGTCCGCGTGCTTATCAGACGTCAGGCTACGGCTGCTGCCAGCACAGAAGTACATTATTACATGACCACTAGGACCGTCGATTTGCATGTCAACGCTGGGCAAGCTAAGATGTTGACGAAATGTGTGCTGTGGCGCGGCGACAGCAGGATGTGGAGGCAGTGGATCTGTCAGCAGTGCACAGCAGCAGCGCAGAAGTAGTTTCTGGGGTTGCTGAGAGATGCAGTGCGAAGCAACGTCCTTCCTACCTCGGTAATCATGAGCAGGTGGCCAGGCGCGTCGAGGCACGCGCCACGGAATGAGACAACTCGCGCGTCCGCGCACGCCCGCAGCAGCTTGATCTCCTGCCTGAACTCGGCCTGCGAACGTTGCGCAAGTGATTACATAGGGAGAAGGCATGCAAACTCCGAAGCAGTGGGCGCCGGAGCACAGAGCGGCGTCTGGAGTGTTCAGCCAATGGCGCGCCCCACTCGCATGTTCAGGTGCGACCAGTAAAGACCTGCGTGAAATCCTCGTCAGCAGGAACTCCAGCAGATACCAGAAATGCATGCGCATCAGGTGACGCTGTTGGGGCATGACTGGGTCCGTATGGTCACAAGGTCGCACCTCGGACTTCACGCGCGCTGATAGCTGGAAGATCTTGACCGCCACCTCCTCCTTGCCCCTGAGCTTGGCGCGGAACACCTGCGGCAGGCAGCCAGTGGTTCGTATCCGCACCAAGTGTCTCGCGCCAGCAGAGGGGTTTCGGCATGACAGCGCAGCGTGCCTGCGGCCCTGCATCCACAGCTAGCAGAACTGCCAGAGCTGTTCAAGCCGGCAGGTTTGACCGCAGCACACATGGCAGGCACTGCCGAGGCGTGGAGCGCCGCACTCTGCCGAGGGTGCCGCTGCCCAGCAGCCAGGGCATGCCGTCCTGGCAGTGGTGCAGCTGCATCTCTGGAAGCGGCACCAACAGATCTTCCACGTGAAGGATGTGTGGCATCTTACCCCGCCAAAGGTGCCGCTGCCCAGCGCCGCCCTGGCAGTGGCACAGCTGCAGCTCCGGCCCGTTCAGTTAAAAGTCTACGAACTTGAATATGATGTATTGCACCTTGCCGAAGGTGCCGCTGCCCAGCAGCCATGGCGTGCCGTCCTGGTAGTGGTACAGCTGCAGCTCGCCCAGCCCGATCTCGCCGCTCTCGTCGTCCGTGGCGGCGGTGGCCATGTTGCGGGTGTCCTGGTGCAGCGCCGCCCTGGGGAGCGTCCATGGAGACCCCAATGGAGACTCCAAGTGAGACCCCCTATGGGGAAGGCAGGCGGCTTTTTACTGGAGCTCTCAGAGGCAGGCAGGGGCGCCTAATTCTACGGCGGGGCCTTGTGGGGATGGCCAGTCCCTGGCCACGCGCCCAATGGCTGGGCGGGCGGCGACCGGGTAGTGGCAGTGTCTCGGCAGCCACCAATGTTGTGCATGCGACACCGCAAAACGCTCCGGCATCTGAGCGCTTTTAGCCAGGAGCCGGGCTTGGTAGGTTGGACCCTGGCGCACAGGCTGCCAAACTGGTGGCAGGCAGGCATGCGACACTCAGCCCGTGGCGGTCAGCCCCGTGCAAAAGACAGTCACTCAAAGGAGAGGGACAGCCGTGAGTCCCCACGACCTTACCTGGCGGCTGCGGCAGGGTTCAGCCCCTCCACCACAGCGTCCACAACCGCGTCCAGCGGCACGAGCAGAGCGCCTTCCACGCTGTCGTGGCTGCGCGTACTGGCGCCGCCGGTGGATGTGTCGCGCTGCTCGCTGCTGTGCCCGGCGCTGTACTGCCCGGCGCTCTGCTGCGTGCTGCTGCCATGCCCGGCGCTCTGCTGCGCGCTGCTGGCCTGTCCGACGCTGCGCTGCCCGCTGCGCTGCTCACTGCTGTGCTGCCCGGTGCTGCCTTGCCCAGCGCTCTGCTGTGCGTTGCTGCCCTGACCGGCACTCTGTTGCGCGCTGCTCGCCTGCCCGACGCTCTGCTGCACGCTGCTGCCCTGTCCGGCCCTGCGCTGCCCGCTATGCTGCTCACTGCTGTGCTGCCCTGACCTGCGCTGCGCGCTGCTACCACGGCCGGCGCTGCACTGGCTGCTTACGGGCTGGCCGCCGGCATGCGGCGCGCTGGCGAGCTGACCGCCGCCCTGCGGCCTGCTGCCGCTGCTGGACCCGGACATGGCGCCGCGTCCACCGCTGCCGGAGGCGGACGGGTCGCCGCCGGCGGAGTCCTGGCTGGCTACAGGACTCAGGCCTCTGCTTGGATGCGGGCCGCCGGCGCTGCCCGCCTGCAAATCGCTGTGCGTTCCGCCGCTGCGGCCGGCGCTGAGGTCGGCGCTGAAGCTGCTGCTGCGGCCGCCCCAGGGTCCGGAGCCGCCGCCGCCGCCGCCTGAGGGGTCGGAGACCTGGCTCCTGCTCGTGCTGCGAGTGATTGCGCTTGGCAGGGCGGCGGCTCCCCCCTCTGCGGCACAGATGCATTAAAATTCTCGGGCTGTGTTGTGGTCGCCTCAATTGCAGGGCTGCGGCAGAGGTCACAAAAACACCCGGTGGCTCTGTGACCAGAGGCTCCGACCACGATCAGCCGAAGAAGCACCAACGGCGCCATGCATGACCTGTCAGCGGTGCCGTTGATCTTGCATGATCTTGCAGCACAGTTCAGGCGAAGCGCGCACCCGACAGGACGGCGCCCCAGGCGCCGCCAGCGCCGTAACCGCCGTGCGGCGCGGCAGACGGCTGCGGCTGCTGCGGCGCGGGCCGGCCGCCGAGCTGGCTGCTCATGCGGCTGAGTGGCGTCGTGCCCGAGGAGACGCGGGTCATGTCGCTGGCGCTGTTGTGTGCCTGCGTGGGGAATGGCGGGGGGCCTAAAGGATGGGAGGAGCGCCACAACAGGAGGACAGGCTCACCACGAATTGGCCAGCGAAATGAAAGATGTTCTGCTGAGCAAGCTGGACAGCCTTGAGGCTCTGTGTGCAGAAATTATTCTGCGCAGTGCAGGCTGTCATCTTTCCCGCAGCATGCCTCTAGGTGTTTCCATTTCACTCTGCTGAGGACGGTCACTCGTTGATGCGCCGTCGTCAAGGTCCCGACTCCCGAACTGCCCGGCAAGTTTGGGCAGCACGCATCCGTGTGGTTAGTCCAAAGTTTCCCGAGGGACTGCCGCCTTGAGGGGCTGTACCTGCATGTGGCGGGCACCGGCGGAGTGCGTGGGCGGCGGCATGGTTTTTGGCCGCTCGCTCATGCTCGCACGGCGCTGCCTGAACGGCAACGGCAGCGGCTCGGGCGGGGGATAAGACCTCCAAGCGGCGGCAGCGGCTGCAGCAGGCAACACGCTCAGTCAGAAGCTGAGTGCACATGCCGACTGTGATGCTGCGCGTCCTTGTCCTCATGTGCCCCAGCCAGTGCGAGCCAAGGAAACCAGTGCAGCACGCTACTCTTCGCTGCCGTCTCCATTCATTGAACGAGACTTTGAGCAGGTGCGCGCGCTGCTGCAGCTGCAGCCATGCATGTGCAGGAGGCTGGAACATGGGAGCCAGCAGCGAGGCGGCTCACGCTGCGAGTCGCGGCTGTCGCTCTGGCAGCGGCTGCCGTTGCGCGACGTGTTGACGCCGCAGGGTGCGCGGCTGCCGCTGCCCCTCGAGCTGTTTTCGAAGCTGGCGCGGCGGCTGGCCTGTATTACAGGCACATGTGCACGTTCTTAGTGGTGCTGCCGGCGGCGCATCGACATCAGCAGGCTTGGTCCTGCCTGAGAGGGTCAGCAGCGCCGATGGCGGCATATATGTTGTAGATGGCATACATGTTGTAGCCTGTCGCCTTGACCCCAGCAAGGAACGCGCAGCTGGCGCGTCGCATGCCAGGACCAGGAGGATGAGGCAGTACCCAGCCGTAGCGCCAGGCAGCAGACATTCCTGATGCCAGCGGCAAGCAAAAGCTCGCACACCGTTGTGTCGTCACCTGTGAAGGCGCCTGCGAAGCGCTCGGGGACTGAGCGGCCTCCAACCACTCCCAGCAGCGGCCCAGCACGCTGGCGCTGTGCAGGCTGGGCTGGTGGTCCTCCTCCTCGCCGTTGCCGCCGCCGGGCCAGGCGCGCGGGCTGCTGGGGCGGCCGTTTGGCGACGGCGGCGGGCTATCGGGCTCCCACTGCCGGGAGCGGAGCCACAGGGCGCCGCTGACGCCCGCGAGCGCCGCGACGGCGGCGACGATGGCCACCTGGGCGTACGTGGCGGCGGTGGCGGCGGCGGGCTGCCACTGCGGCTGCCGCGCCCCGTCGCCAGCCGCCAGGAAGAGAAGGGCGGGCAGCGGCATGGTGGCGCGCCGCTGCGGCGGTGTCTCTTCGAAACTCGAATTCAGCGCTCAGCCGGCTTGCTTCGGGTTGTCAGCAGCCTGGTCTGCAGCAGGACAAGTGCGCACTTGTGTCGTCGTCCTCAGCTGGTACGTTGAGGTTGAAGCTGCGAAGTCGAGCCGGTCCACGACACGGCTCGCTGCCTACTCTCAATCCTCGATCAATGCCCAGCACCTTGTTGCTTGATGTAACCGCCTTTCTACTTATGAGAGCATCGCCATGATGGATGTCGTATTGTTGCGCACCTCAAGTGTTGGCAGTAGGATTTCCTTGTGGTCATTCAACGTCACGGCCGGCAAGGCGCCGTACAGACCTTCCCGGGACGGCAACGTAAGGAGTGTTCACAATTTGCTGCGCGATTGGTCTACATCGGGCATGGACAGCCGGCTGCCGGTTACGAGCGGCACTGCCAACACCGTCCTTTCAGGCGGGCACTGCCCCTTCTCCCAGGCAAGCGCAGCAGCAGCGGTGCCCTGCTGCGGCGCGGTGAATCTGCCAGTCAGTAGCTGAAGCGCCGAACTGCACTGCCCGGCAGCGCGGCCTGGATTGATCGCACGTGCCCTCGCTTGCGCTTGTTCAGCACCACATTTTAGCAGTGGAGCTGTCAGATGGAGTTGTCCCTGTGAAGTCGCACTACTTTATCCACTGGTCATTGAAGAAGCAGGTACCAAACAGCGTCTGAAAAGATGCTGACTATGTTTGCGGCCAACACACAAGGGCTCCAGCAGAGAATTGGCATGCTGCCGCCGGCGGCAGTAGTTTCTGGCAGCGGCGCCGCATATAATGCCAACGCGGCGACATGCTCGCCTCCTACTACCTAACTGGCATCTAAGAAAGTTGGCCAGAAACTAAAAACTACTCTGAAACTATCATGCATCTACGATCGGCAAAGGGACCGTCGTGATGTCTGTAATATTAGCGGGCTGTTTCGCAAAAATGCGGCAATGCGCCGATGGCGACGCCGCCGGAAAAAAAGAAGCACCCCTGGGCGAAGCCCACCGGATCCCGGGCGCTCCTCAAGTGATGTATCTGGAGACCCTCCGAAAACACTCTGAAAATACTTCACATCTGCACCGCGCCGGCGCCAAGCGGCAAAAGGCTCTGCGCCGATTCGCAAAAGGTCAGCCATCACCTGCGCAGCCATCACACGCAGTCAGCATCAACGTCCAGTCCCGCGACGTCGGCGTGTTAGCAATACCACACCTTCGCCACAGCTGCCGTCTGTGCCGCCACCGGAGTCACCGAGCTGCTGGTTGGCCAGGCGCGCCAAAGTTTGTGAAAAGGACTGCGGCGCCGCCACCGAGCTGACGGTGTCGTGTTTGCTGCGCTGTGTGCCCTGCGGCTGCCTCACCTCAGGTGGCGGGGCTTTACCGTGCTGCGCATCCGCATCTGGCTGTTTGTGTGTAACCTGCTGCTGCTGCTGCTGCTGCTGCTGCTGCTGGCTTGGAGCCTTCCTCCAAGCTAGCCGGCGCTGCAGCAGCGCTGCCGGGTGAGGTAGAAATGGGCCCCCCGCAGCGTGCTGGCAGCAGGCTTGCGTCGCCGGAGCGGGAGCGGCGGTACAGGACTGCGCCAGGTGCCAGCGCAGCGGCGGCGCTCGCGGCCAGGCACAGCGCCAGCCACCGGCCATGCTGCGCCTGCTGCGCCCCAGGCGCGTCCATGCGATTCGTCAGCAGGTCACATGCTGTACGAGCTAGCCCTGCCGAGTGCTGCTGCCGTGACTCTGCAACACAGAAATGACGCTGTGTAAGGCGCATTCCTCGGCCCCGGCCGCTCCAAGTTTGCCGTGAAGTGCATAACAGGTGTGCCAACAAGCAGCGTTCTCAACCCATCCGCAGATCGTGGCGCGGCTCCTACGAGCACGCCGTCGGCGACTCTTCATTGGCATCAGACAGCACGCAACGCGGTCGCAGTATGCACCGAAACTGCCAAATTGCCGGTGGTTGTCTTGAGAATGCACCCCAGCAATTCGGCAATTACGGTGCGTGCTGCAGGAACGGACCAGCAGCGGCATCACCAACAACAGTTGCACAGATCCTCAAGAGGCGTAGTACGGCATCACGGTTTTGCCGGTCTTGACCGTTCGTTTGTCGATGGAATTATGCACCTGACTGCAAGCGCCCTTTCCCACTTGACACCAGGACCACTCGTCAACAGTTGATCACAATGTCTGCTATACTGCACTGCGGGGTAGTGCAGCGTCGTGTACGACAATCCAAGGGTGAAAGGGAGGTACACGCGCGGACTGATGGTTAATCGCCTTTCCCGGGAGCTGTCTACATGCTGTAGACAGATCGGAAGATATGCGGAAGACACGATCTGTTGTGGACCCGTAGGTCAGCCGAACCCACTTGTTTGGCGAGGCGAGGCGACCTTTCATGATCAGGAGCTCCATAGTTAATTGGGAGGGTTTCGTCGGAGAGTCACCGGCGCTGGTACTTTCGAACCCGGTTCAGTCGGAGCTCATTTCGGCCGACAAGCTCTTAGCGCACAGAACAGACTGATGCCCAGCAGCAGCACATTTGCAGCTTAGGTGAACATCAGGGCTCGACTTGAGGCTGTAGGCGAGCCGCGCAAGTGCTACTGACGCGGTCGGTTTCACGAGCAGGTACATCTTTTTACAATAGTTGTCTGACGTTCGTGCACCTTCACGCGCCAAAGTGTCCAGCATGTTCAGAATAGCACACAACCGTCCATCTGCTCGCGCCGCCGGCCTGCGCACCTCCAGACCGCTGGAGATCTATCGCCTTCGAGGGACCCCTTCTGACGGTCGAGCTTTTCTTCGTGCACCAGATTCATTAATCTGAGGATCGCAAGACGACCCCATGCGGCCTACAGCGTGAGACCTCCGCGCTAGAAGATGGCGGCCCCGGCGGCGTAGGTCGCGTTGCCAGCTGGCCATGGCTGACAGCAGCCTCAGCCGCAGGCAGACCGCGGCCGTGGTCGCAGCAATCGCAGGCCTCAGCGCAGCCGCCAGCGTCGCCGCAGGCGTGTGGCTGCTGCGGACCCGAGAGCGGCAGCACGCTTCCCGGGCTCCGCCGCTGCCAACGCCGGCGCCGCCGAGGCAACGCATCTCGCCGCCCGAGTCGCCCTTCAAGACAGCGGGCGCTGACAGCGGCCCCGCCTCGCCGATCGGACGCTGCTGGGACTGGCTGTCGTCCTCGGATGATGTGGTGACCCGCACCACCTCCAGCAGGACCGCATCTAGCAGCATCGCCGCCGCTGAGCCGCAGGCGGGCCCAGCACCGGCGCCCGAGCTCCAGCTCGCCCGCTCCAGCACCCGGACGGGGCCAGATGTGATCCCACGGGACGCTGCAGACCCGGCTGGCAACCCGCCCCTGGAGGTGAGGGTCTCCATCGGCGCCAGCGACGGCGTGGCGGCGGCGGCGGCGCGGGCGCTCAGTGAGCCGCCCGGCGTGAGCACGCCCACCCAGGAGCCGCAGCCGCCGCCGCGCAGCAGCGCGCAGCTCCTGGAGGCGCAGTCCGGCAGCAGCTGTGCCGCCGACGGTGGCTGGCGGCTCGAGTCCATGTCGGCAAGCAGCCTGTCGTCGCTGCGGGTGCCGTCCACGCCCAGCCTGTTTGGCACCGCCGCCAGCGGGCGGCAGCCCGGCAGCGGCACCGCGCAGTATCCCGGCGGCGGCGGCGGGCTGCGGGCGCCCAGCGGCGGCAGCATGCGGCACGCGAGCGGCGGCACCTCCCGCAGCCCCAGCGACACCGCCGGCGGCAGCTGGCACCACGTCGCTGCGGCGTTCTCGGCGGACGCTGTGCCCGGCGGCGAGCTGCTGGGCCGATCCTCCGCCCCCAGCCTGAGCTGCGGCAGCAGCAGTCAGGCGCTGGGCGCGCGGCTCACCTCGCTGTCGCACCCGGAGCTCGCCGCCGCCATCTCGCTGCTGGCGGACCCAGAGGCAATCGCGGAGGAGGCGCCAGCGGTGCAGCCCGCAGACGGGCCGCAGGAGGAGGGCCGCGTGCACCTGCACGAGCTGCAGCTGTACCGGCGGCCAGATGGCAAACCCTGGCAGCTTGGTCGCGGCTCCTTCGGCCATGTGAGCCCCTTGTTGAGGCAACATGATGTATAGCAGCATTCTGCTTGACAAGATGCCTGGCAACACACTGCCTGCTTGACCTGTGGCAAGCACCGCTTGTCTTGCTGTCCTATCTGGCGGCGTGGCGCCTGGCGCTTATTGTGTGTGGACGCGCAAGCCAGTTGTACAGGCAGCAACGACAGGCACCCGCAGAGATCACAAATGTGAAGCTCTTCTGGCAATCTCCACCAGGTCCTCCGGGCGCGGTATCAGGGGGAGGACGTCGCCTGCAAGGTTTTCCTCCTGGACGACACGACACGAGAGCACATAGAGGTGCCTGTCCAGCCACCACTGCATTGACATCAGCATTGCCGCAGCCACGACATATTGGCCCTTCATTGGTCCCTGTTGATCATCAGGCATATGCACGCATGTGGCGGGGTTGCACCCTTCAGCTGATAGTTCAGTCCGATGTTTATCCAGCGCACATCTTGCACCATTGCAGCGTGCTTTGGATGCGGACCCAGCCTTTTGTGGCACACCTCTGGACCGCCGAACATTGAAACGCACAGCACTGAGCTGTCGCATGTATCCCCCACTGCAGGAAGGCTTCCGGAAGGAGATCCAGCTGCTGCAGGCGTGCCGCCACGAGCACGTCGTCGGCTTCCGCGGCGCGTGCCTGGACGCGCCGGGCCACCTGCTCATGATCCTGGAGCTCATGCGCAACGGCGACCTGCGCACCGCGCTGACCGCCGATGCGGACGGCGTGCTGCGTTGGTACCGCAGGTGGGCGCCGCTGCTGTTTGGTGCAACCACGCCCATCAATGCTGGCCATGCGGCAGCCCTGCCTCTCCGCACAAGCTACACATCTGACGACATTCGTTTCCAGATCTCGATGGGACCATACCCCCTGACATTCGGTCCCTATCCTTACTGCAGGGGCACTGATGCAAACGGGCAGCGCCAGCCGGGCCTGGGCAAGCAGATAGCCCTGGATGTGGCGCGGGGGCTGGACTTCCTGCACGCGCAGCACATCGTGCACCTGGACATGAAGACGCCTAACGGTGCGCATGACTGCTCTGCCTGCTTTGCCGTGTATGCGAGAGCTGCGACCTGCGGCTCGGGCGTCGTCCAGGGCATGGCGTCTTGCATGCCGCGCTGTCCGTTGTTGTGCAGAGAGATGAACAGTCGGTGTCTGATTATACTCCTCCTGGCCCGTTCGGCCTCTCCCAGGTCCAGGAATGATGAGTGGCTGCTTCGTGTCCGCAGTGCTGCTGGCGGCGGACAACACCGCCAAGATTGCGGACGTGGGACTGGCGCGCTTCATGCCCAACGACTACCTCAGCAGCCAGGCCGCTGTGGGCACCTTTGCCTGGGCGGTGGGCGTCTTCAACCCTCTCGTATTGTGCAACAGGGCACTCTCGGATCCTGCAGTCGCCGCAACCGCATAGTCTGGAAAGCGGCATGCCTGCTGCAGAGCATCCGTGCAGGTTCAGCAAGTGTCGTTTGTTCCGCCGTGCAGGCGCCAGAGGTGCTCATGGGGGACCAGTGCAGCTCGAAAGTCGATGTCTACGGGTGAGTGCATGGCGTTGCCCAGCATGAACTACCAGCCTCAGTACTCGAGTATGAGCTGATGTGCCCCACATCTGCAACAAGATACATTGCGGCGGCAGCTGTTGACAGGAGCCAAATGTGTTCTGGCTGGCGCAGCTACGGTGTCATTCTTTGGGAGCTCATCACCGGAGAGGCGCCCAAGCGAGGCCAGATGCGGCCCCTCAGGCACGCACTACCCGCCTGTGCAATTTCAGCGCCGGCCTTGTCTGAGTGTCCCACCAAAGATGCAGGTTGTTTCGTTGTTTCAGAGGAAGATGCCGCGCAATCCATAATCCAGCAGCTGCGGCCTCTGGCAGCGTCAGCAGCAATGCTCCTCCAGAATGAGCCCTGCACGAGGGTCCGGACCTTGTCCTGCAATCCGTAATGCACTTTGATTGTCAAGCGGCTTGCTCTTGGGTACAGGGTGCCAGCGGATTGCCCAGCGGGCGTGGCCGACCTGGTGAAGGCGTGCACCGCGCACAAGGCGTCCGCGCGGCCGAGCGCCGCGGAAATCGTGGCGCTGTTGGCCGGGGCAGCTGAAGTTCTGGAGGCGCCGCGGCCGGTCCTCTACGAGCAGAACGTAGGCGGCGACCCGGTGAGCTTTTCTCTGTGTTTTCCCCTCAGGTATTGAGCTGCCCAGCTGAGCAGGTGCAGAGCTGAGCTTCAGTCTACGGTACAAGGCTGTAGGGGTCCCATCGACAGCGGGCACCGCCGCGGCGGCGGCAGGGCGCGGGACTGATCGGGGGCACACATGCGCTGATGCAGATGCACAAATGCACAAATGCAGCAGCAGCAACTTGAAGCAGAAGATGTTGGGATGGCAAGGCGCCAGGGCGTGACTTAGCCAGACATCCATGGCTGCGCACACTTCAGGCCCACGGCTCGGCGCATCCACTTATTGTGCGGCCGTATCGGCAACTCAACATTTGTGGACGCTACATTCAATGGCGCAGGAGACCGTCACCCATGGAGACAGGCTCCACCTGCAGCGTCTGTACCGGGATTGCAACGTGCTCCTGTACGGCAGCTTGGCCGAGGCGGAGGCAGTGGGCTACACAGGTGGGCATTGCTGCATGAGGGGATGCAGCGAGTGGTGGACCAGAAAGAAAATGGTAAAGTTTAATTAAACTACATGGTACATTCATGTAAAGAAAATGGTTACATGCGTTCTTTCGTCAGTTGACTGCCGCGATGGCAATCTATATAGCACGATCCACATCACCTGGCAACTCGGTCGCCGTTGTGGTGCAGACCCGTCGCTGGAAAGCGTCGTCGACGGCTCCCGAGCATACGACGGGAAGAGCTACAGTGATCTTGTGGACGTGTGGCGCAAGTGCCTGGCCAGCCCCGACATCGAAGACGGCAACAGCGGCGCCCGCCGCCGGCTGGAGGAACTGGCGGAGTCGCTGCAGGATGTGTACTGCCTGAAGGTGGGCTGGCGCTCTTAGGACAATTGACATGTTGGCGGAGCTGTCGCTGGCCTGTTCGATGCCAGGTGTGCTGCGGTGGCAGTGGCCACAACATGCATGTGTTGGACCGTGTTATGCGTGGATTACCTGCATTGCATTCTGCTGTGCTGTGGTCCTTTCCTCACGCCGGGTCTCTTTTGCGTGCAGATGCGGCTCAGCAACCGCATCCTGAATGACATCAGGTGCAGGAAATGCGCAATGAATGAATCATTGATTGAATTCATCGGTTGAACGAGTCGATCACCTGTGCAATTGCTTCGTCGTGAAATAACGAAGTCGTCAATGTTCTGCCTCCCAGGTATGTCGACATCACCGAGCTGAGCAAGCTCATGGCCGCCATGCCTCAGGTCAGCGCCCACCCTGGCGCCGCTGCCACGTTATGCCTCCACCGATTGCTACCACTTGGAAGATCCGCAGCTTCTGGCCCACCCTGCCTCAATCAGCGACCACACTGTCAGTAGCCGTCTCTGTAAGGCGATGTGTGAGCGTCACCTGTGTCGTTGCTACCCCTTTTTCGTGGCCATCGCGTATTTTTGTTTCCTAGAAAGACCGCCGTCGCTGGGATCCTGGCGTGACCTGTCCGCCTCATGTGCCGTGCAGGGCATGGCCGACAGCGGCAGCGAGGACTACAGCAGCGCGGGCGGCAGCGCGGGCGGCAGCGCGGGCGGATCTGGCAGCCTCGGGCCGCGGCACGGCAGCCGAGACGAGTATGCCATTGACCGGGAGGCATTCCTCAAGGGGCCCATGGACAAGGCGGCGCTGCGGGGAGTGCTCGACGCCATGCAGCTGCGGCCCGAGCAGCTGGACGCCGTTGCAGATGTGCGATCTCGAATCTCCTCCCCCATTTGTGTCTGCACATGATAGATGAGCTGCATCATGCGCCAAGCTTGCCCAGCTTGCTGCGCTGCGCCTGACGCCTGCTGCACAGCACACATCGCTCGTGTTTATCTTCCAATGACATAGTGCAATGCCGGCACAGAGCCTTGACACAGAGCGCCTCAAGATGTGGGCGATTGATGTGACGAAATGTCGAGCATTCCAGGGGTGTGTGCTCGGCGGCCGCAGGCACGGACGCGGGTTGGGCGGCGGCTGAAGGAGCTGCGGGCGGCGCGGAAGAACTTGTTCAGCCAGCTGCAAGGCCTCTCCAATGCCGGCGACGTGGGCAGCGGCTTCGAAGACGCCGTCCAGGCCAGCGTGGCGCTGCAGCGCAACATGGCGGCAGAGTCCAGGGTGGGTTGATTTCGTGGCTTTTGGGCTCTTCGCGCCATTGTTCTTGGCTGGCTTGGCACTGCAGCGCAGCCTGGCGGCAGAGTCCAGGGTGGGTCCTCCTTTCGGTCCTGTTGCTGCTGTTATTGTGTTTGATGTTGCGCGCCATGGCCCAGCGTGCTGCAACATAACATGACGGCGGAATCCA
>JAABUK010008261.1_pt1 | contig 14693 bp, 15 predicted proteins | sample 5559141 | NCBI WGS metagenome assembly JAABUK01 (sample SAMN10711869, study PRJNA513367) | rock metagenome | isolation source: Antarctica rocks | place: Antarctica: Victoria Land, Pudding Butte nord | collected 2016-01-03
TATGTGGCTTTCTTTTCGGACTTGGTGTTCTTTTGTTTGGGCGGTGTGGTGGGTTATGATGGGGATTTGGGGAGTGTTGAGATTTTGGATGTGTAGGGTTGCTTATGATTTGCTCTGGGGAAGGGGAATGCTGACTTTGAGATTTTACAGACGGTCCATTGCGGTCTCTCATTGCTGAATCGAGAAAGGGGTGCGAGAGACATCAATACGCTGGCGCAGGTGATCTATCCGGATTGTCCTGTCTGAGCACGGTGCTTAGAGATTAGGGATGTATTGAAAATTGCACCTTGTTGATTTTAAATGGATCTTGGCCTAGCTCTAGCTTCTGGAGGATTGACGGGTTTTTGTTATGGCTCATCCCAACAGAGCATATCACAGTAACTAAGACTCACTGACCTGAATGGGTATACAGAACTAAAGTTCGTTCTAATCAACTTGCAAAATTGTTGTCATGTCCTGAACGTCACGAAAGTCCAACGCGTTCACCAGTCCCATTCCCCTGTATCAAACACTGACTTAGCAGAAAGTTGCCCAAGTTCAGACTTCCGGCTTGCACGTACAGTATCAAGCATTCCCATTTGGAAAAGATGGGCTTATTATTCCAACGTTCGATAGCAAGTTGTGCCATGCCGACACTCACAGCTCAAAAGCATGAGAGGAAAAAGGAATTGAGAGTATTGACGCTATTTCAATTCCGGAAACAAACATAAATCATAACTTCATTTTCCTACAATATATACAAACCTCAGCATCCGCCTCTCCACCTCAGACCCACCAGACAATACTTACGGCTTATCGCCTTGCAACAAATATTTAGCAGCGTGATTCACATGATCATCCGCAAATGTAGCCATCGTAAAATAGCTATGATCGTATCCATCCTGAAACCTCAGATCCACCCTCCCCTTCCCCTCGGCCGCCTTGACAAAGTTCTCCGGCAGCAGCTGGCCCTTCTTGTAAAAATCGTCGGCGGTGCCCTATTCACAACCATCGAGTCAGCTTTAGTCCCAACTACCTAAGTGAACGACGAGACAAGGGCCAGGTGGGAAACGTACAACATCGATGAGTATGTCCAGCGGCGGCCCAGACCAATCCTTTACCAACTCCGTAGCATCATGCTCCGCCCACTTCGCCTTCTCCTCCTCCCCAAAATAGCCTTTGAATGCCTTCTCACCCCATGGACATTTGCTTGGGTTGGCAATGGGCGCGTATGCAGAAACCGACTTGTATTTCCCAGGATTCTTCAAAAACTGACACCTTTTGCATTAGCGTCTTCCCCTTACCACTTCTTGTAGTTGTTCTACACACCAGACTCAAAGCTCCATGCCCACCCATACTATGTCCAAAAATGCTTACCCGCTCCCCATCCACCTCCTTAAAGTTGTCAAATACGGCCTTCGGCAGCTCAGATGTGATGTAGCTGTACATTTTGTACCCCTCCGACCACGGCGATTTGGTAGCGTCGACGTAGAATCCAGCACCGGAGCCGAAATCATAGTCGTCATCTTCGCCTTGGATTTTGAGGCCACCTTTGTCCAGGTCAGTGGACTCGCACTCTGACTTAGGTTGGGGGTGAGGGTACGTGGACTGGTATCTGGATAAAGCACAGCTATGCCCTTTTGGCTAGCCGCGTGCTGGAAGAAACCTTTCTCGGAACCGTTGTCTCCCGTGCAAGTCAAACCGGCGAGGTATATGAGGAGGGGCACTTTGTGCGACGCATTCGTGGTGGTTTGAGGTGGGAGGTAGAGGTTGAATCCCATTTCGCAATTGGTGGTGGAGGCATTGTGGGTGAGCTTTAGGAGTTTGCCCCCGAAGGAGGCGATGGTTGCTTTGGTTGTTACAGACATCATTAGGGTTGTTCAACGGTTGAGAAGACCTTGGGTAATGTTGACCGTTTTCTCCAGTATTGGTATGACGTTGTTGGTGGAGAGATGCGGAGATGGTTCCGCAATCTTTCCCTCAGTGCGAGAATTACATATCAAACACTTTCCATTTCGGGCACAAAATCCTGAGCTCCTCCAGAAACTCATATAGTACATGTAATTCGCGGCAGTGAAAGTAACAACAGAATGTATGACTCATTTTTGAAAGAAAGATGGAGCGTCTCCGCCCCAGAATGACCGTTTGTGAGGAATGTAGTACTGAGGCTCAGTGCGAGGAAGCCAGTACTTGTCCTGTGCAGAAGCCAGATTGCACACAAAAGACATCAAGACAAAGAACCGTTGTAGGTGAGACACTCAATCCAATGGTCCCATACTCTCATTCCCCGGTACTTACAAACGCGCCACCCAATGCTGCCCGCTTTCATGATAGAAATACCGGCACACCATACACCACCGGCGCCGCCCCATTCAAATACTTCAACAAACAAGATTCTCTTGCCTGCGCGACAGCCTCATCCAACGAGACCGGACCCTTCTCAACAGCTTTTGTCTCTTCGGCATCTTTGACTTTGCTCTTACCTCTTTGCTTTGCGCTTTTCCTTTGAGGACTACTTGGTACAGGCGGCATCGCCTTTCCAAGGAGGCCCCATTTCTCCAAGACCGCATTTGAAAACTTATCGATGTCCTTATCTGTGACATCCCAAAGCGTTGCAAGCATAGCTGGGCAGCCAGCATGCATATAATTCATCGGTGTTCCGTATGGTTCAAATTCTCCAGCGTCGGTCAGCGCACCACTACTACAACCCATCAGAAGAGCCACAGCACACTTTCGGAGCTTTTTGATGGTCCGTGATCGTATGTATTGGCCACCGCTGCCGTGACCAAAGTACAATAATATTTCATGATTCTCCAGGCAATCCTTCATCTCGGTTTCCGTTGGCTCTCTTTGAACGATGGTCTTCCACTCAGGAAGCCCCTGCAGTGGCTCCTCGAACCTTGACTGAGTAGCCTTCAGGTCTCCCCCCGGATTGAGGATTGAGGTTCCACTGTTTCGATTGACATATAACTTGCCGGCTTCCGATGATGAATTTTGCCCCCCACTGACTTCCTTTTGTTGCAAGATTCTGTCTCTCAGACATTTGAGCGAGGGTACTCTGGATACGGCTTGGCCGCTCAGGCAAGGGAGCGATTCCCAAGGAAAGCAGTGGAGATGCTTATCCAAGACCAGTATGGTGTGCTGTTCTTCGTTACTTTCGACCTCATCTTTGACTGCTTGATGGTAGTGGCGAAGCGCGTCAATCGTCTCGATGACAATCTAAGTAGCGTCAGCCTACGTATTCGATGCCCTGGCTTTCCGAACTAAAATTACCGAATCAAAGTCTACCTCATCATAAGCATTACGCTCACCGTTAAATTGCATGATATCCACAACGAAATACAATAAGTCCATCAGCGGCTCATCCACATCATCGGACTCGCTCGGGTCGCCAAGACCAACAAAGAGCTGAAGTACACTTTGATCGAGGGTGATGCGGCTGTATTGAGTACCTCTGCCAGATTTCTGACGGGATGGCAGGTGCTTGTCTAGGATATTCTGAAGCGACTGCTGAAAGCGTGCCAAGAGATTTGAATCCTGAATAGCATGAGAGAAGACGCTCTTGAAACCTCCGAACCAGATACTCTCAATGTTGTTTAGCAAGTCTTTCAGCCTAGCGTCAAGTGCAGTCCGAGCTTCCCACCATTGCGTCTTTGCCCCTTTCTGAGACAAATCCTGAGCTCCGTGAGTGGACTGATTAGCGGAGAGTACAATGTCTTGCAATTCAGCTCTTCCCTGGTCGAAGCCAAAAGTTTCTTCATCAGACTCCAAGGGGTTATGCCGAGTCAATGGTAGTCTTAAAATAAAAGGAGGTTGCCCAGCACGGATTTTGCAAATCAACATCTCCTCCCAAGACTCGGTCAAGGTCATGGATATTGTCGTCCAGCTAGAGGGAATGATGTCGATGTACTCGGCTTGAAATGTCGCGAAATCCAGAGCTGTACTCACCCCCATGGTGTGTTGATATTGGAAGGCGTCTTCATCTGGCCATTGATGGGTGATTTTGGTTGAAGACAGCTGTCGTTCGACTTCAATAGTGGCAGACTCTCTCGTCATTGAAAGTATCCTGCCAATCTCTATGCATAGGCATTAGCATCAAATCCTCTGCAAACCTTCGGGAGCTAACGTACCGAGTGCATACACCACGAAAGCAGGAGAGACCGCAGTCTTTGAAGCAGACGAGGAGGTAGCGGACAGCAGCAACAAGATCTTTCCTAGCGCATCTGTGATCTTGTGCAGTGTCTCCGTCGAGGACACCTTCCTCGCCAGCTTGACTATTTCGGTCAATTCATTTCGTGCGAGATGGAGAACATCGGTTTCAGTTTTACACAGAGACGGGCTTCTAGGTCTTCTCTTACTTGCTGGTGTCCTGCCGCGCTGAGTCTTCACAGGGGCGGCACTCAAGGTCTTCATGGGAGCTTGAGACGGAACTTGCTGCTGTTTACGATCACCACCAACCCTGATCGAAGGATGAGAGATAGTGGACTCAGGTATGACGCAGAAGACGGGATCAGCGACAAGCTGTTCCAATTTCTGGCTGTACCGTAACCGAGACGAGAGCAACGCTTGGGAAACGATCCCGCGCTCATCACTTGGATTAGATGGGGACTCATCCAGGAGAAGACTAGCTGATTCTAGATCTCCTTTTTCCAAGGCCGTCGATGTCCGTCCCAACAGAACTTCACCCTTGATACGCTGTAACGCAATGACCTCAACGGTGGGGATCTCCTCCACTGAAGAGACTGTGACGACTTCATGTACGGCTGGCTTCTTCATCGAGTTCTTCCTCATAGCGGTGGTTCGCGGTTTGGTTTTAGGCTTCGAGGCTATTTTGGTCTCTTTGAGGGTCAGCGTACTCAGTTGAAGATCGAGGTCCTCCAATGTCGTTTGCTTATGAATTAGGGTATCCACAAAACCCTTCTGCATCAACTTTTCAAGAGTCGTCTCGGCTGCATCTAGTGCTGCATGCCCGGCTTGCCATTGTTTCTGCCTCGTATAATGGCTAGCGAAGGATAGTTGCAAGGAGGCATAAACACAACCACGTGGAATCCCAGAAAGTAGGCTTTCTGCTTGTTGCAATAATTGCAATCCTTCCTTTACTTCACCACCGCGGACTATATACTGCCCCAATAGCGCCGAATGTTGGCCGATAAGCGCACGAGCATGAACTGTGTTGGCAATCCTCTGAGCCTGGTCGAGAGAGTAACGAGCTTCTGGGAGCAGTCCATGATGGGCAAAGAGAGAAGACAGCTGGATGGAACCTCTAGATAGCCTAGGAACAATACTCCAGAACGCAGCTCCACACGATGACTGTGGCGAGTGCGGCTCTGTCATGGCTTCGACCGTCGCACATTCAGAAATCGCGACTTCCGACAAGCAGTCCACTGTCGAGTCATACCCAACCTCTGTTCTAGGTGCACGCGCTGTCACGGGTTTACTTTGTTTTTTACGCTCCATTATGGCCCACGCTTTCTGATAGCTCTTCACACAGAGCCGCGCGAGGTAGAGTGCTTTTGCCGAATGGCCTTCTGTAGCTGCTAATAACGAGAGGAGATAGGCCGCGTCTCCCATCATTTGGAAGCGTTCACTTTGATCTTTGGATCGCAGTCTCTGGTTGTCAACGCTGGTAACATCTTCCTGGAATAATTTTCGGGCTTTGTCCAAATGATCACGACTGCTCGAGGTTAGCATGTCTAACATATGATGAAGCTACTCTGCGAGTCCTCACCACCGCTTCAGACCCCCATTGGTGTGAGCAACCTCCGCTTGAACAAGGTGGAATCGCAGCGATAGTTTCGCCGGAACATTTGAGGTTGCCAGGTATCTTTCGGCTTTAAGAAGGACGACGCCAGCGGCCCCAGAATAACCTACCCTCGAGTATTGTAACCCTAGTTCAGTGAGCTTAGAGACTAGATTCAAGCACTGCATTGACGCCGAAGCTTCGTGAACAGTCACTAGAACATGAAGGACTGAGACCCTGGTCAATTCTAGGCCCTTCATCTCCAGATAGTCTGCTAAATGTTCGAGCTGCGAGAGCCAGTCAGAAATGTCATACACCTGCAATTTTAGGAAACTCCAGGCTGGATGTTCATGCAGCAATCTTGCCCAACTAGCCATCAATGCCTCTACTTTCTCCACCTCAAGAGTCCCATTGTTCAAACTGATGAGAACATCCCGGCATTCGGTGAGATGCGGTAGGTACCTGAGGAGGTGCACATCTTGATGAGGCTCCGCTAAAACAGCCGGAGGCTCTCGAAGCATTTGCTCGCGATTTGCGTCATCCAATGCATGCGGATTGACTGAAAGGACAGCGAGCAAGCGCACAATTACGCGAAAGCGCCGCACTGGGTATACTTTCTCTGTATACACACCGAGTATAGTCTGAGCTAATGCTGTCAAAACCTGTGAGATCGCGGGTGCGGAGCCCTGATCTTGAAAGATATACAATAGAGAAATCAGTTGCTGCTCCAACAGTACGCCACGCTCGCCATCACAGAGCTTGCTATCATCGTAAAATGCGTCCACAGAGCATACTTGTTCATTCGCCTTGAGTGCAGCTTTAGGATAAGCAACTAAACTTTGCAAGAGTGGAGCTAGCGCGCCATTGTCTTCGAGTGCATTTGGCATCGACCGAATATTCGCTGCTTCCGCGGCCGTTGAAAGAAGTTCATCATCAATGTGTGTGTGTATAACTTCTCGATATATCTCTATCGCCTTCTTATAATCTCGCACGTTCTCGCAGAGCTGGGCGTACTTTTCGAGCTTTTTTGATAGACAGCCAGCAGTCCTCTCGAAGGGCGATCCGTTGCGTATGATGTCGATCGACATTCGAAGACAATCACGCAAGCTTCCAATGTCTGCGGATACCTGCTTCAGGTGCAGATAGCGATACCAATAAGCATTAGATATCGATACGGAATGATGTGAAGACTGTTGCTTGGCTTCTTCCGAAGCTTTCTTCTCACCAAAATGTGGTCCCTCGAGGATCAAAGCGAGTCTCCAGCAATCCCGCAATCCTTTCTCTAGCGTCGACCATCGACTTACAGTGTCCCTGGCAGAGAGACTTGCCACGGCCACAATGGAGTCTATTACGGGATATGCGACATGGGCCGCCGACCCACGCCGCTGCTCACGTCGTGCCGTCGTCTTTTCGTCCTCCTTTTGACTTGGACCATTATCTAGATATCGAAGCAGAAACTTGACACAGAGTAACACGATCTCCGAGCACGTGTCCACAATCGATGGAGTGTGCACTTTATCGGTATTGTGTTGTTTATGGGCGTCCTGTATTACGGAAAAGGTTGTTTTTCGTAGATTGGCAATGATAGTCAGGAGCACATCCAATTCCGCAGACTCCCCCTGCAAGTCGCCGGCCAAGCTACTAGAGGCTGCCTGTAGAGATTCCAAGAGATGCTCGCTCGACCCAGCACCTAAGCCGCGGATCATAAGACTTGCTAGTCGGCAATCCAGGATGCACAGCTGGGTCCGCGAGACTCCACATCCTCGTGCGCTGTTTCTAGACTTTTTGACCCATCGACTGGCTTCAACATACTGGGAGCTTTCTTGCGCCATGTCGGCAAGCACTTGGTATACTCCAAGCAGCATCTCTTCTTTAAACCCTGTAGTTGTCTGAGATATACCTGCGATGATTTCGAACGCGCTCAACCCAAGTTTGTACTTTTCTTGTCCATCCATCTTTGATCGACGATGGAAAGTAGCCATGCATCGAGCAAAAGGATTGATCATCTCAGTGGCTATGTTTGTCTGATGACCAGATATCTTCCACCACACTGAGCGTATTCGAAACGCTAAGAATTGGTATTCGAAAGCTATGTGTGGAGCCAGATTATTGCTGGACTTTGAGAGCTTGTAGTCCTCTGTAGCGGATGGGCTCGGACACAATGTTATCAAAGACTGCGCAAGGGTTTCCAATTGATGAGCAGCCTTATCCCGAGAGTCAGGTGACTTTGACATGATTTGCTGCTGGATCAAATTTGCGGGCGAATGCATTACTTCCAATCGTAGATGCTGAAGTGCAGCTTCAGTCAGAGAGGCTTCTCGCTTTAGTGCAAGCATCTTGAGGGCCTGCATTTGTGTTGTGATGACCAGTGCTAGCAACGGTCCCTGGGCTTTGATCGTACTGAATTTAAGCAGCTCCACCAAAGTCTCGGTCTTAGGTCCTACTCCATCTTCTCTGGCAGACGGGAACATATGCTTCGTAGGTTTCTGCTGACCTGTAGAACCCGTGGGAGCCTCAAGGCGTCTCTTGAGAATACAAAGTTCCTTTATAGCTAGATCGTCAAAGCCTAGAGTGATCAATCTCCCAATCAAAGCCGACATGCCTGACTCCAGCTGCAGATGAGGCATTGGCGGAGAGGCGTTCCGACCCTGAATAGACCGAAGATAAGCAAATGCGATGCGGCTACATTCTGCCTGAGCCCTAATGCACACAAGCCTTCCGTCATTGAAGATTGTAGAGGAGGATCGTCGTAGATGGCCCTTTTCCCGGGGGATGTTCGCAATTCGATTGACAGACACCGGCTGCAAAGGCGTCTGGCTCCGTGACTCAACTCCATTACTGAAAGAAGCATTCGACGAGGTCCTCCGAAGCGGTTCCCTTCTCTTCTGTGATGGTGGCTTCCTTAGAGCCTCTGAAAGTGCTTTCAACGTCGCGTTGACAACCTCTGTAGCCAGAGTAGTTCTATCCTGGGTTTGAACTTGAGCGTCTACTTCTCCAGATATCTCTAGTACGTCGATCACAGGCTGTTTCCTAGCTCTTAAGCCTGCCGAACCAGTTGGTCGGACCGAGCTCCCTTTTGTTTTTGGCGCTGAGGCTTTTGCAGCAGGCTTATTTGTTTGTGTCACTGCATCCTCTCTTGGAATAAGAAAGGAGCGCAGGGACTCCACGGTAGCTGAGGTACATGATGTTGTGGAAGCTACTGCACGCTGGAGATTGGCTGCCCGTGCTGGCAGCTCCTTTCTGGTCATCGTAAAATAGCGGCTACGGATATGATCGAACAACAGAAGGACCAGAACGCCAGACCCATCTCCACGTCATATATTAGTCGTAACAATGTTGAAGATTCATGTCCACAGTTCCAGTAGTCGGAGTAAACATTGTATGCGCGAAGTCACGTGCGTGCGGAAAGCTTCCGCGCTTAAGGATCTTTGGGAGAACGACGACCCTGACTCGCCTGATAACGTGCAAGTTGAAGCATCATCCAGCTTTACAGTGTCTATGTCTTCAGTATGCTGGCGTATAAGCACATGCCGTCTTTCTCAGGCTCTTTTGACGCCTTCTTCGCAGTCCAGGCTACCCCTGCTCTTGACCTTCCCCCGTTACCAACGTTATGCTACCTCTACAGACACTCTTCCCCGTGTTGCTCAACCCTCGATATGGCACTCAATCATACCAAAAGCGTTTCGAACAAGTAATACCTCGCAAGTCCTCGTCAAACCTCAACGCTCGACGGAATGGAATCCTGCCACATTCTTCATCTGGATCTTCCTCCTGATCGGGTCCAATGGTATTCAGATGCTTACCTTAAGGAACGAATACTCAACGTTTAGTCGAAAAGCCGACCAGAAGATAGCGCTTCTGAAAGAGGTACTCGACAAAGTGCAGAGGGGCGAGAATGTGGATGTTGAGAAGGTTCTGGGCACAGGAGATGAAAAGCAGGAGCAGGAATGGAAAGATGGTGAGCTGCCAGTCGACATCTTCAGGATCTACCTCTCGGTCTTATTTAAATTCTAGTGATCAAAGACATTGAGCAGGAGGACTTATGGGCATCAAAGGACCGAAGGCGAGAGAGGAGGCGCTTGAAGAAAGAGGAGGCTAAGTCTCGAGCATCGGAGACAGCTGCCGAGAAGCCTGGCGATACCGAATTCGAAGACCCAAATTCATCGCCTGACCAAGCCAAAAAAGCTCCTACGTTCTATTGAAAGCCAACATTGCAGTCTAGACTCAGACGCCAACATTGAATACGCCCAGCAACTTGGATGTCAGCTTCGCGAAAATCTTGGGAGATGTCATACCAAATCTGAGTACTTTTGGATTTTATCCACCTGATTTAGTGGGTCACAGTAAGAGCCAATCAATTAGTCTTCGCTGCAGAGCTGACTGTCGTACGAGGTAGTCTGAGGATCTTCCCAATCCGGGAGTGTGCCTAATAAATGTTGCCAGCGTGTGATCATTTCCAGACACCGCACATTCTTGACAGAAACTGGCAGTTACCAAGACATGGGAACTACAAGGGGGCGGTGGAGGGAACAGCTTCGAATGAAAGGAAGCATGCAGAGTAGATATGACCATATAGCTACCGGAGAGCCTAGTGGCTAGTCCTTTTCGTCAGTTTCAATGTCCTCTGTACTCGCAACTCGATGATTGCAGCCAGGCATATTGGCCTCAAGCCAGAATCGATCTCGATATTTATCTCACGATAATGTTTACACTACCCCAGTGGCCGAGTTGCGGACTCCAATTCTCATCACCGCTCCCCACCCTTCCTCTTTCCACTCTTCGCTTTCTCCTGCCGTACGCCCTTCGCCTCCCCTTTCACCTCCGCTTCCTGCCCATATCCACTGATCAGATCCATCAAATTATCCTCTTCTTTCCTGCTATCCTGCGCCTGCAAATCGCTCCCTTCACCATCCTCTCCCTCCACCTCAATATCCTGCGTCTTGCTAGCGTCCCACCCTCTCCCAAATTTCTCCCTGAATGCTCTGAGCTTCCCCGCCTCATCTGTCTCCATATTCAACAGCTTCTGACTCGAGGGATTCCATAACGGCGTATTGCGCGTATCTTTGAGGGATTTGTAGACTGGGGCAGGTGAGGTAGTGCGATGAGTGTATGTGCTGCCATCGGAGAGTGTGACCAGTTGTGTGAACGTGTAGGGGCGTTTTGGACGGCGGAGGAGGTTTGCGTGCCGGCATTGGGAGATGGGAACGGTGAGAGACGGGAGGGAGGCGCGGCGGAGGGGTGCAGATATAGACATGCTAGACGATACTGATATTAATTCGTATGTACGGATCTTTTATACCTGTCAGTAACTTAGTGGGATGTTACAAAGGTTAGAAAAGATTTGAAGCTAGTGGGTCAATTGGTTTCTTGATCATAGAACCCTCCATGAAACCCTTCTGAAGCTTTGAAAGGTTTCCATGCTTATATTGAAGATCTGTGTGAACATGATATGAACGCTAACGTCCTTCACCTTTCTGGTTCAGCATCTTCATGAGCTCTCGTCATGTCTTCACCCATGCTCTCCGCCCAACTCACGCGCCGCTACACCTTCGTCTGAACCAGCAGCTTTCCCAGCCTCCACTCCATTTATTTTCGATCGCCAGCAATGGAGTCAATGGCCACTGTGGGCTTCTCCGTTTCTCGACTCCCAAGTATTACTCGACGTCAGCGCCAACAGCCCTAGCATCAATCCCTGATTCTACCATCTCCACCAAAATCCGTACACTAATGCGCTCAACGCCGCATCCTCTTACTACGATCATATCATACGCACCTATTCCCTCAGGATCGAATGGCACCCCAAGTCAAAAGCCTCACGGCCTTCTCGTGTCGTCGTTCAATACAATAACCCTGGACCCCAAACCGTATGTTTCCTTCAACATCAAGCGCCCCTCGAGGACGTACGACGCTATCTACCAGTCTGGCTCCTTTACCGCGTCAGGCATGAGCGATGCCAGTATCGCCCACGCGTTTGTGAAGAATGAAGGTTCCACGAAGGTTTGGGAGCAGATGGTCGGTGAAGAGGGAAAATTGAAGGAAGAAAAAGGAGGCGTCTGGTGGATGTCTTGTGCACTGGTGAAGAAGAAATGTGTTGAGATTGGGGACCATGTGATAATTGTTGGAGAAGTGATGGAAGCTGCAGCTTACCAAGACGGAGAAGGAAGGATGGGCTTGGTTTACGCAGAAGGAAGGTATAGGAGAATTGGGACAATTGTGGATGTCAACGCGGAAGAGTAGTGAATGCCTTGACGAGCAGCATCCCGACTAGGATGTAGGGCCAATTTACAAGTGGAGCAACCATCTATCAGGCTTGCAATCACGAAATGCTGCCATTTGGAGGCTGAAAATTGCCTGCCTTCGCAGAAAGATTGGATATTATCTGACTCGAGATCATCAACCACCCGATTGCCCTTCTTTTGCGATCTAAGACACATGCTTTAACCCAAGAGACTTACAAACACCCCATATCGAGCAAAAGCGTTACAGACATCGTCTATGACGTTAGTCGGCTCAGATCTGAACACGTGAAAGACGATCGGTCTAAGTGCAATAAGATTCACGGAAGCTCTTTCGGAAAATGCGTTCAGCACAGCGGAAAGTATCTCGAGCTTGCTGCATCTCAGTAACTACAGAAGGCTTTGAAAACCATGGTCTCTCCAATTAATGAATGGAAGGTAGTCCCAAAAAGCTTTGGGAAACTCAAGGGACTCGATTCGGGTTCGATACCGACTGGCACACCAACATCGGCATGTCAAATTATTCAGCTAGTCATTACAGCAATGTAAGTCAGCGTTCGTGTGTGTGTAATAACCTGAACACTAAGGGTAAGCAGAATCGCACTTCTCGAAAGAACCTCTATCGTAAAATTTAGCGCTGGCTTGCTTTCCCCAGCCATTAAATCATCTCTTACCCAGACGAACCGAGTTTGATTCGGCGCCTTCTTAGACTAGCCCGCATCTATTAAAAAAAATCGACGCCCATACTGAACGCTAGGAGGAGTGCCATTAGAGGCAATGTTGGGTGCTCTACTGGCTCCTTGGGTTCCAGGTCTCTCTCAGCCTCTAATCATGTATTGAGATCTAGATCTATCTCAATATGCCCTCAAACTGTGGCCTGGCTCTTCTCAAAGAATTGAATGGACGGTTGTTTTATTTAATTAATGTTTTACTTGACTTGATGAATGCTCTTGTTGTCGAAAGGGCATAATCATAGAATGATTGGACAATGTCTTGAGGGAGTGCAGGATGTAATAAGGTAGAAACCCATATAACTCGGTAATCTCTTCTCCTATGTTAACCTGCCAAGCCTTCGATCGACCAATTGTCACTTTCGGGTCAACGTCAGTCGTCTGGAATCCCAAGTGACACTTCTTACCACTCATCATCAGGGATTATCTTAGGACAGCATGGATCTCTACACAGACGCGGACCCTGATGGAGATTTTTGTTTCGTCCTCGCGTCAGCTGACGCTCCGAAGATCTTTGTGTCGTCCAAGGTTCTGAGCGTAGGTATGTGTTGGCCAGCCCATACTCTTCAGTTTGTACAAAGGTTTAGGGTTCGAGGCATGACTTAGGAAGAGTCAGTTAGTAACGATGATGTCAAGACGAAAAACGTATCTCAAAAAGCCAACGACTGACAATGCTCAGCTTCACCAGTATTCGCAGCACTGTTCAGTCCCAGATTCGCCGAAGGCAACACCACATCTACGTTGGCCGGACCCTGTCAGATATCCCTTCCTGAAGATGACCCAGAGGCCATGGCCTACGTCTGCCATGTCCTCCACTACCGATCAGACGTCTCTGTCGATATTTCGTTCTCTCTTCTTAAGCGAATTGCGGTGACTTGTAACAAGTACGATCTGGCTAGGGCATTGAAGGGGTGGAGCGCCGCGTGGTTGCTGAAGTGGCAAGAAGATATTACGGGAGAGCCATACTGGCCCGATATGTTGGCTGTCGCGGCAGTGTTTGCCAATGACCAGGCATTCTATCTCATTTCAGCGAAGCTATTGGCGTCTTCCCCATTGAAAACCTTATCCCTCGATCACGATCTCCATGAGCTCTGGGGTGTAGGTAGTCAGCTAACAGGTAAGCTATTCCTCACCTCCTACTTCATGAGATGTTGACAGTCTTGCCTCTAGCCTATATCAGCCACCAGCGAACACTCATCCGACATCGGTTAGTGAATGATGTTGAAGACGCTATCGGTCCTTTCATAGAGTCCGAGACAACAGCTTCACATTTTTTCCAGGGCCTCTATGGTGCTGACCTCTGGCCCCTTTCGTGGATCTTTACTGAACCTTCCGTTCTCCTCGTGGCAGAGAAGTTCAGTAGGTACAAGTGCAGGTGCAATTACCACAGCGACTGTGAGTGTGCCTCCGCGCAATTCGGCAAACTTCATCAGCAGGCTGTTGCTCGGGTGCAGGGAGATTTGAAGGGACTATGCCTTGAATGCGTTCGAAATGGCAAATCCGTCTTCATCGAAGGCAATTGCCGATCTAGTCCTTGCCTGAACGCTGCAGCTCATGAATAGCTTTTCCGATAGGTATGGCGTATCAGCAGCAATGCTGGCAATCACAGGGGCGCTAGGTGTTTGCGACAGAATACTAGGTCAGCTGTCCATGCAAGAACGAGGTTGACACGGTCCTCAAAGGCAGCAGGTTTAGGACTGGAGCCTTCCCAAAGTATTCACGGCTGCAGAGAGGCTAGTCAGGATAGACTGGGTCAGAAACCACTATAACCCTACCATTATGGCTCTAGAAACCCCCACTGCATATGGTGAATTGAAAATGACATGCTCCTGCACTGCCTTCAGCCTCAGTCAGCAACGATGTTGCAGAGTGATTCCCTTATCCTCAACAACTTCCCACATACCACAACCCCTCAATCCCATCACCCTCCCCCCACCACCCTCCACCCTCCACCCTTCCACCACCCTCACCTCTCCCATCCCTCCCCATCACTCCAAAAAACCCTCA
>JAABUK010008262.1_pt1 | contig 14691 bp, 13 predicted proteins | sample 5559141 | NCBI WGS metagenome assembly JAABUK01 (sample SAMN10711869, study PRJNA513367) | rock metagenome | isolation source: Antarctica rocks | place: Antarctica: Victoria Land, Pudding Butte nord | collected 2016-01-03
TATACAGTATGAGGTGGAAAGGCAAAAGGCTTACGACGAAAAGCGAAAGGGGAAAGTGGAAACGAAAAAGCTGAATTGTGAATAGAAATCCGCTTTGCCGAATCTTTGTCTTCGGCCTTCATCCGCACCGTATGCTTAATCAATCGCTGTCCCGTTCAATTACTACACCAAATCGTGCTTAAGATTCTTTTGTTCGACATTGTTTTTCTTCTTGACACACGTTTATGGACGGGCGTAGTATGCGCGACGGGTGGTAAAAAGTGGCTGGAAGTGGGCTTTATTGATAAGCTTGAGGCCAAATGTTAAAGTTTTACACTAAGGTTTAAGCAGTATGTGTCGGGAGCGGTTCGCACTAAGGCTATGTTGCGAGGAAATTACACGGCACACATTGACTCGAAGGGACGCCTCAAAGTGCCCACCTCGTTTCGCCGTCTGATCGAGGAAAAGCATGGCGGCGAGTTTTACGTAACGAGTTTATCGGGAGAATGCGTGCGGATTTATCCTTTGCCGGAGTGGGAAGCCATTGAGTCTAGGCTCGCGCTTTTGCCTTCGATGGACACGGCACGCCGGAAGTTTCTCGACCGCACAAACTATTACGGCCAGCAAACGACGATGGACGGGCAGGGACGCATACTCGTTCATCCGCTTTTGCGTAAAAGCGCCGGAGTCGTCGGCGAAGTGGCGGTGCTCGGCTACCTGACGTACATGGAAGTCTGGGAGTTGGAAAAATTTCAACAGCGCCTCGTCTCCGATCCGTATACGGAAGCAGACGAAGCGGCGATGGCGAGTCTCGGCATTTGAGCGGAAGCAATAGTAGTGGTGGCAGTCATTGATAAGTTGATTAGTAAAGAAATTAGCAAATAGAAGTTCGCTGCCATGCTTGGACGATTTACGATCTACGATTTACGATTCACGATTTTCTGTTCTTTGAACAAGATCACAGGGCGGTGGCGATGACTTCTGCGCTTATGGGGGGGATGAGCGCGCCGCACCGCCCTGTGTTGCTACAGGAAACGATCCGGTTTCTCGCGCCCGAACGCGGTGGCCTTTTCATTGACGGCACGCTCGGGCTTGGCGGGCACAGTGAAGCGATTCTCGAAGCGTCCGCTACGGCGCGCGTGATCGGGATTGATCGCGACCGTGAAGCGCTTGCTTATGCGACGAATCGTCTGGCGCGCTTCGGTTCGCGCTTCATCGCAACGCACGCAAACTTTGAAGACCTCGCGCGCGTCGTGAATGAGGCGAAGGCAAGCGATGTCAGCGGCGTGCTGATCGATCTGGGCGTTTCCTCTTTGCAACTCGATACGGCGAGTCGCGGGTTCAGTTTCCGGCATGATGCGCCGCTCGACATGCGTATGAACGCGGAAAGCGACGAAGAGACAGCCGCCGCGCTGCTTGAGCGCCTACCGGAAGAAGAATTAGCGCGCATCATTTACGAATACGGCGAAGAAAGGCGTTCGCGGCGCATCGCACGTTGGATCATTGAAAAGCGCGAAGCAGGGCAGCCCGTCAAGACGACAATGGAATTAGCCGGACTCGTTGCGCGCGCTTACGGGACGCGGAAAAAGAAAGAGCACGGCGCGGTGCATCCGGCGACGCGAACATTTCAAGCACTGCGGATCGCCGTCAACGATGAACTTGAAAACTTGGCTGGCTTCGTCGAAACGGCCATCGATCTTTTAATTCCCGACGGACGCTTTTGCGCGATTAGTTTTCATTCGCTGGAAGACCGCATCGTTAAGCGCACCTTGCGTCGTCTGGCAGGGAACTGCGAATGCCCGCCGCGTCTGGCTCCGATGTGCGTGTGTCATGCGAGACGCGCCGTAGAGATTTTGACGCGCCGTCCACTCGCGCCAAACGAAACGGAGATTACTCTTAACCCGCGCGCGCGCAGCGCCAAGTTACGAGCCTGCCGCAAACTCGGCGGAGCAGAGATTGAGAGCGGCAAATTTGGAAACGATGGATCCGTGCATGAATCTTCGCATGATGAGTTTGAGAATTGAGTTGCCGAAGGAACGTAAGTAAGTTTTCGATAAAGCCGGAGAGTACGAGTGATGAAAAGATTGCCGCCGAACGGAATAAATAACGCTATCCATCGCGAGCGTGACACAAGCGCGCTGGCGCGACTTTTGACGCTGCTTTTATGTGGTCTTGTGCTGGCTGGCGGATTCGTTTTCGCGGCGGGACGACACTTCACAGCCGTTCATTACGGCTATCAAAGCGAGCAACTGCGTCGTGAACGCGCGCGCTTGCTCGATCAGCAGGCAGTTTTGCTATTGGCGCGCGAACAGGCCGCAACTCCTTCCAGACTCGAAGCGGCGGCGCGCGAAATCGGAATGCAACCCGCATTAGCTGCGCAGATTATCAGCGCGCAGAAAGTCGAGCGAAGTTTGCCGCATGTCTCTCCTGCGTTCGTCAGCGCTTCCGTTGCAATGCGTCGCTGAGAAGCGAAGTTGGCAGCGAAGTGTTAGTGGACTTTTGTATTTAACAGGCTTTCGCAGAATGTCTGTTGGTCTCTTTTTCGCGCGCGTCTTTACTCTTCCGAAGCGCGCCTCTCGCAGAGTCAGATTTCCCCTCAAGCAGTCAATCATGCTTCGACGCGAACGACCGGAAGCTACACACGTTAGTTATATAGAAAGCAAGCCCAACGAAAGATGCCCGCACGCTCCATTGCCACATCAAAAGCACGCCCAGATTTTTCGCGTCGCCGCATACTCGTCGTCGCCTTCACACTCGCTTTCTGGATGCTCATCATCGGCGTGCGCCTCGTTTATTTGCAGGCCGCGCAGCATGAATGGTTAAAGGCTAGAGCGAGCGCGCAGCAGCAGGGCGTTGCGCAAACAAGTCCCGTGCGCGGGTTGGTGGTTGACCGGACGGGGCGCGACCTTGCGCGCAGCATCGAAACAGAATCCTTCTTCGCAGTTCCGACGGACATCAAAGACGCAGACGACGCAGCGAAACGCCTCGCCGAAATCATCGGCCTCGACTCAAACGTTTTATCTTTGCGCCTGAAGGAAGCACAAAGCGCGAATCGAAAGTTCGAGTGGATCGCGCGCAAGCTGGATGCGGAACAGGCAGAGAAAGTACGCGCGCTGGAGTTGCCGGGCATTCATTCACTGAGCGAGCCGAAGCGCTTTTATCCGAACGGATCGCTCGCGGCGCACGTGCTCGGCTTTGTCGGCCTAGATGAAACAGGCTTGGGCGGCGTCGAACAATTTTACAACGCGCGCATACGCGGCGAAGCGGGCAGAGTCTTTGTTCTAACGGATGCGCATCGCCGCTCTTACCAGAGTTTTGAGGCGCAGTCGAAGCCGGGACAGACCGTCGTGCTGACCATCGATCAAATGATTCAGTATCGCGCGGAGACGGCGCTCGCTTCGGCGCTCGAACGCACGCACGCGAAATCTGCAACCGCTATTGTCCTTGATCCGCACACGGGCGACGTGCTCGCGCTCGCCAACGCGCCGAGCTTCGATCCGAACGACGCGCGCACGGCACAAACGGAGTCACGCGCCAACGGCGCGCTGCAAAATATCTACGAGCCGGGTTCGACGTTCAAGATCGTCGCGTATTCTGCCGCCATTGAAAAAGGTCTGGCGAAGCCCGAAGACAAGATTGATTGTCAGATGGGCGCGATCACCGTCGCCGGACGTCTTGTACACGATCATAAACCTTTCGGCACTTTGACTTTGATTGATGCGCTCGCAAAGTCGAGCAATGTTGCGGCGATTAAATTAGGACTTCGCGTCGGCGATGATTCGATGTACGACTTTATCACGCGCTTCGGTTTCGGCTCGCGCACGGGCATTGAGTTGCCGGGCGAAACAGCAGGGCTTGTGCGCTCTGTCGCGCGCTGGCAGCCGAGTTCGATGGGTTCGATTGCAATTGGTCAGGAAGTCGGCGTGACGCCTTTGCAAATGGCTGCGGCGTTCGGCGCGCTCGCCAACGATGGCGTGCGTGTCGCGCCGCATCTGGTGCGTGAGATTCAGGCGCAGGATGGTTCAACGGTATTTCAAACAACGCCGGAAGCTCATCGAGTAGTCAGCGCGGGAACGGCGAAGGCTCTGCGCGGAATGCTCGAAGGCGTGACCTTGAACGGTACTGCAAAGCTTGCGCAACTCAACGGGTATTCGGCAGCCGGGAAAACAGGCACGGCGCAGAAGATCGATCCGAAGACGCACACTTACTCGAAGACGAAATTCATCGGCTCGTTCGTCGGCTTTGCGCCCGTCGAAAATCCTGCGGTGGTTATCATCGTCGTCATAGACGAACCCGTCGGCTCGTATCACGGCGGCGATGTCGCTGCGCCCGTCTTTCGCGAAATCGCCGAAGGCATACTGCCGGATTTGAACGTCTCGCCGGACATGGATGTGAAGCCGGAGAACGGCGCGCCGAAGCCCGTCACGATAAGCCCGCGCGCCGCCGAAGCAATCGCGCAGGCACGCGAAGAATTGCAGCGCGAAGCCGAAGCGCGACAGGCGACGCTCCCGCAAGTTTCCGAGTCGTCGAATGCCGCGAGCGTCAATGAAATTGTTTATGCCGCTTCGACAAAGCGCGCGGTGCTGATGCCAGACCTCTCCGGGCGTAGCGTGCGCGATGCGGCGCGTGTTTGCGCAGAACTCGGCTTGCAGTTGGAAGCGCGCGGCGAAGGACGCGCATTGCGACAGAATCCCGCGCCGGGAACGGAACTCGACGCAGGGCAAATTGTCCGCATCGACTTTAAGAGAAGCGAATGACGGCAAGCCTTTTTACGGCAATCATTGATATGGCGAACTCGCTATGGTGAACTCACTTAAATGACAAAAACGGAAAACGAAGGCGACGCCGCGTTAAAGGAATCGAGATTCGGCATTGCCGCGTGCCGTGCGCGCCTGCGTCGTGGACGCGCCGCCAAAAGAGTCGCAGACAAATCCGGCACGCACGTTGAAGCGGGGCGCATCGTCAGTGAGCAAAACAATTCAAGCCGCGATGGATTGCGCGCGAACATGCAAGGCGAGCATAGAGGAATCCAAAAGAGGTGAAGACGAAGACGGCAGCGACACTAATGGATGCTTCCGTCACGGCAGCAAGCATAGATGTGCTTGAAGCGGAGATAAAGGGTTTCTCGCTCGATTCGCGTTCCGTTGCGACGGGCGAATTGTTCTTTGCTTTGTTGCAGGAAGACTACACACGCGCGGGCTTCAACGGCACCTTCGCGGACTCGCATGAATTTATCGGTGAAGCTTTGGAGCGTGGCGCTGTCGCGGCAGTCGCGCGCCGCAGTCGCGTTGAAGGCGATGCGAGTCTCGCGCGTTTCAGTGACCGCTTACTTCTGGTCGAAGATGTCATTGCCGCGTTGCAGCAACTCGCGCATAAGGTTTACGAAGCGTGGGCGCGCCCAATTATCGGCATTACGGGCAGCGCCGGAAAAACGACGACAAAGGATTTAACCGCGCACGTGCTGGCGACAGCCGGTCAAAGAATTTTGAAAAGCGAGCGCAATTACAACAATGGCCTAGGGCTTCCGCTCTCCGTCTTACAGATAGTGAGCGACGGGCGCACGCCTGACGATTACGATATAGCAGTGCTTGAGATGGGCATGTCTTCACGCGGCGAGATTGCGCGACTCTGCCGTATCGCTCCGCCGGACATCGGCGTTGAATTATTGGTTGCGCCCGTACACTTGGAATATCTAGGTTCGCTCCAAGCAATCGCGGACGAAAAGTCAGACCTTATTGCAAACATGAAACCGGGCGGCGTCGCCGTGCTCAATGCCGATGATGAACTCGTGATTCGGATGCGCGACAAACACAAAGGACGCGTCGTGACGTTCGGCCTTGAGAACGAAGCGGACGTGACCGCCGCAGCGATTGACGCGTCGCATTTCGGGCAGTTCAGTTTCAATCTACAAACGCCGCTCGGCAAAGCACACGCAATGCTGCCGATGCCGGGACGACATAATTTAATGAACGCGCTCGCCGCTGCCGCTGTCGCCACCGTTTTTGAAATCGCGCCCGAAGAAATTGCGCTCTCTCTTGCCACCGCTGTGCCGCCGAACATGCGCGGTGAAGTGATGGATTTCGTCGATGGGTTCACAGTGGTTGATGATTCATATAATTCTAATCCGCGTTCGTTGTTAAGTATGGTACGCACGATTGCGGAAGGCGGCGCAGATGGCGCGCGGCGCATAGTTGTCGCAGGCGAAATGCTGGAACTAGGGACGGAGGGCGCGGCGATGCACAGGGACGCGGGACGTGCAATCGCCGCTTACGGCATTGATGTGTTGTGGGGCGTGCGCGGGCTTGCGCGGGAGTTGACGGAAGCAGCGCGCGAGGCGGGCTTGAAAGCCGAGCATATAAAATTTTTTGAAAGCGCAGAGGAAGCGGGCATTGCTCTTGAAAAGGAAGTGCGCGAGGGCGATTTAGTGTTGGTGAAGGGATCGCGCGGCGTGCGTATGGACAAAGTCGTGGCGCATTTGCGCGAGCGATTTCCAATGACGGGCGAAGACGAATCGAATTAGCTCGATGATCTACTACTTTTTTTACGAGTTGCTCTACAACCATTTGAAGGATGGTGAGTCGTATCTCGTCAAGGCGCTGAACGTTTTTCAATATGTGACGTTTCGCACGGCCTACGCTTCGATCACGGCGCTGTTGATTTCGCTGTTGTTCGGCGGGCGCGTGATACGCGCGTTGAGAGGGTGGAACGTCGGGCAGCAGATTCGTGAGGAAGGGCCGCAGGCGCACATGGCGAAGCGCGGCACGCCGACGATGGGCGGCGTGTTGATTATCGCCAGCGTCATCCTTTCCACTTTGCTGTGGGCGCGGCTCGACAGTCTTTATATATGGATCGTGTTAATTGCGACTACCGGGTTCGCGCTGATCGGTTTCTTCGACGACTACGCGAAAATGGCGAAGAAGCAAAGCTTAGGTTTGACCGGCAAAAAGAAACTTCTTTTTCAACTTCTAATCGCGCTCGGCGTGTGGGCGGTGCTTTACTTTTTCACGAACTATGCGTGGAACGTCAACATTCCGTTTTTCAAAGCGACGGCAGAGCAAGACCCGCTGCGCAGCATTAGTTACATAGGGCCTTGGCTGTACATCGTCGTTGCCGTCGTCGTGATGCTCGGTTCATCGAACGCTGTGAATTTGACGGACGGATTGGACGGCCTTGCGATCAGCATTACGTTTATCGCGATGGCGGCGCTCACGGCATTCACCTACATCATTGGCGACGCGCGCTTTGCGAGTTACCTAGGGTTGGTGCATCGCCCGGAGGTCGCGGAGTTGACTGTGTTTTGCGGCGCGATGGCGGGCGCGAGTCTCGGATTCCTGTGGTACAACGCGCCGCCCGCCGAAGTCTTTATGGGCGATGTCGGAAGCCTCGCTATCGGCGGCGCAATCGGGACAATCGGAGTGCTCACGAAGCTGGAATTTATGTTATTGATGGTCGGCGGCGTGTTCGTGATCGAAGCCATGTCTGTGATGTTGCAGGTCGGGTTTTTCAAGATGACGAAAAGGAGCACAGGAACGGGGCGCAGGCTCTTTAAGATGACGCCTCTGCATCACCATTTCGAGTTGTCGGGCTGGCGTGAATCGAAGGTCGTATTTCGTTTTTTGATTATCGCCATACTGTTCGCGCTCTTGAGTCTTTCAACGCTGAAACTGCGGTGAGCAAAATGCCTTTCAATCGGGCGACAAGTTTTGGAAGTTGCAGACAAAAAAGTTTTGGTGATCGGCGCGGCGCGCAGCGGGATTGCGTGCGCGAGATTTTTGGCAGCACGCGGCGCAACCGTCGCGCTTAGCGATCGCAAGCCGCTTGAAGAATGGCCGGACGATGCAGGTGAGTTGAAAGCGAATGGTGTTGGCTTGATCGCGGGCGACGCGCCGTCGCGGCTGCTGGATCGAGTTGATTTGGTCGTTTTAAGTCCGGGCGTGCCGACGAAAAGTATAACGGCGCGGTATGCGGATCGGGCCGGCGCGGAAGTAATCGGTGAAGTCGAATTAGCAAGCAGGTTTTTGCGCGGGCGCATCATCGGCATTACGGGTACGAACGGCAAGACGACGACGACGACTTTGATCGGAGAGTTATTGAAAGGCGCGGGACTCAACGCGCAGGTTGGGGGCAACATCGGAACGCCGCTCGTTTCTTTAGTCGAATCTTCGCGCGAGGACGGTTGGACTGTAGCGGAACTTTCGAGTTTTCAGTTGGAGACGATTGTGGACTTTCATCCGCAGATCGCAGTTTGTTTGAACGTGACGCCGAATCACATGGATCGCTACGAATCGTTTTCGGATTATGCAGCGGCCAAGCACAGAATCTTTCGCAATCAAACAAGCGGCGATGTGGCGATTTTGAACGCGGACGACGAAACGACTGCGACATGGGCGCAAGGGCTTCGCGCGCACGTCGTGTGGTTCAGCGTGCAACACGAATTGGAGGAAGGATTGCTTCTTAGAAACGAACAGGGCGATCTTGTGTCGCGCACCAGAGACGGCGAGCGCACTTTGCTGACTCGCGACGAAATGCATCTGCGCGGGCGTCACAACATCGAAAATGTTTTGGCGGCGCTGGCGGCAGGTCTGGCGGCAGGCTGCGCGCCGGATTCGATGCGCGAAACGATCCAGAAATTTCGTCCTGTCGAGCATCGCCTCGAACGAGTCGCGTTGATTGACGGCGTGACGTTTTATAACGATTCAAAAGCGACGAGCGTAGACGCGACGCTCAAGGCGCTCGAAGCCTTCGCGGAAGACGAAGGACAAATTGTTTTGATCTTAGGCGGGCGCGGCAAACACGCGCCGTATGCGCCGTTAGCAAAGCTCGTGCGCGAGAAAGTCCGCCGCTTGATTCTAATCGGCGAAGACGCGGAAACAATCGAGCGCGAACTAAAAGATGACGCCACGATTGAGCGCGCGAGTGATATGGGCGATGCCGTCCGACGCGCACGCGACGCCGCGCAACCCAATGATGTAGTGCTGCTCGCGCCAGCCTGCGCCAGCTTCGATATGTTCCGCAGCTTCGAGCATCGCGGCGAAACGTTCAAGGAAGAAGTGATGAAACTGAAGACTTCAGAAGCCATGAGTTAGAAGCCGGAATGAAGGCAGACTTGAGGTCTTGCTTTGCTTTTATTCTGACTCTTGGCTCCTGACTCCTGACTCCTGACTCTTATGTCTCGAAAGTTACAGGCAGATAAATGGTTGTTCGCGGCGACGGCGGGACTGGCGCTGTTCGGTATCGTGATGGTTTACAGCGCGTCGGCGGTGGTCGCAATGCAGGAGGAAGGCAATCAGTATCACTATGTTTTGAAGCAGGCGTTGTGGACTGTGCTGGGCTTCGCGGCGATGCTCGCGGCAATGCACTTTGATTACGGGCGATTGCGTGATCGTCGAATCGTTTACGGCTTGCTTGCGTTGACGGCTGTGCTACTCGCGTCCGTCTTTGCATTTCATCGCACGAACGGCGCACATCGCTGGATCAGATTGCCGGGCGTTTCCGTGCAGCCTTCGGAAATATCGAAGCTCGCGCTGACGATTTTTCTCGCCTACTTTCTGGAAAAACGCGCGGGCGAAGAGCATTTGTTTCGCTGGACGTTTGTGCCGTGCATGGCGGCGACGGGCGCGCTCGCGCTGCTGGTTGTCGCCGAGCCGGATTTAGGAACGGCGCTGATGCTCGCGATTATCTGCGCGGTGGTTTGTTACACGGCGGGCGTGCGCTTGCTGCATCTCGGGATCGCGGCGGCTCCGGCGCTTCTTGGTGTTGTTGCGATGCTGGTGTTTGTGCCGTGGCGTATGCGTCGCATGATTACGTTTTTAGACCCGTGGCAGGATCAGCGCGATAAGGGTTTTCAAGTCGTGCAATCGTTGATCGCGATTGGCTCCGGCGGGCTTGATGGACTCGGCTTCGCGCAGGGTAAACAGAAAATGTTTTTCCTGCCGTTCGCGCATTCTGATTTTATCTTCGCGGTGATCGGAGAAGAGTTGGGATTGTTCGGCGCGCTGACGGTGGTCGGGATGTTCGCGCTTTTTTTGTGGCGCGGCTTGCGTGCTGCTTTGCGCGCGCCGGATAGATTCGGAATGCTGCTCGGCGTCGGACTCGTGACGGGTATTGTCGCGCAGGCACTCTTTAATATCAGCGTCGTGTTGTCGCTTGTGCCGACAAAGGGAATTCCGCTGCCGTTTATTTCCTACGGCGGTTCTTCGCTTGTGCCGACGCTTCTCGCTGCGGGAATCCTGCTGAACATTTCGCAGTATGCGGGCGCAAGTGTTACGGCAGCATCGCAATCGGGCAAGGAATTGAAAGACGACGTGCGACGCCGCGCGGTTGCTGCGACAACGCGAAATGCGACAGCGCGCGCGAGAGCAACTGCGACGACATCTTCCGCAAGCACGACGGCGCGAGCGTTCGCGGGAAGCAGCGCAGCAGCATCATCGTCGCCGTCATACGGGCAAGGCGTCGAGAGGCGCGGCTTTTAGAGATGCGCGTACTGATCGCCGCCGGAGGAACGGGCGGGCACATTTATCCGGGCATCGCGGTGGCGAAGGAAGCGATGCGGCGTGATCCGAAATCGGAAGTGCGCTTCGTCGGCACGGCGCGCGGGTTGGAAAATAGATTAGTGCCGCAGGCGGGTTTTGAGCTTTCTCTTATTGAAAGCGCGGGACTGAAGAATGTCGGAATGCTGGCGCGCGTGCGTGGATTGTTGTTGCTGCCGAAAAGTTTTCTTGCCGCGCGAAGTTTGATAAAAGAGTTTCGCCCTGACGTGGTGATCGGCGCGGGCGGTTACGTTTCCGGCCCGGTGCTTTTAACGGCTTCGCTATTGAAGGTTCCGACGCTGGCGATGGAATCAAATGCGTTGCCGGGATGGACGAATCGAGTGCTGGCGCGGTTTGTGACACGCGCCGCCGTTTCCTTTGAAGCGGCTCTGCCCTACTTTCGCGGCAAGGCTGTGGTGACGGGAAATCCCGTGCGCCGCGAGTTCTTTGACATTCCAGCGAAGTCGCGAGATGCTTCACGCTTCTCCGTACTCGTCTTCGGCGGTTCGCAGGGCGCGCGTGCAATCAACGACGCGATCATCGCTGCGTTTCCGCATCTCGCCGCGCACAAAAGGGTGCTGCACTTCACGCACCAGACGGGCGAAGCGGATTTCGAGAAAATACAACGGGGTTACGCGAACGCCGGTTGGATAGAGAACGCGGAGGTGCGGCGTTACATAGACGACATGGTGGAAGTATTTGCAGCAAGCGATTTAATCGTTTCGCGCGCCGGAGCGACGACGAGCGCGGAACTCATCGCGGCGGGAAAAGCGGCGATTATGATTCCGTTTCCGTTGGCGGCAGACGACCACCAGCGCAAAAACGCCGAAGCACTCGAAGCAGCAGGAGCGGCGCGCATGATTCTGCAAGGCGACTTAACGGGCGAACGGCTCGCCGGAGAAATCGCCAAGCTCATCGCCGCGCCAGATGAAATTACACGCATGGAGCAAGCTGCCCGCAAACTCGCGCGCGGCGATGCAGCTAAGGTGACAGTTGATTTAATGGAGGAGCTAGTAATGAGGAGTCAGGAGTCAGAAGTCAGTGGTCAGAAGGAGAAAGGATGAATGTTGTGAAACTGCTTTCCAATTATGCTTACGGCGCTGTCCGGTTGATAAGCAAAGGCTCTAATTCTGACTTCTGTCTCCTGACTTCTGACTTCTGTGGTTGATTATGTTTCGTCGTATTCAACACGTTCACTTCGTCGGCATCGGCGGCATTGGGATGAGCGGCATCGCGGAGGTGCTCGCCAACCTAGGCTTTCGCGTGTCGGGTTCGGACGCGAAAGTGTCGAGTGTGACAAAGCGCTTGCAAAAACTCGGCGTTGAATTCTTTGAAGGGCACAGCGCGGAGAATGTCGCCGACGCGCATGTGGTGGTTCGTTCGACGGCGGTGCGCGACGATAACTCGGAGATCGTTGAAGCGAGACGGCGTTCGATTCCCGTCATTCCGCGCGCGGAGATGCTCGCGGAGTTGATGCGGCTCAAACCTTATTCGGTGGCGGTTGCAGGCTCGCACGGCAAGACTTCGACGACTTCGATGGTGGCGACGGTTTTGCAGCGCGCGAATCTCGATCCGACGGTGGTGGTCGGCGGCGTCGTCGGCGCGCTGGGGTCAAATGCGCGACTCGGCAAAAGCGATTTGCTGGTGGTCGAAGCGGATGAAAGTGACCGCTCGTTTTTGATGCTGTCGCCGACGATTGCGGTCGTGACGAACATTGATCGTGAGCACATGGAATACTACAACGACATGAACGACGTGCGCGATTGCTTCAAAAATTTCGTCAATAAAGTTCCGTTCTACGGCGCGGCGATTTTGTGTCTCGATGATCCGAACGTGCAGGCTGTGATTCCGCACGTCGAGCGCCGCCGCATTACTTACGGCTTGAGCGCGCAGGCGGATGTTTCGGCGCACGCGATTCGTTTCGATCAGGAATTCGGTTCGAGTTTTACTGTCTGGCGCGGCACGGATGTGGTGGGCGATATTCGATTGCGTGTGCCCGGCCTGCACAATGTTTATAACGCGCTGGCGGCGATTGCCGTCGGCTTCGAGTTGGAAGTGCCGTTCGCGGCAATCGCCGAAGGGCTGGATAATTTTACGAACGCGGAGAGGCGTTTTCAGTTTAAGGGTGAAACGGCGGGCGTGATGATCGTTGACGATTACGGGCATCATCCGACGGAGATTAAGGCGACGCTTGCCGCCGCGAAAATCGGCTCGAACGGGCGTCGCATCGTCGTGCTGTTCCAACCGCACCGCTATACGCGCACGCGCGATCAATTAGAAGAATTCGCGCGCTCGTTCAATAACGCCGACGCGCTTTTTGTGACGGATATTTACGCGGCGAGCGAAGACCCGATTGATGGCATCACGAGTGAAGCGCTGACCGACGCGATCAAACTTTTCGGCCATAAGAACGCACATTATATCGGCGCGCTCGAAGGAGCGGCAGAGGTTTTGCGCGATCAAGTGCGCGGCGGAGATTTGCTCGTCACGCTCGGCGCGGGGCCTGTTTACCGCGCGGGCGATCAGTTGCTCGATTTACTGCGCGAACAGAATACAAATGTGTCTCGTCAATAGTACCGTCAACAAAAGAAGCATTCGATTTAAGAGCGGATAAAAGCAGTGATTGAAACGGCAAACAAGTTGAGTTTGGAAGCGCGCGACGCGGCAGTTGAGAAAATCGCTGTTGAATTAAATGTGCGCGCCGAACGCGGGCGGCGTTTTGCTCAACTGACAAGCTTGCGCGTCGGCGGCGCGATTGATTGGGTAATCTCGCCGCGCACGGAAGAGGAAGCAGCAGCGATCGTTCACGCGCTCGATGAAGCGAGAATCGGCTGGCGCGCGCTCGGTTCCGGCAGCAACGTATTGGCGGACGATGCGGATCATCATTATGTGGTTGTGAGCTTGAAGGAATTGAAGGGCAAAGTTCTATTCGATGCGGAGCGCGTGGCAATCAGCGCGGGTTACAGCTTGCCGAGATTGTGCGTTGATGCGGCTCGCGCAGGGCTTTCGGGCATAGAAGGTTTGGGCGGAATTCCGGGAACCGTCGGCGGCGCGTTGTGGATGAACGCGGGCGCATACGGGCATGAGATCGGCAATGTCACGGAGACTGTGCGCGTGGCACGTGAAGGCCGCGTCATCGAAGTGCCGGGAAGCGAAGTGAAGTGGGATTATCGCCACACATCTTTTCGTGAAGGCGAACTTCTTCTCGGCGCGACCTTGCGGCTGACGCCGGATGATCCTGTGAAGATCAATGAGCGCATGGACGAAGTGAAAGCGAAACGCTTGGCGACGCAGCCGCATGGCTCGCGCAGCGCCGGATGCTTTTTCAAGAATCCGCCGGGTAGTCCCATCGGCACGGGAAAAATGATTGATGAAATGGGCATGAAGGGCGCGCGTCGCGGCGGCGCAGTTGTCTCTCCGGTTCACGCGAATTTTATTGTGACCGAAGGCGACGGCGCGCGTGCGTCGGACGCGCTGGCGCTCGCCGAAGAGATTAGAGCGCGCGTGCGGCGTGAGCATGGATTTGAGTTGGAGTACGAAGTCGAATTGTGGCGCGCGGAAGCGACGAATGAATCGCAGAGCAGCGCTTCGTCTGATGAAAGGAAAGAGTAGCATTGAGAGAGCAAGTCATTACGCCGCGCGCGGGAGGCGTTGCTAATAAAGGACGCAACGCCGATGGCATTACGCAGAATCCTGCGCGGCGCGCGGGCAAGGCAAGCGCCGCGCGCCGCCGCGAGTCCGGCAGCGGATTGAGCGCGATGCTTCAGTATGCTCCGCTGATCGGGAAAATTCTGCTCGCGATTATCGTCGGAGTGATGCTCTTTGCGGGTTATCGAGCGGCGGCGTCTGCTTCGTTTTTCCAATTGCGAGCGGTGGATGTCGGCGGCACGTCGCGCGCTTCGGACGATCAGATCAAAACAGTTGTGCGCCACGTCGTCGCACGAACAGGAGTGTGGCGCGCCGACTTGAATGACATCAGCGCAGAGCTTGAAAAATTGCCTTGGGTGCGCAGCGCCATTGTTTCGCGAGTGCTGCCGGACGGAGTGCGCGTGCGCGTGACGGAACGCGTGCCGCGCGCGGTTGTTCGCACAAGCGCTGGGCGGCTGGTCTGGATGGATGATGATGCGGTGATGCTCGGTGCGTTTGCGCCGACAGACAAGATGCCGAACTTTTTTATCACCGG
>JAABUK010008263.1_pt1 | contig 14690 bp, 22 predicted proteins | sample 5559141 | NCBI WGS metagenome assembly JAABUK01 (sample SAMN10711869, study PRJNA513367) | rock metagenome | isolation source: Antarctica rocks | place: Antarctica: Victoria Land, Pudding Butte nord | collected 2016-01-03
GCCCTAGCCCTAGCCCTCGCCCTCGCCCTCGCCCTCGCCCTCGCCCTCGCCCTCGCCCTCGCCCTCGCCCTCGCCCTCGCCCTCGCCCTCGCCCTCTCCCTCGCCCTCACCCTCACCCTCACCCTCACCCTCACCCTCACCCTCCCCCTCCCCCTCCCCCTGGTAGATACTTGGCATGAACCACCTGGAACTAATGTGTCAATGCCAATAATAAGCAGGGCCATGACTGCAGGGGTCAGGGTCCAGGGTGGACTTGACAGGGGTAAGGGACATGCCCAAGGGGGAATCTACCCTGGAGTTGGATTTCAGCAGCCTGTTGGGACCCCTGTTCTTTGAGTGGCTCATGCAGCTGCTGCTGCCGGTGTTTGTCTTCACGCTGGTGCATGAGAAGGAGCACTCTCTGCGTGTCATGATGAAGATGCAGGGCCTGCCAGACAGGTCAGCCTTGTTTCATCTGTGCTCAACAGGCTGGACTTGCTATTTATTTACACACTTGAATAACAAAAGGTTGGCAAGGTACAAAACCTGCTCTTATGGTCTGCTGTGGTGTTAGGGTTTGTGCTTAGGAGATAGTACAGTGTTGCTGGCTGATTGCATGCAAGTCATTGTTATGACCCTGTAGATAGTGAAGGAGCACAGCAGAGCAGCAGAAGAGGCTTGCCACCAACAGCACATGGCAAGCTCATGCATGAACAGACTTGGCTTGGTGGTTGTGGTGCTTTGCTTGCTGGTTGTGGTGGTTTGCTTGGTGGTTGTGGTGGTTGGCTTGGTGGTTGTAGTGGTTGGCTTGGAGGTTGTGGTGGTTGGCTTGGTGGTTGTGGTGGTTTGCTTGGTGGTTGTGGTGGTTGGCTTGGAGGTTGTGGTGTTTCGCTTGGTGGTTTGCCTGGGGGTTTGAGACACTTTACTGTGTGAAGAGACCCACAGGAGGTCAAACAGCTGTGCAGACGATGACCAAACAAGCATGGTTGGTATGCAGGGTGTACTACCTGGTAACATACATGTGGCAGATGAGTGTGTACATAGTCTTCATGGCAGTATTTGCCATCTTTGGGTCCGCCATCGGCCTCAAGATGTTCACAAAGAACAGCTGGGGGGTTCAGGTAAACATCCTGCATGTGCACATGCAGAAATGACATGATGCCCTGTATTCATACTGCATGCACATTGGTTTCGACCTCTCATTCATGCTGCAATTGCCCTGCAGCTGTTGCTGCAAACGTACATCAACAAAGGTGTCACATGCTGAACGCCTGTCTTGTGCTTTGCTGATCATGGGGACACGCACTGTCCATCTGTGCTGTGTGCAACTCACAGGTCACACCTTTTTAGGCATCATATGACATTGAGCATGAATCCTACATGCTATGCAGCAGTTGTCTATCACTGCCGTCTGCAGCTGAACGACGCAGTCAAGCACTCAAATGACACTGAGCATGAGTTGTATCACACCTGTGTTTTCAAGCCAGGGTGTCTCAACTGGCTCCCCACCTTACAGTTTATACTGTAAGGCATCAAATGAAAAGTGTAACTGTGCAGATTATGCTGTACTTCCTGTGGGGCAATGTGCTGTGTGCTGGCAGCTTGTCCTTCAGCGCCATCTGCAGTCAAGCCAGGCCTGCAGTGCTGGTGGCAGTCATCTGGGTCATCATGTCTGGTTTCGGAGCCAACCTGGTGCTGACTCAGTTCATTGAGCAGGGGCCTTCTGTTGCCGCCACCATTCTGCAGATCATTCCATCCATGGGCCTCTTCAGAGGTAAGTCATCAAGCACCACTCTGAGAGACGAGACTTGTCCTGCACGTACCAAGCTCATCATGAGCTGGAAAGCATTGTCATCAACATTGTCATCATCATCATTGTAGTGTTGTTTTCAACTTTTGTTAATTTTTTACTGTGTTGGCCGCCCCCCCTCTTATATAATCTGCCCATTGGTGGCATTGGTGTGCTGGTTAGGTGGGTTGTCGAATGTCAATGCGCGTAATCTTCACACCACACAATCAGCTAAGTTGATCTGGCCATCAATAATGGTGGTTTAACAAGGCTGATGTAAGAGGTAAGTATGTCATACACCATCCCATCTGTGGGCTTGTTCAGAGATGGGGCTTCACTTGCAGCACATTCATAACAATGCAGTACCACTGTGCTGCCTCAGCCTTCCAGGTGCAGTCAATGATTGATGCTGGTGGAGTGTCAGGTGTATGGAATTTGCATGCTGCTGCTGCCTTTGTTTCAGAGGCAGCATGGCCTGCATTGATGAGTTAGCATTGGCTTGGATCAGTGCACAATCTGCTCTTTGTCAGCATGTGCTTCAAGTCTGCATCACAGCTATGCTTCATCAGCTATGCTTCAGGAGCATTTGGCCACAGGAGCTGTACAATGCAAGTTTAGCAACTTTGATGCTGATCATGCCCTTATAATGGATAATTCCATGTCATCTAAGCTGAGTCTATACAAGCACTGCATCAACAACAGAACCACTGACATTCAAGGTTGTGCCAAGGCATCTGAGCCAAGTCTGTATGTATCAGCTTAGATCGACAACAAAAGCAAACATGTGCAGGATTGTATGAGCTGAGCCAATATACCTTTCTGGCAGACCGCAATGGTGGCACTGGGCTCACATGGGCCAAGCTGCATGACCCAGGCTGTGGCATGATCACAGTTTGGGCTATCTTTGCTGCTGAGTGGGTCCTGTTCATGACCAATGCCTGGTACCTGGATCAGGTGTGTATTGGTTACCAGCTGAAAATCGAAGTGTTGATCTTCTATCCACCTGTTTCTTTTCACCTTTTGCTTTTTACCTTGTTCATGACCAATGCCTGGTACCTGGATCAGGTGTGTACTGGATCGCGGCTGGAAGTTAAACTTTTGATGTTCTTTCCACCTGTCTCTTTTCACCTTTAACTTTTTTCCTTGTTCATGACCAGTGCCTGGTACCTGGATCAGGTGCGTGCTGGATCCCAGCTGAAATTTTAAGTTTTGGCTTTCTTTCCACCTGTTTCTTTTCACCTTTTGCTTTTGATCTTGGCCTCTTGCATTGGGTATGCCTGGGTGCACTTTCTGTGCATAGCTTTGAGATCGGCTGCTTTTCAGGCATGAACAGACTGTGTGCTAACGTGGGTACTGGATGAACCTTTGAGTTTGATTGCAGCTGCATAGGACCGTACATTTGTGACATTACTGCTCGGTAGATTTACTCACTGTGTGATATTGCCAAGACAGACCACAGCAGCCAAGTTTTCTCTATGCAGAACGATTGACACCGATAGTGTGCCGTTTGCAGGTTTTAGATACAGGGATGGGTACCCCAAAGCACCCCTTGTTCCTGCTGGGCAAAACATACAAAGACGCAGACAGCAAGCCTGATCAGGCAACCGTACAGAGACCACATGCAAGGGCACTGAGAACATGGTGGCTTGCCAGGAAGGGTCTTGCCAGCAATTCAGACAGTGCAGCCCCTAGGGAAGTGTCCAATTCGTCCAGGGTTTTGCACAATTCAGAGCCGCCAAATGTATCAGCCATGCATGACCAGCACAAGCAGCCATCTAAGTTAGCAGACCATGCTGCAAGTGGGGAGTCTTCAGCCTCTTCTTTGCCCTCTTCCTCTACTTCCTTCTCCTCTACATCTTCAGTCCCAGAGCCAAATATCCCTTGCCAGCAGATTGCATCAATGCCATCACATGAAAATGAATCCCAGTCAGCACTGCAGAGAGACAGTCAGCTCCCCAGTGACGTTTCACAAATCCCCACAGCACCTACCACAGATCCCATTGGATCCCGGCGTAATGTCTTTCCTCCATTGACGCCAAATGCAGCTGCCAACAAACTTCAAACCAGTCCTCAAAACACCATGCCAAGGCCTCAGAGACAGGCACACACTGCACCCAGCCAGGCACCTGCTGCGTCAGCCATTGATCTAGAAGCTCAAAACTCGCTTCCTATGCAACAAGGCCATGCAGACACAGCGCAAGGTGCAGCTAACAGCACCATCTCTGATGCACTTGACTCAGAGTCTGATTGGGCAGGCGATGAGCCATCAGATGTGGCTGCTGAGCGTGCCCGAGTGGATGCCCTGTGGACCAAAAGGCAACCTCCAACTGAAGGGGTTGGGACAGGAAGCTCCTCACAACCTGCAATCCTGCTGCACAATTTAAGGAAGGTGGGCATTTCAGTACACAGAGTTTGTATATCTCACTCAAGGTCTGGAGACATGGTCATGTGTTGTGACGTGCCTCCCAATCTGCTTGGCTGTTTGGATTTTTCAGAGGTTTCCAAAGGTGTTTTGGAGGAAGATTTGTGTCACTCCCTGTTCTACGTTGTTTGGTCTCATCTGCCATGCATCATGCATGCACACTGCTGCAGTAACAGGCTGTTGCCTATGCCTCATTTTTTGTTCTCAAGCTGTCCTTTGACCTAAGGCCTTCTGACAGATGTTGCTTCTGCATTAGCTGCATTCTCAGGACATTGCCTAGTGCAAGGGCAGTATAGCAGACATGGTTATGTAGCTTGACAGGTTAATCACCACACGATACACCCAATCACCATATGGGCAACACTCACATGCAAATGCCACAGGGCCGTACTGCAGTGTTCAGGTGGCTGCTCTGATCTGACCGTGTGAGCCATGTGTCTGTTTCATGCATGTGAGCCATTTGTCTGTTCCATGCATGTGCGCCATGTGTCTGTTCCATGCATGTGAGCCATGTGTCTGTTCCATGCATGTGAGCCAAGTGTCTGTTCCATGCAGGTGTACAAGGGCAATGATGGCAATGGCCCTAAGGTTGCAGTGGCAGGACTGTCCTTGGCCATCAACAGGCAGGAATGCTTTGGCCTGCTAGGTCCTAATGGAGCTGGCAAAACCACCACCATCAGGGTAAGCTCTTCTCTGCTAAATGGTAGACAAAAAGTGTAGAGTCACAGGCAAGTTTGCTGCATGGCAGGCTGCACTGTCAAGGTAGTCCAGCCTCTGCTATGTGGTAGACAAAGCGTGGCATACCTGGTGGACAGATCCGCAGGCAACTCTGCTGCATGGCAGTTCCCGTCAAGTCAGTTGGCAGTGAGGTGATAAGGATAAGTTTGCTGTGTGATCCTTTGTCTTCCATGTAGTTGCGCCTTGTTGGCATGATCATTTTGCAGTTTGTGTTCAGCAAGACGTGCAGAATCAGTGTTGTTCTGTTTTATCAGTGTTTTTCTGTTTTGCTTGATCAGTGTTTTCTGTTTTATTCAGATGATGGAAGGGTTCATGGATGCTAGCTCTGGTTCAATTGTCATTGAGGGGCACAGCGTGCGCAGCGGCATGGAGGGCATGTCAGGGCTGGTTGGGATCTGCCCTCAGCATGACCTGCTGTGGGAAAGCCTGACCGGGCGGGAGCACCTCCTCTTCTATGCTCGACTGCATGCCTTGAAGGTTCATCACACACAGCTTGTCCATCCAACAGCTATACACTGTACACATCAGCACCATCATCATTATGCAAGTTCAGACGAAATGCCTGCGTCCCATGCAGCACATGACAGTGACTGTGCCATCAATCAAAGTGTAGTCAGACAGTGCCCGAGACCTCAGTCATTCAAAACAGGCTGTAGTTATTCCCAGTCAGGATTCAAGGCTATGAAGGCAATTGGCATGATGTGGGGTGATCATTGTGTTGTGATGCAGGGCCAAGAGCTGAGTGACGCTGTGACAGAGGGGCTGCGCTCTGTGAATCTGCTGGCAGACAAGGCTGGGGACAAGCTGGTCTCCTCATACAGGTCACCCCCTCTGCACTACCTCCTTCTGCATTGTTGCTGCACTGATCTCCTGTTGCTGCACTACTCCCTGCCACTCTCCTTGCATTGCTGCTGCACTGATTTCCTTCCTGTTTAGGTTGTCCTGTTCAGTCCTGTCTGCCTTATCTCTTCTTTCTCCCGCTTGCTGTTCTTCTTGTTGCTTTGTGGACTGCATGCATGATGAGGCAGACAGAACAGAACGGTCAGTCGCGTGTCTATGGGGTTGCGACAGTACTGACAATTCAGGACAAGCAATATAATTCAAATACAACCTTGATGTATTTGAATTATACCGCTTGTCCTGAATAGTCATTACTGTTGTGGTCCTGAAGAGGTGTGGCTGACTGTTTTGGAATTTGTGACCCTCACAAATCTGGTTTTTTGACCCAAACAAACCCAAAGTTTGACCCTGAACTTGTGACTCAACCAAATCTACCAATTTGAGCCAAACAAACCTGAATTTCCACCTTGTGGGCAGGCCAAGACTCAATGCTGCCATCAGTTGCCGTCTGCATTGTGCATTGGTCCCCAAATGCCTCTTCATGAGTCACTGAGAGTCCCCGCGTCTGCATGTGCTTGGCAACTGTTGATTGCAGATCTAGCAACAACGAGATCAAGTTGATTGGTAGCACAGCCTGGGCAGCGACTGCTTGCTCATCCAGTATTGACATTTGATCTACCTCACTGAACATATCAATAACAGGGAAGCCTGTGACTGGTTTGATCACACAGCATACTTTGTGCATATGCCCACGGTACAAATGATGGTAATGTGGTACAGTGGGGGAATGAAGCGGCGGCTGAGCGTGGCAGTAGCCCTAATAGGCCAGCCCAAAGTGGTCTACCTGGATGAGCCCTCTACAGGTCAGATCTGTGATGTCAAATCCACAGTTTTGCAAGATGCCACATAAGCCCAGGGCTGGCATGTCAGAGTGTGCACAGAGACAGTGTGATTGTCACACTTAATGCTAGACTATGGGAACTGACCGTTTCATGCCAAGCTCATATCCTCCTCTGAAAGCACAACTATGTGACATGAGCAGGCCAATGCCTGTGCCAATTTGCTCATATTATGCATTAGCTATCCTGTCCAAGTCCTGAGTGTAGTCTTCAAGCTATGCCACCCTCCAACGCTTCTCAGAAGCTTGCTGAGATTGCATGCCCTGTCGGCCAAGAGGCATGCGTAAGTGTATGGACATGTGGGTGGTGAACACAGGCTTAGACCCATCTTCAAGGCGGCTGCTATGGGATGTGATAAGGAGTGCAAAGCAGACAGCAGCTGTGGTGCTGACAACACACAGCATGGAGGAGGCTGAAGCTCTATGTGACCGCATTGGTATCTTTGTTGGAGGCAGGCTTTCCTGTATTGGTAATCCTCAGGTAAGCTTGAGTCCAGATTCGTGCTGGCAGCATGGCAGCCTGTGAGCAAAACCAGCACACAGTTGACAAATGGTTTGTACTTTACAGACGACCATAATGCAATATATTCTGTACTTCATGCAGGCCTGGCAGTTGGGCTGTTGGGACAAATGGCCCAGCTCAGCGTTCTGTTTGCATCTGGAAGCAACTTCAGGGTTGCCATTGTCTGCATGAATTTCTTAGTCATATTACACATGTTGCTCAGGTGGTGCTGTGATGCTGTGCCTTGACAGCTTGTGTTTGCCATGATGCAGGAGTTGACAGCACGTTATGGAGACTACTTGTCCTTCAGTCTGTCTGTGCCACCCAAACAAGCAGAAGCAGCATTTGAAGCCATTGCAATGTACGTGCATGGTGCTCACCTGGTCCACTCACTGGGCGGAACACTCAAGATGGAGCTGCCAAGTGCAAGTGTAGACATTGGGGAGCTGTTTGAGTATATGGACAAGCTGAAGAGATGCGGCAGGTTGCAAGTGCGGGATTGGGGGGTCAGTCATGCAACTTTAGAGGAGGTGTTCATCCGCATCACTAGAGATGCTGGTGTCAGGCTTACAGCTTTCACTTGACTGTGTCGCCATAATGCTGTTAGCTCAGCAGGCTGCAGCTGCTGCAGTCAGTACAGTCACAAATCGACATTTTGCCATCATCGGGCTGCTTTGAAAGCATCAAGTATGCAATTTTGCCACTATGATGGAGGATACTAGACGCATGCGCATCAGCTGCTTTGCTAGAAGTGCCAGATGCAAGTTGTCTGGCCAACGAAGCCTCTGACACTTGCAACGCTGCCAGCTTGCATGACAGATTGCCCCAAGGCCACAACACGTCTCTCCGTCAGCTGCGGCCACCTTTACATTCTGGTGAAGATCGTGGCAGCTCATGGAAGCTTCTGATTCAACATCGTTGCGGTACCGGCTGCCCGCAGCTTCGGCCAAGCAGACTGTAGCAGTACAAAAGCGCATTCGCCTGCGGCCTACTGCAGGTTCTGGTCTCAGCAGCCACCTGCTTTCTCAACCCAACTTTCGCGGCAGCACATCAGCGCCGTCATCATGAACGCCCGTACCGCTTGCACAGTGGCTGGCGTCCTGGCCATCATTCTTTGCGCGACAGGTACGCAGACTTGCATCCCTGTCCATGTCCAATGCACTCTATGAGATCAGAAACCCTGATCACGATCAAAAGCTCATTTGATCATAGAGTACAAGAATCGCCTGTCATTACGCGTTTCGTAACTTGGATATGATTAGAGTTGCTGCTGCAGGCGCGCAAGCAGGACCAACCTGTACTACCAGGAACGGCAGCCCACTGACTTCTGATTGCAATGCTGTGGCTGCCTACTTGCAAAATCTGCCCAGCTCCCAGATGTGCCAGCCAAACGCCTCGAACGAGGTTGGAGACTGCACTCCAATGTGGACCGTTAGCACCTGCGTTGCGTCCGTCTGTGGTGCCACGGGCAACAGCATCGCTTGTTCAGATGCGGCTGCGGACGTCAGCACACTTGCCGTCACTTGCGCCTCGGGAGGCACCGGTACCCTAGAGAGCACCACCGCAGCGGGCTCACTGATTCCATACGGCAACGGCAATTTGCAGATTAGCATCAGCCACTCTTAATGTTGGGACTACATCAGAGTTCGAACTAATAGGTGAATTCATAGGTGTGAACAAAACACGTCTTCAATGAGCAGCTATTGAGTAAGGTGCTTGACTTTGTTTTAGAATGGTTTAGGGCAAGTGAGCAAGTTGTAGCACAGCTCCAGTGTATTTAGCTAATACAGGCAATGCAGGGCAAAAGAAAAGGAACAACGTGAAAACATGGACATGATGTAACATTAATGTTGTAGAAACAATATTCTTACTGGCCTCGTTGATTTGACAAAGATACCTTTGCGACGAGACATCTGCGCGCAGGCTGCCATAGAGGCTTGCGACAGTGCTGCAGATTATACAGATTAGAGCACTACTACCGTAGTAGCTGCACCTACATCATATGACTGCACATGCATGCATTGCGGCGCAGCTGACCAGCACTAGCTCAAGTCCTGCTTGCGCATCGCTGCATGCACCTGCTAGAATGAGGGTGTCATTCACTCGGATCGAGGTCTGCTAGTTTGCATGTAACACAGCTTATAATAATTATTGCATAATCTGATCATGACCTGGATGGCTGTCAAGAGCATCATGATCAGGCATGCTTGATGTGCAACCTTGGAACTCCATTCGAAGCACTTCAATATTTGTGTGAGTCATTTCTGCGCGAGAGCCATGCTAATGTTCTCTCTAAATTCATTCAACCGGAAATTTTCGATCAATTCACATCTCCTGTCCTCTTTGGACGACCCTTTAGTAAGCCTGCTGTCACGTGTACGGTGCTGGCTGTTTCAAATCGTAGCCAGCAGCTGACCATGAAGCCCGTCAAGATCAGCTCCTGTTTCTAAGCTGGCTTTGTCTTGCCCAGTTCGACTTCACAGCAATGCCGTTTCCTCCGTGCTTTCTTACCAAGTGCAAAGTCTATTCAGAATGTCAGAAGTGTAGGAAAACGCTAAAGTCTACCCGTGGAGAACGCTCGCATCTTCAGCAATGTTGCTTCGATGATTTCGACCAAGGCAATTGGTTGACCGGGCAGGAAAATGGTGCCCCAGATACTTGCAGTTCAGGCTCAAAGCGATCACACAGTCAGTGTGCAACGTCTGTTGCGTCTAACTCGTGTGCTGGGGCAGCAGCATCTGTCCAGCAAGGCCGGAGTCCAGACGCTGTATTGCAGCTCGAGGTCACTGGGGGACACGTAAGCATATCGGAGCTGCAACTGCAAAGCTGTTACAGACACAATAGCATGCTTCACTCTGTCAACACCGCCTTGTTGCACACGCCCAACAGAGTGTTGTTGTTGGGTTACATAGCCTTGCCAGCAGTCGGCATTCAGATTTCCAACCGAAGATAGCTGCTTGTATCATGCATACATGCCTTTAAAGCAGTGTTTTGGATGGGAGTCTAAAAGTGCGACTATGCTGTTGCAGGGTAGCATAATGATCACCCCTGCCCCCTTCCGCTTCATTGCAGTGGTGACGAGAGAGGCCACATTTGAGGAGCTGGTCTCCTGCGCTGCATCTGGTTTGAGTGCTGTGGCCATTTGAGCTCTTTCAAGGTGCAGCTGCAGTCCTGCTGGGTGGCATACTCACCATGTTGTACATCACCTCTCTGTCTAGAGATCTCCTGACTTGTCTCTTTGCTTGCTGCCAAAGGCTTCTCAAGCATCACAGCTGCCTTTTGACAGCAAACCTTGTAGCCATCTGCAGACTTTGAAATCATAGCAGGCGTTCCCCAAGGCTGTTATGGTGTTGTCTACACAAAAGACACACCATTTTGATGTCAACACTGTGGTGTTGCTACTACTGACATGCAATGTGTTGAATGACATATGCAGGTTGGAGATGACCCAATGCCAAACAAGCATCCTGACAAGCTGGTCCAACAGTCACAAAGAGAGAGACATCGGGAGCAACACGAGTTTCTGAGGCCCGCCAGAACCCCTCTGTACAAGGTGCATATGGTCAGGTGAGGCTTGGACCAGATCAACAGAGTCGTCATCACTGAGCAGTCATGCTGGGAGCTGTTCATGTGTAGTGTCTCTGGGCACCTGAAAGTCACTCCTATTTATGTGTAGTGTCTCTGGGCATTTGAAAGTCACTCCTGCTAGTTTTGCCTGCTGCTTCAACCTGCTGGTGTTGCTTGCCAATGCATGATAGAGAGTTTGTTGAGCGACCAGGCTGTTGACTGTCCCTCTGACTCATGCTGACAGCAGGTCACCCTTGCAAGGATGAGAGGATGCTGCGCGACCTCCAGATGTGTCACTCGTGCATGTGTTTGGGCACACAAGTGTCAGCGTGCTATACTGGCGTGTGTGTTCATGAAGACAGCAGTCTGCACCACAACTTGCAGAGCTGTAACAGAGTCAACAATCAATTTTCCAATGCACTGACAGCTGACATGTACTTCCTGAAGCTGTGTTCACATCAGCATGGACTTGCTTGCCAAAGTGAAGAAGATGGTGGCCATGCACAGGTGCCCACTCAGCAACAACCCTGTCATGGAGCAACTTGACGAAGAGAACCATCATGACATCCATGATGAATGGCTGGGTAGGCCTGAAGTCAGGCAGCAGATGCGCGAGGTGTGCCTTTCTTTGATGACACATGCTACTGTGTGCATGTTGCAGACCTGCTGACATATGTTGGCTGTGGATGCATGCACACACCTGTTTGCACAGTCAGCTACACTCACTGCCAGCAGGCTGCATCATGACATGAGGCTGATGCTCATGCACAGATTATATGCTTTTCTCGCAAGTAGCCACTGTCCCATGACTGATCTCATCATAACTGGGCAATAGTACTGCCGCAGTACAATGGCTGCCACGCGTGTCTGACCGTATGACTGTGAGAAGGACACAATGCACCTTGACTATGTTGAGGGGGAAGTTGATGAATTGGCGCTCTGCTGATGATGCAGGTGAGGCGCTTGAGAGCAGAAAACAGTGAGTATGGCTCAGATCCTTACTCTGAGTCAGACTCAGAGCTAGGTCACTCAGACAATGGGGCTGAGCAAGAAGCTGTAGCTGAGCCTGGCAGATAGAAGCCAGATCCTAGCTCCAGACTGGTTGACTGGCTGACCCTGCCCGGCCAGATTGTGAGTTATGGCTACAATGGCCATGATATTGGTTCTGATGCTCAGATCAAGGCAAGCACTTTGCAGGGCATGCAACTTTGAACAGATTACCCTACTGAGTGTAATGCACCTGATTTGCAACATTGCATCCAAGAGTCAGGCTTAGTGACCTCACCTCACACTGACCTTTGGTTGAAGCTGTGTGTTCAGCCTAGTAAATGTACTTGTTCCGCTGCACACATACAGCAAACCCAATTTCACTCCCATGCAAGGACTGTCTTGACGTGCCCATGACAAGCAAGAGCATGAGCAGGCAGATGACTTCAGGTGGGTGAGTGGCACAACCTGAACCACGACGTGAGGTCTCGCTTGGGCAAGAAGACTGTGATGGTGCTGGCGCGTAACCAGCAGCCCAGACCTGAATGCGTGCGCTGCTCTCAGCCCAGCGAAGCAGCCTACTTCAGATACTACCCAAACTTTGGTGCGTCCAGTACCATTCACGTCATCTGCATATCGTGAAGCTGGCTCTTTGTGCACACTACAGCTGCAGCTGGGCATGTAGATGTTGTATGATGTGACGACCCTCTTCACAACATTGGGATTCATTTGAGACAAATTGACTGACATGCTGGGAGTGTGGAAGTATGACACAGCGCAGTCTAGCCAAGCAGTCTCAGCTGCAAGCCAATGGGGCAGCTTGCAGCCAAGTGTGCACGCACAGCTGTGAATGCTATTGCATGTGGGTTTCACTTTGCGCAAGGCCTTGGCTGTTGATCGGCAGACTCTTCCAAAGTGCGTCAGCTGTTCAACCATGCTGCATTGTGATGCAGAACCACCAGACTTCTTTTGCCGCGAGTGCATGAAGGTGAGGCGGCCATCATTTGAGAGGCAGCTGGATGAGCACGGTCATCCTGTAGCAGACAGTGATGCAGAAGCTGAGCCAGAAGCTGATGATGAAGAAGAGATTGATGAGAATGACGAGGACTACTGGTTGAAGGAGGATGCTGATGAACGGGCATACAATAAAGCAGTGGCTCTTGACAACACCCCTCAGTTGGGTCAGTGTGGGGTCCGGGGCCAGCCCAACCATTCTTGCTATGATCATGAAGACGTGCATGTGTCTGAAAAGGTCATGTGGCGTTGGTGAAGATTCAGCTTGTTCACATAGTCTGCATCAGAACAGGTTGGGAAGCAAATGGGGCATTCTTGGCAAAGCTTTGTGTGGGCCACAGTTTACTGAAGTGACACAAGTCAACATACAAAGCATCTTGCATCAATAGTGGTCTGAACACTAGTCACTACATATATGAAAGCAGATAGCCTGGCAAGCCTGCCGCACTCAGAGAGCATGTACAGAATAGCAAGCCTGTAGAGGTGCTGTCATAATACTTGCTTTTGCAATGATCAATGCTACAGTGTGATTGTACACCTTGGGCACAAGTATGAGTGATGCTGCGCAAGGGAGTCACTATTCTATGTTGTTTTGTTGCCGACGATTGTACATTATTCTAAACCCTAAATATGGTTATAATTGTCTGCAAAGCAGCCTGACATGCATGTCTGGTTGCACAGTTTACAAGGCCTACAATTGCCAGTCAGACTAGACTATGCTTGACATCAGCATGACATGACAAGCTTGTAAATCATGACCACGGTCATTGCCTGACTTCAGTGCAAAGGCTCTGCTCAATTCACTTGTCAGCTGAGTCTTCAGGGTGCGGCCATGGGGAGCACTTTGTGTTTGGTGCTTTTGTAACATTGTCATAGGTTGAACAAGATCTTGCTTCTCCTGCTGTGCCAGAGATCACATGCGCCATGAACTGCATTGCAAGTGTTGCAGTGCAACAGCTGGACAGTGTGGAACTTTGTGTGCTACCTTGTCAGTGTCTAGTGTTGACTGTACACATTTGTGAGTGTGCACTGTCATTATTGTGCACATCAGCTTGCACGGTTCCACAAGGCGCTTGGTATATGCTGGCCTGCAGTGGCCTTTAAACTGTGGTTGTGGATGTGCAAAAGCTTTTGCGATTTTTGCTGAAGCTCATCTGGTCCCGAGTTGTTTGGGGATGGCACATTCGCGGTCACATGTGGCACTGAGTTGTGGGGTTTTTAAGCGCGGTTTGCCGAATGCGCTTGTGCTCGCTGACGCAGACAGCGGAGGACCCACAGCGTCACAAGACTGAGCGTCGCAGACCCGGTGGTCAAGCCCTCTTTTTGTGTTGGGGAGCGACCAGGCATGCAAACTGCACCTCGACTGTGTATTGCTTTTGGCTGCTTGCTGCTTGGCTGGGATATCTGTTGTTTGTTTTGGTGCATACTAATGATTGCTTGAGAGTCTGACTGTCTGTCGTCCCGTCGTGCAGGGCCGAAACCCGTCAGGAGTAGCCATCGTAAACATGTCGGATCACTCAGGTACATCAGTGTCGTGTAGACGATGTCCCGTGTCACGGCCCGCAAAAATACATGGGTGCATCAGCGTTCGTGCCGACCAAGATGCTGCTGTCATCTTGGTCAATTTTCCTTGGCCACACTGCATATGCTGGGAGAAATTCTCGTCATGCTTTTGGTCCTTTCCTGGCTGTGCCTGGTTGGCTTCGGCACCCTCCGTGTAGTGCTTGGGTTGTGCGGCATCTGCAACTCCTGAGCAAAGCTCATGTTGTAGGACCTGAGGAGGACTGGGAAGTTCTGAGCGCTGGCATCTCTCGTCCCTCCAGTCCTGAGCCAGTGGCACACCCTCCAGCTGACACCTTGTTTGACCAAGATCTCCTTAGCTTGTCAAACTCTGGCTCCTATACAAGTCATGCTTCTGGACTTCATACTTCAGCTGGGAGCTTGAAGTCTGACG
>JAABUK010008264.1_pt1 | contig 14689 bp, 12 predicted proteins | sample 5559141 | NCBI WGS metagenome assembly JAABUK01 (sample SAMN10711869, study PRJNA513367) | rock metagenome | isolation source: Antarctica rocks | place: Antarctica: Victoria Land, Pudding Butte nord | collected 2016-01-03
GGCCCGCAGCCGCCCAGCCCAGGCGCCACCCAACTCTCCCCCGATCCCCAACCGGACCAGCGCGAAGTCGGCGAGCCAGCCGCACCGGCCGCAGCCACCCGCGTCCATCCCGGCCCAGTCCACCCCGACCCAGTCCACTCCGGCCCTGGCCTGCCCAAAGACCCGGCCGCAGCCATCGCCTTCATCCTGCGCCACGCTGCCGACCCCCGATGGCGCCCGCCTGAAGGCTGAGCAAACCGTCAAACCTCCAGCGCACGGATGAACCAGGCCCGCACGGCCCGGCCCCGTCGGCAGTGGGCGCACGCGCCAGGTCGCCCGAGCCTGCTCAAACAGGCTCCCAAGCCAACGGCCATCCACTCCAACCGCTCTCCACCGTCATTGCAAGGCGCGCCGCACCCCAGCAATCCACCGGCCGCAAGGACAATGCTGCCGGCCCCTGGATCGCCACCCCGCAAGGGCGGCCCGCAATGAAGGTGCCCCTGCGCACGGGGTCAGGGCAGAATAGCCATCATCATCAGGGCGGCCCCACCCGCTGACGGTCCGCGGCAATGGCGTCCAGCACCATCCCGACCGGAATTCGCGCCATCCCGTCCGACGCACTGTATCCGCCAGACGGCACAACCGGCACGATATGCCCGCTGTGATGCAGCACCGGCGTCGCCCCGAACAGGCCGTAACCGCGCAGCCCCACCGCCGCCGCAATGTTCAGCGCCGCAGTGTCGTTGCCGGCATAGAACGCCTGCCCCGCCAGCACCGCCGCCAGCGTCCGCAGGTTCAGCCCCAGCACCCGCCGCACCCGCGGCGCCAACGGACCGAGCCGCGCGGTGATCTCCTCGGCCAGCCCCGCCTCCGCCGGCCCGCCCGCCAGCAGCACCACCGGCCAGCCAGCCTCTAGCAGCGCCGCCGCCAACCCGGCGAACTTGGCCGCCCCCCAATTCTTCCAATCATCCGACGACGCGATCCCCAGCACCGGCGCCCTCAGCACCCCAACCTCCTGCATCGCCGCGGCACGGTCCGCATCGGACAAATGCAGCCGCGGCTCCGGCTCCCCAAGCGCCACGCCCGCCAAGCCCAGCCAACTCGTCGCCTGAGCATAAGGATGCGCCTTCCAGGACGCCTCCGGCAGGAACGGCCCCCGCAGCAGCCGCCGCTGCCAGCCGATCCCATACCCATGCACCCGCGGGACTCCGGCAGCCCGCACCGCAAGCGTCAGCACCCGGCTGCGTGTCAGCAGGACCGCACCATCGCAGCCCAGGCGGCGCAGGTCCGCCACCAGGCGCAGCAGCCCAGCCCCCCCCTGGTGCCGTCCGCCCACGTCCCACTGCCCCCGCTCGACGAAGAAGATATGATCCATCCCGTCATCCCGCCGGACGAACTCCGCCGCATGCGACCGCCGCCGCGTCACGAGCGTGACCTCCTCGGCCAACCCGGCCAAGGCGCGCAGGTGCGGCAGGTGCCAGATCATGTCGCCGATGCCGACGCGCGGCTGCACCAGGGCAAGGTGGCGCATCGGCGCAGCAAGGGAGAGGAGGTTGGTCACGGCCCCGCCTCTTATCCCGTCTCGCCGCCCGGCGCACCCCGCCTCCGGCCCAGGCAACAAAACCCCGGCTTACCGCGTTGCCAGCGTCTGCGCCGGCGCATAGTCTGCCGCCGCATTAAGGACCGCAGCGGAAGGAGCCTCTATGACCCGAGACAACGTGGATGACATCGTCGCGTCGGTGGAGGACGCCGTCAGGCGTGCCTACGCCCTCGGCCGCGCCGACGCGATGAAGCGCGTCGTAGAGCTGGCCCAGTCCGACGACCCCGGCCTGCGCGCGATGGCCCTGCTCGGCCCCGCCGAGCCGGCGCGCCCCGACCTCCCCCCGGCGCTGCTGGATGCGCCGCAACCCTCCCCCGCCCAGCCGCCTCCGGAGCACCAGCCGGCCAAGGCGCACGAACAAGCCGCCGACGCAGCCGACGACCGCCGCGAAGCCCGCCAGGACGCCGCCGCCGAGCCGTCTCCAGCGCCGCAGCCTGCGATGGCAAGCCAGCCGGCGCGGGAGCCGCCGGCGTCGGTAGGCGAATTCCTGGCCGACTTCTTCTATCCCATCGGGTCAAAGAAGCGCTGAACGGTGGCAAGTCCGGAGACCCGTCATGTCCGTTGAAGCCCATCACGGCCGCGCCCTGATCGAGGAAGCCCAGTTGGCCCTAGACTCCGTCCACCGCGCCGCCCTCGCCGCCGACGCCGGCGGGTTGCGCCGGGGCCTGGGGGTTGCGGACACGCTGTTGCAGCAGACGGAACAAGCCGGCCTGGGCGGCGAAGCGGATGCCGCCATCGCCGTCGTCCGCGGCGACATAGCGACAGCGCTCGCCGACCTGGAAACCGGCGAGCTGGTAGGCATGGAAACCCTAATCGAAACCGCCCGCACCAAACTCAACGCAGTGTAGGACCGACTTTCTCCCTCTCCCTCCGGAGACTTTTTCAAAATGGCCTTGCAACGAAGTGTTTGAGGCGGTTGCCTGGCGGGATTGGCTGTATCGGGGATCATTGACGGCTGCCCATCCGTTGAGTTTGGCTGAGCCGCGTGTGGACCCTCGCCTGGGGCGGAACGCCCAGCTTGACGCGATTGCTGCTGTGTTTAACTAGAGCAGATTGCAGTCAGGTCCGGGCGCGCAGCGACCAGACTTGAAGCTGCAAGTCTCTGCTCGCAAACAGAAAAGCTAGACCGGTTTGCGTCCAGTTTGGACGCAAACCGGTCTAGGTCCAGCAACGGGCCCGTGCACCCGGTTTCCGCATACATCGCCTGCCAGATGCCCAGCTCGGCCCGAACGTGGTCGGCGATTCGCACGCCGTGCCCGCCGCCGTCGAGGGGGACGCCGGCGGTTGGGACCCGGTGCAGGCGGGCCAGGGTGTCCATCAGCTCGCAGGCGATGGCCTGCTTCTCCGCGGCGTCGTGCAGGCGGCGGAACCTGGCGATCCCCGGGGCGCGGCTGGTCAGTATCGCTTGCAGGCGGGGATGCTCGGCGATCAGCCGGGGCGCCAGCAGCCCGGCGCCGGTGATTGCGCGATACACCTGCGCTTCGCGGTGGACGGTGTAAGGTTCGGCACTTTGCGGGCGCGGCGGGGCGTAGCGCAGGAACACCTCGGCGGCCCCGTCTGGCGCCACGACCTCAATCGCCCAGGACCGGCAGCGGTTGCCGCCGGATGCCTGGCTGACGCGCTGCACGGGGCCTCCGCACACCTCGGCGACCCGGGCGAACATCGCGTCTTCATCGCCAGTGCATGCGGCGTCCGGCAGTGGCGACGTGGCCAGCATGTCCACGGTCCCCCTCCTCCCCATGCCGGTTGGCTCCGGCATTCGCCAGAGCTAAACAGCTAAATTACGATGTGTGGACGAACCATCATTGCAGAAAACGGAGGGGATGCGCGTGGCGGGACTCTACTTCGAGGAGCTGCAGGTCGGCCAGGTGTTTAAGCATCCGATCCGCCGGACCATCACCGAGGCGGACAACGTCTGGTTCAGCTGCATGACGCACAACCCGGCGCTGCTGCACCTGGACGAGGAATACTGCCGCACCGAAACCGAATACGGCCAGCGCCTGGTCAACAGCGCCTTCACGCTGGGGCTGATGGTCGGCATCTCGGTCGGCGACACCACGCTCGGCACCGCCGTCGCCAACCTGGGCTGGGACGAAGTGCGCTTTCCCAAGCCGGTGTTCCACGGCGACACGCTGCGGATCGAGACGGAGGTGGTCGAGCTGCGGGCGTCGAAGTCCCGGCCCAATGCGGGGATCGTCACCTTCCTGCACCGCGCCTACAACCAGCGCAGCGAGCTGGTGGCACACTGCAAGCGGTCGGGATTGCAGCTCCGGCGGCCGCAGGCATGACGCTGCGCTCCCTGCTGTTCGTGCCCGGCGACAGCGAGCGCAAGCTGGCGCGCGGCCTGGCCTCCGGGGCAGACGCGCTCATCCTGGACCTGGAGGATGCCGTCGCCCCGGCCCGCAAGCCGCTGGCGCAGGGGATGGTGGCGGAAGCGCTGGCCGCCCGCGCCGGGAAACGTGCGCCGGAGCTACGGGTCCGCATCAACCCGCTGGACGGGGGCGGGCTGGACGACCTGGCCGCCGTCGTGCACGCCGCGCCGGACGGGATCATGGTCCCCCAAGGTGGACGGCCCGGCAGACGTGCTGCGCCTGAGCCACTGCCTGGACGTGCTGGAGCGCCGGGACGGGGTGCGCCGGGCCATACGCATCCTGCCGGTCGCGACCGAGACCGCCCGCGCGCCCTTCGCCCTAGGCGATTATGCCAGCACGCCGCCGCCGCGGTTGTATGGCCTGACCTGGGTCGCCGAGGACCTCAGCACCGCGCTGGGCGCAAGCACCCCTTGGCCGAGTGCTGGGCGCTGCTGGAGTCCGCCTATTGGATGGTGCTGCGGGCGGGGTGGCTCTACGACGCCGGCAAGTCGTGCGGCGCCGAGGCGAACGCCGCCAAGCTGCTGGCCGGCCGCGCCGCGTTCCAAACGGCGACGCGGGCGGTGATGATGCACGGCGGCATGGTATATGCACAGGAGTATCAGGCGGAGCGGCTGATCCGCGAAAGCATCCTGACGCGCATCGCGCCAATCAGCGAGGAGCTCGTGCTGTCATACTTGGCAGAGCGGGTGCTGGGACTGCCCAAGTCGTATTGACGCCAACCGTCTTTGCAATTGACCGTGTCACCCCTCGTCGCGTGCCGCTTGCGGCGCAGCAATTTAGGTGCGGCAAGGACCGTGCCGGCCTCTCCTCGCAGTGACAGGCCGAAGCTAGAGCATGTCCGGATCAAACGGCTTCGTTTGGGCCGGACAAATGCTCGCCAAAACAAAGGCTAGAGCGTGTTTGGTGTCTCCACTTGCACCAAACATGCTCTAGGGGCTGTCGGCATGAACGGATCGCTGCAGGCCTATGGCCAACGAGGGTGTGCAGCTTCACCCCGGCGTCGCGCAACGCCGGGGAGTGCCACTTCCCCCATCATGCCATAGCCGACTACGCAGGCCTTCACGCACGTCGTCCCTCGATCAAGCGATGCTGAAGCCCACCGCCTCGGCCGCCGCGCGCAGGGCGGCGTAGCCCTTGCGCGCATAGGTCAGGGGGTGGGCACGGGCCGGGTCCTGCTCGGCCTCCACGATCAGCCAACCGCCATAGCCTGCCGCGGCTACGGGCTGCAGGGCGGGGACGAACTCGACCGCGCCGTCCCCAGGCACGGTGAACACGCCCGCGACGACGGAATCGAGGAAGCTCCACCGCTCCGACCGTGCACGGGCCAGCACGTTGGGGCGCACGTCCTTGGCATGGACGTGGTTGATCCGGTGCGCCCAGCGGCGAGACACGGCGGCCGGGTCCTCGCCGGCAAAGGTCAGGTGTCCCGTGTCGAACAGCAGGCCGACGCTCGGCGGCGTGCCCTCCATCAGCCGGTCTATCTCCGCTGCCTTCTCGATCACGGTGCCCATGTGGTGGTGGAAGGCGATCCGCACGCCCTGCGCCGCCATCCCGTCGCCAAGCTCGCCCAGCCGGCCCAGGAACACCGGCCACTCGTCCTCCGTCATCACCGGCCGGTCGGCGACGGGCGTGCCGCGGCTGCCCTGCACAGTGCCTGAGGTTTCGGCAAACACCATCACCCCGCAGCCGCAGGCGCGCAGCAGGTCCAGGTGGGGCCGCATGGCCTCGATCTCCTGCTCGACGGTGCGGCGGCGCAGCTCCGCGCCATACCAGCCGGACACGAAGCTCAGGCCGTGCCGGGCCAGCACCGCTTGCAACACGGCGGGGTCGTTGGGGAACTTGTTGCCCTTCTCGATGCCGGTGAAGCCGGCCTGCCGCGCCTCGGCGAGGCAGGTTTCCAGCGGCGTGTCGCCGCCCAGCTCCGGCATGTCGTCGTTGCTCCAGGCAATCGGGTTGGTGCCGATCTTGACTGCCATCGCCTGACCCCTAGCCCATCGCCTGCGCCGCGCGGGCCTGCACGTAGGCCGCGTGCGCGTCCTGAACCTCGCTGCGCTCCGAAACGGCAGGCACCGCCACGTCCCACCAGGCGCCGCCTTCGGCCGTGGTGCGCAGCGGATCGGTGGGGATCACGACCACCGTGGTGCGGTCCGACGCCTTTGCGCGCACAAGGGCCGCCTCCAGCCCGGCGATGCCGTCCACCGTTTCCGCCCGGGCGCCGAGCGACCGCGCATGGGCGGCGAAATCCACCCAGGTCTCGTCCGCCCGATGGTCCACGTCGGCGAGCAGGTTGTTGAACGACGCGCCGCCACACGCCTGCTGCAGGCGATTGATGCAGCCATAGCCGCGGTTGTCCAGCACGGTGACGACCAGCTTGCGCCCCAGCATCACCGAGGTATGCAGCTCCGAGTTGAGCATGAGGTAGCTGCCGTCCCCCACCATCACGAACACCTCGCGCCCGGGATGGGCCATCTTCACGCCGAGGCCGCCTGCGATCTCGTAGCCCATGCACGAGAAGCCGTACTCCAAGTGGTAGCCGCCCGGGGCAGCCGTGCGCCAAAGCTTGTGCAGCTCGCCCGGCAGGCCGCCAGCGGCGCAGACCACGATCCCGTCCGGCCCGGCGGCCCGGTTGACCGCGCCGAGCACCTGCGCGTCGGTCGGCAGCTCCAAATTGCCCGGCGCGGTCGCCGCGTCCACCGCCGCGTTCCACTCCGCTGCAAGCTCCGCCGTGCGCGCCTGCCAGGCGGATGATGCGGCGTAGCCTCCCAGTGCAGCGCCCAGTTCGTCCAGCGTGCGCCGTGCGTCGCCGATCAGGGGCGTGGCGCCGTGCTTGCCGGCATCGAAGGCCGCGACGTTCAGCCCGATCAGCCCGGCACGGCCCGGCAGCAGCGCGCGCGACCCGGTCGTGAAGTCCTGCAGCCGCGTGCCCACCGCCAGGATCACGTCCGCCTCGCGCGCCAGGGCGTTGGCGGACGAGGCCCCGGTCACGCCGATGGAGCCGACGGCCTGGGGATGGTCCCAAGGCATCGCACCCTTGCCCGCCTGGGTCTCCGCCACGGGAACGCGGTGCCGGGCGGCCAAGGCCTTCAGAGCGTCCGTCGCTCCGGAGTACAGCACGCCGCCGCCGGCGACGATCAAGGGCCGGCTCGCGTCCCGGAGCAGGTCGGCGGCGCGGGACAGGTCCGCAGGGTCGGCGCCGGGCCGGCGCGGGCGGTGCAGCCGGGGCGCGAAGAACGCTTCGGGATAGTCGCAGGCCTCGGCCTGCACGTCCTGGCAAAGGCAGAGCGTGGCCGGGCCGCAATCCGCCGGGTCGGTGAGCACGGCGACCGCGCGCGGCAGGGCGACCAGCAGCTGCTCCGGACGGGTGATGCGGTCCCAGTAGCGCGACACCGGCCTGAAGCAGTCGTTCACGCTGGCGGTGGCGTCGCCGAGCGCCTCAAGCTGCTGCAGCACCGGGTCGGGCCGGCGGCTGGCGAACACGTCGCCGGGCAGGAACAGCACCGGCAGCCGGTTGACGTGGGCGACCCCCGCCGCGGTCAGCAGGTTCATCGCGCCGGGGCCGATGGAGGTGGTGACGGCCATCATCTGGCGTCGGTTCCGCGCCTTCGCATAGGCCACGGCGGCCAGCGCCATGCCCTGCTCATTGTGGCCGCGGTAGGTGGGGAAGGTTGCGCGGGCGGCGTGCAGCGCCTCGCCCATGCCAGCGACGTTGCCATGGCCGAAGATGGCCCAGCAGCCGGCGAACAGCGGCGCCTCCGTCCCGTCGTCCAGCAGGGTGCGCTGGGCCGCGAGGTAGCGCACGACGGCCTGCGCCGCGGTGAGGCGGACGGTGCCGGCGCTCACGCTGCCGCGTCCTGCGCCGCCGCATCCCCGGCGGGCGCCACCCGCACGGTCCCGCCAGTTTTGAGGCTTTCCAGCGCGGCGTCGGCCAGGCGCAACGCCTCGCGCCCCTCGGCAAAGCCCGCAAGCGGCGCCGCGCCACCCTCCACGCACTCGATGAACTGATCCAATTCGGCCTGATAGGCCTCACGGTAGCGCTCGATGAAGAAGTCGAGCACGGGGTCCTGGGCGTGGGTCCGCCCGGCGCCCCAGGTTTCCACCGTCGTCGGGTGGCGGTTGCCGACGAGCAGCATGCCCGTCGCGCCGAACACCTCGACGCGCTGGTCGTAGCCGTAGGCGCAGCGCCGGCTGTTGTTGATGTGGATCAGCGCCCCGGACGCCGCACGCATGACGATCATGGCAGCATCTATGTCGCCCGTGTCGCGGATGGCCGGTTCAATGAGGTTGGCGCCCATCGCCTGCACCTCGATGATCTCGCCGGCGAGGTAACGGGCCATGTCGAAGTCGTGGATGGTCATGTCACGGAACAGCCCGCCGGAGGAGGCGACGTATTGGGCCGGCGGGGGCGACGGGTCGCGGCTGGTGATTACGACCTGCTCCAGCGTCCCGATCTCGCCGGACTGTAGGCGGTCGCGCAGCGCCCTGAACGAGGGGTCGAAACGGCGGTTGAAGCCGATCGCCACGAGCGGGCGCAGCGGCGCGATCTCACGCCAGCACGCCTCGACCCGCGCCATGTCGAGGTCCACCGGCTTCTCGCACAGCACGGCCTTGCCGGCCTTTGCCGCCTGGGTAATCAGTTGGACGTGGGTGCCGGTCGAGGAAGCGATCAACACGGCCCGGACCCGGGCGTCGGCGAGGATTTCCTCGACCGAACCTGCCGCCTTGGCGCCGAGCGTCCGGGCGGTGTCCTCCGCCGCTTCGGCGAAGACGTCGTAGCAGGATACCAGCTCGGCCCGCGGATGCGCCGCAATGTTGCGCGCGTGCACCTTGCCGATCCGGCCGCAGCCAAGGAGAGCGAACCCGATCATGCCAGTTCTTTCCCGATGTAGGTTCTGGGCCGGAGGGGGCCGGGGATTGCTGCCGCCGGTCTCACAGCTCCTGGCGATCCCTTGTCAAGGAAGCGCCGCCCGCTGCCGCGGCCGGCCCCGGACGCCGCAGCATTGGGATAGCGGACCAGCTCACGCGACCCGGCGAGGTCACGCCGCCTTCTCCAGCGCTGCCAGCGCCATGATCCGCTCCTCCGTCGCCTCGGCATGGGAAAGCTCGCCCATCATGCGGCCCTCGCGCATCACCAGCACCCGGTCGGAGATGGTCAGCACCTCCGGCAGGTCCGACGAGATCACCAGGATCGCCAGCCCCTCGGCCGCCAGCTCGCGCATCAGGGCGTAGATCTCCGCCTTGGCGCCGACGTCCACGCCCCGCGTCGGCTCGTCGATGATGAGCACGGCGGGGTGCGTGGCCAGCCACTTCGCCAATACCACCTTCTGCTGGTTGCCGCCGCTCAGCAGCCCGATCACCTGGTCCCGGCTCGGCGTCTTCACCCGCAGGCGCTGCACGTACTTGTCCACTACCCCCCGCTCCGCCGCGAAGTTGATCATGCCGCCACTCGACAACCGCCTCAGGGCCGCAAGCGTCAGGTTGTTCCCTACGCCATGCATGAGCACGAGGCCCTGGCCCTTGCGGTCCTCCGGCACCAGGCCGATCCCGTGGCGCATGGCGGTGAGCGGCCGGTCCACGGTGATGCGCGCGCCGTTGAGCCATACCTCGCCCGCATCCGGCGGCGGCGCGCCGAACACGCCGAGCGCTGTTTCCGACCGTCCTGCGCCGACCAACCCGGCCAGGCCCACGATCTCGCCGCGCCGCAGGTCAAAGCTGATGTCGCGATACTGCGGCGCGCGCGTCAAGCCGCGGACGGACAGCACCACGGGCCGCTTTTCCTGAGATGGCGGCACGCGCTGGACGGCGGCCAGGTCGCGGCCGACCATCAGGCGCACGATCTCGTCCTGATCGGTCCCGGCAAGCGGCATCGTCCGCACGTGCTTGCCGTCGCGCAACACCGTGACGGTGTCGCACAGTGCGAACACCTCCCGCATGCGGTGGGAGATATAGAGGATCGTCACCCCCTCCCGCTTGAGGTCGGCGATCACGCGGAACAGCACCAGCGTTTCCGCCTCGGACAAGCTCGACGTGGGTTCGTCCAGGATCAGCAGCCGGGGCTGGTGCACAAGGCTCTTGCAGATCTCGACGATCTGTTGCTGCGCGATGGTCAGGCTCCCGAGCCTGGTGTCCGGATCGAGGTCAATGCCCAGCCGGTGCAGGACCCGGCGCGCTTCGCCGCGCATGGCGGCGCGGTTCACGAATATGCCGCCGAAGCGCGGCTCCCGTCCCAGCGCGATGTTCTCGGCGACCGAGAGGTTCGGGGCCAGGTTCAGCTCCTGGAACACGATGGCGATGCCGTGGCGGTTGGCGTCGCGGGTGCTGTGCAGGTCGAGCGGATGGCCCTCGAACACCAGCCGCCCGCCGGGGTCCGGGCGCTGAACCCCGGCGATGCACAGCATCAGCGTGGACTTCCCGGCGCCGTTCTCGCCTATCACGGCGTGCACGGTGCCGGGTTCGACGGCGAAGGACACGCCCTCCAGCGCCTTTACGCCGGGGAAGGTCTTGGACACGTTCTCGACGTCCAGCAGTGCCGCCATGGCTGCCTCCCTACGTTCCCCGGTGGGTGACGCGCGCTACTTGCCCCAGTTACTTGCCCCAATTACTTGCCAAGGAACTGGTCCACGTTCTTCGCGTCGATCAGGTCCACCCCCGTGTCATAGACCGGCTCGACGCTCTGCTTCGCCAGCAGCGCGTTGAGCACGATCAGCGACTGCGCGCCCATCGCGCGCGGACGCTGGCCAACCAGGGCGGTGGCGAGGCCGGACTTGATCAGGCGAAGCTGCGGCTCCTGCGCGTCGAACGACACCACGACGAACTTGCCCGCCTTCACGTCGTCCGCCCGGCTGCGCAACGCCCTCGTGTAGGCCTCCGGCGCGAACATCGGCCAGCCCCCGGCGAAGAAGAAGCCGGACAGGCCGGGGGTCTTGGCCAGCACGTCCTGCATGATCTGGATGGCCCGGCTGCTGTCGTCCTCACAGGGGAACGGCGAGCCTCCCGCCTCCTTGAAGCCATCGCCGAGCGCCGCCTTGAAGCCCGCCATACGGTCGTTCAGGTTGGCGGCGGCCAGCCCGCCGGTGATGATCGCGTAGGTGCCGCCCCCCGGCAGCGCCGCGCGGAACGCCTTGCCGCCCATCTCGCCGCCGACGCGGTTGTTGGTGCCGACGAATGTCGAGCGCTTCGTCTTCGGCGCGTCCGAGTCGAAGGTGATGACCGGAATGCCCTTCGCCTGCGCCGCGGTGATGGCGGCGGCGACGGAGTCCGGGTTGTTCGGCGCGATGGCCAGCCCCGACACACCCCGGGTGATCAGGTCGCGGATGACCCGCACCTGCTCGCCCTCGTCTACCTGGGTCGGCCCGGTGAACAGGCATTCGACGCCCATCTTTTTCGCCTGTTCCTTGCAGCCGGCTTCCACGTCCGCGTAGAACGGCACGCCGACCAGCTTCGGCACCAGAGCGAACACCTTCTGCTTTTCCTGGGCCAGCAGGCCCCGTGGCAGGATTGCCGCTAGGCCGGCAGCGCCCGTCGTGTAGAGCAGCTTGCGTCGTTGGATCATTGTTGTTTCCTCCCAGGATGTTTTTTGCCGGGCCGTTATCTTCGGCAGAGGCCCTTGCGCAGCTGGTCTATGAACACGGCCAGGATGATGACCGCGCCGACGAAGATGCCCTGCCAATAAGCGTCGGTGCCGAGCAGCACGAGGCCGTTGCGCAGCACTTCCAGGATCACCGTGCCGACCAGGACCCCCAGCACCGTGCCTTCGCCGCCTGTCAGGGCGGTGCCGCCGATCACCGCCGCGGCGATGACGCTCAGCTCCTTGCCGAGGCCCTGGTTGGCGATGGCCGAGGACAGGTAGCTGACCTCGACGACGCCCGCGATGCCGGCAGTGACGGCCGAGATCACGTAAACCGAGATCTTGAGCCGGTCCACCTCCAGCCCGCTCAGGCGTCCCGCCCGCTCGTTGCCGCCGACCGCATAGAGCTGGCGCCCGAACACGGTGCGGTCGAGCACGACCCAGGCCAGGGCGGACAGGACGAGGAACAACAGGAACGGGTTGGGCAGGCCGAACGTGTCGCCCCCGCCCAGGCCGAAGAAGGGGTCGCCCTCCGGACGGAAGTCGTTGACGGACTTGCCCCGGGTGATCACCAGGGCCAGCGCCCGCGCGATGCTCATCGTCGCCAGGGTCGGCACGAAGGCCGGCATGCGCAGCTTGGTCACGCACAGCCCATTGAACAGGCCGAACAGGGCTGCGAGGCCGAGGCCCGCGCCCACGGCGAGCGCTGTCGGCCAGCCTTGCGCCATCAGCGCCGCGGTCGTCACGGCGGTGACGCCCCAAATGCTGCCGGCGGACAGGTCAATGCCGCCGGTGATCATCACCATGGCCTGGCCAAGTGCCACGATGCCGACGAAGGACAGGTTGCGGGCGTTGTTCAGGAGGTTGTCCGCCGTGCGAAACTCCGGCGACACGGCCGAAAGGAGGACGACCATGATGAGCAACGCCACCATGATCCCGGCCTCCCGCGAGCGGAGCAGGCGCGCGCCGATTGCAGCGCGGGGAGCGGTGAGGGCGGTGGGCTTGGTTGCGGTGTCCATCCTGCGTGCTCCGTGCCTCTTGGGGTGGGACGGTTAGGCCAGTCAGCAACGCCGCGCCGGGTCGGGCCGGTCAGATCATGCAGATTGGGCAAGCCCACACTGCAACGGTCTGGCCGGTCAGAGCAGCGTCCCCGGCGCAGTGGGCCACCCACGGCGCCTGCCGGCGGTCACACGGCATGACCGGCATGGACAAACCAGCCTTGACCGCTCCCATAACCGAGTCAAGCGGTGTTTGTGCACGGATGTGAGGTCGTTGTCTGACGTGAGACATACGGTGCTGTCTGGCCATGCCGTTCAAACGTAGCGCGGTCGCATTCCGCCGGCCTACACACGTGCGACTCATCAGCCGGCGTGTGACGCGACACGGCGGCGGCGCGGCGACTTGACCCTATGGCTGGACAAGGCCGGGGTTTCCGCGGCCTCCCGCCCCTCGTCCAGCACCTGTCCTGGCCGGCTGAACCAGAGCGCGAGCTGGCGGCCGCGCCACCCGTCCCGGGGTCAGCGCAGCCCGTCCAGCTTCCCCGCTGCTGCCCTTGCGGCCAAAGCCTCAGCGTCCCTCGGTAACAAAAGCCGCTCCGCCACCTGGTCCGCGGCCGCGCGCCGCACGGCCTCGACGTAGGCCGCATCGTCCGGGTAGCGCTCGACGATTGACGGGCGCGGGTCGCCGGCCGCGATCCTGGCCTACTGCGTCGCCGCAAAGGGCACCGCCGGCCCTTGCAGCGGGTAGAGCGCCGCCGGCCCGAAGCCCTCGGCGCGCGGGTTCCAGCCGGGATAGCTCGCACGCGGGACGGCAAGCTGCAAAGCCCTCACCCCGGCGACGGCCATCCCGTCCCCGTCGAGCAGCGGCACGAAGACGGGATAACGGCCGATCTCCCGCGGCGGCAGGACGGACTGGTCGGAAACGGCCGCCAGCGTGTACAGCGCGCGATAGGGCAGGCTGGGGATCGTGACCGGCATCGCCGCCCCGGCCGGCACCAGGGTGCCATGGGCGCACATCGGCACCCGGCTCGCGGGCGGTTCCACGCCTCCCGCCAGCCAGGCGTCCATCGCGGCGAGCAGTGCGCGCATCGGCGGGCCGGCATGCATCGGGTTCGTCGGCAGTGCAGCCGCCTCGATCGCGCCGGACACCGCACCGGGATCCGAGAAGTGCGGCGTGCCCGCGATCATGTAGGCGCGCACGTCCGACGGCAGGTCGAGGTGATGTCCCGCCATGTCGGTCACGAGCAGCGAAGCAGGCGACGCCCACCACTCATGCTCGCTGTCGGTCTGCACGACGCGCGGGCAGGTGGACGACAGGCGGCAGCGCAGCATGAGCCCGTCGCGCCGGCCCGAAAGCGGATCGTCCAGCACCGCATAGGTGAAAGGAAACGTGTCCGCCTGCCACGCCGGGTCCTGCGGGTGCCGGGCGTTCCGTCCGGGCTGGCCGAAGCGCACGTTCGTGGCCATGCGCCGGGCGCCCGCGACATGCGGCATCAGCCCGTCGAACACGACGCGGCCGGCGGTGTCCTCGTTGAAGCCGAGGTAAAGGAAGTCCCGCACGAACCGGCCGGATTGCGACACCCCGAAGCCAATGGCACGGCTGACCGCAGGCCGCCCATTCACCGCGAGCGGGTTAGCGGACGACCCGTCGCGCCGCAGGAACGCAACAACGTCCCGCACCGCCGCGAAGCCCATGCCCAGCACCACGGGATCGCGCCCGTTGTAGGTCACCTCATACAGCGCCCCGGCGTCGAAGCCCTGTGCCGGCCGGGACACCCCAGGGGCTACGCATGAGATTTCTCTCGCCTGGCGGGTCCTGACGTATGATGACGCGCCCTCGCGATTGCGGGGGAGCGGGGCATGTCGATCGAGAAGCTGAGCCGGTATCTTGTTGCGGTCGAGGACCCGCGCTGCTCCGGCAAGGTCGAGCACCGCCTGGTTGAGGTGCTGGTGATTGCGGTGTGCGCGGTGATCGCCTGCGCCGAAAGCTGGGACGACATCGCGCTGTATGGCCGCAGCAAGCTGGCTTGGCTGAGGACGTTCCTGGATTTGCCGAACGGCATTCCCTCGCACGACACCTTCCGGCGCGTGTTCATGCTGATCGACCCCGATGCGTTCGAGGCCGGGTTCACGGCCTGGGTCGGCTCGCTGGCGGACAGGTTCGAGCGCGAGGTGG
>JAABUK010008267.1_pt1 | contig 14686 bp, 15 predicted proteins | sample 5559141 | NCBI WGS metagenome assembly JAABUK01 (sample SAMN10711869, study PRJNA513367) | rock metagenome | isolation source: Antarctica rocks | place: Antarctica: Victoria Land, Pudding Butte nord | collected 2016-01-03
CCCCCCCCCTTACCAGCATTGCCTTCTCCAGGGGCCTGAATCACAGCAGCCTCAAGATGCCAATTGTTGTCCACAGCGCTCGAGTACCCCAGCTGGCAAACTGACTCCGTATGGGTACCAGCATAGGGGCTGACAAACACTCCTGTGGTACCGTTGGCAAAAGTGTAATTGCAGATGCCAGTTGCACAGAAGTTCCAGACATTGGCTGGAACAGTGTTGTCCACATTGGAGACTGCCAGGGTGTGGTTTTTGGCCGAGACGAGGCATTGGGACTCTGTCAATCCCAAGGCTGGGTCGCTGATGAGCTTGTCCACCTGTGTGCAAACACAGACGGTTTCGTGTCATCCTCAAAGAAAAGACAAGAAAAGGAAAGGAAAGGAAAGAACAGAACAGAGAAGAAAAGAGAAGTTTGGGCTTTTCGGCGATCATGACAGGAGCCTCTCACAGCAGCAGCCCAGAGCTATGACCATAGACCCAAGCCCCAGTTGCAAGCCTTGACGCGCAGAGCAAGGGCTGCTGAGCTGTGAAGCTTGCCTGTGCCGTGCTGAGTGTGTGGTCAATGTCAAACAGAGAGGGTTTGGAGCAAGGCAAATTTGAGCTGACAAACACCTGTGGTAGCCACTATGATCAAAGCCGGACCAGGCAGCTACTCTGATGAAGCGCCTAAGGTTGTCATGATGGCGCGAGACAAGTTTGGATTTCAGGACTAATCAAGTTGAACACATCTGAGCTGTTGAGGACCTCAGATCTCGGTTTGTTTCATCTTTTTGCCTTTTAGCTGTAAACCAGCTAATGCTTTGACAGAAATACTATACCAAAACCATTTTGATTTGGAAACTACCCCAATCAACCAGGAAGAAAGAAGCTTTCCCATTGCAACAGTGCAGGCCCAATTGGCTGCAACACAGCATGACACTTAGCATCAAATAGTATGCCAGCAATGGCATTGCATTGCAAGGCATTGTTATGCAGCATACAAGAGATCAGTCATGTAGCAACGTCATTCACATCCAACACCAAAGTTAGACTTGCTCACCGGCAGGAAATCTCCTCCAAGGATTGCTTGATTGGTCAAGCTGGCAAAGACGCCTGATGACACATTGAAAGTTGGTGCAGCAGTCACCTCATCTGCTGGCGCATTCCCATCAGCGATGTTTTGCACATAGCTGGTGTACAGATTGCCAAACTGTTGCTGCTCTGCCTCAGTGTAGTTGAGTCCAGCGTTGATAACTGAGTCTTGCAGGGCAATGGTGAGGTAAGCTAGCAGAGGGGACAGCTCAGAGAAGCCCCTGCACACACAGTCTGTCTGATGGAGAGATCCAAAAGAGTGGCTGAAAAATAAATGTTCTGTGTTGTGCCCTGTCGAGAGAGTAACAGGTGGGGTGGAAAAACACCAACATTGATGTGCCGTATCAAGAGAGTAGTAGGTGGAATGGAACAACACCGACATTGACAGGACATTATACAGGGGTCTCACTAATTTAGTTTATTTACTTAGTTTATATAATTTAGTTTAAAACCTTGTAACAATAGTGACAAGAGCCTCCTGAGGCGGGCAGCCAACAGCTGTGGCATGTGTATGCAATAAAGAAAATAAAAGAAAAGTTTACGCTTTTCAGCGGTCATAATGGGAGCCTCCCAAGGCAGCAGCCCGCAGCATGTGTAAGCAACAGAGCGAACAGGGTTCTGCCATTGTGCATGCTGTTGTGAGCTTGCTGCTTCAAGGCGGCAGCTGCAGTGCACTGTCTTACATCACATGCATTGCATCTCACTGTCACATATGATATGCGTTGCATCTCACTGTCACATATGACATGCATTGCATCTCACTGTCTCTTATAACATGCACCTTGTTCCACCAAAGGACAAGGAGTGAAACAAATCACAGGCATGCATTATGTCCCTGATGCACAAGATGCAGAGCCTCCTTTGCTATGACTGCAAACACGCGCGGGGCAAGAACTTTAGACAAGCAAACAAAGGGTATGTAGGATCATGAAGTTCGTCAAGATGGGAAGACAAGCAGACTTGCGGGCAGATGCATAGTCAATCAGACAGACACATGGAGACAGCTGCACAGCATGAACGGCTCACTCATTGAGGGAGGTGCAAGGCTCTGCTCTGCTTGCTTGCGTGGCTATGAAGCCACCCCAGAACAGCAGGCTCTCTGCACCCTGAAGCCAGTTGTACTCACTGCTCAGCTTCACACCTGCAGTACACGTGTGCACAGCTTGGATCATTGGCACCTGCCACTGCGTGTTCATGCATGCTGTAACTCACTAGCAGAAACAGTTGTTTGGTTTTGATATCTTTGCCTAAACATAGAAAACAACACATGTAACTTCTATTGCAGAAAAAGTTTGCCAGAAAAGAACACACAGGCTTTGGGTAACTTTGTGTATGATTTGTGTCACCAAAGTGAGGGTGCAGAAGCCTGACTAGGTGAGTGTGCGTCACCGCCCAGCACAGCTGCATAGCGTGCATAGCATAGCTTAGTCTGGCAGCAGCATGAGGCAACAAACACACATGCTGTCTGAAGCCACTTCATGAGACTGTAAGCAGCATAAGGCTTGACCATGAAAAGCGGAAAGCAGCAATCAAGAATTTGCCTGCCTGAGCAACAGCACAAGCGTGTGCAAGCAGCTCGGCTCATGCACAAACACATCAGCTGTTACCACTTTGGCACATGTGGTTCCTGAGAATGGACAGAACACAACATGTAATGTGTACGCACAAATCTGCACAATGTTGTACATGATGGCAAATTATGTTGAATGTACACAGATATGGATTGGAATTGGGTGAAGATGGATGCAAAGAAACAGAGGACAGCGTTATGAAAGCTGCATGACAGACCTGTGTCATTGGGGCTGATTGAGTCAGTGCCAGGGTATGGGTACAAGTAGTGGCCACCGTTCAGCCCACTAGCCAGCCCCGGCTCAGTGCTGCTTCCACTGCTGGCTCCAGAAAACACATCTGGTGAAACATAATGCACCTGCACATGCAACCATGATTCGCAGTCAATGGTCCAGACTCTTCTTCTCTGTTGAGCAGTCAGCTGTGTGACAGTTGCCCAACAGTCAATGCAGGTGAAGTTAATCATGCAGAGTGCGTACTTTGACATGCCTCCAATGATACAGCCAATACCCACTGCAGTCACATGTCTGAATGATCAACATCTACAGGGTTGAGTTTGGATGATACTCATTGGCAAACACAACTGTATGGTAGCTGCCATCAGAATGCAATGCAAGATTGATGGCATACAGACAGTCTGTATGTTGGCACACCTGTCGAGCACCCACTACCTGGCCTCCAGAAACCACTCCAGCATACTGGCCATCCAGACTTGGGTCAAAGGTGTATAAGGCAGGGCCAGTCTCAGTGGTGTTAAGGCCAGATACAACGCCAGTCCTGAGGTTCAACCATGTGTCGGCAGCTATGGAGAAAATGCTCTGGTCTGTGCTGTTGCTGCTACCTGCAGAACATGATGCAGCAGCTGGGTTCGGAGCTGTTGGGAAAAAGCTGAGAGACTGTGAGGAAGGTCTTGTGCCGAATGTAACTCTAGTAAGCATTGGTTCCAAGAGTCCGAGACTCACCCGTGACATTGTTGGGAAAGGGGATACGGTTACTCAGATGAACTGCGTAGTCCGTACTCTACTCCGGAGTAAACAGCTGCGCAAAACAAATGTTCCAAATGCCGTTCACGTTGCAGCCGACAGCAGGAAAACCTCGTGTGTATGTCTGGAGTGGCTGTAGATTGGCGCCGGCCGAAGAAGTTGCATTGGAGTGAATTTCGAATATAAAGGAACTGCTGGCACTGGCCGGAATGTCGACAGCATCAGCGCCAGCGTTCATCCCGGGATAGTAGGCGTCCAGCAGGAGCCCAGGATTCGTCTGCCCGAGCGCCAACGGTAACGACACAACTGCAGACACGCAACGCCGGTTTAATCGGGTTTGAGACACAGCTCTGCAGAACGTTTGTCATGCACACAGCATTCTCATTGCTGAGGCGAAGTCCGGTGAGCGACACGTTCAAGTACAAGCAAGTCAGTCGTGACAAGACTCAGCTCGATCAGTTTGATCACCTGCAAGCATGGCAGCAACCAGTAGGAGCTCGGCTCGCATGGTGAGGCTGAACCGTGAAGACTCAAGCACCAGCAATAGTCAGCGGCAAAGAGTACACGATGCATGGTGCCAGAAAGCTTTAAGAGGGCCGCCTGCGACAGGATCTGGCAGAAGACTGACAAAGGACAAACAGTAAGAAATTAGCTAAAAGACGAACCACGAGGGCGTTGCTCGAACAAGCATGCGGAAGGCGCGTATGCAGCTGTACATCTGGCAGACACTGAGGGTTTTTGCATGTTGTCGCGTTGTGCCATGTGCCTCTCGGGTTGATGACGTCAAAGCGAATAGTTCCCCATGCAACCTCAGGGAGTGCGTATGCAGGCATCAACTGTATACTGGCATGACGCACAGCTTGCAGTACGCAAACACCGCCATCAGTGCAGCCTGATTGGCCATGTCTGCGAAATCACCACTCAGATGCAGTTGCTCTCATGATGTATTGCGCATGTGCAAGCACCTTCTCACAGTAGAACCCTGTGCTAGCTGCTCAGTGTAGGTACAGCTCAGCATAGGACAGGCGCTTGTGTTGCAGTCCCTGCGCTGCATCTGCGCACGGTCTGTCTGTGAATCAAACCAAATCATCAACCAACCAGCCAGCCGTCGTCTGCTTGAAAATGCACAACAGATACAACACTTGTCAACTATTGTTTGAGCATACACAATCTTGTGCCCTCCCTGTCAAGCCTCTGAAGTAATGCACCTGGAGGTTGTGCTGGTTTTTGAAATAATCCCTCGCAGCTGATGGATGTTGCACGATGTGCAGACTCAGAATGACATGCAGACTCAGCCATGCGTCATACACTCATGTGCACTATGTCGGCAAACTGGCACTGAGCCTACAATCAAATGACAAGCCAAATACCAGACAGAGACCAGAGGCACATGCCAGGGATGGCCGAGTGATCACCAGAGCTGTAGGGTAAGACCTGTTACGTACTTAATTGCAATGCACACTGCTAGTCTCAGACTTGTTGCACTTCTGCAGGCGTTTCCTGATTTTTAAGCTGTCCCACCTGCATGGCATCTGGAGGTGTCACCAGCAGATACAGTGCTTCACACAGCGTACCTTACTCTGCATAGCTCACTCTGCATAGTTAGCAGCGAGAGATGAATGACCAGCTGACTGACACTGAGCTGTCAAAACAGCATCTTTCACCTCTAAGGGAACCTCTTACATTCTCAAAAGCGCTCCTTCCAACATAAAATGCCAGGAAAGCTGAGCAGGCTAAGGAGAAACGCTTCGGCAGGTGTCACACTCTCAGAAGCGCGCTGATGCTGACACAGCGGTGTGGTTTCAACCAGGGTTCACAGAAGGCACAAGCTGCAAGGGCTGCACCAAGGGAACTCCTGCAGCAACAAAGGGGCATTCCTGCAGCAACAAAGGGCTTTCCAGCAGCAACATGGAGGCGTCATGTCAGCACCAGCTGTAGACCTGCCGGCAACAGCAGCAGCATGAACACATTCAGACACTTCAGCAGGAGCTTCTCAACATTTTGATTTCAGTCAGCCTGTCACAGTCAGGGCACAGCCCCTTGCCCTTACTTGCCCCTGGATGGTTGGCTGGGCGGGCTACCAACAGCAAGCTCAACCTTGAGCTGTTGCCACCTGATGTATGCATACAGAGCAAAGCGCCAGGTTTGGTGGGGCAGGTTTGTTATCTACCTGTAGAAATGCTGGTCATCACCAAATTTTGGGTGGTCATCTCACATATCATACATGCGCTGTCTTACTGTTTAAGCTTAGATAGCAAAATAGGTTAGCGTTTAGAAAAGACAGTGAAAGAGAACATTATGCTTTTCAGCAATCATAATGGGAGCCTCCCAAGGCAGCAGCCCATAGCTATGACCATAGGCCACAGCACAGCGGGAAAGGAAAAGGCCCAAAATTTCATGGGGTCAGGCCTGTTCTGTTTGGTTTTGCCTGTCTTCTCCCTCTATAGTACTCTTCTAGACATAAGAGTCATGTGAGATGTCAGAACAGAGTTCTCACTAGTGTTTGTGCAACTTGTACAAAACCTTGGCTGAAGCATTTTTTGGAGGATGTGTCATGTCTGCTGGTCTGACTTGCAAGTCAGCAATTGCTGCATCACATGGTGCACCAGATGGGGTTGCCATTCATGTTAATCTGGGTCACATCTGCACATGAAAAACAGAGCAAACCGTGTTGATCAATATGCCGCTCAACTCAGGCGTTACGGCTGTGGAACGAACCCAGGCGTTACAGCTGTGGAACGAACTCAGGCGTTACGGACGAAGTAACCGAGATTTTGATTTCATTCCAGTTCCAGTCCCAGTTCCAGCGATGCGCACCACAACACTCCGCAGACCAGGCATACGGGCTCGGTGTCGGCAGCCGAACCACAGCGCTTCAACGTTACGACGTCATTGCTGCATTTCAGAAACACAGCGATGACTGGTATGTTGCGACACCTGTGCACTAGAGCTGCGAGCGCTGCTTTCCGCATCCCTAAAACGGACGGCTTTATGGGGCGGCCACTGTTAGAGACGCAGAAGGTTGACCCTAAAGATGTTGGAAGCTTTTGGAAAAAGCACGATCCGCCACTGGGCAGATCCAAGGACTTTTGGATGACAGAGGAGGGGCGCAGCCTAATGACAGAGTGGGATAACGGTACGCCTCCTATACCAATTGTGCGACCTATACCAAATGTGCAGCAAAGTGAGGCGTTCCCTCTCAAGAGGTTACAGCAAGAAATCCTGTATCAGCGGTCAAATGTGGCAGAGTCTACTTTACTCGTGCAGGGCCATTTGCCATGGAGGAGGGCTTTTGCACAACACCGGCATACCCAAGAGACACAGGGCTGCCGATGACAGTGCTGATCATGGAAAACAACATCCTGGAGCACGGCGGGTTTGCAGCAGTTGATCCACACCTCAGAGTTTCCCAACACCCAGGAGAGAAATTTGCACAAGAACGTGTGTTCTGTGTCACACTGGAAGCATCCCCAAGAGTCACTGGCAACACTGGGTTCACCTTGAGTCCAGATTTGCAGCATGTCAAGCAATTTGTAACCACCAACATGATGTTGCTTTTACAGCATTGGGCAGGAGACAACAGCAGCTTTGATGTTCTTGACAGGCTCATACCTGTGCTGCCCACATCAAATGAAGGCAAAAGTGGGATGGAAGAGCTCATCAAAGTGACAGAAGAGACTGTAGACGTAGTGCGTAGGATTTATACACCTCACACACTTGACCCTGAAGGATAGAGCCAATACTGACTAATCAAAGAACAAAAGATGCATGTGAAACTTGTCAATTCAATCTCGTGCAGTCCACCTTCAAACATGAGGTATTGTACATGTACATGTAGCAACAGGCAGCTAATGAACGTTCATGACCGGTCCAATGAGATTTACCAGAATCATCTCGACAGGCATTGCATGGATGTATCAATTGTTGCAGCTCAAATATCACTGGCATTTGCAATCAGTGACACAGTGGTCCTATGCTGCTCTAGCACCTTTTCTTGCAAGTGATCCTGATTTGTAGGTATCACGCTTGCATCAATTCCACCAGGATACGCAAAAATGCTCTGGAAAACAGCATTGCTTGGATGATCAACAGCACAAAGCTTGTGTTGCAAACTCAAAGCATCTGCAAACAGCTGCTGTCCTTCTTCCTCACAACCCCTCAGCATCTTGCAAACACCCAAACAGTACCGGGCAACCTGTACACCATCTGCTTGTGGAAAAGGAAAACGATCTAAGAACTGTGTTGCTTTCTCCTCATCAGCATGCGTGTTTGCATCAGGAAGCAACCGCATCTGGGCTGCAGCTGCGCCTGCAAAACTGATTGCCATCTCTAGGTCTGCGCTTCCATCAACGAAGCAACCTAACATCCCAGCAGCCTCCTCAAATTGCTCCAAGGCCCCACCCCAATCTTGTTGACAGAAATGGAGCCACCCAAGGGAATTGCGTGCGTCTACAAGCAGGCCATCATCATCATCACACTGGTCAATGAATGAGAGGAGACCCTTGATGGCGGCCTCATGTTGACCCATATCAGAAGCCAGCAAAGCCTTCTCCAGCTTAATGCTCTGCAACTGGCTTACGTCCCCGCGAGCATCAACAATGGCTTGTTGTAGCAGTTCCACAGCTTCTGAGAACCTGGCTTGCCGCCGCCGCAATCCAGCAAGGAAAAGATAGTGGTCCCCTCTCTCAAGAAACCAAGCTGCTTCAGAACTTCCTACCAACCTTACTGCTTCCGTGTGCATGTTATCTGCTTCTTGAAGCCTACATTGACAGCAAAACAGTCTGTGCAAGGCATCAGTGCACCTGCTTGGTGTTGAACCAACAAGACCAAAACTATATGGACTAGGTTGCTGGCCATGACGTAGGTCCAACAGACACAATCCCCGGTATTTGTGCTTCTAATGTATGCAAGATTTGTGCATGTGAATGCTTTGATGTGATCAATATAATATAACAGGTGCTAAGCTACTGAGCAAAGCTATTGTGTCATGCATGCAAGGTTTACAGCCCAAAACTGACTAGTCAACCTCAATGCAAAGCTTGCCTTTGCACAACGATGATGCATCTCACCTGCCACGAAGCTCCAAATTTAGAGCAATTTGGCACCGAATCCCAGACTTGACAACAAATACTTCCTCATCTTCCTGGCCCCCCTTGCGTTTGGCAGATTGTCTTATCCTGGAGTGTGCCGTTTCGAATGCTCTGGATGCCGCATTGTAGTCCCCCTTTGCTTCAAAAGCATCTGCCAAGATTGTGTAGCCAATCCAAGTGATACGGCTGTCCTTTCCACGTTCCTTCTCACAGATCGGCAAACTGTCCTGAAGAACCTTGATAGCGTCATCAAAGCGCTTTGCAGCAATCAATGCCCTGCCAAGGGTTTCCTGCCGGGCAATGATAAGGTCCTCAATGTTATAGCAAGCTTCAGCTAGCTTCAGCCCTTTGTAAAGGTACTGCAAGCCTTCTTCTTGTTGAGCTGCTTCTTTGCTAAACGCCAGAGCATTGCCTAGCCTGAGCATGGCATCAGGAACCAGCTGTTCATCATGACCACCTTGACTCATGCACTGTTCAAGATATTGAGTCAATGCCGGAATTGACTCTGCCAACTGGTTGTTGCTGGCTGCAGCTAACTCTGACTTGATGTCAAGCACTGCCGGATGGTCTGGCGGCAAGCTCTTCAATGCACTCTCCAACACCGCCGTGATGGCCTTCACTTGCTCTGACTCTTGTTGGATGAAGCTGCAGCTGAACAATGCAACCGACAGCGTCTCAGGGTCTGACTCGCCCTTAGCATCCACAAGGATCACGTGTGCATCCTTGCAAAGCTGAAGGCCTTGCAGATAGCCTTGGCTCTCATCAACGTCTGATGCATTGATTCTATCATTGACAGCTCTAGCAAGGCCAACGAGGGGCAGTACTAGAAGCATGCCCTCTTGCCCAGCCTGTTGTCTGGCCTGCAAAGCACCCCTTAGCAGCTGCTCGGCACGGTCTACCTTGTTGGAGTCACGGGTCAACATAAAACCCAGCTGCTCCTGGGCGTCAATGATGCTGCTGGTGAGGCTGTCAGCATCAGCCCACTTGAGCAAGTTCTCCATTGCTGCAAAGACCAGCTCCTGGTCCAACCTCAACACCCAGATGGCATTGAGCGCTGCATGTGGGAGGCGACAACAAGCTGCAAGGATGTTGGCTGTGACAGGCTGAGGCTGGGCTGCCAATAGGCTGAACAGCTTGACCAAGTTATGGCGCTGTGATGCAAGCTGGCGAATGCCTGAGAGGCCTGCTGGAGTGTGGTGGTGCTCCAGAGCGCACAGCATAGCAACAAAGTACTCCACAAATCTGCTCTGTGCTTGTTTGTAGCCATCATGCTGCTCATACCCAGAGACAGCCATGTCCCTGATGAACAGATGCAGCCCATACTGCTGAGGTGCGTCTTGGCCAGGCTGCACTGCCTCCGCAATCACCAGAGACCTGTCTTGCAAGTGCCGCAGCTGGCGCTTAGCCACGCGCTGCTCAACCCCCAGGACTGCTGCTGCAGCCTTTGCATCAAACTTGCTGGGGAATATGCTGAGCTGAGCAAGGCTGAGCCGGTCATTCGGCCTCATCACTTTCAGGGAGGAAGCAACACAGCGCTCCAGAGCAAGGTACGCAGTCTCTGCTGTCAACTTCAAGCCTTGTACAAAGCCAGCAAGGGTCAGCTCATCTACCATGTCCTGTGGCAAGGGAGAAAAGCTTAGCTGTACAGCACATATGCTGTGCAAGGTGCAAGACTCCTGCTATGACATGCCTTAGCCTACTTGTCATCACATCAAGAAATGCGCTAAGCAATTAAATGTGTTACAAGCTCAAGTAAGCAACACAGCAAGTAGGAAAATGATATGCGAGTAGTTCAATGTGTAGATGCATTGCATTATACAAAGGACACATTGAGATTTGGCTACATGCTGTGGGTTGGAGCCCTCACTGCAACGGCATTCAGGCGGCAGATGCTGAGACAAGAATAAAAGCTGAGCAGAGGATCGGTCTAAACACATGGCGTGCAAACAACACATTCTGTGCAGCCCCTCAAGCATTTGAAGGGTCAAAATACCTCTGCAGTAGTGGACTCAGAAATGCTGTCGCCAACCAGACGCAAGGCATATGGAATGTTGGCACACAGCTCGGCCAGCCTTGCAGCTGACTCCTGACTTGTCTGTGGTCTCACCAAGCGCATCAGCCTTTCAGCGTCTTCAGAGGTCAGGGGCTTCATTGCCTCGGTGTGAACTTGTACATTCACGAGGTGAGCAAGCGTGCGGGAGGTGATGATGATGACCATTGTGGGTTTGCATTCCAGCATCTTTGAAAGCGTTGCTGTCAAGTCCTGCATGCACCATACTTTCTTGGAAAAAGAAAAGAAAAGACTGCGCCTTTCGGCGTCATTTAGGGGCATTACTTTCTTGCTCTTTCATGTCACAGACATAGCTTTGCTAGAATGATGTCGCAATACTTTCCTGCTCTTTCATCTCGTACGCATAGCTGTGGTATCATGATGACACAGGTGGCTTCTAATGATGATGATAATAATAATGACAACAACAATCGTAATAATCGCAGTATTAACAATGTCCTAGGAGAGTTCAGTCCACATTGCTACTAGATGTGCAGATTTTACTCTGGTCAGACAACTCAGCACAACTAGCCAATGCAACATGGTGCAGATCTTATCACAGATGCTGTCTGACTGCTGTCAGCTGAAGGGTAATCAGATTGTGGGATGTTTGAATCATAGCCAGCATGCTGTCAAAGCGCTGGGGACTGCATCAAGGCACTGTCAAAGCACTGGGGACTGCATCAAGGCACTGTCAAAGCACTGGGGACTGCACCAAGGCACTGTCAAGGCACTGGGGACTGCATCAAGGCACTGGCAAAGCACTGGGGACTGCTTCAAGGCACTGTCAAAGCGCTGGGGACTGCATCAAGGCACTGGCAAAGCACTGGGGACTGCATCAAGGCCAGAAAAGTTTCGTTGATAGGCGTGCAATCAACAAACATGTTGCACCATCCAAAAACAAGCTGAAGCTGTAGACCCTCACCAGCACATTTGCAGCAGAGGACACAATGCCCTCGGCACTGTCAATGACAAGGCACAGCCTCTGGGGTTCTGGCCAGCACTGAAGAAGAGCGCAGATCTGTTTGGTCACCGATTCCTTACTCCTTGACTCCTGCAACAGAAACAGGCAGTTGAGCAATTATGCACTTAGGCAAGTGTCAGCTAAAGAAGGACTCAAGCACGCTCAAGTAGTTCAGCACTGGACCATTCATGCAGCCAGTCCCTCAGTCAGTCTGTCTGTCTGTCACTCAGGTCAGCCTTTTGTCCTCTCCCTGAACGTATAAGACGCATGCAATGTATCACCTGACAGCTGCTGTCATGTGGCATGATACCAGCCAACCACACAAATATAAAGAAAACAGGGAAAGGGTAAAAAGGAAGGTGAGCCTGATGAAAGCATATCAGACACTTGTACATTGGTTTGAAGTGCACCATTCATCTTTCCAACTGACTCAGGCATAGGTGACCACGCTCTCAATCTGTCTACATAACAGTGCGCACAGCACACAGAAACAATCAGTGCTGTGCTGAATTGCAGCATTTGATCACACAACATATGACTCCAGTGTGCAGTACGTGTTGGCTTATGATGGCCAGAACAGATTGGTGATGAACACGTGTACTCTGAACTATAAAGCTATCATAGCATAATGCTTGCAGTAGTGTGAAGACATGCAGTGGTACGTAGCATGAGATGCCTACAGCAGAGCAAGCACTGACCACAATAAAGTAACCATGACAATGATAATGATAATAATAATAATAATAATAATAGTAATAACAACAATACTAATAACAACAATAATACTAATATTAATGACAACAACAACAATAATCACAACAACAACTACAACTACAACAACAACAACAATAATGGTAATAATAAAAATTTGCTTTCTAGCTCATGATGAGCTAGGTACGTACAGGAAAAGTACTGACCATGTTGGTGTTGCCAACCCCCTCTGCTGCTTCAAAAGCCAGGTACATGTTCAGCAGTCCCTCCTCAATGCTGTTGGCCTCTACAGTACACATCTTGTCTTTCTGGTCATGCATCATCGTTGCATATGTGCGGCTGTATCATTTTGTGGTAAAACGTCATGCAGCTTGCATCAAGTCAATAAGCAACAGTGATCAGTGATTGATGGACTGTCTGCATGAGAGCAGCCAGAATGGACGCATGCAGACACACACAGACAGACACACGGTTTCTTGAATCCAACCTTTCCTAAAGGGTGCGTGCAGCATGTCACTGAACATGCATCTTGTCGTGCATCTTGTGACAACGAGAAGTGCAACGCTGTAATCTTGCTCTAAACAACACAGAGGGGACTGTTAACACTTAAACAACACTTGAACAACACAGAGGGGGACTGAGAGGGGGACTGTTGATACGCAAGGCTGGATGTGTCTTACCTTTCAGGTCAGCAAAGAAGGTGGAGTGCACTTGCTGGCTGGTCCACAGCTGCCACCCAAAAGCTTTTGCCAAGGTAGTTTTGCCCTGAGCAGCCAAACGTAGACGGTCAAGTTTGTTGCAAGACCTGGTCACTTGACGGAGTCATCTAAAACCAGGGGCTGTTGTGGGGTGAGGGGATGAAGGGGGGAGGGGAGGGGTATGGGGGGGCACTAAGGGGGGGGGGCAGTATGGCGGGAGCGGCTAGTGTGGCAGAAAGGGCGGGTGTGGGGGACGGGTCAGGCATGGGAAGGGCAGCAAGTATCTGAGGAAGCCAATGCCGGCTGCAGCAGTACAGCATCAGAGTGAACCCCACAGGCTTAACATTATGCGTAGACACATTTGCCCTGAGGAGGGAACATTTGCAGTAATCAAATGTGAGACAAGGTGGTTTACGTGTGCAATGGCCAGTATGGTTTCAGACTGGCAGCCTGGCAAGCGTTGTAGGGCAGATGCTACGGTTGCCATTTGGCGCCACAATGAGGGGTTTTTGGCGCCAAACTACTTTCAGCCAAGACACGACTTGAACCAAAGTAGGAGAACCTTGGTCAAGTCTGCTAAAGCATGTAGTATGAACAATGCATCTAGTCAGGTACTTCATTGACTACTTACACACTCACACCCCCAACAAATCATACCATTCAACACATGTGCCACAAAGGCTTCCATGCAGGCTAAGAGTCAGTAGATTGATTATTTCCATTGACGAAACAAGAGGGGAATATGTTGTGATAACACTCACTGAAATATCGAAAGCAAGCAGTGAGCAGCATATGCTGTGATAACACTCAACACATTGATGTTGAAAGCATTCAGTGAGAAGCGCACCATGCCTGGGGCGCCTAAGATCATGAACACACTGCGCCTGTTGCTGCTGTCTCCCGCCATGCCCATCAGCTTCTTGAGCTGCTCTTCTTGACCCACAATCTGCTCACATGACTGTGACAGCCCGCAGAAGCGCTCACTGTGCAGCCTTGCTGCTTCCTCCTTGGGTGAAACTGATAAGCGCAGCATCAGGGAACTGATATCGGTTTCCATTTGCTGGCACTGGGCACCAATACGATCAACTTGAGCCTGCGAGGTGAAAGAAATGGTCTTTTTACATGATGGTTTTTTTCCCCCCCATTCCAATTTCCCCCCCCCCCCCCAAAACATGTTTTTACAATGCAGTCATTGTTTGTGCACTGGGACCTTAATGTGTACACTGCATGTTGTCATTACAATGCTGATAGAACGGTCCTGATACTGAGCTTTTGCCATTTGCAAGCCACACTCAACACACCCAATGATGACACTAGCAGTCCAATCACTTGCCAGCATTCATTTGCCCAGTAACACATCGTACAGCCAACTGTAAAAGAGACTTGCGCAGCAATAAACAGCCTTCTCAGGTCAATGCATCAAAGTTTTTCTTTGTGCCGGACTTGGCATTATGATGAAAGGATACAAAGGCAAACGTCACAAGACTTACTCAAAGGTATAAGGCTCAAACACAGGTACAAGCACTACATGCATGACAAGGCCACCAATACTT
>JAABUK010006574.1_pt1 | contig 14683 bp, 16 predicted proteins | sample 5559141 | NCBI WGS metagenome assembly JAABUK01 (sample SAMN10711869, study PRJNA513367) | rock metagenome | isolation source: Antarctica rocks | place: Antarctica: Victoria Land, Pudding Butte nord | collected 2016-01-03
AATGCCAATCGCGGCCGATACGTCGTCTCCGGAGCCTGTGTCATCGAGCGGTGCCATTGACACGTTGATCCGTACTCAGCCGTGACCTGTCAATGCCCCCTCTAACGAGATGACCTGGGCTGTTACAGAAACACATTGCCCCGGCGCGTGCCTGCGCCCTTCTGCTTGCCCGCGCTCTCGTAGTTGCCTGGCGCGACCCCGGCCCAGGCTGCTAGCCGGCGTGCGTTGGCGAACACGTCCATGTCGGTGCCGATCTCGGCGATGATCGCGGCCGCCGTCACCCAGTCCACGCCAGGGATCTGCATCAGCAGCCGGTGCTGCGCCTGAAAGGGTTCGAGTTGGGCGCCAATACGGGTGTCGAGTGCTTCCAGGTCCCGATCAATCACGTCCAAGGTGCGCAGCTGCATGCCGAGCAGAAAGCACTGATGCTCGCGCATGCGCCCCTCCAGCGCGGCCTCAAGGGCGGCGTGCTTGCGCCGCATCCGCCCGCGCGCCAGGCCGGCCATCTCGGAGGCGTTGTTCGTGCCCGAAGCGAGCGCCTCCAACATGGCCATGCCCGACACGCCGAACACGTCGCTGGCGACGCCAGACAGCTTGATGTTGGCGCCCTCCAGCAGCTTCAGCACCCGGTTGCGCACCGCCGTCCGTGTCTCGATCAGCGTGCGCCGATGTCGCACCAGCTCGCGCAGGTCGCGGATCGCCGGCGGCGGCACGAAGCTCTTGGCGACCAAGCCGTGGCGGACCAGCTGGGCGATCCACTCCGCGTCCTTCACGTCGGTCTTGCGACCAGGCACGTTCTTGATGTGATGGGCGTTGCCGACGATCAGGTCGAAGTGCCCCTCCAGCACGGCATACACAGGCTTCCAGTAGACGCCGGTGCTTTCCATGCCGACGTGGGTGACGCCGTGCTCGGCGAGCCAAGCCCGCAGCGTCTCCAGCTCGCGTGTGGTCGTGCCAAAGCTGCGCAGCAGCTTCTGTGTTTTGCGTCCTGGCGCGCCGATCAGGACGCAGCAGACGACGCTGGCCTGGTGGACGTCCAGACCAGCGCAACGTTCGAGAACAACCTCCATGGCCAGCACCTGTCATGAGTGGACGGGGTGATGGCCGTTGCGCTGCAGGCAAAGTCAGATACTGCTGATCGTGCTCGCCAAGGCTGGCGGCGACAAAGGATGGTGCCTGAAAGCAGCGCCGACCGATCTGGTGGACAGGATTGGGTCTCCTAGTGTCAATCGGACTCAAAACGGCCATCAGGATCGAAGATTGAGCGCCGTCCGGTAGCCGACAACAGTGCGCCCCATTTCCTCGCTATGGTGGTGCGCGCCCCGCGCGCGGTTCATCTGGTGGCGAATTCTGTATTGTCCGTTTGTTCACAAGCATGGCGGTTCGGCAGGACCGCTTCCCCAAGCGCTTTCGATCGCCTGGCGAGCAATTCACTCCTGCAGGAGCTGAGCCGCTGAATTCGCCACCGGTGTCCGGACCATTGGCGGACGAATGGCCGTGCGTTCCAGTCCATGGCTGTTGGCTTACCTTCCGCAGGGAAGCATGATGGCAGGGCCTCATGAGCAACTCTGTTCTACACCCGTCATCCGGGCGAGCACGCTTCCAGTTGCAAGCACCGAAAGGCCAAGCATCGCGATGGCTGCCAGCACGCCGCGTCGGTCAGGTGCGCCGCCCAAGAAGTAAGCGGCCCCGATCAGCGAGACGCCCAAGGCGCCAGCGGCTTGCTGGACCGTATTGAGCAAGCCAGAGCCCGAGCCGGCATGACCTGGTTGCACCGTAGCCAGCACCACCTCGGCGAGTGGCGCCATCACTAGCCCTTGGCCGAACCCGAACACCATGAGCGCCGCCATGAGAACGTCGATGCCCGGCTCGCGCACGAACGCGGCCAGTCCGCCGAGCGCAACAATCCCCGTGAACTGCACCGCGCATCCCCAGAGAAGCACCCGGATTCCACCCCGCGCCATCCATCGCCCAGCCAGTTGCGAGGCGAGCGTGAAGGCCAGAGCCAGCGGCACCACCATGAGCCCTGCCCGCAAAGGCGAGAAGCCCAGCTCGCCCTGGGTGAACAGCGTTACGACGAGGTAGAAGGAGACGTTGCCGAGCTGGAAGCTGAACGCCGCCCCGAGGCCGCACAGGAACGCACGGTCGCCTAGCAGCGCGAGGTCGATGAGCGGCAGCCCACCACGGCGTTCCACCGCCCGCTCCAGGCGCAGGAACAGCGCCAGGACGACCCCGCCGCCGGCGGTCACCGCCCAGAGCCACCAGGGCCAGCCAAGTTCATGCCCGGCCATCACTGGGCCGATCAGGCAGGCGAGCGCGAGAAACAGGGCGGCAGCACCGGGCAGGTCGAGCCGTACGCCTGGTTGCCGCGCAGCCTCCGGCATCACCCGGAGTGCGGCGAGCGCGATGGCGGCGCCAAGCGGCAGGTTGACGAGGAACACGCTCCGCCAGCCCAGCCCGAACAGGTCCAGGGTGACGAGCCAGCCGCCAAGGGCGAAGCCGACCGCGCCGCCCAGGCCGAGCGCGACCCCGAACACCGCGAAGGCCCGCGGGCGCCCGGCGCCGGGGAACAGGGTGTGGATGGTTGCCAGCACCTGCGGCACCATCATTGCCGCCGTGACCCCCTGCGCCATCCGGGCCAGCACCAGTTCCAGGCCCGAACCGGCCAGGCCGCACCAGAGCGAAGCGGCGGTGAAGGCCAGCACGCCGCCCACGAACACGCGCCGGCGGCCGGCGATGTCGCCCAGGCGTCCGCCGGTGATCACCGTCGTCGCGTAGGTGATCTGGTAGGCGGCGATCACCGCTTCGATCTCGGCTGGCGTGGCGTGCAAGTCCGCCCGGATGGACGGGATGGCCACGTTCACAATAAAGGCGTCCACCACGAACATGAACTGCGCCGCCACCACCACGGCCAGCGCCCACCAGCGCCCAGAGGTCGCAGGCGGCGTCACTCCGGCAGCAGGAGTGCCGGCCATCGCGGGAGCGGACGGAGCTGCGAACTGCGCGGCCACGGCTTAGGCGTCCCGGGCGAAAGCGAGCAGGTCGGCATTCAGCCGCTGCATGTGGGTCAGGAACAACCCATGCGGCGCGCCCTCATACACCGTGAGCCGTGCGCCCGGTATGAGCGCCGCAGTCGGGCGGCCTGTCAGGTCGAGCGGACAGGTCATGTCGCGCTCGCCGTGGATCACCAGCGCGGGCATGGTCAGCGCCGGCAGCTCGGCCCGAAAGTCCGCCTGCGTCAGGGTGCGGTTGCACGCCAGCAACGCCTTGCCGGAGGTGCGCAGCGCCATGTCCCTCACCCAGTTGCGCAGCCCGGGCGGCGTGTCCGGCGTCACGAACGGCACCATGTTGTCGTCGATCCAGCCTGGGAAGTCCCGCATCAACGCCTCGCGGCGGAATGCCTCGAACACGGCCGGGTCCACGCCGAGGGGATTGTCTGCGGCGTGGGCGAGCATGGGGGTCGTGGTCCCGATCAGCGCGATGCGCGCAACCCGGCTTGTCCCGTGCCTGGTCAGGTAGCGCACGATCTCGGCGGTGCCCATCGAGAACCCGACGAGCGTTGCGCCGCGCAAGTCAAGCGCTTCCAGTACCGCCGCGAGATCGCCGGCCAACGTTCGAAGTCGAACCCGCGGCCCGGGTCGTCCGAGCGGCCGTGGCCGCGGCGGTCGTAGGCGATGCAGCGGCACCCGGCCTCGGACAGCGCCAGCATCTGGTAGGCCCAGGAGTCTGATGGCAGCGACCAGGAGGCCACGAAGACGACGGGCGGACCATCGCCCCAGTCTCGGTGAAACAGCCCGACACCGTCCGGCGTGCGGATCGGGGTCGTGGCAACACGCGAAGATGCATGGTCCATTCTCGTGATCTCCAAGGTATTGGCCGGGTTGGGTTCTCGCGGCGGGTTAAGCCAAGGCACAGACCGGCGTCATGCCGGCCTTCGCCCGACGCAGCGCACTCCACTGCATGACCGCGAAGCCGAGCACGACCAGCGCCTGCGCCAGCACGAAGGCGATACCGAGCGAAGCCGGCGCCACGGGGCCGACCGCGAGCAGCAGTGCGCTGTCGGCGGCCCAGAGCAGGTTGATGACGACGGCGGCGCGCACGGCCCAGCGGGGCGGCGTTTCACGGGTCCCGGCCCAGGCGATGAACGCCGCATAGGGCAGCAGCACGAGGCCGGCGCCTTGCAGCAGGGGCGTTGGCAGCCCCAGCAATGGCGCGAGCGGTCCCGCGGCGGTGGCGAGCAGCAAGCCGGTCGCGCCGCTCGCGACGGCATCGCCCAGCAGCGCGAGGCGCAGGAACGGGGTGGGGGTGAGGGTTAGGGCTGGCATCGGCGGCCTCCATTTCCGGGTTGTGATGGACGCACCCTCCACCGATCTAAGCGCCCGCGCGATTACGTCGGAGGTCATCGGCCGCGCGGCGCAGGAGCGCTAAGCTGAGGTATGCCCAGCACGTCTATCCAGCCGCTCGCCCGTCCCGCCGTCCCGTTCGGGGCGCTGCTGCGCGTGTGGCGGCAGCGGCGCAGGCGCAGCCAGCTCGACCTGGCGCTTGATGCCGAGGTGTCGCAGCGGCATCTCAGCTTCGTCGAGAGCGGCCGGGCGGCGCCAAGCCGGGAGATGATCCTGCGTCTGGCCGAGCAACTCGACGTGCCGCTCCGCGAACGCAACACGCTGCTGCTCGCCGCCGGCTACGCCCCGTTCTACGCCGAACGGCCGCTGGATGATCCAGCGATGCAGGCGGCCCACGGCGTGGTGGAACTAATCCTGCGCGCGCACATGCCGCACCCGGCGCTGGCGGTCGACCGGCACTGGCACATGGTGGCGGCGAATGCGGCCATCGCGCCGCTGATGGTGGGTGTGGAGGACACGGCATTGCTCGCGCCGCCGGTGAACGTGCTGCGCCTGAGCCTGCACCCGCGTGGACTTGCACCGCGGATCGCCAACCTTCCGGAATGGCGGGGCCACCTGCTGGAACGCTTGCGCCGGCAGGTCGCGACGAGTGCCGATCCGGCCTTGGTGTCGCTGCTTGCGGAACTCGCGGCTTTCGATGCCGCGCCGGCTGGCAGCGCGGCTGTGGGCACGGCGACGACCCATTTCTCAGACGGCATCGCCGTGCCGCTGCAACTCGAGACCGCGCAAGGACGGCTCTCGCTGATCTCGACCACAACGGTGTTCGGCACACCGACCGAGGTCACGTTGTCAGAGCTGGCGATTGAAGCGTTCTACCCGGCTGATGACGTGACGGCGGAACGGCTGACACGCCTTTCGCGAGCTTGATCCACACTGCTTATCTCTGGACCCGCATTTGCAGCGCTGCCGCGACGCGCGAGAAAGGGCGGTTCTGGCGAAGATGGGTGCGACATCCAATATGTGTCCGCCAAACCAGCCGTGGCAAAACATTTGGCTACAATGGTCCGCTCACGACCCAACTCTGCCGTCCATCCGTAAATGGGCGTGCCCTAAGCGGTCCTTGGCGATGCTCTGTTACCGGTGCCAAACCGCAAGATCGGTCGAGCACGCCATGGCCGCGAGCGCCTAGCTGGCATCGCCACGGAGGACGGAACGATGAAGGCGGCGCTTCAGAACTACCATGCCCGGATGCAGAGGGTGCTGGATCACATCGACCAGCATTTAAACGGCGATCTGGACCTGAACGCGTTGAGCGGCGTCGCAGCCTTTTCCAAGTACCATTTCCACCGGCAGTTCACGGCGACCTTCGGTCTGTCCGTGCATCGCTATGTCCAGCTTGCCCGTATGAAGCGCGCTTCGCGCCGGCTGGCCCATGCGGGCGCCCAAAGCGTGACGGACATAGCAATGGATGCCGGGTACGACGCACCGGATGCCTTCGCCCGCGCCTTTCGACAACGGCTCGGGCAGTCGCCTTCGTCGTTCCGGAAATCTCCCGACTGGGAGCCGTGGCTTGCGGCCTTCGGGCCTCTCGACAACGCAAGGAGCAAGCTGATGCAGATAACCTTCACCCACGACGACGTGACGATCCGGGATGTGCCCCCCACGGCGGTGGCGATCATGGAGCATCGGGGCGACCGGGCGACGCTCGGCGACACCCGCGAGCGGTTCATCGCCTGGCGCAAGGCGGCCGGCTTGTCGCCCGAGACAAGCCCGACCTTTATGGTCTTCCGTTCCGAGAGATGTCCCGCGGTCCCGGCCCATTATAGCATGGACTTGTGTGTCGGGACTGACCAGCCAATCGAGGCGAACGACGAGCAGATGAAGGCGGGCGTGATCCCCGGCGGACGCTGCGCGGTGCTGCGCTACCCCGGCAATACCAACAATCTTGAGCCCGCCGCCCTGTACCTTTATCGCGACTGGCTTCCGGCCAGCGGCGAGGAAGCACGCGACTTCCCAATTTATTGCCAACGGTGGCTTTCCTTCTTTCCGGAAGTGCCGGTACACGAAGTGGTCGTGGAATTGTTTCTGCCCCTGAAATAGGACGGCTGCCCGCGCTTGGGGTAGAGATCGGCGAAGTCGGCATCCGTGAATACGCAAGCAATAGAGGAGGCCAGGGTGGGAAGTGTCAGAGTCGCGGGGTTTGCGGTGTCCCTAGATGGGTTCGGAGCGGGCCCGGAACAGAGCCTTCACGATCCTCTGTACGAGGGCGCGGGAAGGAGCTCCACAGCTGGTTTGTCGGAACGAAGACGTTCAAGGCCATGTTAGGCCAGGGCGGTGACTTGGAGGGCGTGGACGAGACCTTTGCCCACCGCTCGATGGACGGCTTCGGTGCCTTCATCCTTGGCCGGAACATGTTCGGTCCTGTGCGCGGGGAATGGCTGGACGACAGCTGGAAGGGCTGGTGGGGAGACAATCCGCCCTATCACGCTCCGACGTTCGTCCTGACGCACCATGTACGAGGGCGCGCCGCATGGGTTGTTCCTGACCCACATGCAGCGGCTGAATGCCGACCTGCTGGCTTTCGCCCGGGAGGCTTGGTAGACGACCCATCGCGGGCTGCACGCGCGGAATGGTGCGCTTCGTTCGCAGATCTGTATGAAGCCGCCTTTTCCCACTACCGCTCGGCCGGCGCGAAGACCCGCAGCCGGTGACCGTCTGGATCCAGCGCCACGAAGCTGCGTCCGAAGTCCATGTCAGTCGGCGGCTGAGCGATGGACAGGCCACGCCTGGCCCAATGGGCGTGCACCGCGTCCACGTCCTCTGCGGTGAAGGCCAGCTCGGCACCGCCGCCGGCGGCTGCCGCGGCCGGCTCCACCGTGTGACGAGACCACAGGCCGATGCCGACCCCGGACGCTAGCTTGAACATGGCGAAGGTCGGCGACGCCTCGGCGGGCGACTGCCCCAACAAGTCGGCGTAAAAGGCGGCGCTGGCCGTGGGGTTGTCAACGTAGAGGATGACGAGACTGAGGTTGGGCACGTGGGGCACTCCGATGCTGCGATTTGTCCAGCATCAGCGGAGAGCGTGTCAGAACCTGTCAGCAGCGATCAGCCACGGCCATCGATCCCCTCCGACAAGCGCCATTCAGCCAGCAGGAGGCGGGGGCGTTTGGGGAGGCGTTCATCCAGCAGTTCGACTTCCATCATGCGGTCGAGCCGGAAATGGCGAAAGCCTTCGCGCAGCTCGCACCAGGCGGCCAGCACCTCGGCTTCTGCAAAGAAACCCAACGCCACCGGCCAGATGCGGCGCTCCGTCGCGACCTCGGCCTTGTCAGCATAGCGCAGCCACAGCTTACACTCTGCCCGCAAGGCGCGCCGGATGGGATCGAAGTGCGGCAAGCGACTGGCATTCCGTGACCCGGCCAGGAGGCTGCTGGACAGGTCGGCATTCTCCATATCCGGCGGCAGCACGGCGAGGATCTTGCTCAGGGCATCGTTCGCCGCCTGTGTCAGCGCGGCGTCGCCCCGGCTGGCGACCATCCGCAAACCCAGGATGGCAGCATCCACCTCGTCCTCTTCAAACATCAGCGGCGGCAGAAGGAAGCCCGGTCGGAGCACGTAGCCAAAACCGGCTTCGCCCTCGATACGTGCGCCCTGGGCGACTAGGGTGGCGATGTCGCGGTACACCGTTCGCAGCGACACCCCAAGCTCCTCGGCCAAGAGGGCGGCCGGCACGGCACGACGCCGGCGGCGGAGCGCCTGTAAAAGGTCAAGGAGGCGGGCTGCACGGGACAAAATAGGCCTTCAGGTCATGTAGCCGTAGGAATACCAAAGGACCGGCGCGGGGGTCATTTCCTCAAACGATTGCGACCGGTTGATAAGGTGGTGCGACTTGGCATTCGAGATTTGTGGGAAGCATACGGCCAACGTGGGGAGAACAGGGCCGCTACTCGGGCAGGCTGAGGTCGCCGTCGGCCGCGATGGGGAAGGCCGGGTTCCAGGCAATTTCCCAAACAAAGCCCTCGGGATCAGCGAAGTGCCCGTGATAGCCGCCCCAGACGGCTTCCTGGGCAGGGCGGGTGATCTGCGCGCCAAGCGCTTCCGCCTGGGCGAGCACGGCGTCCACCTCGTCCCGGCTGCGCGCGTTGTAGGCAAGGGTGAAGCCCTGTGAGGGCTCGTTCTGCAAGGGCACGCCGGCATCGGTGGCCAGTTCGGCGCGAGGATAAAGCGACAGTCCCATGCCGCCAAGTTGGAAAAAGACGACGCCCGCGGCCGCGCGAACCTTTCGAGGCCAGCCCAAGCCCTCGTAAAAGGCCGAAGCGCGAGCGAGGTCCGCTACACCCAAGGTGACCAGGCTGAGGCGGGGTTCCATGGCCCGAGAGGGCGCGGGCGTGGGCTCAGCTGTCAAGGCCCGCACCGGGATCGGCGGCGGACCATCATGGCGAACTGTCCATCAGGCTTCGTGCGCCAGGACCTGGTGTCCTCAGCGAAGCTGCGGGCCATGCTCGACCCGGCGATTGCTTCCGTATGGGAGGAGCGCGCGCACTGCGGCATCACGCAGCCAAAGGCCGGTCCACATAAACAATCCCAGATAGACGCCGAACAGGATATGGCTGAACAATGGGCTCGCTGCCCGGATATGCGTTGCGATTGCGCCTCCCAGCAACGCGGTCATCGCCACTGCACCGAGGAAGCTGGTCCGCGGAACGAGGTAGAGCAGGACACAAGTCAGCTCGATCACACCGATCGTGACCGCGTAGCCAGGCGGCCAGCCGAGCGCGGCCAAGGTCTGCTCGGCAACGGGCATTCCGAGCAGCTTGGGGGCAACCGACGCGGCCAGCATGAACAGCGCGAACAGGCAGCTCATGACACGGCCCGCCCACAGCATGGGGCGGCTTGTCATACCTGGCCGGGGGTCCAGCCCACACGCGGGTTGGTGTTGATGATCCAAGGCGTCCCGAAGCGGTCCGTCAGCATGGCGAAGGCTGGCGACCAGAACGTCGCCGCCAGCGGCATCGACGTCGTGCCGCCATGCGCCAGCGCCTCGGAAACGCGCTTCGCCTCGGCAGGGTCGTCGGTGTGGAAGGCCACGCTGAAGCCGCCCATGTCCCGCTGATACGCCGGGGGGGCGTCGCAGCCCATCATCGCCTGGTCGCCGACCTCCAGCCATGCGTGCATGATCTTGTCTCGATGCTGCTCGTCGACCGGCGGTCCGCCCGGCGCCTCTCCGAACGGGAACATCGCCTTGATCTCGCCGCCCAGCACCTCGGCGTAACATTCGAACGCTTCGCGGCAATTGCCCTTGAAGACGAGGTTGTTGATCAGCTTCATGTCGTTTCCTCCTTTTGCGATTGGCTTGCGAGCCACTGGTCGAAGCGGTCGAAGGTGCTCGTCCAGCCGTGGCGGTGGCCCCCCAGGCTGGCCGCCGACTTGAGGCCGGTCTGGGTGAGGTCCAACTGGGTCCGTTCCCCGGCAAGGTCGGTCAACTCGACGGAGACGACCGTCTCGACCGGCGGCCCGTCCTCGTGGCCGCTTCCCCAGGTGAAGGTGAAGACCAGGTGCCGTGGAGGGGCGACCACGCGATAGACACCGCCCTGCCAAAGCGTGTCATTGCCATCAGCCGATTTCAGGAGCGCGCTCCACTCGCCTCCGACGCGGAGATCCTGCGTCACGCGCACTGCCGGCCACTCCCTCGGCCCCAGCCAGAGTACGGTCAACTCGGGCCTGGTCCAGGCCCGCCAAACCAGGTGCCGGGGCGCGTCAAAAATCCGGTGAAGGTTCAGGCTTCCGGCAGCGGACTGGCCCGGCTGGTGCATAAGGCGGGGATCAGCTCCGGGAAGCATCGTCGGTCCCCTGCCGAACCGATTGAAGAAAGGCGTCCAGGCGGTCGAAGCTCGCGTCCCAGAACCGGCGATAATGCTCGACCCAGTCTGCGACAGCCTTCATGCCCGCGGGCTCCAGCTTGGCGGGACGCCATTGCGCTTCCTTGCTGCGGCTGATCAGCCCGGACTGTTCGAGCACCTTGAGGTGCTTCGACACCGCAGGAAGGCTCATTGCGAAGGGCGCGGCCAGTTCGTTCACCGACGCCTCGCCCTGGCTCAGCCGCGCAAGGATCGCGCGGCGGGTCGGGTCGGCGAGGGCCCCGAAGGCTGCGCTCAAAGGATCAGGCGCCATGACCACACGTCCGTATTAAACCTGAAGGTTAAGTATCAAAAGCGGCTGCAGCTGTCAATTCTCGTACGACTGGATGGACGTGGGCTGCTGCGCCCTGATCCAACTGTGCGACAGTCTCGGAAAACTGAAACGCATGATCATGGACGAGTGGGCACGGTAACAATGTATCGATTGGGCGCCGCTCCGAACGGTCGAAACCGTCGCCCTTGGGAGGGGATTGGCCTGATACGGACGGAAATTGGTGCGAGAGGCACCGGCAACCATCAGCTCTACCGCCGCTGCGGCGCAGTGGGCAAGCGGGTGGACGAGCGTGGGATGGGTCCTGGCCGCGGCGACGCCCCGGCGCCGATCGACCTGGCCCAGTTCACGGAAAGCCTGAAAGTGGCGTGGTCCGACGGAGAGCAGCGGCCGACGCACCGGCGCCGTTACATACGGCGCAAGCCGGTGGTGCGGACGTCGATGCTGGATGCGGTGCGTGATCAGCTGCTGGCGTGGCTGGAGGCGCAGCCTGCGTTGTCGGCGGTGGATGCGCTGGAGCGGCTACGTGGCCTGCATCCTGACCGGTTCGGCGCCGATCACCTGCGGACGGTGCAGCGGTTCATGAAGGTGCGCCGGGCGACGATGGCCCACGAGGTGCTGCTGGGGCTGCTGGTGCCCATGACAGTGCCTACGCCTGGCATTGGGCATGCTGGTAACACAGCGGCTACAGGGGGCGACACGGAAATGCCCGGTAGCATTGCGTCTTGAGGCAACACGCTGGATGGGTTCCCGATGTCGTTTGACATGCTCTGGTTAGCCGACCTGACGCTCGCCGGCCTGTATGCCAAGCAAGACGCATGACTGATGGACCTGCACCGCGGGCTGGACCGCCTCGTCGGGGTCTGGGGAGCAACGGAACGTAAAACCTATGTAAGGGTCGGCTCGTCGGCGTTGGTGCCTTGTGCGGCTGGGTCTCGCAGCGGCCGGAGTTCGCCGCGTGCGACGGCGTCGGGCAGGGTGAAGGCGTAGCGGCCGAGCATGTTGATGTGCTCGAAGCCAAGCGGCGACAGGCGAGCCACGTCCTCCTCGCGCACGTCGAAGCCTTCGGCGCGGAGCTGGTTCAGCGCAGCGTCCATGTAGATGGTGTTCCAGAGCACGATGACGTTGACCACAAGGCCCAAGGCGCCGAGCTGGTCCTCCTGGCCTTCACGGTAGCGCTGGCGCAGTTCGCCGCGCTTGCCGTGGAACACGGCGCGGGCGAGCTGGTGCCGGCCCTCGCCACGGTTTAATTGGACCAGGATGCGGCGCCTGTACGCTTCGTCATCAATGTAGGACAGCAGGTAGAGGCTCTTCACCACCCGGCCCCACTCCTCGAGGGCGCGGGCCAGCTTGGTCGGGCGATCATTGGTTTGCAGCGTGCGGATCAGCCCGCCGGCCTGCACAAGGCCGAGCTTGAGCGACCCGGCCAGGCGCAGCAGGTCGTCCCAGTTCTGGACGACGAGCGGCATCTTGGCCCGGTGCCGCGCCAGGCCGTCCAGGGCGCCGTAGTGGGCCTTGGGGTCCACGCGCCAGAACCGGGTGCCGCCGATGTCGGCCAGGCGCGGGCTGAACTGGAAGCCAAGTAGATGGAAAATCCCAAACATGACGTCGGTGTAGGCGCCGGTGTCTGTCATCACCTCCGTGGGCTGGAGTGCGGTCTCCTGCTCCAGCAGCACGGACAGCAGCGCCAAGCTGTCGCGCAAGGTGCCGGGCACGACGATGCCGCCCAGGCCGGTGAACTGGTCCGAGGTCAGGTTGTAGTAGGTGACGCCGCGCTCCTGCCCGAAGTAGCGTGGGTTCGGCCCGGAATGGATCGTCCGCACGGGCACAACGAAACGCAGCCCGTCTGCGGATGCCACGTCGCCGCCGCCCCATGCGCGGGCGAGCGGGATGACTGTCTGGGCCGCGACCAGGGTGGCGTTAGAGCGGACGAGCGTGTCCGCCCGGACATAATTCTGCCGCACCCAACTCAGCCGGGAGCGGCGCAGCGCAGGGACGTCCAGCCGGATCAGCGGCTCCAGCCCGGTGTTGCAGGCTTCGGCCAGCAGAACGGCGCAGACGCTGGTGGCCAGGTCGCCCGCGCGGGCGCCGCGCTCGCTGGCATGGGTGAACCCCGCGGCAAAGCCGGTGCGGGCGTGCATCTCCAGTAAGATTTCGGGCAGGTCCACCCGCGGCATACGCGCCGCGGCTGCAGCCCGGAGCGCAACCAGGCTGGCCGGCTCATCCAGCTTGTCGAGGGCGGACAGGGACAGCGCCGCCGTGCCGTCCGCCGCCGTCGCGATCCGCACGCTGGCGTTCCCGGGCAGCCGGGCGGCGGTGGCGCGGTAGGCAGCGTCTAGGCGGACGGCCATGCGCGCGACCTCCTCGGAGCCGGACGCGGACACGCCGAGCGACCGGCACACGGCGGGGCGGGCCGACTCCCAGGCGGCGCCGTCCAGCAGGCCCGCGCGGGGGTCGGCGTAGCGTAGGCTGGGCGAGGCGAAGAGGTCGCGCCGGCGCAGGGCAGCGCGCATCCGGTCCACCACGCACAAGGTCCAGGCTTTCGGATCCACGGCGCCATCGCGGACCACGCGCCCCAGCCAACTCGGCGGCACGAACTCGACTGGCAGCCTGGCCGCGCTGCTATCGCCCTTCCGCAGGTGGTGCAGGGCGGCCAGCAGCGGCTTGGCAGCCGGCGCGGCGCCGAACTGGGCGACACGCGCCAAGCCTGGCAGGAAGCGGCGGACGCGGCCGTGCTGCGCCAGCAGCTCGTCGAAGTAGGGGTCGTCCGGCGGCCGGGCCAGCGCGTCCACCCGCGCCATCGCCGCCTCGATCACCGCGCGCGGCACCGCGGCGAACGCCGCCGCGCGCGGGTCGCCCTCGCTCTGTTCCAGCAGCACGACCCAGCCCTGGCGCAGGGTTAGCGCCGCGGCGTCCAGGTCGCGCAGGCCCCGCATCCGTGCCTCGCGGCCAGCCTTCTGGGCGTCGGTGAAGATTTGCGTCACCACGATGTCGAACAGGTCCAGCACGTCGTCCTGCGCCGTGGCCTCCAGCGTGCGGATGAAGGCGATCAGGGTCGCCAGACGCCGGTCCTCCGGCAGGCGGGCGACCGCCGACGCCTTGGCCGCCCCGGCGAACCGCGCCAGGGCCAGCACGCGCGTGCGCGGCAGCCGGTCCGTGCGGGGCAGCCCGGCCACCAGCAGCCGCACCTCGTCAAGCCTGGCCACAGCGCGGGCCAATTCCGCCGTGCTCTGCAGCACCGGGCCGTCGCGCAGGCGGTCGAGTGGGCTTTGCCGCCTGCCGTCAGGCGTCACGAGCAAGGCTTCCAGCCGCTCCGTCTGGTCGGCCGTGATGCCGGCCAGCATCTGCCGCCACAACCGCTGCGCCGCCCTGGGGCGCACGCGGGCGATGCTGCGCTCCAGCGTGGTCACGCCAGGCAGCAGCACCTTGTGGGCGATTAGCCAGGCGGTGGCGCGGTCGAACAGGGCGCTGGGCCGGTCCGAACCGGTCCAGCACAGGGCGTAGAGCCAGCGGTTGAGCCGGAACTGCACAAAGGGTTCGGAGAAAGCGCGGTAGCCGTAGCGGTCCCGGATTTCGGCCGGGTGGTTCCAGCGCCACTCGCTGCCTGCGTACTCCGCCAGCAGCCCGGCGGCTTGGATGCCGAGCTGACCGGCCATGAACGCGACAGCCTGGGTCGGCACGTCCGCGGGTTGCTCCAGGAAGGTGCCCAGGAACCGGACGGTGCCGAGCTGGACGGCGAAGCCCAGCCGCATGTGCGCGCCGCGGCGGCCGGCGACGAAGGCACGGTCGGCGTCGTCGAGGTGGAAGTAGCGGGCCAACTGCTCGGGGGCAGGTTCGCCGGCATATCGGCCGTAGCGTCGTTCCTGCTCCTCGTTCAGGAAGGAAACGGGCACAGGCGGTCCTTGCTGGGTGGCCTGGCGTCAGCTTCGTAGGTCAAGCTGGGCTGGCCATGGCCTTGGCGAGTTCGCGGTAGAGGGTAGCGCGATGTACCTTGAGCAGCCGGGCAACCTCGCGCACGGGCTTGCCCTCCTCCACCAGCTTGCGTCCGAGCACCACCTGGTCGGGCGTCAGCGCCGGGGGACGGCCGAACCGCACGCCTTTCTGTTGTGCCGCGACCCGCCCGGCACTGGTGCGGCCCAGGATCAGCGCGC
>JAABUK010008269.1_pt1 | contig 14679 bp, 22 predicted proteins | sample 5559141 | NCBI WGS metagenome assembly JAABUK01 (sample SAMN10711869, study PRJNA513367) | rock metagenome | isolation source: Antarctica rocks | place: Antarctica: Victoria Land, Pudding Butte nord | collected 2016-01-03
GGTGTCTGACGTGGCTGTTGTGCCCAGAGCCATTGCTGCCTCACACCGAATCCTGGACCACAGTATCAAACAAAGTCTGTGTATGAGCCATTGTTGCCTCACAGCAAATCCTGAACCACATCAGTATTATGCATGCTTGTGCACGAAGTGAGAGTCTGATCAGGCTGTTGTGCCCCAGAGCTATTGCTGCCGCACAGCAAATCCTGGACCACAGCAGTATACACAAGCTTGTGCTCAAACTGAGAGTCTGATCAGGCTGTTGTGCTTAGAGCCATTGCTGCCTCACAGCAAATCCTGGACCACATTAGTATACAAAAGCTTGTGCATGATTTCTGAGGCTGATGAAGCTGTTGTGCTCAGAGGCAATGCTGCCTCACAGCGAATCCTGGACCACCTCAACATATGCAAGCTTGTGCACAAACTCAGAGAGTGATGAAGCTGTTGTGCTCAGAGGCATGGCTGCCTCACAGCGAATCCTGCACCACATCAGCACATGCAAGCTTGTGCACGAGCTCAGAGTGTGATGAGGCCGTTGTGCCCAGAGCCATTGCTGCCTCACACCGAATCCTGCACCACACCACTATACTCAAGCTTGTGCACATAAATGAGTGGACAAATGGATGAATGGGTGTTACAACAGAGAGACAAAATGATGAACAAACGAATGAATGCCATACCCTGTGACGCAAACAGCAATGCGTGCATACACACAATATCCTAAAAGTTGTGGTGAGCACTGTATGGATCACAACCACTTAGTGCTCTTTCCACTCCCAAAGCATCTATGTCTTCACACAATAGTGTCCATCCTAAAGTGAAAATCCAAACTCAGAAAATGCCTAGGGACAGTGAAAATGCACTTTCTACGCTGGGAAGAGGTGCCAGCCAAATCAGCCCAAACAAATTGACTGAGCGCATACCTGGGATACACCAGATCATTCTGCAGGCAGTGCTCAAGGGCAGAGACAGCGGTGTGGGTGGTGGGACGCAGTGCAGCCAAGCCAGCAACAGCAACTGACTGTGCTGCAGTGTCCTTGGAGCGCTCCAACTGGGCGGACCACATCCAGTCAGGCTGCAGCAGGCAGGTGGAGGCCAGAGTCTCCATCTGGGGGTCCATCTCCACCCACTGCACGGGCGGCCTGTCTGCCGCTGCATAACCATGACGAAAACAATAATAAGAATAATAATAAGAACAATAGCATTAACAACAGTGATGATGATAATGAAATACCAACAATGATGATGATATTAAAATTAATGGCAATAATCAAATCATGAAAACAGCAATAATAACTAATGATAATGATGATAATAGTAATAATAATAACAATAACCATAATGATGATGATAATAAAGACAATCATCATATTAATGACGATTTCTGGCTGATTATGAGCTAGGTACATGCAGGAAAAGTCTTGTCTCTGCCACTGCATGCACAGCAAGGACACCCTTTTGCACAGCAGGAGTGTTAACATACAAGGCAAGACGACAGAATTGAGGCGACACAAAAGTCACATAGCACCTACCCCAACCAACACCCTGCAGATATCACCACACCAGCTAAGCCTGTTGTTTCTAAGCTGAGACTCAACAAAGAAGATGTTCACACTGCAAGAAGAGGTCTTGATATGGGGTGAGGTCTTTCATGGAAACGCTGCGACTATGCCTTGAACGCTGCATATGAACAACAGGCACAGGAAGTGTAGGATTCCTACTCCTTAGAGCGATGGGCTATCTGCAGCAGCTGCCTGCACATAGTTGCATGCCAGACCGCAATCAGTCCAAGCTGCTCATGTTGAAGAACCCGACAGCTGTTGATCCAAATTGTATGTCTGGCATGGATTTAGTGACAGGTCTTGTAAGCCTTGTATCAATTCAATCAATCAACCAATTTACATTTCCTGTCTTCAGGACTCATCAGGGTAGTCAGCAGACAATGATTGCGACATCAAAACATAAAAGGCAACATGCAATGCAGCAGTAAATGTTCCATGTGTATGTCCTGCACAGAGCAGACAAAGGGAAGTCTTGAGCCCACCTGCAGCATCTTCAATCTCTTGGTCATGTTGCGTCTGCTCATCATCGTCCAGGTCTTCTGCTTCTGCAGCCTCGTCCTTCTTCTTCTTGCCAGCCTTCTTGCCGCGGCGGGCTCCAGGTTTTGTGTTCACCTGTGCACAGCAACCAGTTGCTTTGAAAAACGGGATTTGTTTGGGGACTTTTGATGGGTTTTGCTTTGTGTTGGTAGACAAAGGAAAGCTGTCACACTGAATGATACCGACCTGGGCGCCAGAATGCAGACCCCTACTCAAGGATCCGGGGAGACCCTGCCTGACATGACAAGGAGCTGTTGTGGTCATGGAGAGTTGCCGCTCACAGGGCTAAAGTTGATGATGAAGAAAGTGACCAAGTTATCTGTCTTCTTTTTGTTGAAAAAAAAGGTGACGTCATTTTTCTTCTTTATGCTGTCTGATTGAAGTTTCTTGTTTGCAAAGTCCACACGGGTCAGTGAGGGCTCTTTGTGAAGTCATTACGGGCTTGATATTGGGTCATTATAGGGTCAACATGGGGTCATTGTGAGCTGAAATTGGCGCTGTAATGCTGCAGCGCCTGGGAATGTAGCAGCAGAAAGGCTTGGCTGTAGGCCATATACACATGGCCACAGCCCAGGGACGTGTGGATTACTTTCAACTACCTACTTCTTGCACTGAAGCTTCGCGACTATTATACACACACCTTGAGGTGTTGTGAGGCTTGATGGCAGTTACACACACATCTTGAGGTGTTGTGACAGCAGGGGCTTCAACCATTGAGGCTTTGTGACTGCTGTACACACACCTTGAGGTCTTGTAACAACAGGGATTCAACCATCTATTTGCGCTGAGGCTTCATGGGAGTTACACACACATCTTGAGGTTTTGTGACAGCAGGGGCTTCAACCATTGAGGCTTTGTGACTGCTGCACACACACCTTGAGGTCTTGTAACAACAGGGGCTTCGACCTTCTGGTTGCATTGAGACTTCATGACTGTTGTACATACACCTTGAGGTCTTGTAACCACAGGGGCCTCAATCATCCGCCTATTATTGAGGCTTTGTGACTGTTGTACACACACCTTGAGATTTTCACAACAGGGGTTGCAACCATCTGATTTGCATTGAGCCTTCGTGACCGTTTAACACATGTCTTGAGGTCTTGTAACTACAAGGGATTCAACCATCTGATTTTCATCGAGGCTTTGTGACTATTGTACACACACCTTGAGGTCTACTAACAACAGGGGCTTCGACCATCTGATGGCATTGAGACTTCATGACCGTTGTACGCACACCTTGAGGTCTTGTAACAAGAGGGGCTTAGCAGCCAGCTGAACCATCTGGACATTGTCGTGGTCATGCTCCTTGAGCAGCACCCTAAGCAGACCCACAGCAGACCCCTCCTTGGCCGCCTGCTCTGCTGCCTGTTCGGTGGACCTCTTGGCTGCCTCACTCCCCTGTTGCCGCACTGCCAGCTCTATGGAGTTGCGCTTCCTGCAAAGGACCATGTGCGTATGAGTGTGATGTACATCAGGTTTTGCTGACTGTGAAAGGGGTTGATCAGTGCCAGACTGCTCTGCTGTGAACCTCTTGGTTGCCGCACGGCCAGCTCTATGGAGTTTTGCTTCCGGCAAAGGACCATGTGTGCATGAGCTGCTGTACATGCAGCTTCTGCTGACTGTGCATGAGTTTGACAAGTGCCAGAGTGCTCTGCTGGACCTCTTAACTGCCTCGATGCCAGGTTGCCGCACTGTCAGCTCTATGGAGTTGCGCTTCCTGCAAAGGACCATGTGTGCATGAGTGTGATGTACATCAGCTGTTGCCAACTGTGCAAGGGGTTGACCAATGCCAGACTGCTCCTGTTGGCTGCCTCACTGCCCTGTTGTCGCACTGCCAGCTCTATGGAGTTGCGCTTCCTGCAAAGGACCATGTGTGCACCAGTGTGATGTACATGCAGCTCTTGCTGACTGTAAAAGAGCTTGACAAGTGCCAGACTGCTCTGCTGTGGACCCCTTGGTTGTCGCACTGCCAGCTCTATGGAGTTTTGCTTCCGGCAAAGGACCATGTGTGCATGAGTGTGCTGTACATGCAGCTTCTGCTGACTGTGCATGAGTTTGACAAGTGCCAGAGTGCTCTGCTGGACCTCTTAACTGCCTCAATGCCAGGTTGCCGCACTGTCAGCTCTATGGAGTTGCGCTTCTTGCAAAGGACCATGTGCGTATGAGTGTGATGTACATCAGGTTTTGCTAGAGTTTGACAAGCGCTGGACTGCTCTACTGGACCTCTTAGCTTCCTTACTGCCAGGTTTGCTGCACCGCCAGCTCTATGGAGTTGCACTTCCTGCAAAGGGTCGTGTACATGTGAGCTTGATTCACATGCAGCAGCTTGTGTTGACAGTGTGAGAGGGCTGACCAGCTCTGGACTGCCCTCTGCCCTTGTGCAGCAGCCTTGCTGCCGTACAGCTAGAGTTGGACACATAGCAATCATGTGGCACCTGTTGCAGTGTGTTGGCAGTTCCTGCAGTCAGTTGGTCTACTGATGTAGTGGACACCAGCTGCGTCGGCTACAACAGTGGACTACTTCACTGCAGGCACTGCCACTACGTTGCAAAACAATGCCAGTTTGCTTCTGAGCCTTGCTTCACTGCCGGCTCTGTGGCTTGGCTGCCTCACCATGAAGCTGTGCAGAGAAACTGGACCTAGGGATCTGCGCTCTGGGATTGGCAAACCAATGCCAAGCAGCTGCACCTGGGAATTTGCGTGCTGTAGGTGAAGGCAGCAACCTCCATGGAGCTGTACAGAGAGGCTGGATTTCATTGCTTACTTGTTGTAGGTGAAGGCACGTTTGTGAAGGCACCAGACTGATGCAAAGAAGCTGGACGTTGGTGTTTGCTTGTTGCAGGTGAAGGGCAGCTGCATAGAGGTTGGTCAGTGCTTGTTCATTGTAGGACATGGCAATCAAGTTTGCGAACCAATGCAAAGAAGCTGGACCTTAGTATTTCCTGTGAGGATGTTTGCAAACCAATGCAGAGTTTGGTACTTGCTTGTCTGCAGGTGAAGGCAGCAACATCAGTGAAGAGGTGCCAAGGAGCCGGAGTCAGTGCTTACTTGTTGTAGGTGAAGGCAGCAGTGATGTGGGGCATGCCTCTCAGGTTGATCCAGCGAAGGGAGAGAGCGCTGAGCTCCTTACGGGCGCCTGCCCCTTTGCCCAGCTCCCTGAGGAACTCACGAGAAGAAAGCAGCCTGGGGTCATGCTCGCTGTCTACTCCAGCATTTGTGCCCAGACCTGCACCCACCCAACCAGACAACTTGTGACAAGACAGAGCTTGTGACAAGACAGGCCTTGTGAAAGACAGCTGCCAGAAACTTAGTTCCCTCAGGAACTCCCTGGAAGACAGCAGCCTGGGGTCCTGCTCGCTGTCCACTCCATTTGTGCCCAAACCTGCACTCACCCAATCAGAGAATCTTGTCAGCGCTGAAGATAGCTGCACGGAACAGCAGCCTGGGAAAGTAGGTCCTTCAGAGGAACTCCTGGGAAGACAACAGCCTGGGGTCATGCTCGCTGTCCACTCCAGCATTTGTGCCCAGACCTGCACCCACCCAACCAGAAAACTTGTCAGGTCTAAAGCCAGACTTGATGACACAGCTGCATGGCTGAAACTTGTCATCAGAATTGGTAGAGAAGTCTCTTAAAGGCAGCAAGCTGGGGTCCTGCTCACTGTCCACTCCAGCATTTGTGCCCAAACCTGCACCAATCCAACCAGACAACTGATGACAAGACAGAGCTTGTGAACAGACAGCTGGCCGGAACAGCAGCCTAAAAATCTTAGTTCCCTCAGGAACTCCGTGGAAGGCAGCAGCCTGGGGTGCTGCTCACTGTCTATGCCATGGTTCAGGCCCAGACCTGGACCTGAAAGAAAGACCACACAGCAGCAGCAGTACATGCAAGGTGAACTGAAACAAATAAAATGGAGACAAAACAGCGACGGTGTTGGTTGCATGGCTTTAGGGTTTTATATTAAGGCTTTAGGGTTAGACTTAGGGCTTGACAGTTGAAATACCTTGCTGAAGCTGCTGAAGATGATTGGCAACGGCGCCCGCAAGCCGCTCCAGCTGCTTCTTGAAGATGTCCTCACTCACCTTAGCGCTCAGCATCCACATCACCTGCACAGGGAGGGGGGGGAAATGACTTCTGATGAGTTCCCCAATGCATGCAACCACACTGCTTCCATGCATCAGAGTTGCCATCAGAGAGCAGTTCTGACAGCCTTCTCAGCTGCTATAGCAAGGCTTTTTTAATCAAGTCTGTTCAGCTGAAGGGCCATTCCACATCAGACTCATGCAACATGTGTCCAGGGGGCAGCAATGACCTCTCTTATCCCAATGGAAAACGTCAGTCTGTTGCATAGTTTGATAAACCACCTTGCGCAACAATGCATTTTGGAATTTGGGCTGGAACAGGCTGAACTGACAGACACATTCTGAATATGCTAGCCCTAGGCCCATGCCCTTTGGCTTTGTGAAATGAGGTTCAGTGATACAAACAGCTTTGGGTGTGCATGATGAGATTCAGCGTGACAAAACAGCAAGACAGCCACAAAAATTCTGTCACCATTGAGGTGTCACAGAAGACATGACTGCAATAAGCCCTGTAGGGAATGCACAAGAATCCATTCAGCAGCGGATTGCAGGCATCCACTGGGAAGTGACACAGGAACATGCACTAAGCAACCCAGATAGTAGGTTGCAGTGTATCAGCAAACACTGTTCGCTTATAAAAGCAGAAGTGTGGTGTACCGCAGTTGCTTTCCACTTGCGCAGGCCTGAAGGGTCCAAGTGCTCTGTCCCGTACATGCTGCCCCACAGCAGAGCAGGGGAAGCCTTGCAGTATAGAGGAGGCGCTTGTCCATCATCTGCCATGTAAATGGCTTGCCTTTGCTTGTGACGCCTGTGGTGCTAATGACAAGAATACAATAATGATAATCATAATGCTAACAACAATAATCATAGTAACAATGATGATAACGATCGTGATGATGACACTAACAGAAACGCTTCCAGCTCATGATGAGCTAGACATGTGCAGGACAAGTCTGTGTTTGCACATGGCAGACAGCTTTAAAACCCTTGACGACTTACAAGCCAATCAGACACAAGATGAACGCGGCGTAAGTGGGTCTAATTTAAATCCTTATCGTCCAGCCTATTGCTCAACTTCTGTACCGAAGAATGGTCTTGTTTGCACAAGGATGCGCTAACGCTGCTACAAAAAGCATGTAGGTGAGTGTGGGTGTGAGTGTGAGCGTGAGAGTGAGGGTGAGGGTGAGCTGCGCGTGAGCGTGAGTGTGAGTGTGAGTGTGAGTGTGAGTGTGGGTGTGGGTGTGGGTGTGAGTACCTGTAGCGCAGCTCATTCTTGCCCAGGAAGCGGCGAAGGAAGAGGTCGTGCAGGTAGCCTGCCAGTCCTTCCACTAGCCATGCATCAGCCGGGGTCCTGGGCCTCATCAACACCCCAAACCATTGCTGGGCCACTGCATACGCTATGGCCAGGCGGCTCTCAATGCCCTGCACACAAAAGCGCTCTCTTCACAGTGATCATGAAGTCAGAGGGAAAGAAAACACAGTAGGCGATTCCAGATGCATTTCATCAAGGAAAAGACAAGTCACAAAAGCCCAGGTGAACTTGCATTTAAATTTCTAAGTAAACAAACGTTTCAGGATTGAAATGAGCTATTGTCTCGCTGCCAACAAATTGGCTGTCAAGAATGACGCCTGACTTGTTAGTTGGCTGTAAGTAGAACCTACATTTAAACACTCAGCATGCACCCTTTTAGCGATCAGTATGGGGGCCTCCTGACTGCAGAGGGAGCTAAGATGCGTGAAGGACATGCCAAACTTGGAAGGTAGATGTTCATGCTGACTGTGCGCTTTGTAGGCGTCAGACATCTTCAAATGGTGGGTATACACCTTTGTCTGATAGTTGTTGTCCCTCACTCACGTGGAACAAAAACAAGTGAATCGGTTTTGTGGCTCCATCTTACGACTCTCATGATGACCAACCAATTGGGCTGCCATCTAGTAATAGATAATCCCAAAGGCTTGATGAATTCCAAGACTGGTACAAGCAGTACGCAGAAGATGAGCGAGTCTCAACATAGGCAAAGCAGCAGCTAGTAAGCTATCGATGACAACACCCTGGCATGTCAAGACAACAAAGCAATTGGGTATCTGCAAGATGGTCGTTTGCAAGCAGGACCAGGTCATTCCCCATTGGGAACTGCATGACCACATCACAGCTTCAGGCACAACAACACCAGCAGCATTGGCTATCATCTGTCAGCAGTTTGAAAAAAAGAAAGAAACGTTTACGCTGTTCAGCGATTGTAATGGGAGCCTCCCAATGCGGCAGCCTGGAGCCTGTCAGCAATTGCTGATGCTTGACATGCACTAAGCATGTGTAGAGTGTTGGGTTCACCTGCTCCACAGTACGTTCATGGACCATCATTTCGCCAGCTAGGATCTGCAGTCCAGCTGCGCTGTGCATGCTTTCTGCTGCCATGCCCTCTGGTAAGACCACCTGCAGGTTCATGTAAGAGTTTAGGTCAAAGCGCCTCTTGTGGCGGGAGAAATCAGAGGTGGACTACGCCAAAGGTGCAATCTTGACCATCCCTTTTCTGATCTGCATCTTCCTGTTGAAATGCACATGAGAAGCAAAAGGCTAGCTCGATTGTCACTGCGACTGTCTGACCAGAGTTATATAGACTGACTGACTGATACTTGTCGGTATGCTACATCATGCCTACAATGGTGCTGCTGGCAATTGCAGTTCAGATAGTGTCGCATTGCAACACAATTGCTTCTTCTCTAGCTGGCCTCCAGGCTTTGTGACAACTGTAGAAGCAAGGCCAAGAGGCGACAGCAAGACATAAGTTGTAAGATGCCTTCACAATGTACAAACCCCTGTTTAAGTCTACAAGCATTGTTGAGGATTGTTTTACGTTTGCGCTGTGAAATGGGTGTTTCTGACGGGGAAAGTGACATTTTCTGTATCCCAAAGAGCTTCCTAGCTGGGGTGTGCATCCAGATGATGCAAGGACATAGAACATTTGACCTGTTTGCACAGATATGCATGTGTTTGGCACACACGACAGACACCGCCAAGCACAGAATGTAAACTGGCAACTGCTGCAGCTGACTCATGGCCGAAATTCCCCGTTCTTCGTTATATCCTAAAGTGTTATTCACAAGGTGATAGTATGGGCTCACCATGGGAAAGAGTTGAGCAGCTCACCGTCTGTAGTGCTTTGTAGGGGAACTTGCACCCCAGAAAGGTCTCATACATGTTAAACGCCAGCCCTAATGTCTTCAGGGTGTGGTCGGCAGCCAGCTTGGACTCAGGGGGGGCAAAATGGGTGATGGTGCTATCACCCCTGCCAAAAGCATCCAGCAAAACAGGTGTGCGAGGGGTGCGAAGCGCAGAGTAAGGGGGGGTCTTCAGGGGTGTGGGAGGAGCACCCAGGTGTCCTGCAGCTGCTGACCCAGCTGCCGCAGTAGCTGCTACTGAAGCCTCTTTATCAGCTGCCTTGACGTGTATGGCTTTGGTTGGCAGCGCAACTTGCCAGGCAGTGAAAGGACCTGCACAACAAGCGTGGTCCTGAAAGCCGAGGAGCGCTTTCATTAGGCGTGTTGTTGCATAACTTGCCTGCAGACCCACAATGATCAGATCATGCTTTGAATTGCCTGAAGCAGGATTACCAATCTGGCTTGAGTCTTTTGGGGACTGCGTTGACATACTGCAAGCATGTGACAGCCTGCAGCAACCTTGTAACAACAACATTGTGATGTCAACCTGTATGTGCTTTGCATGTAGATGATACAGCAGCAGCAGCAGCAGCATTGCTTGAAGCCCGAAGGAAGCGAGACAGATCATTTTTGTAATCTGATGGATCACTGATAGTGCACATAAAGATTTGGGGCAGCAGCGGAGCCAGCAATGCAGTAACAACACAAGAGCTTGCAGTCAAAGCAGCCATGAGCACTTCCTATTCTCTGGTTTCCTCAACTGCGTCTTGTTTGATGATTGAGTTACGGTAATTTTGACCTCATTCTAGTTTCCAGCATCAACAGGCTTACTAAGAGCCACTGCGTCTTGTTTCATGATTGAGTTAAGGTATGTTTGACTTCATTCTAGTTCACAGCATCCAAAGGCTTACCGACAGCCAAGGCAATGTCCTGAGGAGGGGTGGCAATGCTGAGTTTGTAGTGGAAGGTGCGGCTCTTGCCATTATCACTCCAGGCTTGCTTCACCAGCTGTCCACAGCTGACCGCCATGTGACTGGCAGGCACCGTGAAATGCAGCTCAAAGGGACAAGCTGCAAGCGGGACATCCACACAAGGAAACCAGGCCCGAGAACGCCGCAGCTGCAGAACAGCACAACATGCTGTTATTGAACATGCTGTTGTTGCACATGCTGTTGAGTTGCTCTTGTTTCCTGGGCAGGCCAGTGCAACACTTAGCTGCTGCTTGAATTGAGGCCAAAAGGTGTAGTATTTTCGTTTCTTTTCTTTTCTTGCTGTTGCCTTGAAATGTGGTGCACAGTGCTACAGAGGGGCGCAAGAACTTGCTGGGCTGTTGTCTTGGCTGAGAGCAGAAAGCTCACGGCAAGCTCACATCAAAGGGTCCAGACAAGATGAGGGTATACGCTCCACTGCCGACAAGTTTATTAGATGGTTGCTGCGCGCATTGTGCGCAAAGTGCCTTCTGGGGCCACATGAATGTTGACATGAAACAAATTGTAGACATGTCTGTCACATGGGTGAGGCGAAAGTAGTGTGTGCGTGAACAGATATGTCTATACAGCAAAAGTTTGGTAGTTACACAGGCCTACCTGGTTATCTGTGCAAGCATACAGACCCTGGAAGTGCAGACCACAGTTTGGTTGCTCTATGGCGAATGCCACAGTCACTACAAGATCAACATCTCTTTGTACTTTTGCGTCCTCTGACTCAAACTCTGGAGGCCTTGCCTCAGCCAAATCTGTTTCGTCGCCTCTGTTTGGCAGCTGGATGATGAGTTCTGGCTCAGCTTCTTTTTGTACAAGTCTCTGATACTCATAGAAACTGTGCTCAGCTAGGTCTGCTGCTCCTTGAGCAGGGACTGTAGCACGCAGTGCCAATTAGTTAGTGCGTGTGCATGTGAAGCGAGTATCAGGTTTGATGCAACAAATGAATATTGTGGCGCTGCTTGGCAACTACATGTGCAGCTTTGAGGGGTGTTTGTTGAATACCAGGCTCAACTCTGTGTACGCCTTCCTCTTTCATGTGTACATGTGCATGTGCATGCTGCTTGCCTTCAGGGGGTTCTTGTTGCTCGTAGACGCTCAAGCGCTGCTCAAACTCAACATCTTCACCATCTATCTTGACGCCAGTGATGTCAAGGTCATGAGCGAAAAGGCCTGCAGGCAACCAGATTAGTATACATGCCTTTCATGGTCCATGACGTGCACCGTCTCAGCCAGCACTCCAGCTTTTGCTGACCTATGCTGTGAGCTGAGCCTGGGCAGCGCAAGTTGAGCTGTGTATGCCTGCAGAGACAGGGCTCCTTTGGGGCCAACAAGTAGATTTTGTGGGGCGGAACCTGGAGCAACGCCTACCCTTGCGCTGTCCTTTCAATAGTATTGACAGTCAGCCACAGGGCCTGGTGCAGAGCTTGCGGTATGACGTTGGCGTTCATACGATAGGTCAAACTTGTTCTCACTGATCAGCTCTATGGCGCCGAGTAAGTGCGTCGATCAATGGCAATCGGACCTGTAGCTTTCAAGTCTGCACATGTACTCGTTTGTCTTGCCATCGCCGGAAGAGCAGCGGTGGCAGGTGGCAGCGAAGTTTTCAGAGGATGCAGCGCACCAGTGACTGACCTATCAAAGCCTCAGACAGCTGTGTTTTTGGTCAGCTGGCTACCACAGTATCAGCAACATAAGGATGTATCGCTTTCATGCTGTCCATGGGGTATTCTTTCTCCCTTTGGACTGGTCAATGAGGCATCGAGAGAGCACCAGGAAACCAGTTTCCTGTTTCAGCTTTGAACATGCCGTTTAGTCACATCTGCTATAGAAAACTTGCTGCACTAAGCTGTTGCAGCTGCAATTTCCGCTTCTGGACTACCATGATTCTTTGAATGCTCCTTGCTGTTGGGGGGGATACGGTCGGCAGGAACATGCGCAACATGCGAGCTCAATAAGCATAGGTCAGGCCAGTCAGAACAGCTGAAACTCAGTACTTGATGACAAACACACTTAGTATTCATGACTACTATTGCTTGCACACACGCAACCCTAGGCAGAACTGCTCCTCACTAGCTAGCTGAGATTCTATTCCCTTGACATCACATGACGATGCTGTCCATGCATGGCCAGCGTCGCCCACACGCCACTCGCACAATGGCTTCACAATCGGTGCGCTCTTTGAAACCGAGTACAACACCACTGTCTCAGCTTCACGTCTTGTCAGGGTTTCCTCTGGAGAAATAAGCTCTAACCTGAACTGCTTCAGGTCTGCAGACATCTCTGCGCAACTCATCAAAGCCTTAGCATGCAATTGTGTTACCACTCAGCAACTACACTGAACCAGGACAGATGACACAGGGCACATGCTTTATCAAAGCTGCTTGGGGGAGCTTGCTGCTGCACATATTTGCCCATGCAGCAACCACCGTGTGTAATGCAGGCATGAGACCATCGAAGCACAAGTGCACAATTGCAATGCATGACTTGCATATCATTGGCTGCCATAAGTAAGATGAGAACAATGATGATAAGGCAAAAGCAGAAACAAGACTGACCTGAACTGGCGTCAGCTCCCGGGCGGGGCAGTTTGACTCGAAGAATGAGGTCATCCCACCGCATGGCAAAATCACACGTTGACAGCTCACATTTGTCATCAAATGCAACCATCATCAGATGCTCCTGGGCGCAAGAGCTAGCATCTGCCCAGCTTGCAAACTTTGCAGTGCGTGCGACAATCTTGATCAGCAGCTCATAGGATGGTCTTGAAGTGGTGCTTGGCTGTACAGCATGCTCCAGGAAGCTGAAAGCGGCATCATCGATGCATGTCACTTGGAAGAATGTTGACAGCAAGGGATCTGTTATGCTCATTCCAGCGCTCAGCAGCATGTCAAAGACCTGCAAACAACATTGCGCTGTTGATGCTGGCAGAGCAATGACTCAATGGATTAGTCTTGGACGACGTGGGAAGATGTACAGTGCGCTGTCCCAACCGGAACAGCAGCTTATCATGCCTGGTGAGTTTGACTGCAACAATGCATCCACAAGAGATGCTGGCAGAAATCAAACAGCCTGCAGGTACTGCAAGCATGCATTGTACTTGGTAGATGCCAGGTTGCATGCATCTACCAAGTGCAGCATCTTGCTGCTTTTCTGTTTTACAATGGGTAATAAAATGAAATAAAATAAAATAAAACAAACAAAACAAAATAAAGACAAGAACAAAAATAAAAACAAAAACAAAAGTAAAACTAAGAATGAAAATAAATAGAATGGTTTGCATGCACGCACACAGAAGAGGCCACACCACAAGAGGCTGTTCACCTGAAGCTCACACATTTTGCCACAGGAAGGGCTTTGAAGCACTTTCCTGGCAGCCTCCAGCCGTGTGCCATCACCCTGTAGCAGATGCTGAAAGACACATGCCACAGCTTGAGCAACAGGCGTGAGCCAGGGCTTCCGCATCAGCTTGCGTAAGGTAGCTCTCAGGGCTGACATGTTGCCCAAGCGGACCCAGAGAAGCACCAGCTGGCATAGCTGCTCAAGTGACAGGTCTAGGTCAAGCAGGTACTCTTTGCATGCTGCTTCCACCAGCTTCACCTGAACACCATGCAAAGATTGGTAAAAAGGTTCTGATGCCCTGAAGGCATGCTCTGGATCTGACCAGCAGGTTCCTTTGCTCACGGTGTCTTGTTCAGCTGCCAGTGAATGCTGTCTGTGTCTTCTGATATGTTCAGCTGCCTATTGAAAACTTGCTGGCCGTGCCGAGCATAGAAACAAAACACAATGCAATGTGGGGAACAGCAAACACACGATGTCAAGCAAGGAAGGACTTGATCAGCCTATTAAGCAAAAAAACCAGCACAGGACCATGCGAATGTGGGTCAGTGAAATGTACCATAATGTGTCACAAGAAGAAGCAAGATGTCATGAGTGCACGTCATGCCCATGTCACAAGCAGGTGATGATGACGACATGAGTCAATGGAGACACTGATGATGAATCCAGAGAAGGTTGACCACAAGATGATCTTTGTTAATTGCCCTGGCTGGAAAAACGGGGTCTGACCTTCATGGCATGAGACAGCATGAGCATCTGCTCCACATTCTCATGACCCAAGCTGATGGTGCCACTATGCAGTGACTCAACCATCTTACTGACCACAGATGCTCGAGTCTTGACTGGCAGCAAAATGTCCACCCCATTGGTAGACACCGGCCTGTTAGTGTCTGCTGTGGGTAGGATGCTGGCTGCCCATGCACTGTGGATCATCAGGTCTTGAGTCCCAATGCCAACAGACTCGCCTGGCTGCTGCTGTGCATCACCAATGAGTCGCAGGTTGTACAGAGCAGGGTTCTGGTGAT
>JAABUK010008270.1_pt1 | contig 14678 bp, 17 predicted proteins | sample 5559141 | NCBI WGS metagenome assembly JAABUK01 (sample SAMN10711869, study PRJNA513367) | rock metagenome | isolation source: Antarctica rocks | place: Antarctica: Victoria Land, Pudding Butte nord | collected 2016-01-03
GGCATGCAGGTCGCCTTCGAACAGGCCGGCGAGGAAGCGGTGCACTTCCGTGAAGCAAAGCGTCTGGGCTGGGGTCATCTCTCGCCTGCGTATCGTGGGTGCAGACGGCGAGATCCCTGATGCGCTGACCCAGGGCAATGGCATGCTGGCGCACAACAAACCTCCCATCATGGCAGGACGGCCTCAAATCTGGCTCGAACTGCCTCAGCCCGACATAGGGCTGCTTTGTTGCTTCAGGCGCTCAGACAATGACGGGAGCCCTGAGACCGGACCCCTGTGTAGGGCTCGGACGCCGCGCGCCACATCCGCACTGCCCCGCACGGTCTTGCCGTCGATGGCGACGTGGCCCGCAGATCGTGCAGTGACACGCCGGGCGAGGTCGGCGAGCACCGCCTCGAACTGTTCCGGCTTGATGAGCCGGAACAGTCGCCCGAACGTGTCGTAAGACGGTGTGCCGTCCTCATAGGGCAGATAGCGGCGCAAGAGGTCGATCTTTGCTCTGGCGAACGGCACATCGCCATCGCAGCACCCGAATCCGCACAGCGTGGCGCAGAGCGCCGCAAACAGGACCTCCGCCAAGCTGTGGGTGATCCGGTCCACGACCCGGGGATCGTCGATCCCGGTGAAAAGCTTGCAAGCGGAAGGAGCCATGACGCACGCCTCTGACATGCGCGAACAAACGTTGCCCAGCTATGTCGGATCCAGCGCTGCCTCATGCTTGGCAAGCATCTCAGCACGACAGGATTTTTGGTGCGAAGTCCCTGCCTGCGGCATTTTGTGGCGACGCGCGTCATTGGCCTTGTAGGGCATCGGTCATCCGGAGAACGAGGGACCGGCCCTGTACGCCCGCCCCTCGCGCAGCTAAAGCTGGCAGGCCTTGATTTGTGCACCAAGGCCCATCAAAGCCATACGCGATTATTCGCAGCGCCAGGGATAGCGGATACAGTAACGGTTGTCGTAGTACGGTCGTACATAGACCGGCGGTGGGTAGAACCGGCGTTCGTAGTAGGGTGGCGCGTAATACTGTGGCGGGGGTGGGACCGGGGCATAGTTGCCCGGATATCCCTGGCCCGGTGCGTAGTACTGCCCCGGCGGATATCCCGGGGCAGGCGCAACATACTGTGTGTTGCGCAGCATGAGCTGGTCGGCCCCACTGAGATGAGGCCATCCGCCGGACCCAAGCACTTGCGTCGAGCTCCGTTGGATTGTTGTGGGGTTGAGTTGGATGGGCGGATCTCCGATCGCCGGAATGGCGCCATGTCCAAAGACGGAAAACTCGGTGGCAGCTTCTAGGCTCGGCGCGACCATGCAGCCACCCAGCAGCACAAGAACGCAGACTTTGGTATTCATGTCAGGCACCCCTTTCGCGTATTTGCTCAATCCAACGGGTCGGCCTCTGCCTCGACGCGAACCCGTGGACACGAAACCGCGGCTTCGGAGCCACTCCCAGGGCGATCATCAAGCGAATGAGGCGGTATCTGGCTTGTTCTCCTCTTGGCAGCACCTGGCTACCACGCCGCGGGGCAAGCCCTGTCCTCGCGGCTACTTGCCCGTTGGGCGTGAGCAGTGGGGGCCATGGCAGCGGAAACCGAGTAGCTCCCCAACGAGCGCGCCGCGGCGTCGCTGTCAGACGCTGCCCAGTGTAGTTCAACGTCAGCCCAGCATGCACGGTTCCAAGTAGAGCCAGCAGACCGCCCACTGTCTGGTCATCGTGGCAGTGGCGGCTGGCGTGTAACACGAACGCGATCGAGCGCCTGCACGAGACGGGATATCCCGGCCAGATTATCTGCGGTGGATTTCTTGCTACCGCGGCCTGACGCTGAGTGCCGGCATTGGTGCTCATGGGTCAGGAGGCAGGCATGTTCTACGTCGGTTTGGATGTTTCGGTCGCGCGCACGGCGGTGTGCATCATGGACGCAGCGGGCGAAGTGGTCCGCGAGCAGTCCATGGCGAGCACGCCGGGGCGATCGCGGCGGCGATCAGGGCATTCGGGAGGGAGGTCGAGCGGGTTGGTCTTGAGGCTGGCATCAACTCCGCCTGGATCGCGCGGGGGCGGCGTTGTTGCATGGGTCGGCGAGATGGACGCGTTGACCCCAGCCCCGATCGGGGTTCAGGCGGTGCGGACGGAGTTCGGTCGTTCCAACTCCAGCATGCGGTTGAGGACATGAACAGCGGCGCCCACTTCGGTCGCCTGGCGTCCGTCGGTGTGTGAGCGCAGGCCGTCGCCAATCACCTGCTTGAAGCGCGACATACCTGTCTCGATTCTGGTACGCTTGGTGTAGCCGGACGCTACCTGCCAGGCCAAGCGGCCGTGCTTGGGGACCATCGCAAGATTGGGGGTCAGGCGGCGATTGCCACTGGCGGGTATGGATCGTGGGCGGGCTGGAACTTCTGTCCAAAGCCGGACCCGAGCGGGCCATTATAGACGGCGCACCGAACTTGCAGCAGCAGATCGGCGCCGCGTCGCGACCAGCGCATCTGCTGTGCTTTGTTCATCCGGCGGTTCACCAGGACGTTGGCCGTGCCTTCGGTGATCGCGGTGCCCACCCGCAAGCCCGCACGGTGCCGCTCGGCGTAGTTGACCAGCCAGGCGCTTTGGCCGGTCAGATCGCCGTCCAGCGCGCGCACAAGGCGGTCCACAGCTTGCGTGAGGGTGCTGTAGACCCTCGCTGATCCGGTTCGCCCCGAAAATGGTGCATGACCGCGCGGATGCGATCGATGCTGACTTGGGCATCCCGGGCCTTGCCGTTCCAAATGCGCCAGTGCAGGCGCTCGACCTCGGCGGCGATCACCGCTTTCGCCTCGACCCGCGCCGGGGCGTCAACGGGCAGTGCGCTGGCGATCTGCTTCAGGTGCTGCAACCGCATGGCGATGTGGAGACACCGGCATCGGCGAGACTGCGCCGGAGCCCGGGACAGCCGTCGGTGAGGGCGGTCAGTGCCGTGTCCCCGGTTCGCCCGACAGCGTCGAGGGTGCGGCGGATCAGCTCGGTGATGGGAGTGCCAGCTTTGGCGACGGCGCCGAAGACCTGACGGCCACCGGACGGCGTTTCGACGTTGCCGACCCGCACCTCCAGATGCCGCTCGCCCTCCGCACAGCTGCGGATGAAGGTCAATCCAAGATCACCACGATTGCCGGCGTCGCTGTTTCCGGTTGGGTCAAGGGGCAATCCCCAAGCGCCTCGCCGACCTTCAGGGTATGGCGGCGCAAGGTCTCGATCGGCAATGCGCTGGACAAGCCACGCCAGCCTCGATCCCGCCACACGCGGCACAGCAAAACCGGGCAAGCCGCACCGTGACCGGGCCGAACAGCGTTGCCACCACATGGTCCCGGTAGTCCTTCACACGGCAAACGCCGTCACAGCGCGGGCACTCAGGCCGCCGAACGGCATGGGTCCTGGCCTGCGCAGCCACGATCTCCCGTTGAACACGCGCCAGCAACCGCTTCGCTTCGGCCAGGGTCAGACCCAAGTTGGCGATGTCGACGAGATTACTGGGCCTTCTGATCTCCATGATGTCCGCGCACGGCCCCTCGCCCGCAGCCCCGATCTTCACCAATCTCACCATCCAAGCCACGCATCCACCCTCGGTCAGAGAACGGACACGAAAATACCCAACTGGCCGTCGCACCCCCAATCGTGCGACAGTCCCTCCGCCGGGCGTGCGGCAGGGGTCCGTGCGCTGGAAAGGCCGGGAGCTGCTCGGCCTCGCCCCGCACGAGGTCGCCCGGCGCCGCATCGCCATCGTGCCGCAGGGCCGCCGGCTGTTCCCGTCGCTCACGGTGCTGGAGCACCTGACGACTCTGAAGCCGCTCCGCGCCACCCATGGCTGGACCGTCGCCAAGGCGTTCGAGCTTTTTCCTCGCCTCGCCGAGCGGCGCGCGAACCCTGGCAACGAGCTGTCCGGCGGCGAGCGCCAGATGCTTGCCATCGCCCGGGCGCTGATGACCGATCCCGAGCTGATCCTGATGGACGAGCCGTCCGAGGACCTGGCCCCGGTGATGGTGCAGCACGTGGAAACCATCATCCTGCAACTGAAGCAGGCGAGCCTCGGCATCCTGCTGGTGGAGCAGAACCTTTCTAGCGCGCTGGCCGTGGCCGACCGCGTGTACATCCTGGAGACCGGCCGGGTGGTGCACGAGGCGGCGAGCGAGGCCGGGCACGACCACGCGACCCTGAGCCGCTTCCTGGGCGTCCATTGAGCCGCCCCAAGCCGATCAAGAGGCGCCGTCATTGCAAGCCGGCTTCGGCGCGGTGCTCCTCGCGATGACGAGGGGCGGGTGACAACGGACAGGTTATTGCCGAGGGCGTCGCTCGATGCCGCTTGCCAGGGCTGGGATTAGGCCAGACACTCCATCCATCAAGAATAAACCAGGGGAACGCCATGGACCGTCGCAACCTGATTGCAGGGACCGGCCTTGCCGGCCTGACGCTTGCTGCCCTTACCCAGCCCGCCGCAGCCCAAGGCGCCGGCAATGCCACCACGCTCGACCGCATCCTCAAGGAGCGCGTGATCCGGATCGCCTGCGACACCAGTTCGCCCCCCTTCGGCATCATTGGCGCCGACGGCAAGCCGGACGGCGTGGAGGTCGCCTGCTGCCGCCAGCTCGCCAAGGATCTCGGCGTGGAGCTCGATCTGGTGCAGGTCGTCTCGACCCAGCGGATTCCCTCGCTGCTGGCCGGCCGCTGCGACGTGACGCTGTCGTCGATCTCGATCACGTTCGACCGGGCCAAGACGGTCGCGTTCTGCAACCCGAACGGTGCGTTGTCGATCGTGGTGTTCGGCCCGAAGAAGACGGCGATCACCAAGGCCGAGGAGATGGCCGGCAAACGTATCGGCATCACGCGCGCCACGCTCGAGGAGGCGACGGTGCCGAAAGTGGCGCCGGCGGGCGCCCGCATCGTCTGGTTCGACGACATCAGCGCCACAATCCAGGCCATGCTGTCGGGCCAGGTGGATGCGATCTCGATGACCGAGTTTGCCATGAACTCCGTGGTCGCCCGCAACCCCGGCGCGGGCATCGAGATGAAGTTCCTGGTCACTCGCGCCTTCTACGCCCCCATCGTGCGGCATGCCGATGTCGAGCTGCGGGCCTGGATCAACACCTGGGTGTTCCTGAACGCGCGCAACGGCGTGCTGGCCGAGATGTACAAGCGCTACACAAGCGTGGACCTGCCGGAGCTGCCGACGATCTAGGTGTCCTTTGCACTACGTCTTCCAGTTCGGCGTCGTCCGGGACAACTGGCGAGTTCTGGCCGAGGGCGCGGCCGCGACGCTGTGGATGTCGGTGGCGGCGTTCGCGCTCGGCTTGCTGGTGGCGATGGCCTGCACCTATGCCAGCGGGTCGAGAATTCGCGCGCTTCGGGCCGGGGTGCGGGGCTACATCGAGGTGATCCGCAACACGCCGCTGCTGGTGCAGCTTTTCATCGTGTATTTCTCGCTGCCGCCCCTGGGCATCCGGCTCGATGCTGACGAGGCGGCGGTCCTCGGCCTTGCGCTCAATTTCGGCGGCTATGCCACGGAGATACTGCGTTCGGGGATCGAGGCGGTTCCGCGCGGGCAGATCGAGGCCGCGACGGCACTGGGGCTTGGACGTACGCGCATCTTCCGGCATGTCGTGCTGTTCCCAGCAATACGGGTCAGCTATCCCGGACTGGCGTCGCAGTTCATCCTGATCCTGCTGGGCTCGTCCGTGGTGTCCGCGATCTCGGCCGAGGAGCTGACCTCGACGGTGAACTCGCTGCAGTCCACCACGTTCCGCAGCTTCGAGTTCTACTTCGCGGCCACGCTGATCTACCTTGCCATGGCGGCGGGGGCGCGGCTGCTGCTGGATGCGGGGTACTGGGTTGGGTTCACCCGCGGCCGGCCCGGGCTGGGCGGGGCCCGCGCGTGAGCCGCGATTTCGGCGCGAACGAACTGGTGTTCCTGCTTGCGGCACTCCGCTGGACCGTGGCGCTGACGCTGGTCGCCTTCGTCGGCGGCGGAATCGGCGGCTTCGTGGTCGCGATGATGCGGGTGTCCCGGGTGCCGGCGGTCCGTGCCCTGGCGAGCGTCTACGTGATGCTGCTGCAGGGCACTCCGCTGCTGATGCAGCTATTCCTCGCGTTTTATGGCCTTGCCGTGCTGACGGGGGTGCGGCTGGACCCCTGGCCGGCGGTGGCGCTGGCGTTCACGCTCTATGCGGCGGCGTTCCTGGGCGACATTTGGCGCGGCACGATCGAGGCAATTCCCCGCACGCAGTGGGAGGCGGCGTCGGCATTGGCCCTGCCGCGGTGGCAGGCCATGCGTCACGTGATCCTGCCGCAGGCGGCGCGCATCGCCATCCCGCCCACCGTCGGCTTCCTGGTGCAGCTCATCAAGAACACCTCGGTCGCGGCCATCGTGGGTTTTGTGGAGCTAACGCGGGCCGGGCAGTTGATGGTGAACGTGACGTTCCAGCCCATGGTGGTCTATCCGCTCGTGGCGGCGCTGTACTTCGTGGTGTGCTGGCCGATTTCGTTCGCGGCCGGGCGATTGGAGGCGCGGCTGAACGTACGGGAAAGCCGTGCCTGATCGCCGAAAAGATAGCTGCCGATATCAGCCGGTCACTTCCAGCACCATCCAGGCCACGTGCGCGCGGGGAGGTCCAGAGGACACGCCCACATTCGCCGGAAAACCCGGGTCAAGCCGTTCGGTTGAGGTGTTCTGCAAGCGCATCGATGAACACGCGGACCTTGGCAGACAGGCTGCGGTGGCTGGGGTAGAGCGCGTGCACGTCGACGGGGTCGTCATCATGCTCCGGCAACAGCCGGATCAGGGTGCCGTTGGCGACCGCGTCCGCCGCATAGAAGTCCGGCAGGCGGCCGACGCCGGCGCCGCCGATCAGCACCGTTTGCAGGACGGCGGGTTCGGGCACGACCGTCCCAGGCACGACCTCAATCTCGTGGAGCGCGCCGCCGGGTGCCCGGAACCGCCAGGTCGACCTGCGATCGACACGCCCGATCAGCTCGTGTGAGCGAAGATCATCGACCGTCGCGGGCGTGCCGCGTGCAGCAAGGTAGGCGGGGCTGGCGCAGGTCCAGAGCGCGATCGTCGTCAGCCGGCGCGCGATCAGGTCGGAATCGCGCAGCGGCCCGATCCGGATGGCGACGTCGAAGTTCTCGGCGAGCAGGTCGACGTTGCGGTTGTCGATGCTGAGCGCGACGCGCACCTCGGGGTAGCGGGCGAGGAACTCCGGCAGTATCGGCGCCAGCGGCCCGACGGCAAAGGTGAACCCCACGCTCACTCGCAATGTGCCACGCGGCACACCGATCAGCCCGATCAGCGCATTCTCGGCCTCGCCGACGTCGTCGAGGATGCGCTGGGCGTGACGCTGCAGCAGACGCCCGGCATCGGTCAGGCGCAGGTGCCGCGTCGATCGCTCGATCAGCGCCGAACCGGCCGCCGCTTCCAGCCGCGCGAGCGAGCGGCTGGCGGAGGACTTTGGCATGCCGAGCGCGCGGGCAGCGCCCGATAGGCTGCCGAGGTCCGCGATGCGGGCGAAGGCACGGAGGTCGGTGAGGTCGAACATGGAGGCCGAGCGTTCCACGGCGGGAACGCGCTGTCCAGCTTCCGCTGACTAATCATCGTGCAGGGAACGGCTAGATTGTCCCAAGCGAACACGAAAGGACTTCTACGATGACCCAAACCGTTCTCCTCGCCGGCGCAACCGGCATGCTCGGCAGCCAGATCGCCCGCCAGCTGTTAGACCAACCGGAGGCGCGTGTGCGCCTGCTGATCCGCAGTGGCGACGCCGCCAAACGCGCCGCGCTCGACCCGCTGCTCACGCGCGGGGCCGAGATCATCGAGGGCGACCTTGCCGACCGCGCCTCGCTCGACCGGGCGACCCAGGGCGTGGAGGTGATCGTCTCCGCCGTCCAGGGCGGCCCCGAAATCATCATCGACGGCCAGGTTGCGCTCGCCGAGATCGGGCGGCGCAACGGCGTGCGACGCATCCTGCCGTCCGACTACGCGCTCGACCTGTTCAAGGCGACGCCTGGCGAACACATGATGTTCGACCTGCGCCGCACTGCTGACGAGAAGATTGCGGCGACCGGCATTGAGCACGTCCATGTCCTGCAGGGCGCGTTCATGGAGATGTTCGGCCCCGGCATGGGCACGTTCGACTACGCCGCCGGGGCCGTGACCTTCTGGGGCGACGGCACGCAAGGGATCGAGACCACCAGTGTCGAGGACACGGCGCGGATGGTGGCGCGAATTGCGCTTGACCGGACCGTGCCGACCGGCAAGTTCGCCTTCGCTGGCGACACGATATCAATCCTCGATGCGACCAAGGTGATCGAGACGCAGACCGGGCGCCGGTTCGAACGCCGCTCGAACGGCTCGGAAGCCGACCTACGCGCTGCGATGGCCGAGGCGGCGAAGGACGTCTCCAACCCATTCAAGGCGGTGATGCTGGCGTACCAGCTTTACATGCTGACCGGCCAGACGGCGCTATCCGATTTTCGGCACGGTCATTACCCCGACCTGAAGCTCGAAAGTTTCGCCCAGTTCGCCGCACGGGCGCTGCCCCGCCAGGCGGCCGCCTGAACCGTCATCCCTAGTGATGCCACCGTCCGCCTGCTTGGCGACGTGGTGACCCCTCGACCACTCAAGGAGAGTTCGTCATGAGCGCCACTGCCCCCGCAGCCTTGACGCCGATCCCCGGCTCGGAGCCGTTCATCCGCAACGCCGACACAGCGCCCGCCTATTGGCTGGTCGACGTCCTCTGGATCGTCCTCGCGGACGGCACCGACACCGGCGGCCGGTTCTCGATGATGGAGCAGTTGCTGCCGAAGGGTTCGGGCCCGGGTCCGCACAAGCATACCTGGTCCGACGAAACGTTCTATATGCTCGACGGCGAGATCACCCTCCTGGTAGGCGACGAGATCAGGACCGCGCGCAAGGGCGACTTCATCATGGTGCCCCGCAGCACGCGCCATGCCTTTCGGGTCGATAGCGAGACCGCGCGCTTCCTCAACGGCTATACGCCCGCGAGCATGGAAGCGTTGATCGTGGAGTTGGCCACACCCACGACCGAACGCGTCCTGCCGCCCAAGGGCGCGGTCGCACCGCCGGCGATGAACCCGGACCTGCTGCAGCGATATGGCATGGATGTTCTGCCCGGTCCGGACCCGCTGCGCCCGGACGGACGCTGAGCCTGCTCGGGGGTCGATCCACCCGACCGGTCGATCCCCGGCCAACGATGACAAGGAAGTAGGACGTGGCCCAACCAAGCATCGTTCTTGCAGGCGCGGCCGGCAATCTCGGCGCCCGCATCGCCACGGCTTTCATCGCCCGTGGCGCGGTCGTCCGAGCGCTGGTGCGCAATGAAGTGTCCAACGGCGACAGGGATCGGCTCACCGGGATGGGAGCGACCGTCGCGCCGGCGGACGTTGCCGATATCGGTTCGGTCGCTGCTGGGTGCGAGGGTACGGCGTGCGTCGTCTCCGCGCTCAATGGGCTGCACGACGTCATCGTGAACCGGCAGGGCGTACTATTTGATGCGCCAGTAAAGGCCGGCGTGTCGCGCTTTATCTCGTCGGGCTATTCAGCCGATTTCACCAAGACCCGGCCGGGCGACAACCGCAACCTCGACCTGCGGCGCGAGTTCATGGCCCACGCCGACCGGGCGCCGATCCAGGTCACCTCGATCCTCAACGGCGCCTTTATGGACATGCTCGGCGCCGAGATGCCGATCATCCAGCCACGCATCCACCGGGTGCTTTACTGGCACGACGCGGGTCAAGTGCTCGACTTCACCACCAAGGACAACGTCGCCGCCTATGTTGCCGCCGCCGCACTCGACGGAGTGACGCCGTAGATGCCGGGAGGTTCAGGCCAATGGCCGACGGCCACTCCGTTTGGGCCGACGGAACGCACCGGTCCCGGCGCGCCGTAACCGCTTCCGACCTGCACACCGTCAAGAAAGACTAAGCACTCGTTGATGCCGTCATGCCGCAACTCGGCTTGATGCCACCTGCCCGGGGCCACGAGATTTCGCGCGCTTTCCGCGCGGGTCCATTGGACAGTGGAATCGAGAATGGTTCCCATCATCCGGTCCACGTTCCACAGACGCCGATCCTTGGCCGTCGGATCATACTCTGAGTGTCCCATAACATTCTCCTCTGCCGGCCACCATCGGCCAGGAGGAGAACGGGACCCGCAAGCCTGGTGACCTCACAGCGGGTATTGGCCGGAAGCAGGCCGGCGCCTTTGTAACCGAACACATGAAAGCTGAGAGGCTGGCCGTCCGCCACCGGGCGCCAGCACCCCCTTGCGCCCAAACGCGTGCGGTGGTCAGAAAGGGCTGCACCAACCCGGATCACTTCCCATGAATGACACCTCCGACCCCGGCCTCCCCGAAGCCGTAAGCCGCCGTGGAGCCTCCCGCCAGAAAGTCCCTCCATTCGCGCGATACAAGGGCACCTCGGCTTGGCGGAAGGATCGTAGGCGGGTGCGTGCATACGCCCGGTTTCGTGCCGCGGCGAGCCAAATTGACCAAAACCCGGGAACACCACGCCCCTGATCTCCTGACGGCATCGCCCCGGCAGTCTACGAGCAGGTCGGCGATCGCCTTGGGTGGGCCTCCTCCTTACCTATTGACCGCCAGCGGCCAGGCCGCTTACGAGCGAAAGGCACCCGCTTACGGACATTCATTCACAAGGGTCCTATGTCTTCGCTGTCCCCGGCGGCACGGCCGCGCCCTCGCGGAACTGCGCGATGCGCCGATGCAGCCCGGGGCGGGCCAAGGAGCGCACGAGGTTGGCCAGGTCCGCATCCTCGGTGTCTTCGCCCGTCAGCCGCAGGATCTCGTCAATGGCCTTTCCGTCGAGCGCTGCGCTCTCCTGCAGAATGGCAGCTGCCAGGTCCGCCGTGGGTTCCGCCACGTGGGTCGCGAGGCCGATCGCGACTGCTTCCTGGGTGTTGACGACCCGGCCGGTCAGCAGGATCGAGCGGGCGTGCTGCGCGCCGACGACGCGCGCCAGGTGCCGTGTCCCGAGCGCCACGCCGAAGCGGAAACCCGGAAACCGGAACCGGGTGGTCGGCGCCGCGATCCGCCAAGTGCAGGCCGCGACGAGATCGGCCCCCGCGCCGTAAGCGGCTCCTCGCGCCAGCGCCACACTCACCATAGGCCCGCGGCGCAGCTGCTGCAGCAACTGCTCGATGCGGACGAAGCGGTGCAGCAGGTCGCCGGCCGACTGCTCTTCGTATCCGGCAAAATCGAAGCCCGCGCAGAAATTGCGCCCGGCGCCTTCCAGGACCAGCGCCCTGGCGTTAGCCGTGCGGGCCTCCGCGATCGTCGTCAGCAAGTGTTCGACCGTCTCCGCGTCGAGCGCGTTGGCCTTGCCGGGCCGGTTCAGCGTCAGCGTCCATATCGCCCCGCTGCCGTCCTGCGAGACGACAAGCGGCGTATCGGCGCGCCCTGGTTCAGGCACTTCGGCCCACCCTGCTACTTGGGCGCCGCGGCGGCAATCAGGGGGCAACCCCCTTCGCTCATGGGCCGGAACGCCTGCTCGCCCGGCACGGTGTCGAGCAGCTTGTAGTAGTCGAACCGGCCCTTGGACTCCTCCGGCGTCTTGACCTGGAACAGGTACATGTTGCGGATCACCCGGCCATCCGCCCGCACCGAGCCGTTCTTGGTGAAGAAGTCGTTGATCGGCAGTTCCTTCATCTTTGCGACCGCTGTCGGGCCGTCGTCGGTCCCGGCCGCCTGGATCGCCTTCAGGTAATGCAGCACGGCGCCGTAGGTCCCGGCCTGGGCCATGGTCGGCACCTTGTTCACCCGGGCGACGAACCTTGCAGTCCAGGCCCGGGTCTCGTCCGTCATGTCCCAGTAGAATGCCGATGCCAGGATCAGGCCCTGAGCGTTGGCAAGCCCCATGCTGTGCACGTCGGAGATGTAGGTCAGCAGGCCGACGATGCGCTGGCCCTTCTGCGGAATGCCGAACTCGTTCGCCTGCTTGACGGACGTGACGGTGTCGCCGCCCGCGTTCGCGAGCCCGATCACCTTGGCGCCAGAGGATTTGGCCTGCAGCAGGAACGACGAGAAGTCCGACGTGTCCTGCGGATGGCGCACCGCTCCGAGGACCTTGCCGCCCCGGGCCTTCACCAGCACCGACATGTCGCGCTCCAGGGCGTATCCGAACGCGTAGTCCGCCGTTACGAAGAACCACGTGTCGCCGCCTTGCTTCAGCAGCGCGGCCCCCACTGTGTTGGCGAGCGCGTATGTGTCCTACGTCCAGTGCACGCTGACCGGCGAGCACGACTTGCCGGTCAGGTCGGACGCGCCTGCCGCCGACAGGAGCAGCACCTTGTTCCGCTCGCGGCTGGCCTGCTGAACGGCGAACGCGACGGACGAGACAGGGACATCCACGATGGCGTCGACCTGCTCGCGGTCGTACCAAGCACGGGCGATGCTGGCGCCTACGTCCGGCTTGTTCTGGTGATCGGCGGACACGACCACGATCGGCTTTCCCAGCACCGTCCCGCCGAAATCCTCGACGGCCATCTGGGCGGCAGTGACGGAGCCGGGGCCGCTCAGGTCCGCGTACATGCCCGACATGTCGGCCAGGACGCCGATCTTGACCACACCGTCGGACACCTGCGCGCGGGCGGCCCAGATCGGCAGGGCGATTATCGCCCATGCTAATATCGCACGGGCGAGGATCGTGGTCAGGCGGGTCTTCATGTCGGTGCTGCTTGTTCGCCGTCCTGCAGGCGCAGGCCCGCCTGCTTCATCAGCGGCAGGACCCGGCTGCCGAAATATTCGAGGTCGGGCAGGTAGTCGTAAAAGTTGACCTGGACGCCGTCGCAGCCCGCCTGTTTGAGCTTGACGAAGTGCTCGACGATCTGTTCGGGCGTGCCCACGAGGTGGACGTTGCCGCCGATGACCCACTGGTCGCGGCTGGTCTGCTTCCACGACGCCTGGTCGCCGCCCATGAACGTCGCGTGGAAGTTGTCCGCCGCCACGGGATCCTGGTGGTCGAGGATGGCCTGGTATTGGGCGCGCGCCTCCCTCTCCGTGTCGCGGCAGATCACGTGAGGATTGATGATCGTGCGGACCTCGCGCCCGTTCTCCTGTGCGGCGGCCTTGATCCGGGCGTTGTGGGGCGGCAGGGCGGCGCAGGCCTTCTCGGGGTCGGCCCCAGCCGGGCTGGTGATGAAGATCAGGTCGGAGTGCCTCGTCGCGTAGGCGAGGCCCGCGCCGGACGAGGCGGCGTTCACCAGGATGCAGCGCCCGTTGACCGGCTTCGGCGCGACGAAGGCCCTCTTGGTTTTCCAGAACCGGCCATCGAAGGTCAGCTCCTCGTCCTCGGACCAGAGCCGCTCCATGATGGTCGTGAACTCGTCGGCCATGACGTAGCGATGATCGTGCTCGATGGGGTCGAGGCCGAACATCTCGAATTCGCTCTGCTTGTAGCCGGTGACGACGTTGAGCCCCCAGCGGCCGCCGCTGATGTTGTCGATGGTCGCGCCGAACTTGGCGAGATGCAGCGGGTGCCAACCGTACAGGATGTGCACGGTCGAGACGAGCAGGATGCGCTTGGTCAGCGCGGCGAGCCCGGCCGTGACGATCAGCGGATCGGTCGACATTTCCCGGAACTTCATCTCCCCGCCATAGCCGCCTTTGCCCAGCCATTGCGCGAGGCCGAACACAAGGTCGAAGCCCAACTCCTCGGCACGCACGGTGCACCTGGCGTTGTAGTCGAAGGTCCAGCTGGTGTCCCGGGGGGCCGTCGACGGGCTCCAGGCGCCCGACTGGATGGGCAGGAACAAGCCCAGCATCAGCGGCTGTCGCATGGCGGTCTGCAACGGCGTCAGGCCGCGCGGGCTGTCACGATGCTGGATCACGGTCGTCTCCCGGGTGGACAGGCCATCGAGTCCGGCCTGTCTCTGCTCAGGACCTTATATCAGGTCTTTCAAGTTTGTGGCCTTGAAGGATTACGACCCCTGTTCAAGGGTGGTAAGGGAAATGAAGGCCCGCGTTCCCGATTTGCTCGGCAAACCGGGCCGGCGTAGTAATGCCCGGGTATTATCCAGAGTGGACCTTCGCGAGCCGGGCCTGAAAACCGAAATTGGTCGGAAGCAGAAAAGCCGCTATCGAGCGGAGAAGACCTTTGCAGACTTTCGTTCACAATGGACCGTTCGGATGACTCCATCCGAGGCGGTGCGGTGTCGTGTCATCGTCCACCTCCGTGTTCCCTTCCCATCTGGAAATAGGCCCCCGTCGTCGCGGACCCAGGCGGCTGGCACCTCCGTCAGCCGCAGCTTGCGCCCATCCAGCAGCGCGTGCGGGTCGTCATGGGCTATCAGGGAAGAGTTTTACTCGAGGCCCATCGCTTGGGCGATCGGCAGGGTGTCGCGGCTGATCTCGAAGGAGCGGATTTCGCAGCCGGGCTATGTTCACCCTGTCGAACCCGCCTGCGGTGACCCAGGACCCCGGCACGATCGCGAACCAGGTATACGAGGCGACAGCTCAGCCGCTGGCGTTCAGCTTCGCGCAGCGGAACCCACCCGCCCTGGCCTCGGCAGCTAGCCGCCATTATTCATCAGCCCGGAGCGATGCCCTGCAGAGACAGGCGTTTTCGCGCGATGGTTGTGCGGGCGTGCGGACTCGCTGGCACCTCGGGAGTGACATGCGGTTGGCTCGATACGGCG
>JAABUK010008272.1_pt1 | contig 14675 bp, 19 predicted proteins | sample 5559141 | NCBI WGS metagenome assembly JAABUK01 (sample SAMN10711869, study PRJNA513367) | rock metagenome | isolation source: Antarctica rocks | place: Antarctica: Victoria Land, Pudding Butte nord | collected 2016-01-03
TGTCCTTCGGCATTTCGGAACTGGACGACCGACTGCCCGGCAGGGGCCTCGCCCTGGGCGCGGTGCATGAGGTGTTCGCAGGCGGTCCCGCCGTCGAGCACGGCGCCGCCCCGGCGCTGTTCGCGGCCGGGGTGCTGGCCCGCCGGTCCGGCCCGGTGGTGTGGGTCTTGGCCCGGAGTGACCTTTACCCGCCGGCCCTGGCTCGCGCCGGCCTCGACCCCGCCCGCATCGTCTTTGTCGAGGCGCGGCATGGCGCCCTGCGGGCCATGGAGGAGAGCCTGCGCCACCCCGGGCTTGCCGGCGTGGTCTGCGAGCACGAGGGCCGGCTCGACCTCACCGCCTCGCGGCGGCTGCAGCTGGCGGCCGAGGCCAGCGACGTGCTCGGCTTCGTCCTGCGCCGGTCACGCCGCTTCGACGACCCGGCGCTGAGCGCACCCTCCGCCGCCTCGACCCGCTGGCGGATCACCGGCCTCCCTTCCCGTCCGCCCCTGCCGCATGCCCCGGACGTGCCCGGCCTCGGCCGCCCGGTTTGGCGCCTGGACCTGCTGCGCTGCCGGGGGGCGCAAGCCGCCAGCATCATCGTGGAGGCTCCGGATGCGCAGGGTCGTCTCACTGTACCTTCCTACTTGGCCGACCGACCGGCTGCGCCGGCACGGCTGCGCCGCACTGCCGGCGGGGCAGCCCTTGGTCACGCGGGCGCATGACGGCCGGCGAATGGTGATCGCCGCCGCGGACGCCGCGGCCCGGACGCACGGCCTGCGGCCGCCCATGCCGCTGGCGCATGCGATGGCCATGGTGCCCGGCCTTGCCGTGGCCGACGCCGACCCGGACGGCGACCTGCAGGCGCTGCGGGACCTGGCCGCCTGGAGCCAGGGTGAACGGGTCAAGGGACGATGCAGGAACAGTTGCCGGCGCTGCTCAGTGCCGTCGTGGGTGATGTGTTCGCGGTGAAGGATTGGGTCGCGGGCAACCTGGCCGGGGCTGGGTTTGCGCTGGTTGCCGGTCAGCTATTGCGTCGGCGGGCCGTGCACGCGCGTGACATCTTGCTCGACGAGCTACGACGGGGTGAGCGGACGCTGAGTGCTCCCGAGGTGGACGAGACTGTCGCCGTGCTGCTGCGCTACGGTCGTGCTGCCCAGGAGGGCACGGCTCGCTTAAACCTACGCTTAATGGCCAAGGTCATCGCCGGGCAGGTCCAACAGAAGGTCCTCTACGCCGACGAGTTTCTTAGGCACGCCGACATCATCGCCAGTCTGCGCCGCGAGGAGGTAATCTTGCTCGGTGCCTTGCAGCGGCACTGGGCTGCACCTGCTGTTCAGGCGATGGCCAACGACCACGACCGCATGAACGAGGCAAAGCGCTTGATGCTTGCCGAGCTGACTCCGGTGCCCTTCATAGACATTGTGGAGCTTGCCGCAACAGAAGACGCCATAGTGCGGACAGGCTTCCTCGCCGGGACAGAAGTTTTCGGTGGAACGATCTACAAGCCTACTCGGACCTTCCAGCGGGTCTGCGCCCTTATATCTCTTGAGGCGGCGCTGGAAGCCGAACCGGCGTGATTGCCCACTTCGTTGCCTACTACCGCGTCAGCACGACAAGCAGGGTCGCAGTGGCTTGGGCTTGGAGGCGCAGCGCGCCGCCGTTGCGGCCCATGTCGCCGGCACCTACGGGATGGTCGCGGCCGAATTCGTCGATGTGGAGAGCGGGCGCAAGAAGGACCGCCCGCAGCTCGCCGCGGCGCTGGTGATTGCCAAGCTCGACCGCCTGGCCCGCAACGTCCACTTCGTGTCCGGGCTGGTGGAAAGCGGCGTCGAGTTCGTGGCCGCCGACATGCCAACCGTGAACCGGCTGACCGTTCACATCCTCGCCGCCGTTGCCGAGGAGGAGGCGCGCATGATCTCGGCGCGCACCAAGGCCGCGCTCGCCGCCGCCAAGGCGCGCGGCGTCCGGCTCGGCAACCCCAAGGTGGCCGCCGGCTCGCCGGCGCAGGCGCGCGCCGCAAACGCCGTGAAGACCGGGCGGGCGCTGGTGCGGGCGGCCGACGTGCTGCCCTTCATCGAGCAGGCCCGGCGCGCTGGCGCCACCACCTTGCAGCAGCTCGCCGACGCGCTGGCCGCGCGCGGCGTGCCGACCCTGTCCGGCCGTGGCGGGCGCTGGCACCCGGTGCTGGTGGCCCGCATTGTTGAACGGTATCAGGACGCGGCTGGCGCACCGGCCGCAGCGCCAGTGGAGGCTGCGACGTGAGCCTGCCCAGCTCGCGGTTAGCCGGGGCCTCGTGGCAGAGTTCAGCGAGACACACAGGGCGGCAGGAGATCAGGGCTTCTTGACGAGTTGACTGAGCGACGGCTTGCCAGCGCGGTCCAAGACGGTTTGAAGGTGAGCATCGCCCCGGATGCCAGAAGCGAAGTTGTCCCCGTAGGTCTGGCGAAGGGTATTCACCCGCGTGTTGCCGTGCTTCCCGCTGATCCGTCCGTCAGCGTCGCGATGCCGACCGTCGAGGCCCGGCTGAGGGGTTTTGTTCGCCATCGTATGATCCTTGTTAGGTGTTTGCTTATGCGGCTTTCAAGAAACCGATGCTGTGCCGGATGGTGGCGCTACCGCTGCCGAGATCCAGTGTGACGTTCCAGTAGCCGCTCTCCGGCACCACAATGCGGGCAGGCAGTCTGTCGTAGTGACCGCCTAAATAGTGATGTGCCCCGCCGCGCCGGAAGCTTTGAAAATCGCCATCGCTCATCACGCGGACATTGCAGCGATGGCTGCCATCGACCACGACAATATCGCCTTCACTCAGGTACTCACGCTTGTGCATGAACTGCATGGCACAGCCCTTTCGTTATCTGACCGTCCCGCATCCCAAAGCCGGCGGCAGGGGTGGCGACATGCTCCCCCTGCCCGGTTTTTTGGTTACACAGCCACGCACTCAGGCAAGGCGAGCAGATTATCGTTTCACTTGCCGTCCGCGTGAGTGCGGACGTACTTGCCATTGGGACCATCCACCACGCCGACGTTGGCCCGGGTGCCCCCTACCATCGTGTAGAAGGTGTTGGTCTTAGCCTCGATTGACGCGACAACTTGCGCCCTCGTCCAGTTCCACCCTTCGCCCCCCAGGTGGGTGATCCCGTGATGGGGGTCCAGGCGGGGCTGCTTACTCACGCACCGAACACGCACGTTAGCCACTGGACCATCCCCTACCAAGCGCACGTCCCGCAGCGAATCCACGGGCACGCACATAGCACCAGCTTCCCTTCCTTGTGTCAATCACCACGCGCAAGCATGTTTGTGAGAATATCACTACGCGCGGCTGTAGAAACCCTGTGTTTGGCTGATTGACATTGCCAGGGTCGGAGTCCAGTGTCCGGCCATGGCCGGCGTCGAAGCAGCACACCGAATCTACGAGGCGTTCGGCGCACAGGTGCGCGAACGGCGTACGGCGTTGCAGTTGACACAGCTTGAGCTTGCCAGCCGCATCGAGTTGACGCGCGGGTCCGTTGCCAATATCGAGGCAGGCCGTCAATCGGTGCTGCTACACCAGTTCCTTTCCATCGCCGCCGCTCTTCAATTGAAGCCGGCAGAACTCTTTCCGTCGCAAAGAGAGGAGCCGCCCGGCGGTGAGGCAACCGACATGCCCGACTCCGTTCTCGACGCGGTGAAGGCCATCCGCAAGTCCGTGGGCACTCGCTCGCCCTCTCGGCCATGACACCGGTTCGACCGCGGTACTCCCGTATCGAAAAGCTTGCCGATACATTGCTGCGTGAAGCCCGCGTTGCCGACGCGCCCGTCCCGATTGATGATATTGTACGAGGGCAAGGGATCATCGTCCGGCCCATGGACCTCAAGGACATCTCGGGCCTAGTCGTGCGCGATGGCACTGTGACCGTCATCGGCGTGAACAAGGAACATGCGATCACACGCCGGCGATTTACAGTGGCGCACGAGCTGGCCCATGCTTTGCTACACGAGGGCAAAGAAGTCCGTTACGACAGGGACTTCCGAGTCGATTTTCGTTCGGGTGTGTCGTCACTAGGTGTCGATGTCGAGGAAATGGAGGCAAACTTTTTTGCCGCTTCTATCCTGATGCCCTGGCGATTTCTGGAAGCTGATCCGCTTGTGGCCGATCTCGATCTAGAAGAAGCGGCTGCTGCTGTCAAAGTTCTCGCAGCGCGCTACAAGGTAAGCCAGCACGCCATGAGCATCAGACTTGGCAACCTTGGGGCACGCTCTACAGCATCTAGAGCAGCGCAGCGTGGCATGTGACTTGCTCTAGCCGGATGCAGGGACGGAAGCCAGCAGATTCTGCCAGAGCTGGCTGACGTCATGTGCGACGTGGGCAGGCAATGCTCCGCTTCCTGGGGGCGATCTGCATCCTGACTGATAATTTGAGCTGAGGTAGGGAAAATGCCACCCTAACCCGTGGGGAAAACGGCTGGGCTACGTGGGGGCGGCGATGGACCACTGAAGCAGTGTAACCCAATATCGATATGTTACCAGACCAATCATACGTAGTCGGGTGACCCCTTCGTTTACCCCACCCCCATCTCCACAGGGCATTGCTGCCACCCTGATGCGTCCATACGTTGGCGTCACGGCGATGCACCATGACCGAGCCAGCCGCTGACAATATCGTCGAGTTCCCCACTACCAAGCCAGCCCGTAAGCCCTCCTCGACCGAGGCAATCTGGGGCAAGCCAGTTGCCGCGCACGGCTACGCCGGCGTGCCCTCCGTGCTCATCCGTGCCCAGGGCCGGTTGGGGCTGAGCCCGATGCAGTTCAGCATCGTGGTCCAGCTACTCGAGTACTGGGACGAGCCGGGCCGTCGTCCCTTCCCGAGCAAGCGCGACCTGGCCGAGCGCATGGGCGTCACCGAGAAGGCCATCCAACTCAACATGGCAGCGATGGAGAAGGCCCAGCTTGTCCGTCGTGAAGGGCGACGCACCGCGGCAGGTGACTGGGACAGCAACATCTACCACCTGGACGGCCTTGTGCAGCGTGTGCAGGCCTTGGAGCCGGACTTCGCCAAGGAACGCGAAGCCAAGAAGGCCTGGAGGGACGCCCGAAAGGACGCGGAACTGTCGCCACACCGGAGGCGGGGCAAGCCGAAAACCCAGCCCTGATAGAATTTACCCCGGCCGCATGCCGATAGCCTGGCAGAGACGGTACCGGGGTTTACAGAGACAGGTGTAGGCCAATTGGTGCCCCGCTGCAAGGCCGGCGGCGAGGAGAGAGATCGTGACTGAGGACGAGCAATTGAAGGAGGCGTTGTCGCTGGAGCGGTTCGGCCGCTACCTGGCCTGGGCCGGTGGGAACCGCGCGCGGGCATTGGAACTGTATGCGTTGAACACGGGCTTGTCCGAGGCGCTCTACACACCCCTGCAAATGCTTGAGGTCGCCCTCCGCAACCGCACCCACTCAGTTCTTTCCGCCGTACGGCACCCGCGCTGGTTCGAGGACGAGGGTTTCCTGGCTGCGCCGAACCAGACAGGGCAGGTGGTGGAAGCCTTGGCCGAGCTGGCCCGTGACAAGAAGGAGCCCACGCCCGGACGTGTCGTGGCCGCCCTCACTTTCAGCTTCTGGACGGCGATGTTCGGGACCGCGTACGAAGATCTGTGGCAGCAGGACCTGCACCGCATCGCACGCCGGGAAGACGGCAAGAACCTGCGCCGCAAGGACTTCTCCGGCCCGCTGACGCCCATCCGCATCCTGCGCAACCGGATCGCGCACCATGAGCCGATCCTCGGGTGGGACCTGCCCAAGCACCACGACGCCATGCTCCGCTTGACGGGCTGGCTGTCGCCGGCAGCGGCGGCGTGGTGCCGAAGCCTGGACCGCTTCGACCAAGTGCATCCACCCGGGCGCATCGCTTTGCAGGAGGCGCTGGAAGAGCCGCGAGAGGATGGCTCACACGGCCAGGCCGTCCCGCATGGCGAGGACAAGGCCCGCACAGGGGATGAAACACCATGAGCATCTGCCTGCCGATTCCCAAGGAGACTGCGGCCACCCGCGCCGCCTTCCGCGCCGGCGTGAAGGGGATGCGCTACACCGAGAACCCCGACCCGGTGCTTGACATACCCGTCGTGACGGACAGGCCGCCGGGACCGAACGAGCGCCACTTCGAGGCAACTGAGCGCCTGCCTGGCTTGTCCGATCCCGTGGCAGCCTATGAAGCTGGCCGTGCGCTTCGCATGATCGGGCACATCATGGACGCGGAAGGCAGTCCACCCTCGTCCACACCGACGAGTATAGCATTTACGCTCGCCTGCCGGCTTGGGGCTACCAGCACAAGACGGTCTGCCACGGGCGCGGCGCGTACGCCCGCGACGAGGGCGGCGATGGATTCTGCGAGGTCCATGTCAACACGACCGAGGGGTTCTGGTCGCTACTCCGCTCTTGGCTTCGCCCGCATCGGGGCCTCTCGCAGGACAAGCTGCCGCTCTACCTCGGCCTCTTCCAGTTCGTGCACAACGCTCGCCGGCGCGGCAAAGCCTTGCTCGGCGCCCTCATCGCCGGCCTGGTTGCGTGACGGACCCGTCACCACCCCGGAACCCAATAAGAGCCACTCGGCCTGACTTCGCCGAGGTTCGGGCTGCTCCGCTAGGCTGCAGGGCCTTTGTCCCTCATTGCGGCCACCTCCTTGCAGTATCGCAGGACGCGGGCCACAGACGGCCGCGACCAACGGTCGCCTCCCTGGGGCGCCGGCAGCCGCGCCGCCTGCAGTGCCTGGGCGTAGTCGCCCAGCGATAGGGCGCCCTCGGCACGCGCCTTCTCGATCACTGGCCCGTATGCCGAGACCGCACGAGCCTGCGCGGCAGCGGCCCGGGTTCTGCCTCCAGGCGTGGCAGGTGCCCGCACTGGCGCCAGGGTGCCTGTTGCTGGAAGGCGCGGGTTGCCCAGCCGGGTTCCACGCACCTTGGCCGCGGCGAGCGCCGCCTTGGTCCGTTGCGAGATCATCTCTCGCTCGTGCTCGGCGACGGCAGCCAGAACATGCACCGTCAGCCGGTTCACGCTGGGCATGTCGGCGGCGACGAAGTCCACGCCGCCTTCCATCAGGTTGGAGATGAACGCGACGCTGCGCGCCAGCCGATCGAGCTTGGCGATCAGCAGGATCGCGCGCCTGGTGCGGCAGGTGGCCAGCGCGGCAGCCAGGCCGATGCGGTCCGCCTTGCGCCCGCTCTCCACGTCCTGGAACTCGGCGATCACCTCGGCGCCGACGGATCGGGCGTGCAGCTCGACCGCGGCGCGCTGCGCGTCGAGGCCAAGCCCGGACTGGCCCTGCTTGTCGGTGCTGACGCGGTAGTAGGCGACGAAGGCTCGGCTTGTGCTTGCGATAGGACTACGCTCCTAGTATGGAATACTGTCCCAACCCTAGCCCACCCGGCCTGCTCGATCCAGCCGTTACAAAGGAACGTTTGTATCGTCGAAGGGCACGCGGGAGGAGAACCCGGATGCTCAAAGGCAGGCAACGGCGCACCGGCAGGAGGGGCCGTGTTATTACAGCATGCCATCCGACTTGCTCCGGTTCGGATTGAGGCATCTTGACCGCCTTACACATGATAGTGATAATCTGGTCACAAGGCAAAGATCAGGCCGCTCTGACCAGCCATGCATGCACCACTTGCAACCGGAGTACTGTATGTCCGAACGTGATGCCTTCACCTTGAGGCTCAAGCCCGATCTCCTGCAGTTCGTGAAGGAGGCAGCCGAGGATCAGAACCGCTCCGTGCCAAACTACGTGGAAACGGTGCTTCTTGCGGAGAAAAGGCGGCAGGATGCAAAGGTTGCTCGCCCGTCCGAAAGCGAGTGAGCAACATCATTGGTGTAAGCACTTCCTCTACTTGCACACCCTCTGGCGAACAAGACCCTATTGAAAAGGTCGGTTGAGGCGGCGTGACGTTTTAGTCAGCAGTGGGCTTTGACGCTGATCAGCGCCATAATGCACTGAACATTTAGGTTTCCTCTGGATCCGGTATCTGTGCTGATTAACAGCCGGCGTGCCCCAGGCTGTCTTGAACAGTTTACTCACGTTTTGGAAGGTTCGAGTTGGCTGGCCTCTCCTTCGCGCTGAGCAGCATTCGGCGAGCAAGCGGGCCGGTCATACCTTGTAGCTGAAGGAACAGCGTTCATTGGTGGCCAAGTCAAGGTAGATGGCCTTCCCGAGCCAGCAGAACGCGCTGATCCCAGCTCGCATTTCCTACTCCTCCGGTTCGAGAAGCAAGGCGCCTACCGTCGAGAGCAGCGGCTAGCACTTCCCGCGGACGGTTCATGTCGGACTGTGTCAATGCAACCGTGAAGAGCGAAATAGGACGGTAAAGGCGCTCCTCGATGACTGATCCAACCCAAACCGGGTGGGGCTTTCCATTGGTGAGTTCGATGTCGGCGGCCCACATTCGGAGCACGAGACGCGACCCGGCGGGCGCGGCATCGCCGCACAGTTGCACAAGGGTCAGGCTTGGCAGACGCCCACTAGTGAAAAAGGGCATCACCGGTAATTCAACCGGGCTCGCCGCCGCCGAAAGCCACGCCAGAGTGCTCGTCAGCGTCCAAGATGCAGGGGTGCGCCACCCCTTCTGCTGCAACAAGTCTTGCAGTTCCTGTAGGCTGCCCGCCCACTGGAATGTCAGCGGCTCCTCAATCTCGCCAGCAAGGTCGATGCGGTTCGCCGACACCTGCTGCCAATCCGCCGCCCACCAATCGGCGGCGACCATCGTCGTCACTGAGCTTCTGACAGCGTAATGTTCAACGTCCACCGTGTGGCGGCCATAGATATTGTAGCCACCAGCAAGCGCGAGCGCCGCGCACCCAGCGATAAGCAGCCCTGCAGGCCGGATGCGTTCAGATGGCTGCCGCAGGTAGGACGCTCCAAGCAGCGCTAGCCATGCTGTCCCGAACGCCAATCCACCGATCACGTCCGACAACCAGTGGGCGCCAAGATAGAGGCGTGAAAACGCGATCAGAAGCGTCAGGGAGGCCCCGCAAACCATGACGGGAGAACGCCACGCCGGGCGAAGCTCGCGCACCACGAGGAATACGAGGAAGCCGTAGAGGACGACGTTGACCGTGCTGTGTCCGCTCGGGAACGAGAACGCACTCCAGCCAGTGTAGAGCAGCTCACCAGGTCGGGCGCGATGGAGCGCAGCCTTGATGACAGTATTGAGGGCGGACGCGCCGACGACCGCTGCAAGCCAATAAGCGGCCGTCCGCCAGGCCCGCATCCAGGCGAGCCACAGGAGCACGACGATCGTAACCGGCAAAACGACGGCAGTGTCGCCCAGCTCGGTGAAGGCGATCATCACCCAGTCTCCCGGGGCTGTACGCAAGTCCTGGAGGACATGATAGAACGCGATGTCAGCACGCACCAATGGATCGTTGCTGACGACGTCCTCCATAACGCCGAAGAACAGCCACGCGGCGCCAATGACCACGGTGGCAAGCATAGCCAGTGTCCTGGCTTCGTGGCGCGACGGGTCGAGTAGATTGACCAGCGCGCGGCTTAGCCGGCCATCACGGGTCTTCGCCCAACCCCGCAAGCGCTCCATTCCCGCCGTGAGGAGGGGGACGCCACGACGCAATGCATACCTCACAGCATGTCTGGTCGCCCAAAGCGCGACGACCAGGACGACAAGCAGCATGGCAAGGGGCTTCGCGGCTGCGCCAAGATATCCGAATGAGGCGCCGACGAGCACACCGGGTAGGATGTGCGATGGCGCCCACACCAGCGCGGATGCGACGTTTGCAACATAGAACTGCCGTACTGGCATACGCAGCATGCCTGCTATAAGCGGAACAAAGGCGCGGACGCCAGGTGCGAAGCGAGCCAGGAAGACGCTCTTATGGCCATGCCGGGCCAAGAAGGCTTCACTGCGCGCAATCAGCCCGGGATAGCGGCTTAGTGGCCAGGAGCTGAGCAAATTCGCATGGTAACGGTGCCCCAACCAGAATGAGAGGCCATCGCCGGTTATCGCGCCCATTGCGGCGGCGATGAGCAGCGGCCAAAGCGTAACAACTCCACTCGGCACCAGGGCGCTGATTGCGATGATCACCGCCGTTCCGGGGACGACGACTCCAACGAGCGGGACCGCCTCTGAAAAAGCCAGCAGAAATACCGACGCATAGGCAAGATGCGGGTATGAAGCAATCAGCCCTGTAATGGCGGCGAACATCGACGTCATGACCGCAACACCGCCTACAACAAGCCGGTAATGAAGCGATCTGCCCTGGTGTTCTCCCAATAAGCGAAGCGCACCGCGGCTGCCGCTACGGCCCCGGTCAAAGCCCCGCCCAGAACATCACTTGCGTAGTGGGTTTCAATGTAGACACGCGAGATTGCTATCAACACAGCGGCTACCAGGAAGCCAAGTGCTTCACGCGGAAGCCGGTGCAGCAGGAACGCCGCTGCTATGGCAAAGGCCGCCGTTGCATGATCGGATGGGAACGAAGGATCGACGCTGCGCGCGATCAGAAGGTGGGTGATGCCGCCGTCGTACGGCCGCGGCCTCTGGATGAACAGCAAGATGACCTGATTGAAGGCTAAGCCGAGAAGGAACGAAAACCCGCTTGCAACGATTATATGGCGTATGTGCTGCCGGTCGATCCGTCGCCACCACTGCCCTGCTACAGCCAAAACCAAAAGCGGAACTCAAAGTGTTGAAGCCCAGATCATAAGCAGATCGACTGCGGCGCTCCTGCCCGCCCAGCCATTGATCGCGTGCGTGACCGCAACGTCGAGGTCATACATCGGCAACTCCCAATTCGGCCATCATGCTTGCTGTCCTGACGGTGTTTCGGCGATGGCTGGTATCGGATTTCGACGAGAAGGCATGGATCCCTCCCGGCGAAACGGCAATGAACACGCTGACCAAGCCAAGCGCCCAGGTGGCGAGCCAAGTTGACGGTGGCCCCTCGACGGCGGTGGCAAGCCGGCTAGACTCCCTTTCCGGCTCAGACAAGATCGCCAGGCGCGATCGCTGGCCGCAAACCCGGCGCGAACTGTTCGCCGGGATCTCTCTGGAGACGGCGTTGGAGGACAATCAGGATAGCAGCAGCGGGAACCACGATCGCCGCCGCGAGGCTCCACAAGGTGGATGGTAGAGGCACAAGCGCGAAAAAGGACCTTATGATTGGCACTGCCATCACGACCGCGGATGCTGCGGTCGTGCCGCCCAGAACGAGGACACGAAGCAGCGTTGCAGGCCGGGAGAGCACCGCGAGAACCACCAGTCCCATGGATAGGAGTACGATGGTGGTCACAGTCCGTGCTTGGTCGAGAGTGCTGCCGAGGTCGTAGAGCGCGATGGAATACGCGGCGAGAGTAGTTGCCGAAGCGATCACCCCTGCTGGCGCGGCGAACCGCAGGACGCGGCCGACGAAGCCGGGCCGTGCCCGCTGCGCATTGGGCGCGAGTGCCAGGAAGAAGGCGGGAACGCCGATCGTCAGCGTGCCGATCAGCGACATCTGCCGAGGCAGGAAAGGGTAGACCAGGCCGGTTGCTTCTACGCTGAAGACCAGAATGGCCGCATAAACGGTCTTGGTGACGAAGAGGGCCGCGAGGCGCTCGACGTTGGCGATCACGCGACGCCCTTCGGCGAGGACTTGCGGCAGCGAGGCGAAATTCCCGTCCAGGAGCGTGAGCTGAGCAACCGCCCGTGCAGCTCCGCTTCCCGATCCCATCGCAATGCCGATATCGGCCTGCTTCAGGGCGAGCACGTCATTTACGCCGTCGCCGGTCATTGCAACCACGTGTCCGCGGCTTTGCAGCGCAGCGAGCATCAGTTGTTTCCCCTCAGGTGTTGCCCGCCCGAACACAGATCGCGATTCCGTGAGAGCAGCGAGCGCTGCCTTGTCGCTTGGAAGCTCGCGGGCATCGACTGGCGTGTCGGCGCCCGGGATGCCGACCTACCGCGCAACGGCTGCCACCGTTTGCGGGTGATCGCCGGAGATGACCTTCAAGGCAATACCTTGGCTTTGGAAGAACGCGAGGGTGTCTGCCGCATCCGGCCGTAGCTGTTCGGCCATGATCACCAACGCCGCCGGCGTGAGGTCAGACGGCAGCCCGTGCTCTGGCAGCACGACGGCGTGGGCCAGAAGCAGCACGCGTCGGCCCGCACCTGCCCGAGCACTGGTGCGCGCGAGCAGCTCGGCATGCCCGCCATCCGCGAGCAGCACATCCGGGGCGCCGAGGAGCCAGTTGCCACGCACCCCGAACGCGGCGCCACTCCACTTCCGGGCCGACGAGAACGCAGCTGTGTGCGTGGCTTTCCATCCGACCGAAGCAGGGTAGCGGCCGGCTATCGCACGAAGCGTGGAGTTGGGCATCGGATCGGCGGCGGCAAGTGCGCCCAAGGCGCCGGCCACGTCGGCCCCGTCGTCGAGCGTATCGATCGCCTCGACGACGGCTTCTCCGGTGGTGAGCGTGCCGGTCTTGTCGAAGCAGAGCGTTGTGACGCGCGCCAGTGTTTCCACCGCCGGCAGTTCTTGAATGAGGGCCTGGCGCTGGCCCAACCGCGTGACGGCGACCGCCAGGGCGACGCTCGTGAGCAACACAAGACCCTCGGGCACCATCGGGACGATGCCGGCCACCGTTGAGCGAAGCGCGCCCGGCAAAAGCGAGGATTGTACCCGCATCTGGCTCCAGAGGAGCAGCGGCGCGGCCAGCGCGATCGCCCATGTGACGAAGCGCAGGATGAGGTTGATGCCCGCGCGCAGCTCCGAATGCGCAGGCTTGAAGCGTTTGGCGGCGCTGGCCAGCTTCTGGGCATAGGCGGCATCTCCCACGCCGGTCGCCCGATACCGGCCGCTCCCGGCAACGACAAAGCTTCCCGAGAGGGCGGGATCGCCAAGGACCTTTGTGACCGGTGCCGCTTCGCCGCTGACGAGAGCCTCGTCGAGTTCGAGATCCGTGGCGGTGAGGACGAGGCCATCGGCAATGACCTGGTCGCCGGGCCTGAACTCCAGCACGTCGTCGAGCACCACCCCCGCGACCGGAACCTCCAGGGTCCTTCCTGAACGGACGACTCGCGCCATCGGCGCGCTCAGCACCACCAGACGATCGAGCGAGCGCTTGGCACGCAGCTCCTGGATGATGCCGACAAGGGTGTTCGCGACGAGAACGCCACCAAAGAGCGCATCCCGCAATGGTCCGATGACCAGGATCACAGCGAGCAGCGTGCCCAGGATCGCGTTGAACCGAGTGAGGACGTTGGCACGGACGATGCTTCCAACCGTGCGGCTCGTGCGCTCAGCCGTCGTGTTGGTCTGCCCCCGAACGACACGTTCCTGGACTTGCTGGTCCGTCAGGCCGTCCGTTTGGCTTATAAGCATGCTGCCCTCCCATTCGCCGTCCCGGAAAACGACTCTGCTTTGGCTGGATGCCTGTTCTCTTGCAGCCTGAACCCGCCTCGGCAGAGCTGGGCCGGCCGGCTCGGCTGCAGATGCCTCACGTCAAGAGCACCGTGACGACGAACAGCGGATAGGCCGCGAGCAGGACGGATGCCTCAAGACGGCCCAGCTGCCGGCGTCGGCTGGCCAACAGTATGACTAGGAGCAAGGCCGCCAGCATGAAGGCGAGCGGTCTATGCAGGGACGAGGCATCGGACAGCACGAGTGGCCGGGCGAGGGCGCCGGCGCCAAGGGTCATCGTGGTGTTGTAGGCGAAGCTGCCCACGACGCCGGCAACGACGGCTTCCGAAATCCCGCGCCGCGCCGCCGACCAAGCGAGTACGACCAGCTCGAACCCAGTCGCGAAGCCGACGAGCGTCAGCCCCAGCCGTGTCTGAACGCTCTCGACGCCGCTGATGCGCTGCACCGTCTCGACCAGCAGGCTCGCCCCGGCGGCCATGGCAATGACGCCGGCCATCACCAAGGCAAGATCGCGACCAACGCGCTTGGTTATGCCGGCACCGGCCGCCTCGCGCGCTTCCGCCAGCTCGCCGACCTCGCCGAGCATCGGCGGCTTGCGCTCCACCCACCAGATCGCGGCGACATAGGCGACATACAGGACAACCAACACCCCGCCTTCCAGGCGGCTGACCTCGCCATCCCAGGCGAACCAGGCCCCGACCGCGCCGAGGGGGAGGCCGAGCAGCGCGTAGCGCATCACCCCGGCCCGGAACGGCAGCGGCGCGATCCAGGCGCCTACGCCCAGTGCCACGAGGCAGATCGCGACGTTGGCGCCCACCACGTCGCCCAGTGCGATCCCTGGCGATCCGCGGAGCGAGGCGGCCACGGCCGTCGCCAGCTCCTCCGGTTCTGCGCCAGCCAGGAGCAGCGCGAGCGCAAAGCTGCTGACGCCGAGCTGCACCGAAGCCGCGCCGAGATGCTCGGCGAACGCTTCCGCTCCCCAGACGATCACCGCCACGCCGACGACGAACGCGACAAGCCAGAGCGCAAGCACCATCACAGCTGCGCCCGTCCAACCTGCATCCCGCGGGGTTCGCACTGTGAGAGACGTTCAATCATCGCCCGGCACCGTGCGCCCGTACGCTGCCGCGAACTCGTCCTGTGCCGGCTCGAACCGACCAAAGCGCAGCGCCAGGGTCGGCAGCACGAGCAGGTTGAGGGCCATCGACGTGAGCAGCCCGCCGAGGATCACCACAGCCATCGGCCCCTCGATTTCGCGTCCTGGGTCGCCCATCCCGATCGCGAGCGGCAGCAGGCCGAGGGCGGTGACGAGCGAGGTCATCAGG
>JAABUK010008273.1_pt1 | contig 14671 bp, 17 predicted proteins | sample 5559141 | NCBI WGS metagenome assembly JAABUK01 (sample SAMN10711869, study PRJNA513367) | rock metagenome | isolation source: Antarctica rocks | place: Antarctica: Victoria Land, Pudding Butte nord | collected 2016-01-03
TCACTGGAACGACAGGACGGGGACCGACGGCAATGCCATAAAAACATAAAAATAGCGACGACAAACTAAGAGATACGACGTTCTTTTGCAAAACCGGTTGGAGGCAACGTAGAGCTTCTGAATGTGGTTGAGCCTGTTTGCTATGCACCTAGCTAGCGCAGCAGGGCGGTCACAATCTCGATACGGAGTACATCCTTGCGAACTGACCATGTACTGTACCACTATGTACCTCCGTTATCCGCTACGACTTACGAGCCTTGAAAACCTCATGGATTTATATCCGGATCATGACATCAACATGAGATTATCTACTAAGGTACCTAGAGTACCTAGAGTACCTACCTTACGCGCTGCTACGTATGTTGTCTTGAGCACAGTAACAATGGTGACTACCTCTATAGACATGATCACGAAACATTTCTGCCCCTTCCACTTCTAGCCTGGAAGGTGAGCAGCGACCTTCAATCTTTTCTTCGCCTCCCCTCTCCTTCCTTTTATCCCTTTCCCCTGCCTCATTCTCTCTGCTGATGACTTCTGCTATCCGTCTCATGATCCGTCGCTCCAAAATCATCCCACAATCTGGAATATGTTGACAGGTGCGACGATCGCTTCACCGGCGTAGCTTCAACGTCATCGACTCAGTCAAATAAGTTTCACTGCGATCGCGATCCTTTGTGCTTCTGAATCATCGTTTGCCTGAATTCAGACTCGACCAGGTGCTTTTACCCTCCACAGGCTCATTTTGGTCTACAGCTTGATCCAGCGAAACTGCCAGGTTCTCTTATTCATCGCCTCGGACCTCGTCCGTGCTGCAGCTCATGTCACGATTCCGTTTCCGAGCATGCTGAAGCATCTTTTCGCTTAACCTCGCTGCTCCAGAGCTTCCTGCCTCTGTCATCCTTTGCCAGCCATCGTTTCGCCATTGCTCAGCTGATCTGCGACTCTGCTACAACACTGATGGAGAACCTAGCTTGCGGCGAGAACCCCATGGCGAAGCGACTATCAAAATTCCAGCATGCCTATTGAGCTACCACACGACCTATGAAAGGAATACCTTATCCCTTTTCGCAATCGCTCAGGCTTTCTACTTGTCTGCCTGACCGGTCGACAAGGATCGCACCTCAGCCGTGATCTGGTGACCTGACAGTGGGAGGCTGAGTGTGAAGCCAAAACCAGCGAATGGAATCAAGGAGGCCTTGACCTCACCTCGATCGACATTGCTCCTTTGCGTGTCTTCCTGGCTGCGCCGACAAGAATGCCGCAATAGCGTTGTTCTGATGACGTGGCTTCGAGATGTCAATCTCGCTTTGGGCAGATATCGTGGAGAGGACGATGTCACAGAGCCGTTGCAGAAGTCTCAACTCAGGCGAATGAACATCTTCGATGAGCGCAGCGAACACTCAGCCGACATGAATCATGAATCGAATACAAGGCTACAATGGCCGAGAGCTGCAGCAGCGCGTGCGACTGAATGTGAGACAAATGACTGAGTATCGACAATCGACGGTCTTGGAAAAAGAGTGAAGAGGGGTGGGATTTGCAAGCCGGAAAGGTTCCAGTGAGTGACCGGCCTTGCAGTCTGCAGCGTACATAATTCTCTCTTCATTGCCTCAATCTTTCAACAACAAAATCGATCTATCATTATCTCATGGTTTACCATTGAAATTGTGTCGTACAATGATCATTTTCGACATGAATTTCATTCATTTTAGCGACTCTCATTCACATGAGCGACGACTCGACGTCTGAGGAGCAGAATGATGATCAGGGCTCGCGCAGCACTTCAGCGAGTTTTGTGACTGGAAGAGGGGGTCTGAGTTCGCAGCTCGCATTAGAGGTACATGTAGGCAGCTGCTGGGCGCAACAGCATGACTCTCCAATTCTCCAATGCTACCAACTAAGACCGTCTTCAGTGCCCGCTGTCACGATCATTGATCACTGTTGTTCAACACCCCCCCACGTGTCGGAACCATTTCCATATCCACAAGAAATGTCTCGAGTCGACGGCCAAGTCAATCCGACGGCTACTCAAATAGCTACGAGGGTCGCCCGTATCCGTGGTGCTATGATCAATAGCACTGTCGGAACTGTTACCTCACAGCAAAAGGCCCCAGGTCGTGATCCTGGGGTAAGAGGGTCAACTTGGGTGTCCCGAACCAGATACCCCAGACCTCCGGAGAATGCCATTCAAGGAGTTGTCTTGCATGCCATCAAAGAGCTCGGAGATGGGACTGAGAAGTTCGACGTGCCAGAGGTTGGAGAACTCGAGGCACAGTGGATAGGATGGCGCTCGGGGGTGGACAAGGATGAACCTGAGGTATCAGGGACCGAATTAGAGAAATATAAAGGCTTGGTGAAGGACGTTACAAGCAAGGTGACTGTGTTCTATGTTTATGGTGGAGCATTCATGTAGGTGGATTCTCTCGTACTGCATTTTATGGTAGACAAGTGAACTTTATCTACTCATTTCCTTGCCTATCTATTGCTAATATCTCGGATTGTAGGCTCAATGGGCCCCATAGCTGTCGGGGTATCTGTACTACAGTAGAAGCGGAGATGGACGAAGCTTTTCGTGTTCATGTCTATCGAGATAATTACCCCATCAATGAGCCAAGTAACCTGACAGATTTAGTCTGACAGTAAACGAAGCTGGGCAACCACTGGACAGAATTCATGGAGCTAGCCAGGCCACTGGTGGGTGTGATCGATCCAGGGCGCGCCAGGGGTAAATACGAGTATATGGAAGTTCGGTGATTGTTTTCGAATGACTAGAACCCTCAGCATCTATAGAATTATTATTGAAAACCGTGCGTTTTTCTGCACAGAGATGCTACTTTGTTAACCCAGTCTCGCTTTCTGAACCCTCGGAGATTCTTATCCCTCACCGTTGGGGTTCAATGAGTGAAACCAGGTTGTATAACGCTAACGCGAAAAAGTGGTTAGTGGTGTAGAAATTACAGGCATAAAGCTTTGAGCGAAGGTATACTTACAATGGTTGTACTTCAAAGGTATTGCAGAGCCACTCTCGAGTTGGAGAGCCCATTTCTCTAAATTTTTGGTACTGCTGTTCCGCTTCCCACCAATGGCCGCCACGCCAGCTAGGCCCAACAACTGCCCGTCTTGCCGGAATGCAAGTTCGACTTCGAGGAGCGCCTTGTCGTTGTGCGTAGAAACAATCTTGGTCAATGAAGCCGTCGTCCAACCCGTGGTGGCGCCACTTGAGTCCTTCCAGCGAAAAGCCACTCGTGAAACTCCGTCGTCTCGATTTCGAAAGCAGAGCACATCAGCAGGTCTTTTTTTCCAAGACCCCGGAGGTGATGTAGTAATGGAGAAGGCAACAAGGAGTTCTAAACCGGTGAGAGTGCTTAGAAAGTGATTGAAACTGTACGTCACACGTTCGATATATTGCGGGTTTTTAACATGCCTAGGAGTGGAAGAGTCTTCAGAACCTTCATGGAATTCGATGGAATATTCTTTTGAGACGGCAACCAGCTCAACGCATTTACAAATGGCCCGATCGTTTTTCCCCTCATAGATTGGGTCCTGGTCGGATAGGTATCTTGGCATCCAGGCCGGTTTAATAGTGATTTTGACATGCTTTCGGGCCTGGTCCAGAGCCCAGGTGAAGTCTAAATTTTCCGGTAGAAAGACCGACTCGAGTCTTTGGTACTGTCTAGACTCTGGGGAGTAGCGTATAGACAAAACATGGGATCCAGATCCCGGTGCTGACTTTTCGGGTCCTGTTGTTTCCCACTGAAAGCTACGGACGGTGAGGTGCTTGTTGTGTGGTAGTTGCATTTCGCAAAGTGATTGACCTTCCGTTGGTTCTCTAAGAAGGAGAGTGCAGAGAGCTTGGGCATCTGGCCTTCGTTAGCACCGATATCGAGGGCAGCATTTGTGAGTCGGGCGTAACCTGATTCGTTTCTGAACTCGACTTCCATGTGTAGATTGGTCATTGCCGAACTACTGTGATGGACCTTATTTTGGTTGAGCAAGTGACATTGTCAGATTCAGTTAATCCACCTCAGGAGCGCACCTTTCTAAACTCGGTGAGACGGTCTAATTAAACATTTGTATCAGTTTACAAGTTTTTGGGCTTCGCAACGATGCTTTCGGGACCTACTTTTCGAATATACCACCTCCTGGTCGCAGTCGGACCATTTAAGGATAACTTTACATCCATCCTGTGTCACTAGGACGAAATAGGCTGGTAACCCTAGTGATAGAGTCGTCAGCACTCATGCATTTGTATTCGGAAAGTACTAGGCCCACACAGCTCTTGTAGAGACGAAGATCTGATAATAATCGAGCGGGTCGTCATCCAGGGAGCTCCGTCACAATGCTCTTTTATCTCCAAGTGGCCTTCCTCCCTGGACTCTGCGAAGAAATTGTACGGGCTGTATTCGAGCTTGCTAGAAGAGCTCGAGTCTTTGTATCGTAGCCCAATTTTGTATAGTGCAATTGGTCTCGGTGTTGAATATCCCATTGGGCCAGTCATTGGGTCAGTCATTGGGTCTTGCACCGGCGGTTGCTCCTCTATACCCCTAAAAGACCTCTTGCAACACTCGCCAATGTAATATCTGTAATTGTTGCGAACTTCGTTCAACAGCGTATCCGCCGAGTCGCGTTCGTGGGGATTCTCACAAAGCTGCAGAATAATGTTAGCTAAGTGATACCATAAAACATGACTTTAGTATACCATCTTTGTTATCAGGCGAGCGGGGGCTTGTCGTAAACCGCCGGAAGCTTCCTTGAGCTGTTCCAGCCACAGCTTGACGCCGGCAAGAAATGATGCGTAACTCCAGAATCCGCCATAGCTGCTTGTCCCGTCCTCCATGATCTTCTGGGCCATTTTGTCTAGGGTCATACCTTTCAACACTGTGTGCATTTCCAGAAAAACGCACCCTAACGAGAAGACGTCCGTCTTGCTGTTATGACTTGGAGTTGATTTTGAGCCGAGATCTTTCAGAACTTCGAATGCTTTGTATTTTCGAGTTCCTGCTTGAGTCTCTTCTGTGGACTCTTTGCGGTCTACCGGTCCCCAGTCGTAGGTACTACCAAAGTCGCAAATAAGAACGCGGCGGTCATGGAGCAAAATGTTACTTGGCTTCAAGTCACGATGTCTAATCTTTGCACAGTGAAGGAAACGGACAGCCTCGAGCAAGCAACCAAATGCGACAGTCAAAGTCTTGCAATCATCTTCGCGCTCTTTCAGGTAAATCTGGTTTACGTCAATATAGTTGTCCAGCAGTTGTTGCAAGTTTGACTCTGCAACTGGAGACATGATAATGCCGAAGTACTCCTGGTCGGTGAAACTTGCATGGAAGGACACCAGGTGGTGGTGTTTGCACTTCCTCATGTTGTCACGCTCAGCTTTGAACTCCTTCACAATGCTCTTGGTCTTGGTCGGTAAGTCTCTCCTGGCGTTTCGAGGAGCAGCAGGCTTGCGCATTCGCTTCATAGCGAATATTTCCGGCGTTTTATGAGAAACATGTAGTTCCACCTTCTCGACCGTTGTCTCAGCGCGACCAAAGCCCAAAGTTTCTCCAATGAGAAACAACTTGCTAATGTTGTTCACAGGAATGTGCAGTGGTGGAGACGTCCTACCAGAATGGATATCATCCAGGATCGATTCGCGCGAAGGGGTGGTCTCGGTCAGAGTTCTCTCCTGTTCCTCGAGAAAGCCAGTTACGTATTTCAACGGGTCATCCGCCTCCAATTCGTCTTCGGGCAGTTGATCCTCACGGTAAGGAATTAGAAGGTTATCCCATATGAAATCTGATTCAGATTTGACTTGTTCTAGCAGAGCGAGCTTGTCTATCTTGCCGAGGATGTTCGAAACTCTCGAGAACTCGGATGACGGTCCAGGATCCGCTATGATATCAGGCATATGGCATACGTCTACGAAGCGGGAAATCAATGTAGCCCGTGGGTCCTACGAGTAGAGGGCCACGGCGCCTGTAGTGGGGACCGATCTGAACAGAGTGAACGATAGTAATATAGCGTTGAAGACTCGAGATCGAGCACGAACACCAGTGCTCTAGGCCTCTGAAGTCAAGCAATTCTAGGAAGGGCAACAATGAGGCTGTAGCTTCAAGTTTAACCCTGAGTTTAGAAGGATTGGCTGAGAGAGACTAAGCGACAACTCGGCTAAGACGCTCGTTGATTACTGTAGTAGATATGGATGTGCCTGCTGTGCCTGCCTCTGCTATCTACAACATCGCATTTCCCAAAGTGGACCCGAGTTTCGCAATCAACAACATCGCTTTTATCGACTTCTACGTGAATTGGCAATCAAAGTCCAATTAGCATGCCGCGTCACCATGGACCAGAATCTGCCGATGTAGATAAAGTACAAGAAGTGCGAGCGCTCGTCTGGTCTGCTTTCCCTGCCACCCTATTTGCCCTTTCAGAGCCGCACTACGGTACTGAAACCATCACATTTGGATTCTCGGACTTTCCATCACAGCCGTTACTCACACGGAGAATAGGAATACGTTATATCTCTTGAATGCTCCCCGTCCTATCATGCATGGCAATTCCTGGGACCTAGCCGGTCAGCGACGCTCTCCCAAAACCGCCAAGGTGGTTTATGGCCTCCTGCGGCAGAAGCTTCGACGCTGAGCGTGCCATCAAGACAAGCTAATACACTATCCCGATAGAACTTGCCCATTAGCGCACCAAGTTTCGGCACAAGCTCTTCTATAGTGATTGCCCTGACGTCGTTGCTGACACGTCGAGACAAATTCTCACGTAGAACGTTAGGGTATGTTTGCCAAAATCCAATTTCGAGCAGTAAGATGCCAAGAGCATAATAGTCATATTCTGCTTGGAAGCCTTGGTTCTGGAATAGATATTCTGGGTGCACGTAATAATCTTCATCATGAAATCCATGCATGGGTCCATCGCTTTCTGTGAGATTTCTGTCTGGGCGGCTTTGTGCAAACCCAATGAAATAGAACGATTGGGGGTCAATCTTGTCTCTGTCCCCGTGATGGAAGAAGAGGACATTGGACGCTGAGATATTGCAATGCAACCATGATACAGAATGAAGTTCGAAAAGCGCGAGGGCAAGACCGTGCGCCAGGCGGAAGCGGTCTCCTAGTAGCCATTGGCTACTGTCATTTGTAAGCAGCTCACGCAGGGTAAAAATTCCCTGGAATCTACCTTGAGGACCGCTTGGTAGCTCGTATAGTAGTCCTGAACGAAGTTTGAAGGGATTATGATAGTAACCCCGACAGCATAGGACTCTGAACAAGTTTTTGTTTGCGGACATTGTCAATAGCTCCGCTATTTCCTGCAAACGCGCAGACGTCCGTTGTAGATAGTGGCGGGACGCTGTGTCGGCCGCATACCTGTGAATGGCGAAGTTCTCTTCGGCAACGACGCTATCAGAACCTGCCTTCGAAAGTATACGAATTTTGGAGGCCATGCCTGCTTGTGGCTGCGGTTCGAAAGCGGAGAAATCGACACAGAGATTACCAATGGATGTTTGGATCGTGGAGGGATCGAGCACTCGACGTCTCGTGAGGACTTTACCCTCGGTACGTTTGTCTAGGGCCTCTGCGGAAAAGTCTTGCAGTTCCCGAAGCCACATATGCTCTTTGCTTTCTAATAAGACATAATCTGTATATGCGACAGCGCTGGTACGTCTCTCATCATCTAGAACCTCTAGAAGACGATCGATGCGGCTTCTCAAAGGGAAGAAAGCTTTCTTTCCTTGAACCCTGAAACTGGCAAGTAGCCTCCGTAACTCTTGCAGGTGGTTCATGACATTCTTGAAATCACTATACGACACCCCAGTGAAAGCTTCTGAGAAAGCTGGGAAGTCTGAATCAGCCATTTTGACCGCTGAACGCCACCCCTGAAACCTAAACCTCTCAACGAATACGTGTATGTGAATATCTTCACTCTCACACACTTTACCGAATTCCTCTTCAATATAGGTTGACCACATATAGATAGCCAATGACCGCAGATATGTGTCAACCATGACAGCCTTGGGTCGCACTTTTTTATCCAGGACAAGCATCTTTTTGATGAGAAATAAAAGACCTCGAGCAAATGCTGAAGGGTCTAGAGTCAACTGACTGAAGATCTCTTCCAATCCGGGGTTCGGTTTATCGTAATCGTGAAAGCAATAGTGTGTGTGTTGAGGCCCTTCCCTCCGCCGCTTTGTCTTGAGTTTCTCAAGCCCCTCACTTCCTTCTTGATAAAATACTAGCAACATCAGCATCACGCACCCAAACGCCCATATATCACTGGGGCGTCCTATTGGGTTCCGCAAGAAGTCTTTATCTTCGTGCTCAGGGGCGATGAAATCTCCAGGAGTATTCGGCGCGATAGAACTTGAAGAGTCTTGGCCCTCTACTAACCTAGAAAGACCAAAATCGGCCAAAAGCAATCGTCCGTCATCCACAAGGATATTAGTAGGTTTCAGGTCGCGATGGCATCCTATCAAATGGAGATTTTCTAGGGTGAACTCATGGAGAGTCGCCAGCGCAGACGCCAAACCAGAGATTGCCATGACGACAGAGCTCTCAGATTCCATGATCGCGGAGGACGAGGATACATCACTCCGGAACAACTGATCGAGGTTTCCATGGCTGATAAGAGGGAATATAAGGTTGAAACTTTCACCGTGAACATACGCTGACAGTACTGGAATGATATTCTCATGTCGCACTAAAGATAGAATACTGAGGTTTCGAAGTTCCTTTTCATATGCTTCCCTCTTCATATGAGGATGAAACTGTTTCCGGACGATCTGAAAGGCTCCGTAAGCAGCCACATAGATCGCAAGTGCTGAGACTTATGCAACTTACTCTGCCAGCGTAGGCTGGCTCCGCCTGATGCCCTGGCTCGATCTGTATTTCTGTGACAAATCCAAATGCGCCCTCTTCCGGCACTGCCAGCTCTGGTCGACTTAATTTGATAGGTAGTACGACTTCTTGACGGAACTCGTTAGGGGTGAAGACGTCAAGTTGAATCTTGGGTGCAATGAAATGCCATTGAGCGCTTTGAAAAGCATCTGCGCGATTAATATCGAATCTGCAGAGAAGGAGCTCGTTCTTTGTAAGCGGAAGATGATGATCAATATCAGAACCCATGGAGTCTCCATAATGAATGAAACCAATAATGTAGCGAAGATACTCCGCCCCCATGTGAAATAAAACAGCGAGTGTTGCCTTGGCTTTTGAATGAATCTTATTGACTAGGCCGGGTTTCGAACTGACCACAAATATCGGGTCATCGTTATGATCGGCGAATTTCTCCTCTTGAAGTATCTTTAAGATGGTGATTTTGTTGAAGATTTCATCCAGAGCGAGCCTTGACACATACCAATGCCCGTCCATGTTCTTTTCGTGTGCCTCAGACAATCGTCTAGAGACGTGGTCCATAACAGGCTCCATGTAATGCTCTAAAAAGTAGAGGAAAGCGGGTATTTGCAGGTGCAGGAATGCTTCCTACAACGTACTAGTGACCGTATCGAACACCTGTTTATGGTTTTGTGGCTAAAGCTCGGATTTGAGCTTCTGATCCGTGCAATAGTGTTATGGGCGCATTACATGGTGCTCATAGACTGACGGATCAATGCAACAACGGCCAAGGGCCTGGCTCATTGCAATCTATGTCACCAAACGATTACGACGGTTTGTCGTGTCAATTAGACGTCACGCTGTCAATTTCGTCCTGGGATGATCAGCACATATCCTTGTTCTGAGATGATAATCTCGAATTGGAACTTAGCGACCTCTGTCAGCAATCGTTCAATCTGCAAGATGTAGTTGTTATCGTTGATCTGTTAAAATAAGTGAATCAGCCACGACGATAGGTGTACCTAGGGAGCACTTACTTCAAGATGGTAATTTGATCCGAACAGTCTCCTGAGAAGCTTTACCAAGTCTAGCTTGTCAATGTATCGCCTGGAAAGTACTTGACTCTTCATTCTGCACCGTCACTTTCTTGAGTAGCTTTGGTTTTTGCTCTTGCGGCTGGCTGGCATATTTAAGGCGGGAAAAAGTATGCCCTGCAAAGCGCCTGGCAGGGCGTCCGTCAAGCATCAGATGACCAAGGTACTTTGAGTCAATACCATTGGCAGGCACAGCCTGATGACTTGGCGAGGGCGTGCAGTCACCATGCAGATCTTTCAAGGCGTTCAAAGTTCACCGCAAAACGGGGCGCACCACCCTCATTTCTACATTAATACAAAATGGCGTGGTGAATCCTTGGGCTAGGCCCTGTAAATTATCGAAAAATACTTGATGTCGGTTAGCGTCGTTACTTACTATTCTAAGTCTTGAGTCAGCTGATAAAAACTGAACGATGACAACCTATGACACTTGGCAAGCCTAGGAACCTTCAGCTTAAGGATAACCTCAGGACCGTTGCGGTTAATAGTTTCAATGTTCGAAGCGTACGAGGTTTACGGAATAGTAAGTCCTTAGGATTGGGCGCAATCGTCATAAAAATCCAATTGGATTGGTGAATACCTTCTTAGCATCTTCGTTCCTGCCGTATGAAACATTCCAACTAGTTGTTATCCACAAATATTACATTCTCGAAACCCAATTATAAGCTTCGACTACTCTAATTACAATATGGGTGCCCTTCCTGGGCTTCTGTGTCGTCTAAAGCGATCAGTGAGCTTGATTGTCTGCATCTTGTAGTACTCCCTCGTCAGAGTTGAAGACTATTCTTCCAGATACGAGTATGGGCCTAGGGCCCCCGAAAGCTCTTGATCGCCAGCTCCTCCAAGATGCTGATAACACGTTCAGCACAGCATTCGAGCTTGTGCATGTTATGAAAATGCCGTCGAATGGAAGTGATTGTACTGCTCGTGAGGCAACACAGATCGCATTGGTCTCGAGATCATTTGTAACTGATTTGTCTCAAGATTTAGAGTTGGCCAAGATCTGCAGTGTTGAGCAGATGCAAGAGGAGACAGAAGTATCTTCCTCTGTTAACGGCTTAAATTTGGAGGTATGCATCTTGACTGCTAATGAAGCTGAGGATAGGCCAATTCATCTCGGACGCAACACTCTATCTAGTGAGATTTCACCTGACTTCCTTCCACCGGGAATAAGGAACGCCCCGGAGTGAGTTGACCTTTGGCTACACTAGCTTGATATCGCAAAACACATCTTGGTCGCGTCTCAATATTTCTCTTGAGAGTTTCCAGAATATCGTAGATGCACACGAGTTCAGTGATAATGTCTACGATGTTGTCCGAGCCTTCCGTCGTAGGACAAGTGAGACCCACCAATTCCGATGGAGTGCGTGCCGAGCACGGTTGACGAAACCCGGAGTCGACCACTTTGGTCAGTCCGTGGCTTATCAGCCAGCTGACTATTCCCTTCAACTCATAGATTTTGCAGAGATATGTTACAGAATCCAATATCCAGTACGCAATAATCGCAACCGGGGAGATCCATTCTCCATGCGCCAGATGGGTGTTTGTCAGAAAAGTTGTGGGCCGCAGAGCTCGACTTGGATCATTTTACAGCCGAGCCCAGAAATCTTAAGCAAGCTGGAGCTGGTAGCTAACAACGCAGAATATGCTGATGCCAATGAAGATGACCCTATGTCGCTGCACATTGTTTTTTTCTCCTTTCAGAGAGCTAACTGGGATGATTTCTTAGAGCATTTGCGGACTGAATTAGAACCACTGGTTTGTCTGCTATGACAAGACTCCTCTTATCTGTGGAGGCTGATCGTGCTTCTAGAACGAAGCAGCGCATTTCTCCAGGGTTGGCGTTGACCGCGATTCCAAGTATCCAGACTCAGATTTCTCTGTAAGATTCGAAGATTGCCAAAGGCTGCAGAAATTCCAGTGGAAAATTGCTCAAACCTTACCAGCTCTTGAAGGCAATATTTGCGCGTTGAAAATGTGTGAAGAGCGCTGGCAGGAAATATCCAATCGTCTGAGAGTGCAAGCCACCCTCATCGAGGTTCGAGGAATCATCATGGAGCTTGACTTCCTCAAGGAAGTCATGCAAAAATTAGCGGAGCAAGCGTGTCGATCCGCTGACCTGGTAAATCCGATCCCTTATTAATCACTTCTAAATCTTTCATTTGGGTCCCGCAATGGTTTCTGCTAACGCTACCCCGGGCCTGATAGCTGTACAAAATCCTCGATTTCCGCACAAGCAAGCAAATGCAGGAAACAAGCACCGCCATGTTCCAAACCTTGGGCACCTTGAATTCGGAGGCCAGGATCCTTACTCTTCTTAGCGAGGAAAGAGATAAGGATTCGAAAGCCATGAAAGCGTTGACCTTTGTTGCAACGTTATACCTTCCAGCCAGTTTGATCGCTACGATATTCCAGTCCAACATCGTCCAACTACTTCCGAGGTCCTCTCCGCCACAACCAAGCCATTTTGTAGTAGCATCACAATCGTGGCTACCAATTGTGGCAACTATCTCGCTCATGGCTTTAACTCTAGCCTCGGTGCGGCTTCTAGACAAGCTTTATAGATATTTCGAGAGAAGACGTGGGAAAGTCGGAACGACTACGTTTGACATGAATAGTGCAACTGAAAGGATTTGACAATGAGCACATGACGTTTGCTTAGAGGGTACTCTAGGTCACAAAATACATTAACCTTGACAAGGGGCTTTTTTCATTGTACGACGAACACGGTGATTTCTTTCGCGAATATGGCATTGGCTCCTAACACTGTCGCTAAAGAACTTCAACATGTCCCTTAGGTTTTTTCAATCTATCTATAGTCTCTAGATTAGAAAAAATGGCTTTGTCGCTTTCTCGAGGCTTTCTTACTCGCTTGGCACAACATTCGTACTTTCGCCATCGCCATCGCCATCGAGATGTCCACCACTACCGCGAATCCATTTCAACGGGTTCTTGCGGATAATCATTGAAATATCTGTCAGCCTGCCGTGGGACAAGCTCTGGATACTCTCGTCCTCTCACCCAGCCTCCAGTGAGCAACCACCTCATTTGAGCCCAGCCGTTATTAATGATATCTTTGGTCATGAACCCAAACACATTATCGAGCTCTTCCAATGTATATCGACTAGTCTCCGGCACGAACCTGGAGAGGCTATCATTATTTGGCCACCCTAGTAGTGAGATGGTACGGTACTAACATGATGAGCAGGAACCAGCCGCATAGGTTCATCACAGCATAGAAGCCGAAACTTCCCAGCGAATTGAATCTTTGAAGCATCGAGGGCCATGTTAACGCCATCAAAGAGTTCAATCCCCAGTATACGCCTGTGAGAAGCCCGACTCCTGCGCAAAATTAGCAAGCTGAACACGTCTTCAACGCCAGTCGGCGCGATATCGAGATGGACGGGGCTTGCTGATCGTACCAGTGTCTCTCACTTCTAAAGGGAGGCATTCAGATGCGTAGACCTGGTAGATCAGCTCAGTTTTTTGGCACCAACCATTGCATTGTTGGCCACGTACTAAAGGGACGGGGCCCTCTCCAATGCTATAAGTAACACAGAAAATATATGCGAATGCTACGACCAGGCCGTTACGGTGTGCCTCGGATGCGCTGAAGGACAAACCGATCGCTAATTGCAAAACACTCATCAACGGGAAAGTTGTGAGCAACAAGAGCCGCCGGCCAACTTTGTCGATAAGAAACGCCGCTATTATTGCGACGCCAAAATTGATGGTGCCGAAGCCCAAGGAATACTATTCTGTGGTGAGCATAGGCTGACCTCAATTTCCATGGTTAGGCAAACCTTAAGCGCGATATTGTCCACTGCGTGCTCACAGTCGCCTGGGGTGCTGTAATGCCTGCAGTCCTCGTGCAATGAATCTTTGAATACAGAGCTGGAGTAGTAAGCAAGCACGTTCACTCCACACAGCTGTTGGAGCGACATTACTATCAGGCCGGCTGTCATTGCCCGGCGGCATCTATCGTCGTAAAACAAAGTTAACGTGTTCTGCGACCAAGCTTTCCAGGGAATGTGCACAAGTCTTCTATCTACAACAGCATCTCCCGAGTTGCGTGACTCTACCGGCACCTGTTCCATGGCTATCCACGCGTCTATAAGGAACATGTCTCTTCCTGCTTGGACTTTTGAGTTCCGAAGTTGGCACAAGGCTAGGAAGGCAGCCTCATAGTGTCTCTCAATTCTCAAGCGGTAATCTGGTCGCTCCTGTCGTTCAAGGCGGCGTGCCTTGAGAATATGCCAGCGCGGTGACTCAGGAAGCGACATCATCAGGAAGAAGAGTACTATAGGAGCCACCATCTGACGAATCAGCATAGGGAAGGTGCTTGACCTGAGGCACTGACCGGACTACCGAGCATAAACCGCCATTGGTTTCCCTAGAACGATTAGATTGAAGCGAGATTTACGGTAGATTGTCTCACCAGATCCCTGAAAGCGTAAGTCATCGCGTATCCAAGCATTATGCCCAATGCTGTATATAGCTGCCACGTCATCACCAAGGCCCCTCTGATTTCCTCTGATGGCACACTTTCTGCAGCATAAATTGGAATCGTTGCGCTTTTTGGTCCGACTCCAAAGCCAAGAAGTAAACGACAAGCCAGAAGTTGCTGCCAATTCCGGCAGAATACTTGCCCAAGACATGAGGCGAAGCAGAACACGCAGCAGACCATGATGGCACCACGTCGACCATAGAAGCGATTGAGAGGTTCCGTCAAGCTGTTAAGCCTATCAGCTCAGGACT
>JAABUK010008274.1_pt1 | contig 14666 bp, 18 predicted proteins | sample 5559141 | NCBI WGS metagenome assembly JAABUK01 (sample SAMN10711869, study PRJNA513367) | rock metagenome | isolation source: Antarctica rocks | place: Antarctica: Victoria Land, Pudding Butte nord | collected 2016-01-03
AGGTGGTGGAGGGAGAGGCCGGGGGATAGGGTTGAGGAGTGGTGGAGGCCGATTGCGAAGGAGGGGAGGTTTTGGGAGAGTCGAATGTCGCCAAGAGGGGTGGGGGAGGCGGTCTCGGAGGGGCCGGTGGTTGTGGATGGGTCGCATGATGGGAGGCAGAGGAGAGGTGATAAGGGGATCGGGGAGGGTGTATATGAGGACGGGCTGTTCAGACATGGTGCTAGTCCTTTTCGGACGCGGACGGATCCGCCGCCAAAGTTCGGGTGGCAGCATGCTTGGGGGATGGTGACCTGGGGCAGGAAGGCAGGAGAATGGGGAAGGGGCGTCGAGGGGCGGAGGAGGGGGGGTGGGGAGGGAGGAAAGTGAGGTTTTGGAGAAGGAGTCGAAGTCTTGCATTCCTGGGGCGCGTTCTGCATCTTGCACCGGAGTCGCATGCGCAGACGGCGGCTTTAGTGAGGTAGAGGAGTCTGACTTCTGAGACTCATGCGTTCATGGTCTCTGTCTGCTGTCGATGCAGCTGTACAGACTTGTATGCATATCTGTCGTAGAATGCGATGCCTCGAATCGTCTGACGCTCCGTGTTTGAGGGTTTTCTTCCATTCCTCGCGACATGGTCCCATCTCCCTACTGCAACATCTTGACAATCAACTCAATCTGCTCCTCAACACTCTTCCTGCTCGTCCCGCCTTTGACAGTCCGAGTCTCAACACTCCTCTCATAATCAAAGCAACTCATCACATCGTCGCCAAACCTCTCATCCACGCCCTGTAACTGCTCCTTGCTCAGCTGATCCATCGGCCTCCCCTCCTTCTCCGCCAACGCGACAACTTGCCCACTGATATGATGCGTGTCTCTAAAGGGAACACCTTTCCTTACCAGATAGTCTGCCAGGTCCGTCGCCAACATATCAGGACTGAGCGCCGCTTTCATCCTCTCCGGAAAGATCGTCATGGTGGATAATACGCCAGTAGCTATTTGTATGCTATCTGCAACCGTTTTCGTCCCATCTAGCATTGGCTCGAACGATTCTTGCAGGTCCTTGTTGTATGTGCTCGGCAGACCCTTGACACTCATCATCAGTCCAGCCATCTGTCCAAAGACTCTACCGCTCTTCCCGCGCAGCAGTTCCAGGGAGTCAGGGTTTTTCTTCTGTGGCATCAAACTGCTTCCTGTTGAGTAGGCGTCGGCCAGACGGATGAAGCCAAATTCCGCGGTCGAGTACAAGATGAGGTCTTCTGCCCATCGCGATATATGCTGCATCAGGGTTGCTCCCCACTGGAGTGTTTCGACGACGAAATCTCGGTCTGCGACAGCTGCCATTGAATTGTTGATGATCCCCTCAAAACCGAGTTCTTTCGCCATGGCGTCTCGGTCAATGCCGAATGGATTGCCAACCAGAGCTCCTGAACCAAGAGGAGACCGATTGACCCGCTTGATGACTTCTCTGAGCCTTTCGAGATCCGTGGCAAATGCAGCGCCGTAGCTAAGTACCCAGTGCGACCATCTGATTGGTTGTGCCCTCTGTAAGTGAGTGAACCCCGGCATCAGGACATCTATTTCCGACTTGGCCCGAGATGTCATGACGCGCAAGAACGCTATCAGGTATCCCTCGATCGCTCGCAGTTGATCCCGTAGCCATAACCTCATTCCTGTCGCGACCTGGTCATTCCTACTTCGTCCTGTATGCAGCTTTCCTGCAATTTCCTTGCCGACAATCTCGCCTAGTCGTCTCTCATTGGCCGTGTGGATATCCTCGTCGACACCAGGCTTGATTTCGAACTTTCCGCTCTTCCATTCCTCGAGAACCTGTCCAAACCCTTTCTCAATGGTAGAAAACTCGTCTGATGTCAAAATGCCTATTTTCGAGTTGGCTCGCGCATAAGCAATAGAGCCGTGGATGTCTTGGGCATAGATGGCGCGGTCGAAGTAGATCGATTCATTGTAGGCTACCATGAGAGGGTCCAGGCCGCCAGTAAACCGACCGCCCCAGAGCATGTTGGCGGAAGGTTTTGAGGGCGCCATGTTGTGGGGGTGTGAATTGTGTGCCTTGGGGCGGCGAACTTGTAGGAAACGAAGTCTCACTGAGCGAACGTTCAACAGCCTTCCAGATGGTCTTCAAAATGAAGGCCCCAAATTGTTGTCCCTCCTTCCCAGGATATGGGCTATGTACATATATCTTCGCCCTCGGGAAGACACTATGCTCAGCCCACTATCCACGCCCAGGCTTGTGGGAGCTATCTCTGCCCGCTTGGAGGAGACGATGTCCACCCCACTACAATGTTGCTCCCAAAATTCGCTAATTGTCCCTAGGCAGGTCGGCAAGCGGAGTCTGGCAGCAAGCCTGAGGGATCACACAGGCAATGGAGGACCTGGTCGTAGAGAAGCAACAACCTGGCATTCACTGCCAGAACATTACGGACAAGGGTTTCTCTCTTCGGAGCAAAGATTGTAGAAGTCTTTCAGCCAAAAGTTTGACCCTGCGTGAGCTCTGAAGCTGAGTCACTATCGATAAGGAGCCTTGGCATTACCCTTTCGGGAAGGCGTCGACCAGCTTCCACTTTTCTGACGCCTTTACTGTCCACAGGTCTGCTTTAAAGCTGAGTGTTCTCTGCTTCCAGGGATTGGCGCCGTCTACTTGGCCATGGCAGCCCTGTTTCCCAACATATGGCATCTTCGAACCGTGGCCGAGAACTCCTCGAAAGCATGCTTTGTCTGTTACAAACCCACGGCTCGTGTACTCATCACACCAAGTAATAAAGTAGGTCATCCAACCGTCGATCTCGTATCAAACAGCCACAGCAGTTGATCCGTACGGTATCAGGACTTCTTCTACATCTGCCCCGGACATCTCACAGACCCGGGATTTGCATCGCCTGTGACTGATGCTGAAACCGAAGCAGCGAAAGCCCAGAAAGCGGCAATGGACCGAGAGATCGAGTTGGTGAAGCAGGAGTACGAGGAGAAGCAGAAGAGGAAGAAGGAGAAAAAGAAGGCCAAGAAGGATGGCGGGAAAGATAAGGATAAGCAAAAGGAGGACGAAGAGGACGAGGGGAAGGCAGAGAAGGAGAGAGATGATAAGGTTTGTCGACTACAGTGCTCACATTTTCTCACTGAGAAGTAGACCTCACGTGGACATGCGCTGAAATTTCTGACAGATCAAATCTATCAAGAGCGGCGAAACCAAGGCGACATCAGAGGACACACCACGGATTTACACACTACATAGGTACAGGGGCTTGGAAGTGGATTCAGTGATGTGACTGCAGGCTTTACTGACACTCGGATAGAAACTTTTACCAGATGCGAACCGATCGGATACGCAACGCCGAAATGGCCAAGAGAAGCCAGCAACGAGTCAAAGAGCCGACTTTCTTTCCGTCAGCTCCCAAGGGTGATCCTCAATAAGGATGGTACTGCCGCACTCCGAACATTTCTAATTCTTTGCGGTCGATGAGCTCCCAAGCAAGCGACGAACGCGATGGGAGAGCGCAGTATTCCTAAAGATCGCCATCATTCCAGTCATTGCCAACCATTTCATGCAACAGCCTTGCCGGTCTGAAGCCGTGTTAGTGCCGCAGCAGATTGCTTAATGTCGCACTCGGATATTCAACATTCTCCCTGACTGCAGTACCGCGCCCCCGACCACTACTGCGGACACTTCATCGTCAATCAACGTTTCGGACCTGGAACAACAGGCTGAAAGGCCGAGACCAAGCGGATCCACCGGAGCTTTTCGAGCGAGCAATAAGCTAAATCAAATGGTGGGCAGACTCTCCAGTCCACAACCATGATTCCGACAGCACGCGACTGACGCCGAGGAAGTCACTAGACCCTCCTGAGACAAGCCTCGAACGCACTTCCAACCCCCGGGGCTGTGTAATCTTCGCATCCCCCTGCATGCGACTATCCTCCTCGCTTCCAGTTCTCTGGAAAATTGAAGAGAACGCGCTTGCGGTGAGTACGAGATGGCATGGTATCAAATGCAGGGAGCTGTCCGTGCAGCAAAAGAAAAATGGGATTGCTGGTGTGGGCCGAATGTGGCGAGACGGAGGTGACTTGTTGCAGTGATAGGATGTTCTGTCGGTGGGTATGTAGCGGAGCGGAAGGTGGTGGAAGAGCTGGTCTGGTGACGCGGATCACCGTCCGAGAAATAGCTATGTTGCGGGGGATATTGGAGAGGACGCGAACGGAGCGCACGATGGATCAGGAGATGTTGAGTGGTCTCACTCGCTCCGCTCCACGCACGAGCTGTAGGTCCACCACAAGGGCAGATGAGGCAGCCTGCTGTTGGTTGATTTTTTTCCCGGACTTTCCTGCGGAACCGTGTCCGGCTTTTGATACTCTCTGTCGATCTGGCTCTCTGATATGTATCATTTTGGGCCATGGGTGAGAATTTGGCACCACGTTGAATTGATTTCCCTACTTTGCTACTCACAAATGCCCGCCTTCCGTCCGCATCCCCGGCGGCAGGTTCATCCCCGCCGCACCTCCCGCCTCGCCATGCCCCGACTTCCTCGACGCAGTCACCTCATCCACCTTCCCCCTTGCCAACCCAAATCCCGGCGTCACCCATCCCCCACAGCTACACCTCATCCCCTGCCAAGCAAACTTGCCCAGATTGGCCCCACACTTCCCATTCGGACAACACAACCTTCCGTCCATCTTTCCCCCCTTCAAACTCTCCCTCATCCACGCCAACGGATGCAAGAACAGATGCGCACACTCCTTCGCATCCTTGCCATTGGGAGGCTCATGCTCGACCAAAAAGTTTGATTTAGCGAGCAGGCGCCGGCATTTCCGACACTTGATGTCGATCTCGCTCTTCCCAATCTTGATGCTAGTCTCGGAGTCTTCTTCGTGCTCGTCCTCGAAGCGGACGTTGTCGACTTCGGGGGCGCGGTTGATTTTCAGGCTCTCCTGGACGGTTTTTTGATACAGCCAGCGCTGGTATTTGGGGTGGGAGTCGATGGTGTCGGGGCAGCCCATTGAGTGGTAGAGGTGCAGTTGCTCCATGAAGCCATCGTTTGGTTCGGCATGGGGGTGGCTTTGCCGGAGGAGGGCGAGGGCTGTTTCGGGGGTGAGAGGAAGAGGAGCATCACGTGACAAGTTGGGGGTGGGGTCTATCTGAGGGGTGGGGGCGGAAGATGAGGGACTAAACTGATCTCGGTGCGATTTCCAGAGTAGGTAGGCGATGAGGACGGTGGCGGAACGTGATTTGCCCATTGCACTGCAAAGAGAATATTTGTCAGCTTCATTGTGATTTGATCGTTTGGTATAGCCGATCAAATGCGTTGCCGGCAGCCGGGCGGCAAGCTGAGACGGGACAGCAAGGGATATCTTGGCAGAGCGCGGGAAGGATTCTACCAATGTCGGCGACGCCGAGGCAAGGGTATGTGGAAATCGTAGTATTGGTGGTAAAACGTCAATTCAGCCCTCTGGTGCGAGTTAGGGCTGTACCTCAATCACCGGACATGGTGACGTGGCGAGCCACGACGTGTTCGATGCGAGCTGAAACGTGAGCGGCTGAGGGAACTTTTCAGAAGAGCTTGCAGACTCTGGACCGTGCAGCGATTGCGGTAGAATTAGCCGATCTGGAGTCTTGGGCAGCGTTGATGTAGGGGATAGATCGAAACGACTGATGTGTCGAGTCGCAGATCCCTTCCACCATTGGGTGGCACAATATTGGTTGGCACAAATCCGCCGCGCATACTCCGTAAGGTTCATGTCGTTGCACGTTCGTGGAAATAGAAAGCAGAAAAGACTTAAAGATATCGCTTAATGTGGATGTCAAATGCTTCCGCAATGAGACGCAACCTTGAGCATCCCCGTGGACAGGTAGGAATCAACTTACCAATGAACAAGCACACCGCTGCTTCCATCAACATCTCGGTCTTGTTTCCGATTTGCGCTGGGATTGTGCACATCATTTTGCCAGTAGTTCAGCCCTTGCTCGATAAAGGCGTTGCTCTTGGGAAACCACTCGATGAGGTTCTCATCATCAACATCGTCAACAGGGATGTGCAGATGCTGGTACCCTTGGGTGAGAGAAGAGTCATCGGCAAAATTCCAAACTATAACGGAGATTATGTGGGTGATGTTGCAGTTGGCCAGGGCTTTTGGACGTCGAAGTGATATGAAGCTATTTCAAAATTTTAGTCATTTGATTCATCGGGAGCATCGGGGAGCTCAAGATGGGCGTTTCAAGACCTGGATGTAGGTTGGCCGTAATGTAGCTTGCGTTGCAAGCTTCAAAGAACGGAAATTGGAGAGGCTTAGTTTCATGAAAGAGGATCAGTTCCATGGAAGAGGATCAGTTCCGTGAAAGAGGATAGTCTCCACTTTCCTTTCAAGTTCAATGCGGTAAACAGGACTGGAAGCCCAAGCATCAAACATGAGAGGATATTGCTCGGGGATTGATAGCATCGCCAAGAAGTGAATCTACTCACCCTCCAATGTATATGTTATACCCTGGAACCTTGTCCAACAACAGCACGTCCATGGATCAACTCGTTGCAGATGGCGATTCTGTGGATTCGTATCTTGCCCCGAGCCAAGATTTGCAACTTCATACAGCGTATCAGAGATTGGCGGCTTCGAATTCCGAACCAGTCATGAGGATGGTAAACTTTCCATCACTGTTTGAGGGAATAAGCAACACACTCTCGAGCGTACAGTCTTCCAGCAATCTCGCCAAGAATCTTCTTCGAGTCAACGATATTTAGTCAGCTCTTGGCATGGCTTGCCCTATCCACCAGCAAACATTTGAACTGCATGGGAAACGGTTGACTTGATGAGAATGTCGTGGCCTGACAACGTTCACTCTTCGGCTTAGTCTCCAACCACTCCATGCGAGACGTCAATATAGCCGGACCAGATGCCTAACGCCGCCTTCAATCCAGTATGTTGCACCTCCACGTTTCGCCGCTTCCACCTTGGTTTGACGACGTTTAACGGTCACTGTCGTACAACAGCAGTTTTCCGCCTTCCGCGAACGCCACTGAATCGAACCAGCTCCAGACCTCGCTCGGGTTGACGCCATAGATAACAACGGTCTCCCAATTTCGACATTTGGAGCAAGGAGAGCGGGTTCTATGCCATGAAGCGAACCCCTCTCTGTCTACATTCGGCAAGACTCGGTATCCTCCCCTTTATGGAACCCCCCGATTGTATATGTGCAGCAGTTAACCAGCAGAACTTACTCCGTACTTCCTACGACGAACCCCACCCGATAGGAGTACAAGCACGCAAAGTTCAAGGCATGCCGATCAGTGAAGTATCTTTTCCTCTTCTCATGATCAGGGCAGCGTGTTACACGATGAAAACTCGGATTAAGCCAGTGCACCCTTCCTTGCTGGGCCGTCTGCTTTCCCCTCTTCTTTGCCAATACTTTACACAAGCAACATGTGGCCAAATGTCGGTACTTGCTAGCATACGACTTCTCCTGAGAGATGTCGGCACGCAACTGCCCTCTGCTTGTCCACGATGAATAGCAACAGGATTGAGGGCCTATCGCAGCCGTCGGTCGGCGTTCCCCGCATACAACGGCTCAAATTCAATGAGATCCACGGTTCAATCTTGAAGCTCATCACAATTTGACTACTGCTGGGGAACGTTTCATCTGCGGTTAGTCTTAACACACTTGATTTGGCGGGTTGTGCCGTCTGGATGGAGGAGGAATGGCTTGGAAACTGCGTCAAGTCTGTGACTGCTTTCTTCGACAAACCAAATCGTGTCAGGTTCTTCTCTGGGAAGAAGGATGACGTCTCATGAAGTGCAGTTCTAGTAGCAGCTAGCGTTGGTCTTCGCCCATTGACATGCGGTGGTCGTCTCTTTGTCCTAGCTTTCCTGAACAGGAAGGCAAACCCCTTACGAGCATTTAGGATCACAATAAGGATATTCACGGGATTGAGCTTAGCGAGCTTGGGTTTTCGAGAATCCGGCGGTAAGGATTCTGTTTGGCGCGTGGATAGAAAAGGTAAGTCTTTAGTATTGCCTCTGCGATGACAAAGCCTACGTGTACGAGCATCAACATGCCAGCGAAACTGCGGAGACGTGACTGACGGAATCATGCTAATATGCTCTTCTAATGCTTCTGCGTGGTTTCCGAAATTGGCTGTGACACATCAGCCGAGACCATTCGCGTGGTCGCCATAACAAAGAGTAGGACTCCAGGAGCTGAGATGAGCCCTGCCAGATGTGGGTTTTTAGGCAAGACAAGACTCTTGATTACCGGTTGTTTGACTTTGCCACGGAGGATCTCTACATCACGTTCAGGTCAGAACGCGCGCTCCGAGCCGCTTCCGTTGCCCACAGATCCACCAGTTGCCTCGTCCGAACATTATCTCTGCACGCCTTCGAAGGCATCCCAAGGGGGCGGAAAGTCCACGTCAGTAGACGCACCATTAATTATGTGATCTTGATAAAGATCATTCAGGGGCCAAGTGCTAAGGAAGTAAGCTTTGTGCTGTGTTTCGCAGGGTTTAGACGATGGCAGCCGGTCCCTTACTCTGTAATCCTCGGAGGAGTAGCTAACGAAGTAGGCCACCCGCATCAAGGGAGGACAACGAAGATCAGACAGGGGGTTTGGCGTGCCGTTTGCCTTACTCAAGTCGCTTGCGCCTTGCAGATGGAGAGGGGGAAGTGGGCACCAGCACCGCGATCAATCTTGCAAATCGAATGCAGATTCTACCAGTGCCGGTTGCAGGGTCTTTCAGGTGACCAGGTGCTATTTGGAGTATGATTTGGAGGTATGATTTCAAATCAGAAGTTGCTCATCCCTGAGCTCTACGTGTGTGATCGTCCTGGTTCTCTGGCGGCCGCTCGGCATCAATGCACGGTGTCGAGGAAGCGTTTCAGGAGCAGGCGTCTCAGCAGAGACACCGCCAGCGCTGAGGGGTGCTGGAGCGCACCCTGACCACACATCCCAGGAACAGGCGCTGTGCGATTCGGGGAGGCGAATGAATCCCCTTTGTTACACAATAAGTGATGCTCCAGGAGGCAAAGGGGCGATGGAGCCCAGGGAGTGCGATGCCCCCGGATGACAGCTGCAGTCTTGCAGCTCTGGCTGACGGAGTGCTGGGATGGGATCGAGCAGGCCGTCTGCGTTGTCAGGGCTAGGGCCGGGCGACCGCCTCGGCCGCCTTCGACGACACGGCTAGGACTGATCCAGGAGCGAACTTCTTCCCAGGCGGCTTGGCTGAAGCAGCGATTTCACGTCCAGCAACTTCATTGAGTTATTGAGTTGTGGAGTTTCGCGCGGTCCTGGTCAGCCCTACGAGGCCCGCTGCAGGCTTGGCTCCCTCTCCGAGACCCTCTCCGACCAGGTCCACCATCCATCCACCATCCACCATCCACCAGCCAGCGGCCACCGCTGTCCACGCTCGACCTCAGCACCCAAACCCCTCCCAAACTCGTCCGCTGCCACTCTCCATCCCCCGAACAACGACGGATCTCCTCGCCCCCTACAGGCTGTCTGGATCTGTTCTATGTTTGCCATCCTCCTACTACACCCACTATCCCCCCCATATCCCCGTCATTGGCACTCATGCAGCTTCCAAGGTTTGATATATCGAAAACCCAGCTGAAAAGCACGGTCCCACTCTCCTCGCAAAGCTCCAGGAACCAATACTACCTATCGCCACCACCAAGCTCTTATTACTCGTGTCCGAATCATCTGGAGTACCACCTCATCCCCGAGCTGTCTGCATCCGGCTCCTCGTGGCAACGCGACTCACGGTGACCGTCCGTCATGGACATCCCTCGCTCGACCCCTCCGTCCTCACTTCGAGTATATGATCCCAATCCAGGCTTTGAACGGCGGTATTCTCGAACATCACAACGCGCATCTCCACCCTCATTATCTACCAGAAGCTCGATGCCGATCCCAAATGCTCGCTCCGCCATTGCACCGCCTCCATTGCCTCCTCCTCGTTTCATCCCCGACCTCGCACATGGTCATGACGCCGGTTGGAAGTTTGCAAATGAGGAGCGGAAGGGCGCCTTTCAGAAATCTACACTGGCACCTATCAAGCAGGGGTCCAGCCTTCACGGCGGCTACATGCAGCCCAGGCTGAACACAAGGAGCGTGCCGGAGCAGCAGCCTGAACAGCTGGAAGTGGATGAGTCGGATCGCAAGAGTGGCACAGCATCAACACTTCCGTCCCCTTCACAGCCAGACGAACAGATGGGCAGCCTGGGTGCGACCAAGGAGGACCGCCAGAAGGCCGCCTCTCCTTCGTCTATTGCCAATCAAAGGTGCGTCTATCTCTCATTCGTCAGCGTTTACGTCACGTCTCGATCGCTTGGGATCGTACGTCTGCTTCCCGCTGAGACATAGCAGTAAGGTCTTGACCATTGAAAATCTGACATGCTCAATCGCCACGATGATTTGTTGTCCAGCCCCAAGCTCTTACATGCAAATATCTAGATCCTTGCTGACATCTTGACTATTCAGACTGCAAGGTGAAAGGCCATTGGCGCAGCAGAGCTTTCAGCCCTCATCCAAAGCTTACGATAAACATCTCCTTTCCAAGATCGGAAAAACCAACTCGCCGCCTCGACATGCCAGCCAACTCTCAGGAGATGTCACCGCTTTGGGAGTCTCGCGCCCGCCCCAGGCCAAAGATGGCAGCAACCTGCAGCGCTTGTCGGTCACTGACGTCTCAGCTCCCTCCTTTGACCCGGTGTCCCGGTGGGTGTCCAGTCCCGCCTCGGCCGGAGTCTCCCCAGGGTCTAGACATGCTTGGAGGGACTACATGGATGGTCGAAGCCCTTCAGTCGATAGCAGTGCGCCATCCTCTGCAGTGGACTCGGATTACTATGCACGCCTCCGAGATGGTGGGAGAGGCTCCCTGAGCGGGCCACGTCTGGGCAACGAGGACACCTCCAGCCTACCGAGCCGCTCAAACCGAGGCAGCTATGATCAACAGTCCTCGCTCGCAGAACCAGACACAGATTTCCCAATGGAGGAGACTGGTGGTTTTCGGAAACTCAATCTAGGTGACCGGACTCCGCCACATAATGCATATCGCCAGCCCCTCTCGAAGCAACAAGGTCTCAAACGCAGAGCACTGTCTCCTCCGCCTGAAGCCGCACGGGATGACAAAGCGCCCACCAACAGTGCGAACCAGGTTTCAGATCTGCACCAACGAGCCGGGAATGGTCACTCCTATCCTCGTTCGCCGAATCTTCGTTTTCATCCCAATCATGGCTCTGTTTCGTCCACCTCTTCAGCAGGTCCCAGAAATGGGTCGTACGCATCATCCATAGGATTGTCAGCTGCGGGTAGCAGCATGACAAGCATTTCGTCTATTGATAGACCCTCGCCCGGAGGCACATCCCCATCTTCGGATCTTGATCCAACCCATGACTCCGCTTGTGTGCGTCCAAGTTCGCTGAATCCTCCATCCCTTACATCCCACGCCGTCGCATCTAGATCTCACCTTTCGCAACATCCGCCCGAGAGCAGATCGGCTACTGTGGCGCGGGCAATGTCTGCTCAGTCTACCGTCAACGACAGCCGAGCCGGCAGTGCACCTCGCATTGGTGCTGCATATATGTGTGAATGCTGCCCAAAGAAGCCCAAGAAATTTGATTCTGAGGAGGAACTAAGGTACGTCTAATTGCTTCCTCCCGCACCTGGCCCCCCACCTCGATTTTTGCCTGACCACCTTCATCCCAGGATGCACATGATGGAAAAGCAATACAAGTGTGCATACTGTCACAACCGATTCAAAAACAAGAACGAAGCTGAGCGGCACCAGAACTCTCTTCATCTTCGCCGCCACTCTTGGTCATGTGCTGCTATTTCGGGATATGAAGCTGCCTTCCATCCCTCAACCTCGCCTCCTTCCCAAGCACCCAATGGGCCGTCAGGCGATGCCTGCGGTTACTGTGGCGAAGAGTTCTCGAATTTTCCTCGCGATTGGGATGCAAGAATTGAACACCTGACCAACGTTCACAAATTCGGCGAATGCAACCAGACCAAAAAGTTCTTTCGAGCGGATCACTTCCGTCAGCATCTGAAACATAGTCATGCCGGCACGAGTGGAAAATGGACGAACATGCTGGAGAATGCATGCATGAAGGACGAACCGCCTGCGGATGCTGCGGGAGGTACGGTGGTGGAAGCTGGTGAGCCGAGTCAGCCACCGGTTCAGACTTCGACTGCTCTACCGCCAACGCCGACAGTGACGGAGAGGTCGCAACAGAGATCGTGATAGCAAACGAAGAGCAGCCTTCTCAGACCCGTCAATCGTCATAGGCACTGCATCTACGGAGCGATGGCATCCCGACACTGGAGCCTTCACGCGCCCCCCCTCCTTCTGCGGGCGGGCTTCTCCGCCCCAGGACAGTCTCCTGCAGTCAGATTCCTTTCGAATGCAAAACCCTTTCAATGTTGACTTTTCGCCTTTACAGTATTCCATTCCCAGCCATAGAGACTGCTCTTCGTCCAAAAGCATATGAAATTGCTGTTCTTGCAATGCTTCGATCAGACGCCTGGTTTGATTTGACGTCTAGCTCTTGTGCATCTACACTTCTGGTCAATTCTTTTCTCAGAATTAACCCATGAATAACGAAAATCTCTCGAGGACATGGTTTCACCTCAAGGATGCATTGGTTCTGGCGGCATTGTTCCTGTTGTCTAACCTATTCTCTACCTTAGCATTCAAGCACATGTGTTGCATCCTGTAAAGGAGCTTCGAGGATTATGTTGTCCACGGCCTTCGTGTATTTGCTGTCTATCTGCATGTGGAGGCGCTGGCATCGACATTACGATCGACGAATTCTGTGTGCTTGCTGCCTTAGTTGCGTCATGTTCTCGACTTGGTGTTCGGATCTGTCGCCGAATTCGATCTCAACCCCAAAAGATAGCATTATCGACCCGCATCGACGGTGTACATCTTCGAGTCAACCACCCTCCCTTTTCATTTCAGCCATCTGATGTAATCCGTTTCCTTCTTTTCGTTTCGCCCTCACGTCCTTTCGCTCAGGTACTGGTATATTTCTCAACTCTTCTCGGGTCAAAGTTCCCTCCGCCACTGTCTAGTCGGTTCTCGCAAAGTTGCCGAGACCGCTTCGTCCGCTTTTATTGGTATCGCCTCCAAAAGGTGCTAGCCATGCACCAAAAGCCAAAGAGATGGGTCCCCACTCAGGCAAACCACACGACAAAGTCTTCTCATCGAAGAACACCCTCCCGCATGTTCCTGTACTACCTCGATATCGCTTTAAGTCCTCGGACCACGTCCTCGTTTTCTGTCTCTTGACTCCAAAACATGACCAGTACTTCCAGAGTGAAAGATTACTTCCGACATCCTCGTCTACTCTCTCGCGCGGTGGTTTGAGAAATGGTCTGGTGTCTTCACTAACAAGCCCTCCTTGCCTCTCCTTTGAGCCACGTGCACCAATCTCAATGGTGCTCGATCACAAAGCGGCGCAGATTACACGAGTCTCGTATGATACCGACTGACCAATCTGCTCTGCTATGGAAGTCATCTCCGCTGATCTCTCGCGTCTCAACTCTGGAGCTCCCGCCCGGTCTGAAGGATCAGCTTTACCAGCTTTGGCACGACAGAGAATCTTGGTACATCTAGTCTGATCCAAGTCTGGCATGTCAAAGAGGATGGGCCTGAACATGATGATGCGTAGTACGTTTCCTTGTATCAACCCTGCTGGTCTGCGCTACTATGAAAGCTAAGCTCCGTCACCGCAAGCGTCGGCCTTATCTGCACTGATTGGCTGGTCAGCCAATAACAGTGGACCAATTCCCTTCTGATTCCGTGAATGTTCTTCTCGCGAGAACCTCCGCTTCACGCGGCAGCCTCGGAATGTGAAACTTTTGCGAAGGATTGGAATCCTGGCTCTTGCAGGGCAGACTTGCACGGTAGTGAAAGTAAGTTACTAAGTTACACCGCCGAGACCCGAGGGAATGGGAAGGATTACGGTGCGCGAAGGATCCGAGTAATCCCTCCCTCAAGAATCATGGATTCCGCTTCTCAGGGATGAGCACATGACGGGTGGCCCTGCGATGACGTGGTGATGTTTCTTTTCCGCTTCGGGCCTCACGAGCTCGAGATGTTCTTGGGGAAGGATGAGAGCACCAGCCCTGTGCTACAGAAGTTGCAATTGGGATCAGATCCGCCGCTCGAACACGAGACTCGACAAGAAACCTCGACCAGAAAGACATGATGAGTCGTTCATCTAGGACTGATCAGTCAAGATCTGCTCCGCTCCAATCCTCTGACTAGTATTGTCGAGCAATACATCTAACAAGCACACGGCAGCTGGCTGGCCACTTTTAATGGCGCTTGCAGGAGCTCGATGGGATAGCACGTCAAGCGCGGAGACACCATTTGTCTTGCCCACGACCTCCCCCTGAAACAACAACACACCACACTGCACGGTGTCTATTCGATTTGACTCCTCATGCAGAGTCCTCTAGTTAGCGTCTCTCCTTACACTTTTGTTGACTACCATGCTGCTCCAACTGGAAGGACAGCCGTCTCTATCCCATGCCAATCTACCCTTTACGCCAAGCCCATGTTCTCTCCAACCTCGATGCAAGCTTTGTGTTCTCCTTCCCTCCATCATTCATCCAAGTCAGATCGTGTTTTCAAGCAACCCGCTAGCCAGGATGCTCCCTTAACCTACCCATCACCTCAACCTCC
>JAABUK010008275.1_pt1 | contig 14665 bp, 10 predicted proteins | sample 5559141 | NCBI WGS metagenome assembly JAABUK01 (sample SAMN10711869, study PRJNA513367) | rock metagenome | isolation source: Antarctica rocks | place: Antarctica: Victoria Land, Pudding Butte nord | collected 2016-01-03
ACTTACTGTGCATGTGTTGTGGCAAAGGGATTCGGGTAAGCCGGATGCGGGAAATCCGCCAGTCCGGTTTGAAGAGGGCGGAGGAGGCAGTGTCCCTGCCCCTCCGCTACTCGACCGCCCTGCGGGTGGCTTCGTTCCGCGCCTTGCGGGTGGCGTCGTTCGGCGGGGGGGCACGAAGGGGGGATGTCACGGATGCATCGGCTTGATCCGGTCATGGTCGGGAAATCTCAAGTTGCGGGGCCATCGCGAGAGGGTCGAAATCCCCTCCCCGATATATTCGCTCGACTCGGGGGCGTTTCCGCACACAATTTGTCGGAAGGATTGGCCGGGTCCCGGGACTTCGGCAGGGCGGGGACCGCTGGCCGGCGGGTCCGCCGGCTGTTAAGGTCCGATCAGGTCCCGATCTCCGCCACCCGACGAGACGTCCGATGCCCGGTCGATCCCTCAGGCACGGCCCATCCCTCCTCGAATCGCTCCGCCCCCGGCTCGGCGAGATGACCGACTTACTCCGGGCTCTGGTGGAACACGAGTCGCCCAGCCGGGATAAGCCGGCCCTGGACGCGCTCGCCCGGAAGCTGGCCGACCGGCTGGCGGCAATCGGGGGCGCGGTCGAGGTGATCGCGAACCCCGACGGCGGCGATCACGTCTCCGCCCGGTTCTTCGGCGACGGGGCCGGCGGGCGGCCGACGCTGGTCCTGGGCCATTTCGACACGGTCTGGCCGGCCGGGACGCTGGCCGGGATGCCGTTCCGGGTCGAGGGCGGCCGGGCGTTCGGGCCGGGCGTGTTCGACATGAAGGCGAGCCTCGTCCTGGCCGAGTTCGCCGTCGACACCATGGCCCGGCTCGGCCTCCGGCCCCCGGGCCCGGTCGACCTGCTCCTGACCTCGGACGAGGAGGTCGGCAGCCCGACCTCGCGGCGGATCATCGAGGACCGGGCCATCCGGAGCGGTTCCGTCCTGGTCCTGGAGCCTCCCCTGGCAGACGGCTCGCTGAAGACCGCGCGCAAGGGGGTCGGCCACTTCGTCATGGAGATCGAGGGCCGCCCGGCCCACGCGGGGGTCGAGCCGGAGAAGGGGATCAGCGCCATCCAGGAGCTGGCCCACCAGGTGCTCGCCCTCCACGAGCTGACGGACCCGCGAGCGGGGACGACGGTCAACGTCGGCGTGGTCGAGGGCGGGACGACTTCCAACGTCGTCGCGGCCCGGGCCTCGGCCCGGGTCGACGTCCGGGCGACCACGCTCGACGAGGCCGATCGGATCGAGGCGGCCATCCGACGGGCCCGCCCCGTTCACCCCGAGGCCCGATTGACGATCTCGGGCGGCTTCAACCGACCGCCGATGGAGCGGACCATCGCCGTCCGCGCCCTGTTCTCCCGGGCCTGGCGCGTCGGACGATCGATCGGCCTCGACCTGGGCGAAGGGTCGACCGGCGGCGGGTCGGACGGGAATTTCACGGCCGCACTCGGCCGGCCGACCCTCGACGGCCTGGGAGCCCGGGGGGCCGGGGCCCACGCCGCCCACGAGCAGGTCGAGCTGGACTCCCTGCCCGAGCGGGCCGCCCTGCTCTCGGCCCTGCTCATGGAACTCGAATGACCGGCGGTCGGAGGGGGCCGGCACGATGACCGAGGAGATCGCGATCCGACGGGCCGAGACCGTGGCCGATTACCTGGCCTGCCAGGAGGCCCAGCGCCGGGCCTGGGGGATCACCGACGAGAGTTACGTCGTCCCCCTGGCGACCATGATCGGGGCGCAGCTCCACGGCGGGCTGGTCCTGGGGGCGTTCGCCCCCGACGGCCGGGCCCTGGGGCTCTCGTTCGCCTTCCTGGGGAAGGTCGAGGGGCGTCCCTGCCTGTACTCGCAACTGACCGGCGTCGTGCCCGGCCAGCAGGGCCGGGGCCTGGGCGGCCGGCTCAAGGCCGCCCAGCGCGAGTTCGCCCGGGCCGAGGGCCTCCCCTGCCTCGCCTGGGCGTTCGACCCGCTCCAGGCGGGCAACGCCCGGTTCAACCTCGATCGCCTGGGCGCGACCGCCGCGCGGTTCATCCCGGACATGTACGGCCGCCGGACCGATGCCCTCAACGCCGATGTCGCCACCGACCGCCTGATCGCCGAGTGGTCGACCGGTCCCGACCCCGGCCCCCGGCCCGATCCCGGCGACGGATCCGGCCTCGCCCGCCTCATCGACGTCCGCGAGTTGGCCGAGGGGATCCTCGCGCCCGTCGCCAATCTCGACCCGATCTCGGCCGGGCGGACGGCGCTCCTGGAGATCCCCGCCGACATCGCCTCGATCCGGAAGGATCGCCCCGGGCTGGCCGATGACTGGGCCCGGGCCGTCCGCCGGGCATTCGTCGACGCCTTCGCCCTCGGATACCGCGCCGAGGGGTTCATGCGCGGGGGGTCGACCGGCCCGACGAGGTCTTATTACGTCCTCCGGTGCCCCGACCCGGCCCCGGCCCCGGCCCTCCCGCCGATCGATCGGGCCGATTGACCCGGCCGGGTGCCCGGTCCCGAGTTCATCGGCGGCGGTCGGATCGCCCGGGGATCTGCTGGGTTTCCACGGTCGGGAATTCCTCGCGTGTCACCGGGGCCGCCGCCGGGAGGAAGGGCGCCAGCTCGGCCTCGGCCCGTTCGAGGATTCCGACGATCCGATCGAAGAAGCGTGCGGCCTGGCCGCGAGACAGGACACCGCGGTCGCAATTCAGGGTCAGGAAGAAGGTGAGCACCGGCTCGACGGCCTTCCCGATGACGACCGGGCGGAGCTTGGCCAGGCCGAAGGTCACGGCGATCGGATGGTCCGAGGCCCCGAACGAGGCGTCGACGCGATTGTCCGAGGTCGAGCCGACCAGGGCCGCACCGCCGCACTCCCGGACCCACCGGTCGGGCGAGGACGGGGTCGTCCGGCTCGCGGCCCGGTCGGACTTCGCGGCATCCCGATCGATGGCCTCGCGCCATCGACGATCCTCGGTCACCTCGCTGGTGGACAGCTTGTTGAGGTGGGCGGTGATCGCGTCGAGCGAAGACCTGTCGGCGTCGCGGAGGATGTCCAGGATCTCGACGCTCCCGACGCCCGGGACCTCCCGCTCGATCGCGACGGCGACGTCGCGCCGGTCGAACGCATAGAGCCTTGCGGCCCGGAACGGCCAGACACCCGCGCGGAAGGCCCGACGATTGGCCTCCGGGAACTCGCGGAGCGCCATCGCGACCGCCTTGACGACGATCGCCAGGGATGACGGCCGGCGCGGTTCCGGGGTCTCGGCCCAGATCCTCCCGACCTGCGTGAGGTCGACCTCGGAGACGAACGACACCGTGCGGCCGGGGCGGGCCTCGTGGTCGACGGCCGGCCGGCCGGCCTCGGGGGGCTCGTTGCGGGGCCCGGACGGGGACTTCGCCCCGCGGGAGGTGGGTGACTCGCTCATGCGGCCCCTTCGTGATGTCGCCTACGATCTTCCCCCGGCCCGTCGGGCGCGCCACCGGCCCCCGGGGCGGGCGGCGGGGGCGCGCCCCGGGGCGACATCAGCTTGTCAACACCGGGCGTCCCCCGCAAGCCCCTCGCCGCCCCGGCGGCATCCTCCCGGGCCCGGTCAGGCGAGGGCGACGGGCAGCGCGTCGGCGGGGACGGGATAGTCGCGGGCGAATTCGCGGATGGCCGCGCGGGTCCGGGCGGCGAGGGCGTCGTCGTCGGGGGAGGAGAGCACCGCGACGATCCAGGTGGCGACCTGGCGGATCGCGTCCTCCTTCAACCCGCGCGTGGTCAGGGCCGGGGTCCCCATCCGGATCCCGCTGGGGTCGAGCGGCTTCCGCTTGTCGAACGGGATCAGGTTCTTGTTGACCGTGATCCCGGCCCGCCCCAGGGCCGCCTCGGCGACCTTGCCGTTGAGCCCCTTGGAGGTCATGTCGATCAGGATCAGGTGGTTGTCGGTCCCGCCCGAGATCAGGCGGAAGCCGGCGCCCATCAGCTCCTCGGCCAGGACCTTCGCGTTGGCGATCACCTGGGCGGCGTAGATCTTGAAGTCGGGCCGGGCCGCCTCGCCGAAGCAGACCGCCTTGCCGGCGATGACGTGCATCAACGGCCCGCCCTGGAGCCCCGGGAAGACCGCCGAGTCGACCTTCCTGGCCCACTTCTCGGTGCACATCACGATCCCGCCGCGCGGGCCCCGGAGGGTCTTGTGCGTGGTCGTAGTCACGAAGTCGGCCACCGGGACCGGGCTCGGGTGCAGGCCGGCGGCCACCAGGCCGGCGATGTGCGCCATGTCGGCGAAGAACACCGCGCCAACCTCGCGGGCGACCTCGGCGATCCGGTCGAAGTCGATCGTCCGGGCGTAGGCGCTGGCCCCCGCCAGGATCAGCTTGGGCTTGTGCTCGCGGGCCAGCTCGACGATCCGGTCGTAGTCGATCCGCTCGGTCTTCGGGTCCAGTCCGTAGCCGATCGTGGGGTACCACCGCCCCGAAAAATTCAGCTTCATCCCGTGGGTCAGGTGGCCGCCCTGCGCCAGGTCCATCGCCAGGACGGTGTCGCCCGGCTCCAGGCAGGCATAGTAGACCGCCTGGTTTGCCGACGCGCCCGAATGCGGCTGGACGTTGGCGTGCTGGGCGCCGAAGATCGCTTTGGCGCGGTCGATGGCCAGTCGCTCGACCTTGTCGACGTGCTCGCAGCCCCCGTAGTACCGCCGGCCCGGGAGCCCCTCGGCATACTTGTTGGTCAAGACCGAGCCGACCGCTTCCATCACCGCGGCGCTGGTGTAATTCTCCGAGGCGATCAGCTCCAGGTCGTCGCGCTGGCGATGCTCCTCGGCGGCGATCGCGTCGTAAATCTGGGGGTCGGCGTCTTTGAGATGATCCATGGGTTGCTCCGGGGTCTCTCGACCGGATGGGTCGGGGCGGGATTAGATCAAGGTCCGAAGTTCGGGCGCCGGCGTCCATCGCCAATGATAGACGCAGCGGTGGGTCTGGACGCCCGGGGCGAGGGCGGCGATGGCCTGGGCCCGGGTGGCACGCCGGCCGCCCTCGGAGAGCTGGACGTGGGACGGTGCGGTCGGATCGAGGGTGAGCCGGCCCGGGGCGATCGCCCATCGGATCGAGGCGGGATCGGCGTCGATCAGGTCGCCGGAGGTAGCCTCCACCAGATAGGTGCAGGCCAGCGCCTCGATCGGGGCCCGGCAGCGGTCGGCGACGTCGACCCCGATGTCGACCCGATCCGGCCCCTCCTCGACGGCGAAGACCGCCGAGAAGTGATGCGGGCCCGACTGGCCGACGAGCAGGGCCCGGAGGCCCGTCCCGCCCTCCTGGAATTCGAGCTGCTGGTAGGCGGGGCTGACGACCCGGGCCGGGTCGTCGCGGTCGGGATCGCCCTCGATCGTCCGGACCACCGCGACGGGATCCGGCACGCCGGGCCGTCGGACCTCGATCGCGTGGGCCCATCGGTCGCCGGTCCAACGGAACGAGAGGCGGAGCGATGGGGTCTGGATCGACCTGCGGTCCCCGTCCGTGACGAGTTCGGCCATATCGCGCGGGCTCAACGAGGTTGGCGGGGGGGCGGTCGACCTCGCCGGGAGGCCGACGACCGCCCCGCCCCGATCACGCCTTCTTGACCTCGCCCCGGGCGAGCTTCCGGCGGAGATAGGCGTCGATGAAGACGTCCAGACCCCCGTCGAGGACGGCGTGGGGGTTGCCGACCTTGACCTCGGTCCGGAGGTCCTTGCACCACTGGTCGGGCTGGAGGACATAGTTGCGGATCTGGCTGCCGAAGCCGATCTCGGCCTTCTCGTTGTAGGCCCGGGCGTATTCGGCCTCGCGCTTCTCCTCCTCCAGCCGGATCAGCTTGGCCTTGAGCAATTGCAGCGCCAGGTTGTCGTTCTTGTGCTGCGACCGCTCGCTCCGCGACTCGGCGGCGACGCCGGTCGGGATGTGGGTATATCGGACGCCCGACTCGGTCTTGTTCTGGTGCTGGCCGCCGGGGCCGCCGCACCGGAAGACGTCGCGCTTCAGCTCGTCGTCCTTCAGCTCGATGTCGATGGTGTCGTCGATCTCGGGCATCACCTCGACCGAGGCGAACGACGTCTGACGCTTGTCCGCCGTGCCGAACGGGCTGATCCGGACCAGGCGGTGGACCCCGGTCTCGCCCCGGAGGTAGCCGTAGACGTGGTCGCCCTTGACGTGGATGGTGACCGTCTGCACGCCCGCGACCTCGCCCTCCTCGCGGTCGACGATCTCGGCCTTGTAGCGATGCGCCTCGGCCCACATCAGGTACATCCGCATCAGCATCTCGGACCAGTCGCAGGCCTCGGTCCCGCCCGCGCCCGGGTGGATGGTAACATAGGCGTTGCAATGGTCGTTCGGGCCGCCGAGCATCGATCGCAGCTCGAACTCCAGGAAGTCGGCCTCGGCCTTCTTCGACGCGTCGCGGATCTCCCCGCCGAACTCGTCCCCGCCGTCCTCCTCCGCCAGCTCGATCAGCGTGGCAAGGTCATCCGACTGGCGCACCAACGCCTCGAAAGGCTTGATGATGCCGTTCAGCGTCTTCAACTCGGCGATCACGCCCTTGGCCTTCTCCTGGTCGTTCCAGAAGGTCGGCCCTTCCATCTCGTTGGCGAGCTCGTCGCGCCTCAGGATCTTGTCGCCCAGGTCAAAGAGAGTCTCGGAGATGGACAATCCGGTCGATGACGCTCTTGGCGTCCCGCTTCGATTCCTGATCCATGACATCCCCCGGCTCGGCATCGTCGTCCAGAAGGGCGGGCCCCGCCCGGGGCCCCCGTGATCTTATATTAGAACCGAATCGGCCTCCCGCGGAAAGACGAAGCCAGCTCCGCCCGCGCCCGTCCCGGATCCCTCGGCCATGTCCAGACCACTCGACGCCCGGCCGGTCGGCCGCCTGGCCCCATCGCCCACCGGAGGGTTGCACCTGGGCCACGCCCGGACCTTCCTGATCGCCTGGCTCTCCGCCCGGGGCCGGGGGGGCCGCGTGGTCCTCCGGATCGAAGACCTCGACGCCAGCCGCGTCCGCCCCGGGGCCGCCGAAGGGGCCCTGGCCGACCTCCGATGGCTCGGCCTCGACTGGGACGAGGGCCCTTACGTCCAATCGCAACGGATGGGAGCGTACAGCGAAACGCTGTCCATGCTGAAAGCGTCCGGTGAGATCTATCCGTGCACATGCACCCGGGCCGACATCGAACGGGCCGCCGTGGCGCCGCATGCCGAGGACGAAGGCCCGACCTACCCGGGGACCTGCTCGGGTCGGTCGGCCGGCGACGCCGTCGCGATGGGCGACCGGCCGTTCGCCTGGCGATACCGGGTGCCGCCCGGGCCGGTGGCCTGGACCGACCTGATCCGAGGGGAGGTCCGGGTCGATCCCGCCCGGGTCGGCGGCGACTTCGTGGTGGGCCGGTCGGGGGTCGGTCCGTCTTACCAGCTCGCGGCCGTCCACGACGACTCGGCGATGGGCGTGACCGAGGTGATCCGGGGCGACGACCTCGTGCCCAGCACCCCCCGCCAGATCCTCCTCTACCGGGCCCTGGGCCGGGAGGCCCCGCGCTTCGGCCATGTCCCGCTCGCCGTCGGCCCCGACGGCCGGAGGCTGGCCAAGCGCGACGGCTCGCCCAGGCTATCGACCCTCCGCGACCGGGGAGTCGACCCCGCCCGGCTGGTCGGCTGGCTCGCCCGATCGTGCGGCTGGTCCGACCGGATCGAGCCGACCCCGCCCGCCGCCTGGGTCGGCCGGTCCGACCTCGATCGGATCCCCCGGGCCCCCTGGGTCATCGCGCCACAGGCCATCGCCGAGCTCGCCCCATGATGGCCAACGTCCGGGGAGGCGGATCGATCGCCGGGATCACGGCCGATCGAGGACGGGCCCGCGTCGCCCCTTCGATCGCCGGGGGAGACGCGGGCCTTGGGCTTCAACGGGCCGCCGACGTGCCGGGTCAGATTTGCGGGAGCTTCCCGGCGACGAAGGTGGCCGAGAAGTTACGGCCGGGGGTCCCGCCCGGGGCGTTGAGGAGCCGGCGGCCCCGGGTGTCGGCGATCCCCGACGGGGTCGAGCCGATCGCGACGATCCGATAGGTCTGGTTCGGGTCGATCGCCCGGGCGGGGAAGAGCACCACCGTGATCGCCCCCGGGTTGTAGGTGGCCAGGGCGATCGGGACATTTCGGCTCGGCCCCCGGCCGTTCCGGCCCAGGGAGGTGAGCCGATAATTGGCCCGGTTGGTGGCGGTGGTCGGGTTGAGCGCCTCGTCGAAGGTGAGATCGAGCCGGCCGTTGTTGCCGGTCCCGGCGATCCCGACGACGCTCGGGCCCGGGATGGGGACGGTCACCGCGACGGCCCCGAAGGCGAACGAAGGCGCCGCGGTCGGGACGTCGGGGGTAAAGACGCCGGCGAAGTTGACCAGGACCCCGGGCATAGTGGAGATCACCACGACATCGAAGGTCGCCGAGCCGCCGGGGGCGATCGTGCCGAGGTCGTAGGTCAGGACGCCATTGACGTCCGATGCCGGCACCGCCCCGGGAGAGCCGGCCAGCACGAAGACCGCCCCCGCGGGGAGCATATCGATGATCGTGGCGTGGGTCGCCGGGTCGGTCCCCTTGTTGGTGACGGTCAGGATAAAGAGCTGGAGCTGGCCGACCGTCGAGGCCGAAGGCGAGACCGACTCGGACAATTGCAGGTTGATGTTCGGGGCCGTGGAGGTCCCGACGGCCGTGGTCAGGCTGGTCGAGTTGTTCGAAGCGGTCGCGTCGAACTGCCCGCCGGAGACGTTGGCCGCGTTGACGGTCGGGCCGGCCGCGGTCGGCGTGACGACCAGGGTGATCGTCGCGGCGGCCCCCGGGGCGATGGTGCCGAGATTGGCGGACAGGAGCGTCCCGTTCTGGACCGGAGCTGCACCCTGGCTGGGGGTGAAGCGGACCAGGGCGACTCCGGAGGACAGGAATTCGTTGACGGTGACGTTGGTCGCCGCGTTCGGCCCGTTATTGGTGACGGTGATCGTGTAGGTCAGGTTGCTCCCGACCATGGCCGAGGCCGTCGAGGCGACCTGGGAGATCGCCAGGTCGGCCGAGGTCCCGGGGGCTGGCGTGACCGGGATCGATCGCTGCGACTCGTTGTTCGCGAAATTGGGGTCGGACGTCGTGCTCGCGACGCCCGGGTTGTCGACCAGTGTCCCTTGCCTGGCGGCGGTCCCGGTGATCGTCACCCGATACGACCTCCCGGGTGCGAGCGAGCTGAGGTTGGCCGTTACGACGTTGTTGCCGTCGACCGAGGCCGTGCCCAGGTCCGACGTGACCGAGGTGTTGACCAGGCCGATCGGCAGGGTGTCGGTCAGCGTCACCCCGGAGGCGGCGTCGGGCCCGTTGTTGGCGATCGTCTCGATGAGCATCACCCGATCGCCGGCGACGACGGAGGCGGCCGAGGCCGTGGACGTCACCGACAGGTCGGCCTGGTCGGCGTTGGCCGCCCTCGGGAAATTGGCGGCGAACTCCGAGGTGTTGCCGTCCGGGCCGGTCGAGGTCGCGCTGAGGGCGTCGAACGGGGTCGAGGGGGCCGGGACCGACGGGTTGAACGCGGCGAACCCGGCGGAGTCGGTGGTCACCGAGGTGCTGCCGAGGTAGACCTGCCCCTGGCCGAACCCGGTCGGGCTCACGCCGGCCCCCGCGTAGTTGCCGAAGAGGTCGATGCCATAGGTGGCGCCCGGCAGGCCGTGGAAGACCCCGGTGATGGTCTCCATGCCGCCCGAGACGGATGAGGCCGTCAGGAAGAGGTAGCCGGGCAGGGGTTGGCCGGTCCCGGTCAGGTCGATCCCGAGCTTCGGGTTGGCGAAGATGCTGTTGCCTCGGATGGTGATCCCGGTGACGGCCGGCCCGTAGGTGCTCCGGACGGTGATCCCGGAATCGTTGCCGGCGATGATGTTGCCCGCCCCGGCCGCGGTCCCGCCGATGGTGTCGTTGAGGGCCAGGGGTTGGGTCGCGACCGGGGACGTCGGCAGGATCGTCAGGTCGATCCCGCTCCCCGGGTTCGACCCCAGGATCGTCCTGCCGTCGGCGCCGACCCCGATCCGATTCCCCTGGATCAGGTCGCCCCCGTTGTTGTCGAGGGTGATCCCGCCGAAGATCAAGTTGCCGGCGCCCTGGGTCGACCCGCCGATGGTGGATTTGGTGACGTGGAGCTTCAACCCCCCGTTGCCGCCGACGCCGCCCGGGCCGACGAGCCTGTTGCCGGCGGCATCGGTCCCGACGTAATTCCCCTCGATCAGGTCGGAGTCGCCGGTCAGGGTGAGGTTGACCCCGCCGGTCCCGGGCCCGCCGCTGGCGGCGATCACGTTCCGGGCCCCGGCCGTCGGGCCGCCGATCGTGGTCCCCGAGGCGCCCAGGAGGATGCCGTCCCCGTTGGGGATCGCCGAGGTCCCGGCCGCGTCGAGCCCGATCGTATTGCCGACGATCGATCCGGCCGTCGCGTTCCCGGTGATCCCCACGAAGTTGCCCGAGATCAGGTTGCCGGCGCCCTGGGCCGTGCCGCCGATCGTGTCCTGGCTGATGACGTCGGAGGTGCTGCCGCCCGGCGTGCCGAAATAGACTCCGTAGACGTTGGCCAGAGCGGCCCCGCCGCCGATGTCGGTCCCGATCCGGTTCCCCTCGACGAGCACGCCGGTCGCCTGCCCCCGGAGGAGGATACCGATCCCGGTCTTCCCCTGCGGCCCGGTGTTGCCCGAGATCAGATTGCCCGTCGCGGCGGTGGGGCCGCCGATCGTATTGTCGGGCGCGGCCACGAGCACGCCGACCGCGTTGCCCGCCGGCCGAGTGCCGGTCGGATCGGTCCCGATCAGGTTATTGCTCGCCAGGTTGCCGGTCGCCGTCGAGCCGGAGATGAAGATCCCGGCGAGGCCGTTCCCCGAGATCACGTTGCGATCCGCCAGGGTTGCCCCGCCGATGACGTTGCCCGGCGAAGCGACGTTGACACCGATTTGCTGTTGGACCGACGGGGTCCCATCCGGGCCGATCCCGAGGAAATTGCCCTCGACCCGATCGCCCCCCGGCCCGGACAGGAGGATGGCACTTCCGCCGGCGCCGGATGGGCTCGCCGCGAAATTCACGATCGATAGCCCGCGGATCACGCCGCCGGCGGCCTCCAGGATCAGGCCGTCGGAGCCCGACCCGGCCCCGGCCCCGTCGATCGCGATCACCGGAGTCCGGGTCGTGGCGGAATAGCCCGGCTGCGTGGTCCCGTCGATGACGACCGCCCGGGTGATCGCGGGCAAAGTCGCCTTCAGGGAGATCGTCCGGACGCCGCCGCCCGGGATGTCGAACCCGATCGAGTCGACGGCCGACGTGCCCGAGTTGACCGCCAGGATCGCCGCGCGGAGCGAGCCGGGGGTCGGGCTGGCGTTGTCGCCGTCGTCGCCGGAGCTGGTGACCGTGAAGCTCGCCAGCAGCTCGCGGCGTTCGAGCATCTCGATCCCGGGGCGACGTCGAGAGGAGTGCCGGGAGAGTCGGCCAACGCGGTCAGGCCTGCTAGACATCGATGCGTCCTCCCGGGTGTGCGTCTCTGGCTGCATGAAAGGCGCCGGCGATGGTGCCCGCCGGACCGGATTCGGTCAACCCGGCCTCGCCCTGACCAGGGGGGCATCAACGCTCGATTTTCGCGAGTTTATCCCTCCATAAAGGGGCGAATCAAGTGAAGATTTGAGAAACGGGGGCTTTGGGTATTGTGGGTAAAATTTTGTGGTCATGCAATGTAAAGGATCCGCAAAGGGGCATTACCCATCGCCGGATGGTGCCCATTTCGAGCTGGATATTGTTGGGGAGGGGAGGGAGGAGGGTTCAGTCGGACAGGTCGGAGGCGAGGACGTCACGGAGCTTCTGGATGGCCCGCGTCTTCTCATTGCTGACGGTCTTGGGCGCGATCCCCCATTGCTGGGCGATCTCTGCGGGGGTCTCGCCCTGGAGGGTGGCCTGGATCAGGGCGGCTTCGCGAGGGCTCAGGGATCGGAGGATTGCTTCCTGGAGCGTCCGCTTCAACTCGGCCTGCGAACCGTCGGGTCGGTTCAGGGACGAGGAGTCGACGGCGTCGAGCGGCTGAAAGCTCCGCTCTCGCTGGGCTCGCTTCTTGATCGTATCGATGGCGCGGAAGAAGTCGGGCCCTTCGGCCGTCTCTCGGCTAAGGACGTCGCGGATGCCGAACTGGCCAACCTCGCCGAGGAGGTGATCGAAACGTCCGCGGCCGAGGCCCTGGAGCAGGGTCGTGTAGACAGCCTGGCTGCAGTCGTCGTGTTGCTGGGCGGGGATCCCCGCGCGGAACCAGGCCCGGGCGAGGTATCGGTCGAGTTGCGATAGCCCGGCCGAGGCGTCGGCATCGTCCCCCCCGTCGGTTGCCGGTCCGAGCAGCTCATGGAGTTGCGAGGCGACCAGGGCGGCGTCCCAGGCGGCTCCGGAAGTCATCGGGGAATCGGGGCCGGTCGGGAGGGCGAATGCCCCCTGTTCGATCGCCACGTCGATCGGCGCCTCGGCGACGCCGCTCAGGAGGCGCAACGCCTCCAGGGCCTCGACCCCGGGCCGATAAGAGCGTCGCGTCTTGCCCCGATCCTTGCCGGTCACGTTCGGTCGGCCCCCTCGATGACGCCCGCGTCCGGCGTCCCCCATCAGACCCGAGGAGCCCTGGGCTCCGCGCGGCGAACTTATCCGAATCCGGTTCCCGCGGCGAGATCAGCTTGGAGATGACGCCGTTAATGCTATCATGCGTGTTGTCGAGGCGGCAAGCCCAGGCTGCCCTCACGACCGGGGCGTCGGGTCGGTCCGAACTCCGCTTTCGCCCTTGATCGATCACGGCCGCACCGCGCCCGGGTCCATCAGATAAGATCGCGATCTCCGGGCTTGATGACCACCTTTTCTCCGAGTCGCCAGGCTGGGGCCCGATAATTGCGGGCCGGCCGAGGTGGGGAAGATACTTCGGACGGGTTGGTGTCTCGATATCGTTCACCGTAGGACGTGGCGGCGGAAAAAACCGCCTCCGGCCCGAAAAATAAGGCCTCGGGGGCCGTGTCACCCGGGGTCCGGGTGACCGGGAACGACGGTCGGGGGCTCCATTCCGATCCGGAGGGGTCAACCCGGGTCAGACCTGGGATGGCATCTCGAACCGTGGCGAATATTCGCGACCGAGCAGGGCGTTGGCCTCGGCCTCGCCCGGGAACGACTCGGTGGCGGCATCGAAGGAGAGCTTGCGGCCGACGCGCTGGGCGATGTTGCCGAGGTGGCAGAGGCGGGTGCTGAGGTGGGCGACTTCGATATCGGCGTTGGGCGTGTTCCGGGATTTCACGCATTCGACGAAGTTGGTCAGGTGGGCGTTCAGTCCCTCGGATGCCTTGCCGCCGGCCTCGGGGCCGTCCTGGACCTTCCATCCCTTCTCGTCGACGGTCAGGACGCCCTTGTCGCCGTAGAAGGCGATCCCGAAGCCGAGCCCGTCGAGCGGGTGCTTGTCGTAGAGCCGGTGCTCCCAGACGATGCAGGCCCTGGGGAATTCATAGGTGACGACCTGGGTGTCGGGGACCTCCCGGTCATCGAAGACGAACCGGCCGCCGCCGGAGGCGACGGTCAGGGGCGCGTCGACGCCCAGGCCCCACCGGGCGACGTCGAGGCCGTGGATCCCGTTGTTGCCGATCTCGCCGGTCCCCCAGTTCCAGAACCAGTGCCAGTTGTAGTGGAATCGGTTGCTCATGAACGGCCGGTCGGGGGCGGGCCCCTGCCACATCGCATAGTCGACGCCCGGGGGGACCGGCGCGGGCGTCCCCGGGCCGATCGCGGGCCGCTTCTGGAGGATCCAGGCGCGGGCCATGCCGACCTTGCCGATCCCCCCGTCCCGGACGAAGGCCGTGGCCTCGATGACGTGGGGCATGCTCCGGCGCTGGGTGCCGACCTGGACGACCCGCTTGTACTTGCGGGCGGCCTCGATCATCCGCCGGCCCTCGACGACGTTGTGGCTGGCCGGCTTCTCGGTATAGACGTCCTTGCCCGCCTGGCAGGCCATCACGGCCACCAGGGCGTGCCAGTGGTCGGGCGTGGCGTTGACGACGGCGTCGATCTCCTTGTCGTCGAGCAGCCTGCGGAAATCCTTCTCGGTCCGCGGGGCCTTGTTCGTGATCTCCTGGAGGCCCTTGAGCGGCCTGGCGAACGAGGCGTCGTCGATGTCGCAGAGGGCGACGACCTCGACGTCGGCCAGCCGGGCGAACGCCCGGGCCAGCTCGTCGCCGCGCCCCCGGACCCCGATCACGCCCAGGCGGAGCCGATCGCCCGCCGGCGCCGCGGAGGCGAATCGGCCGGAGAGCGCGACCGCACCGGCCGCGCCCAGGAAAGTCCTTCGATCGACGCTCGACATCGGCGTGCCCTCGGTCGGGATCGGCGGGGGTCGTCCACTCCGGGATCGATCGTCGCCGATGGGGAGCCGGGGGGCAAGCCTCTCCCCCCGCCGACCGATCCGGAGTCGCTGGCCCGCCGGCCCGCCGCCGGCGTGGCCTCGAACCCGTGGCTCCGTCGGCCCCCGGGCGGGCCGATCGCCCCCCCTCCCCGGCCAATCTGGGTGCGCCAGCGGATTCTGGCATTCAGTTGGGTGAGGCCCAGTAGAGGTCCCAGTGATCGCTGTAGCTCAGGCTGCACAGGCTGGCCATCGCGTCGGCGTTGCCGGCCACCCACCTCGCCCCGGT
>JAABUK010008276.1_pt1 | contig 14664 bp, 7 predicted proteins | sample 5559141 | NCBI WGS metagenome assembly JAABUK01 (sample SAMN10711869, study PRJNA513367) | rock metagenome | isolation source: Antarctica rocks | place: Antarctica: Victoria Land, Pudding Butte nord | collected 2016-01-03
CGCCTAAAATCAGCCGGTTGACTGCTCAACCAGCACGTAAAGCCCGGTGTGACGCAAATAGCTCACCAACCAAGCACAACCGCTCGAACCTCAGCTAAAACGCATACCTGTACAGAGGTTCCCTAGCGCCGCAACGGCATCGCGGAGGTAGCTCTGTTGCGGGATATGACAGATCACCGTGTTCCCCGCAAAAGGGCGCCGGCTGCCATCGGGGTTGAACTTCAGCAGCGTGTCTCTGGGAATGACCGCGAGTTGAGGATCGCTCTTACCAGGTTGCGATCCAGAAGATTGCGCATTCAAAGGACGTGGGATGACCCTGGCTAACGAGAAGGCAGACGAATACAGCAGGAACTTCCGTCTTGTGTGAAACATTGTCATACGGTTCTTTACTCCAGGATCGCTCGGGTGAAGGACCGTCCAGACTGAAGCCTCGAGGATAAAGCGGGATAGAGTACTTAGCTAGGTGGCATTCACCCGAAGGTCGCCGACATCGCGTAAAGTGGCACATCAGGTATCGGGGTCCGTCAGAAAGCCAAGCGCAGTGCTACCTGCACCTGTCTGGAGGGAAACACGCTGCTGCTACCACTGAACGTGCCGAAGCTTCCATTTGGACTAAGAACACCTGTAGCACCTACTGATCCAATATTGGTGTTTGGGCTGATGTAGTTGGTTGCATTGAGCACGTTGAAGGCCTCGATCCGGAATTCGAGGGACTGAGCTTCACTTAGAAGCGCGAACTGCTTATGTGCTGCTACATCGAATTGACCAAAGGCGGGTCCGCGCAAGTTGTTGCGGCCTGCATTCCCAAACAACTGCGAGCCTGCTGGGGCCGAGACAGCAGCAGCATTAAGATAGCCGCTGACGGCGCTGTTCGACTTCGTTAGGGTGCGCCCATACACGGCGCTGTTCCTGTTAACCAAGTTTGGTCGCAGCGAGTAGACGGAACTGGTCGTCGAGACAACCTGGTTTGAATTGGGGGTGTAGATGAGATTAAGGGGCACGCCGCTGGTTACGCTGTTTATGCCCGTCAACTCCCAACCTCCAAGAATCTCCTGCTCCCATTTCGGCGCTCCTGATCCAAACCTGTGTCCCACACCGAAGGGAAGGTCGACGATAAATGAGGTCGTGTCGTTCAGAGGCTGGTTGTAGCCCGACGGGCCTCGGTCGGCTCCGATTTTCGCGATGTTCACCGAAGCGCTGTCTCCGTTGCTCGCTTCAAGATCTGCGGAAGAGTTGCTGTAGGCCTGCGACCAGGTGAAAGAGTTGATGAGGAAGAATCCTTTCGCGAAGCGGTGCTCCAGCTTGGTCTGAAGAGAGTTGTAGGTGAGGAAGTCGGCGTTGGTCTCCGTCAGAATGTCGGTAAAGTTTGCAATGGGCCTGCGATTGAGCAGAGACGCACTGCCCTTCGGTGTACAGGCTCCAGACGAGATCTCCGTGTCGGTACAGAGCCGGGCCTGATTGTAGTTGGCCAGTGTCGGGATGTGGACGCCATGGTTGCCAACGTACGCAACTTCCAGTGTCGTCTGCAAAGGCAGCTGTTGTTGGATGGAGAGGTGATACGCCTGAACGTAGGGAGTCCTGAAGCCTTTCGGCGTATAGCGAGTCTGAGCGCGGACGGTCGAAAAGTTGCTTGGCCCGGCGAAGTTGGTTTGGTAGCCGTCCTGCGTGCGTCGGAAGCATGTCGTCGGATCCTGCGTCAGAGATGTGCAGAGTCCCTGAGAAGGTGTCTGATTCACGGGCAGCGTTGCAGAGTAGTTGTTCGGTCCGTTGTATGCCAGAAGACCTTCCCCACCGAAGCGGAACAGGTAGGCATAACTAAGTCCATAGCCCCCGCGGATGACCGTTCCGGGCCGTGCCTGGTATGCGAACCCAAGGCGAGGACCGAAGTCCTTATAGTCCGGGTTCACGAGTGCGCGATCCGCGAGCGAAGATCCACCAACGTAGTGGAGCTTGTAGACATGGCCGGGTGCCGTGCTGTTTACATCGGTTCCGGTTCCAGCGTGCAATAGTTGCTGATTGACTGGATCGAAGTTCAGAATCTGATTGTCTTGCTCGTAGTAAGGGGACATGAACTCATAGCGCAAGCCAGCATTGATCGTCAGATTGGGAAGTGCCTTCAAGTCATCCTGGATGTAACCAAAGTGCCAGAAGCGCTTGTAGTTAACCTCGTTCGGTGCATTCAGGGCGTAGTTGCTCCGGGCACCAAAAAGAAAGTCGGTGAGGTTAGCTGCTTGGACAGTCGTTGCCGACCCGGTTGAACTGTATTGGCCTGAATAGCTATCGGAACCGAACTTAGGATGGAAATCCGAAATAGCCTGCTCTAGTAAGCCGAATTCATAGCCGACCTTCAGGCTGTGGTTTCCGCGGACCCAGGTGTAGTTCACTTTTGGATTGGACTGGGTTGGATTTGTAAATTGAAGCGCCGAGGTTTGTGTTCCGAACTGGGTAAAGCCGGTGACGATCTGAGCGTTCAAGCCACCGCCGAGCGCCGGGTCTTGTGGAACGTTTGGGACGCCTGCCAAAAGATTGGGCTGGCCGAGTTGCACGGGTGACTTACCACTCTGGGTCCATGTTTGTCCGAAGCGAAGCTCAAGGATGGAGGTGGGTGAAAGGACCCAGTTGTAGCCCGCCGCAAGTTGACGAGTGCGGGCATAGAGCGTTCCACTGCTATTTCCACCGGCTAACCCGGGGAAAGGCGGCGGCTGGAAAGTCCCTACCGCGCGCTGGCTGTAGCGGAAAAATCCGTTCTGTGTCGGGCTTAGAGTGAAGTCAGCGCGCCCATCGCCCTTGTCGTCTGTTGTGGTGGTAGCCGGGAGATACTGGAAGTTATTTGCCGTGATTGCCGCGCCAGGGATGTTCGGTGCCGGCAGGAGCTTGAAGGCTGCTAATGCGACAGGATCGATGTTTGGGTCCGTCAGTGGCACCTGACCGTTGGCATAGATCACACCCGTATAAGGATTCTTCACGGGTACTGGTTTGCCGCCAGACGTGCCATCAGAGGTGAACAGCCCTCCAAGCTCTGTTGGGGTGGGCAGATTCGCGGTAGTCAAAAGATGAGCGACTGCGCGTAGACCCTCATAATCAGCGAAGAAGAAGACCCTATTCTTGAGGATCGGGCCACCGAAGGTTCCGCCAAACTGGTTCTGAACTAGAGTTGGTTTCACACCAGTTCCCTTGAAGGGGCCGAAAGCGTTTAGAACCGTGTTGCGGAGATAATCGTAAGCGCCCCCATGGAATTGGTTTGTCCCGCTGCGCGTTGTGGCATTGAAGATGGCACCCCCAGCGCGTCCATATTCCGCCGAGTAGTTGTCGGTCTGGACTTTAAACTCTTGGATAGCATCGGGCGATGGGATAACTGCTTCGTTAGAAAAGCCCTGGTTTGCCTCCTGATAGGCATTGTTGTCGATGCCGTCGAGCTCGAAGTTGTTGGATTGGGAGGTGAGACCATTGACGTTGTAGGAGGCATCTCGTGGTGGGTTTGCTACTACCGTGCCATCCAGAGATTGACGGACCCCGGGTACAAGTTTGGAGAGGTCGGCATAGGCACGGCCGTTCAAAGGCAACTTTACTGCTTCGGCCGCTTGGACCGTCTCACCACGGTCGCTGGTGTCTGTCTCTAGAAGACTGGCGGCGCCGGATACCGTCACGCTTTCCGCGCTCGATCCCAGCTTCAACGTGACGTCGACCCTCTGCCTCGCCCCGACATTCACGGTGAAAGGATCCGTTACTGAGGAGCTGAAGCTCGGCGCCTGCACTGTGACGGTATAGTCGCCCGGCTGCACATTGGTGAAATCGTAGTTTCCTCCTGCATCGGCTGTCCGGGTGACAGTGATTCCCTTTGCCGGATTCGTCAGCACAACGGAGGCACCTGATACCAACGCTCCGCTCGGGTCTTTAACAGATCCGAGAACCTCGGCCGAATCAAACTGGGCGACGGCAGGCAAAGTGAACGCCGTTGATAAAGAGAACAGCAAGGGGAGGGCCGCGTATCGACGCACGGAGCGGCTCATTTTCATCAGCAGTGAGTTGGCCTTATTGCCAGATTTCGGCAGCGAGCGGTACGAAAAAGTTCGGATCACAGCGACTACTCCTTCAAGAAAAGCGGGCGTCTTCCTGGTGCAGAGGAATGTTCCTTTGCTGGTAGCCGAACCTAGCAGCAGCACGGAAGCCGCTCAAGATATTTCGCGGCGACGACACCGAGACAACGCCTAACCTCATTGCAATGAAACACGTATCACTCCGTTGCATCGCCTCTGATACGTGACTGAAATGTGAAGATGGGTCCATTATCGGTTCATTTTGGGATGACGCCCAAAAGCGGGAGGGCAGGAGATGAACGGTGGAGTGTCTATCCCATCTGCTGCGTCCTGATGTTCACGAACGCATGCTCGCTACCGGAAAGACATCGATGAAACGTTCCGCTGCTGGCCCTGTAGCACCCATGTGAGTACCGAGATAGGCTGCGGGGCCCTGTCAAGGTAGATACATACGTGGACGCCGTTGCCAGCGTCTCATCGCCAGTGTCATTAGACCCATAGAGTATTGTGAAGACCGCCGGAGCGGGTGCGCCGCGCCTGCCCATCTGTTGACTGGGTAGCAACCTGCGAGCTAAAGTTGGCCTCCCGACGAAGATGCAATCCACACACCATTGCTTCCATCATCGGCCCTAAAAACGATCTAGAGTTTGCTGCGAAAGACCACCATCGCGGGTGCGCCGCCGATATGGACGTTGATATCTGCGATGCGGCCGGCTAGGTCTACCATCCGATGAATGCGTCATATGCAGGGTGCGGCCCGGATCGACAATGTGCAGGGGCCTATCCGAGTCCTTTATGGGCGTGAAAGATGAATGAGTCGCCTCTCCCTCTCCGCCGATTCGGGCGGCTGGAAAGGAAGAGGCGCGCTAGGACGAGGCGGCTAATAAGGACGGGCTACGATCACCTTCCACAGATGGTCCCGTGTGCCGTTGTCGTGGAACTGGACGATATTTGCGCCGTTGAGGGATGACTCTCCGCTGACACCGAGTAGTAAGCCGCTGTTCATGTTTTTGATCTGAAATTGACCGCCGCCAGTATCAATAAACTGCCAGACGTGATCGGGAGTTCCGTTTTCGATGGCTGCTTTGATTAGGGCGTTGTCAGCCTTCGACTCTCCATCGACGCCCAGAACATTATTGCTGTAGTAGCTACGGATTCGATAGAGGTTGTAGCCGTCCTCCTCCAGTCGCCAGACGTGATCCTTCGATCCGTTGTCCTCATACTGCTGTACCTGAGCGCTGTCATTAAAAGATGCGTTTTCGATGCTTAGCAGCTTACCGGTTTCGACATTGACGATCTGATAAAAGGGTTTTGTGCGGGGGTCGAAGTTCGGCACCACGGTCCATAGGTGGTCCGGTGTACCTGTATCATGGAATTGAACAATGTTCGCGCTATCTACCTTTGACTCTCCGTCGACACCGAGAACCAGACCGCTATAGTTACTCTGAATAAGTTGTGGTTTGGAGTTCAATGGGTCTACTGAAGTCCATAAGTGGTCGTTTGTACCATTGTCTAAGGCTTGTTTGATCAAGGCGCTATCGGCCGTGGACTCTCCAGCGATTCCAAGCACCAAGTTGCTGAAGATGTTGCGGATTTTATAGATGTGCGTTCCGATGTCCTCGAAAGCCCAAAGTTGATCTGGCGTTGCGGTATCCCTGAATTGCTGTATCTGCGCGCCATCGGCTTGTGATCCTTTCTCGACCGCCAGTCCCTTAGCGCTGTTGGCATTGAAGACTTTGTACACAACTGCATTACGAGGGTCTTGGACCGGCGACAGAATCCATAGATGGTCCCTGGTGCCGTTGTCGTGAAACTGAACCAGGTTTGCGCTGTTTGCGGAGGACTCCCCGCTGACGCCAAGCAATAGACCACTATTCCCATTGCGTATCTGGAATGCGCCGTTTGCAGCGATGATAAGCTGCCATGCGTGGTCGGGAGTCCCGTTATCATGGGCCTGCTTGATCAGGGCGCTATCGGCCGTGGATTCTCCATCGACCCCTAAGACCAAATTGCTTGCGATGTTACGAATCTTCACGTTGCCGCCGCCCGCGTCCTCTACTGCCCACGCGTGATCTTGCGATCCGTTGTCCTCGTATTGCTGGATCTGCGCGCCGTCGAAGGGATATTCGTGATCAACTCCCATCAACTTACCGGTTTCGACATTGATGAAGTGGTAGACGCCTTTGGAGCCTGGCAAGGTGTTTGCCGGCGTAAATGGCTGAAGGATCGCTGCCCCGACATCGACCTTGACCGGACCGAGCGTAGCCTGGTGAGCTACAGATTTGCCGTCGACGAAGACGCTCAAACCGACACCTTGCCCATACCGCGTGCCCTGTCGATCCCAGAGCACGGTAAGGTTATGGCCATGATAGGGAGTATCCTCCAGCGCGAAGTAATCCCACGAAGGCGGTGCCAGCGGTGAGACCACCAGGGAGTTGTCCGATTGTCCACGCAGCCCGATAAAGCCGGAAATTACATTATCGACATACGAGGAATGGTTGTAATCGGTGCCTTCGTAGATCCAGTTGCTTGTGTCAGGATCGTGCGCCTGGCCAACGTAGGGCACTCCGTTGTTGAACTGGGTAGCGGCGTAGGTGTGGAGCAGGTTGACGTAATCGTTTGCGTTCACGGTCGATTGTGCCGGGTAATCGATCAGCAGATTGGCTAGACCGGTCAAGGTTTGCGAGGTCTCGAACGGCCAAGAAGGTCCGTCCCATTTGCAGCAGCCCGTGGAAGCATCATGCATGTACCAGCGGCTGCGTTTTTCGGCTGTCGGTGGACCATACGCGGTCGCGAATCCGGCAGGGTCAAGCAGCTGCCCCATCGCGACAGAATCTGAAGGCAGAGCCGCTCCAAACATCCACGGAACAAAGCCCTGCTCCTCGCGCGTGTCCAGCAACGCGTTCGAGGGATTGTTGTCCCGGTTCATGTGATAGTAGAAGTTCCGGCTGGGGTCCCACAGATACTGGTGCATTGCCGCTTGCAAAGCGTTTGCGCGGCCTGAGTATTCTGACTGGTATGCGCTGTTGTTGGCGAGGGAGGCGATGTGCGAGATCGCCTGAGCGTCTCCGAATTGGTATGAGTTAAGAAAAGGGCGGTAGCCTGGACCGCCGTGATAGGGATCACTCGATTCGTAAGAGGCTGGCGTGAACTCGGACGCATCCCAGACAGGAAATTGCCAGTACAGACCCAACTGAGAGTTGAAGTGATTGTCCCAACCGCGATACTGGTGTACTAGGGGAGATAGCAGTGAGGTTGTAAATGGCGCGTCTCCTGTCGCGAGAAACGTCTGCCATACTGCGGTGCCCGCCCAGAAGCTGTATTCGTGGGCCCAATCGAACGTATCTGCATTGACGGTATCGTTTTGAGGTTTATAGTTCTGGCCGGGCCCGTTAAGCCAATACTCGGTGACGCCCCGCACATATTGCTGGTCTCGTAGCCAGCGGCCTTCGATAATCTGGTGGCCGGCCGCGGCGGAGATGCCGCCGTACGGTGCGGAATACCCTGGAGGCTGAAGAAATTCCGTGGAGAGCCAGCCTACCGACGGAACAGGAACCAGGTGTTCTTTGTAGGTGTGCCAGCGGTAGTAGTAGACCTGCTGGATCTGCGAGTCGGGCACCTCAAGGAAAGGAATGTTGGATAGAAACCATGTCGGATCCGAATCCACGTTGCCAAGCAATGCCTTATGATTCAGGAACTTTCCGGGGTCTGGGGCCGTAGGCGGCTGTGGCTGTTGTGGCGGAGGCGGCGTTCCACCGCCAGTCCCCATTACAATATCAGCCTGGAGAGGTTGGGTATTTCGTTTACCTGTACCCAATTTCGCAACGAGCGCACTCGGATCGTCTGTGGTAATAAATTGGTTCCCTGAACTGATAAGGAAATCAAGCGAGCGTCGATTATCAGATTGATCATATGGCTGAGTGATATCGATCGGGGCGTTACTATTGGGGTTTTTGTTATAGAGATAGTTTTCGAGAACGACGCAGCAACTGCCGTTTGAAGAACTAAAGAACTGTGGCTTGCTCATGTCGCCATTCGGGTAATACTCTCCGATCGGATTGAAGTTTCCGATAGTCATGGCAGCGCCCGTAGCAACGTTGGTCTTCGCGACTGGAAACACTGAGCTTAGAATGCCGCCGAACTCTTTGTACACAAGTTCAATACAGGCTAACTTAATTGTACGGTCATTCTCAAATGCTTTGATCCAGTTGATGATTCCCTGCTCGCTGCCGAAACCTGCGATTCCTGCGCTTGGTACGTCGAAACCGCCCGCCTCGTCGTCAGTCGTGAAGGCTTGTGTCGGGGGAGAGATTGCGGACGTGGTAATAACAGGGATGAAATTCATCTGGTCGTAATACGGTCCGAAGGTGTCTTTGAAGTTCTGGGGATTCGCAAACAGTCCCGCAGGCATTTTGAACACAGTTGACTGACTATATGGCCGGCCTTGGGGGTCAGGGGCCGCTCTTTGCACGACCGCCCACGCTTCCTGCGCTGCTTGCATACTTTGAACATCAATCATGAGCACAGCCTGGATGTTGTTCGTCCGGACGTAATTGTAAGCATCCTCCAGGGTGGGCGGATACTCCCCGGAAACCAACTTGGTGAAATAGCAGCCACGCTGCGCTGTGTCGGTAATGACGAGGCTAGTATCTCTTAACACGGTGGGACCGAGCAGAATCTTTGTGTTTGCCAGAGTAGTCTGGTCGATCCGTGGATTTGAAGAATCATTGTCGGAGTTGCTGCCCGGTGGAATTAACGGGTTGTAGGACGTCCCACTACCACCACGCGAGCACCACTCCCTGCCCCAAGTCTTGTCGTGGGTGAGGATCGGCGTACCATTGTCTTTTGGGTCATTCGGGTTAGGCGCCGTCAGCCGCACGTCGAGCTCGATGGTCTCCCATCCCTCGTAAGCGGCAAATTTAAGGGACTCTAAGGAGTTCTCCGGGACCAACTGCGCCTGAGTGGTACCCGCAAGCCCGTGAATGCCACGGTGCGCGGAGATCAGGACGAGATCATCATGGGGATGGTAAAAGGCACTCATGATTTTTGCGGTATCCCAGTTGCAGGGATTGAAGAAGTTAGACCCAATCATTGTGGGGCAGCCTAGTAATGGACTCCCGCCTGTCGCCGTTTGTGCGAACGCGGGAGCGGTCAGAGGCGTGCTCGCGGCCACCCAAATAACACCCGCAAGCAAGATGCAAAGGCGTGTATATGCCGCGTAAAATCTCGAACGAACCATAATTCATCTCCAGGATCAGGCTGCGCGGTATATGAAACGTGTGGGTAAGCTAGATGAGGAGCGAAGCTCCGGCCGGGCCAAATTTGGCGGGAACGGGGAGACTAATCACGATCACTACACAGAACAGGAGAGAAGGGATACGCAATTGAGCACTAAGCGGCTCATCTCATCACAAGAGGATTGGCACCGTTACCAATCCCAATGGCGGGCGGTGCGGACAAGTTCGGATCAGAGCGGCGACTCGCTCGCAATAAGCGGGCCGTTACCTGTACACAGGGTGTTGGCTTGATCTTGGGCCGAGCCTAGCAGTGGAATGAGAGCCGTCCTAGACATTTCGCGGCTACGACACCGGGACAGCACCTAAAGCTTTTGTAATGATGGCGCGTATCAGCGATCGCATCGCCTCTGGTACAGGGCGGGCGTTCAAGAAAGAGGTTCATTACCTGTTGATGTTGGAATTGTGTACTCTTCCTTGTGGAAGAAGGGCATACAGATGGCTGCGACTAGCACAAAAGAGGCTCTTCCACCCCGGAAGGCGTTGACCGACGACAGGGAGGCCCTAGTGCGGCGAGTGGTCGAATCTGCCACATTCGCGAAAAGCGAACGGCTCTCAAGTTTTCTATCTTATATCTGCGACCTGACGCTCAATGGGCGGGCGGCTGAAATCAATGAACACAGGATCGGAACAGCAGTCTTTGGCCGACGGCCGGACTACGATTCCTCTGTTGACGGAATTGTCAGGCCACAGGCCAGTCGGCTTAGACAGCGTCTCGACCTCTACTTCAGTGGAGAAGGTTCGAGTGAACCGACAAAGATCGTTCTCCCGAGAGGCAGTTACGTTCCTACCTTTGCACCCCATTTTGTCCCAAGACCAGTTGACAAGCCCTCGTCCACACCCGACGACTCTAGTACCGCGAGCCCGGTTCCGGCGAAGCCTGCAAGGGATATGGCGCGAGGTCCTGCAGGCGGAAGATTCGCATGGGTACTAGCAGCCGTCCTTCTCGTCGTGATTCTTATTATCATCAGCGCTAAAAGGACGACATCGGCGAATTCTGTACCTGCAGTTTCAGCGACGAGACATCCGTTCTGGAGTCTTCTGTTTCGTCCTGACCAAAAAACGATGATCGTCCCTAGCGACACAGGATTAGTGATGTGGCAAGGGGCGACTAAGCAGAACATAGGCTTGGCAGCCTATCTGAGTGGGAAGTACCGGACGCAGAGCGCCGGAGATACTGATGTTGGACAGGTGAATGCTGCCGATCTTGCAAGCCGGCGCTACACTTCGATCGTAGATTTGAGCATCGTCAAGGACTTAACTCAGGTGGCCAACTCAGAAAAGGGTAGGCTTGAGCTCCGCTATGCACGCGATTTGCGACCCAACGATCTGAAAGATGGAAACATAGTGCTTATTGGAGCTGCAGCAGCGAACCCTTGGGTAGAGCTGTTCGAGCCAAACATGAACTTTGTATTCGCCAACGCACATATGCGCGAATACACTGTTTTGAATCGTGCGCCGGTCGGAACGGAAACTTCTAAGTGGAGTTCCAACTACGATGACGCACAACACCGCGTCTACGGCGTCGTAGCGTTCCTGCCCAATCTGAGTGGGACTGGAAACGTGTTGCTCCTCGAAGGCACTTCGATGGCTGGAACCGAGTGTGCTTGGGATTTCGTATCCGACGACTCCTCGCTACTTCCCTTCTTGAGTCGCATAAAACGCGCTGACGGAAGTATTCCGCATTTTCAACTGGTCTTGGACAGCATCAACTTGACCGGCTCTTCTGTGAAGAGAAACGTCCTTGCTTGGCGTGTTATGAACTAACCGGAACGCCGGCGCCTCTACTGAGTGCGGAATTCTAATATGCCCCACCCCACGCCTAGGACGACAAAGTAGCGGGACCTTTGTGAACAGCTTGTCAAGAGCCTACAAGGGACCTAAGCAGTGCAGCAATGCCGATACGAGGGGAAGGTGCAGGTGCGACTTGAAGTCGTTTGCATGATTGTTCAACACGGAAGGATTCGTGAGCTGGACCTGCGGTTCCGTCCGCAGTAGCCTATCGGCATCGGCGTGGCTGGAGACGGCCGGGTCGAATAGCTGCCGAGACAACATACCTCTTTCTTCGGCTCTGTTGCATTAACCGGGCTCGACGCGGTTGAGGCACTACGATAGCTCATGTTCAAGCGTCGTCGTTTCCCGGTTGAGATCATCCTGCTCTGTGTTCGCTGGTACTGCAAGTACGGGATCAGCTACCGCGATCTGACCGAGATGATGCAGGAGCGCGGCGTTCAGGTCGATGCCTCCACGCTGTTCCGTTGGGTGCAGCGCTACGCGCCGGAGCTCGAGAAGCGAGTACGGGCTTATCAGGGCTATGGCTCGCCATCGTGGCGGGTAGACGAAACCTACATCAGGGTGGGCGGCCGATGGAAGTACCTGTTCCGGGCTGTCGACAAGAACGGCGTACTGATTGACTTCATGCTGTTGGAGCGGCGAAACACGAGCGCAGCCCATCGTTTCCTCAGCAAAGCCGTGACAATGATGCGCAACTGGCCACCCACATCCATCACAACCGACAAGCTTCGCTCATACCCTGAAGCCATCGAGCGGCTAAAGTGTGACGGAAAGCTCTCCAGGAACACTAGGCACAGGACCTCGAAGTACCTGAACAACATCATTGAGGCTGACCATGGTGCACTCAAGCAGGTAGTCCGTCCCACTCGAGGTTTCCAGACCATGAAGACTGCCACGGCAACCATCAAGGGCTTCGAGATCATGCGCATGATCCGACGTGGTCACTGCCTCACCTGCAAACGAGGCGTGCAGAATGAAGTACGCTTCGTCAGCTCGCTGTTCGGGGTTGCCGCATAGTCGCAGACTATCGGACCATCAACAAACTGGGCTTCAGCCACTTAATGCAACAGAGCCGTTTTTCTCCCTCGGCGTTGCCAGCACTACCTTTGGCGTGTTCGTGCAGGATCAATGGCAGCCCGTACCTCGGGTCACGCTGGACCTCGGCATCCGCTTCGACGACTTCGGCAATCCGTATCCGTCTTCTGCGCTCGGCTCCATCATCAGCAACTTCAAGCTGGGAACGGGTAGCTCCCCCACCGAGCGGGTAACAAACGGTTCGCTTCAGGTGACGAACAAGGTGTACAACCATGGGCGGTCAGCCCGCGAGTCGGCATCTCTTGGGATCCTATGGGTAGCTACAGATACGTCGTCCGGGGTGGCATCGGTCTCTACCACGAGTGGTTCACCAACGGCGAGCTCACGGTCCCGTTGCGCGCCAACGCACCGGCATTTGCGAATCCCACCTTTTTCGCCTCGCAGGGGATCGCCCCTATCTTCGCCCTTGACACCAGTGCAACCTACCCGTTCAACTTCCCAATCCCAGCCGTTCCTGCGGGCGTTCCAGACGCGCATGGGGCTTACTCGGGTTTCCCTACGGCCAACATCGGCGGCACCGACGCGAACCTGAACATTCCCGCCATCGTGAACTACACGGCTGGCATCGAGCACCAGTTCGGTAGCCACATCACCGTCGGGGCCAACTACGCCGGCTCCTTCGCCCGCAATCTTCCGGAAGGCGACATCAACACCATCAGTCCCAATAACGACATCAATCGTGTTACAGGCAGCTACATTGCTAACAAAAATAAGCTCGTCCGCCCCCTCGCCAGCTTCGGGGCGATCAACTACACGCGCAATGGCAACCATTCCCACTACAACGCATTCATCGCCACCATCAACGGGCGCTTCGGCTCGCGGGACACCTTCCAGGCGTCTTACACGCGCTCGTCCGTGATCGACTACGGCACACAGTACCCGGACGTCCTTGCGCCACGCTCAACTTACGCGGGCCCTGCCAATTTCGATATACCCAGCCACTTCGCTCTTTCTGAAAGCCTCAAGCTTCCGGGTATGACCGGCGCAAACGCGCTCCTGCGTTCGGCCACGAACGGCTGGGTGCTCTCTGGCTCAGTCATTCTGCAGAGCGGCACTCCTTTCACCCCCATTACCACCGCGACCTTCCAGCCCACGCTGGACGCGAATGGCAACGTCACAGGACTACGCACCGGAAGCGGTGACTACAACGGAGATGGCTATAACTACGACTATCCCAACGCACCCACCTTCGGGTATGCCCAACCGCATGACAGGCAATCGTACCTCAAGGGGCTCTTTCCGGCCTCGAGCTTCGGGATCCCGACCCTCGGTACCGAAGGTAACGAACTCCGCAATCGCTTTCGCGGTCCGGGGTATGCCGACACGGATCTCAGCCTGCTTAAGAGCTTCCCGGTCAAGGAGTGGGCACATGCCGAGTTCCGCGGCGACGCCTTCAATCTGTTCAATCGGCCCAATCTCACCGGCTTTGTCTCCGACCTTTCCAACGCCAACTTTGGCAAGGCAACCACGGCCTTCAATGCGCGTTACTTCCAACTCGCCGCGCGCGTAACCTTCTAAGCTCGAAGCAGCACAACACCGGGGGATCATCGATGACATTTACCCGTCGGGCTTTGCTGGAGGGCGCAGGGGCTCTTTCAGCGCAGGTGCTCCTTTCCCGCCGTGTGCAGGCTCTTACCACCGCGCAAGCCAACCCTGGAAAGCTCACGGCTCTGCCCGGCGCCCTTGACCTCACGCTGACGGCACTCTCGTCCAACATCCTGCGCATCAGCATTTCGCCCTCGAACGATGCGCCCCGGCCCGCCGAGCTTGGCATGGTGATCGAGCAAGGCAAGGACCTCGACGGCCCCGGCCGGGCGCATCCCGGGAGTATCCCGTGGGGCAAGTACTCGCTGAAGATCAGTGCCGATCCGCTCCATGTCGCCGCTTATGAAGGCCACAAGCTACGCCAGGAGATCCGCTTCGACCTGGACAGCACCGACGTACGCTTCAACATTACAGGCCCTGTCTTCGGCCTGGGAGAAGGCGTTCACCCCTTCGACCGGCGTGGCACGCGGGACGACATGCTCAACGGCGAGCACTCCCCTGACCTCCAAACCTTTGGTGCGCGCTTGCCGATACCCTGGGTGATCAGCCCCGAGGGTTGGGGCGTCTTCATCGGCCAGCCCTCGGGTTCGTTCGACTTCACCCAGACCGAGGCGCGCTTCCGCGGGAACGAGGCCACATCCACCCGCAATGTTTATCTGCTCCTCGGGGACACGCCCGCCGCTGTCCTGCGCGCCTATGCCGACCTCACGGGTCACCCGCACCTTCCGCCGCTGTGGGCCTTTGGCTATCAGCAGTCGCACCGCACACTCGAGAGTGGAATGCCCGGCTTTTTTTGTACCAGTTGAAAAGCGATAAAACTGGAATAAGAGGAGCTAAGAATGAGGCGAGGAACGAAGCATACGGCGGAGCAGATTGTGAATCTGCTGCGGCAGGTTGAA
>JAABUK010008277.1_pt1 | contig 14663 bp, 12 predicted proteins | sample 5559141 | NCBI WGS metagenome assembly JAABUK01 (sample SAMN10711869, study PRJNA513367) | rock metagenome | isolation source: Antarctica rocks | place: Antarctica: Victoria Land, Pudding Butte nord | collected 2016-01-03
CGTTTTGAGCCGGGCGATGTCCATGTTGCCGCCGCTCAACATCGCGATGGTGTTGGCGCCCGTCGGAACGGCGGCTTTCCCGGTGATCAAGGCGGCGGTCGCGGCGGCTCCGGCCGGCTCGACCAGGAGCTTGCACCGTTCAAGGATGAGGTGCAACGCGGTGATGATCTCGTCGTCGGTGACCAGCACGACGTCGTCGACGTAGGTTTGGATAAGGGAAAAGGGCAGTTGGGAGGTGAACGGCGCGCCGAGCCCATCGGCGACGGTTGAATTCGCACTGGCGCTCAGCGGTTTGCCTGCCTGCAGGCTCTCATAGACGACCCGAGAGCCCTCCGGCTCAACCCCGACGATACGGATGTCTGGTCGCTGCGATTTGACCGCCAGGGCGATTCCGGCTATGAGCCCGCCCCCGCCGATGGGAACCACGATCTGTTCAACGTCGGGAAAATCCTCCAGCAGTTCAATCCCAACGGTGCCCTGGCCGGCAATGATCGCGGGATCGGCGAAGGGCGAGATGAAAGTCGCTCCGGTTTCCTCTTCGAAGCGCCTCATCATGTCAAACGCTTCTTGAATCGCCGGGCCGAAACGCGTCTCCGCGCCGAAACCCCGGATCGCGGCAATTTTGGAAGGCGTCGCGTTTTCGGCCATGAACACAGTGCAACGTGCGCCCGCGATCCGCGCGGCGTAAGCCAGCCCAATGCCGTGGTTTCCGGCTGAAAAGGTGACCACGCCGCGAGCACGGGCGTCGTCGTCGAGCTGCAAAATCGCGTTGACGGCTCCGCGCGCTTTAAAGGAGCCGGTACGCTGCAGGTTCTCGGTTTTGATGCGCAGCGTCGTGTTGGTCATCCGGCTCAACGTGGCGGTCGAGAGCAGCGCGGTCCGCCAGACATAGGGTGCGATGCGAACCTGCGCAGCTTGAATGTCGGCGAGCGTGACGCCGGTGGGGAAGGCGTTTGGAGAAGGGGTGATGGTGGCCGCTTCGGTCATGGTGCTCCGCCGTTCTCGCATGGGAGGGCAAACGTTCGCCTGGGACGCCGATTATAAACGCGCGAACCCAGGGAGAAGAGCAGGGAGCCGATTAACGTGCGTCCCGGCGCACGCAGAAGTTTGCGGTTTGCGGCATTGATTGAAGATGCGTGTCCACCAAACAACCCTCGCTCCCAGATCTCTCAGAGTAGGGCGGCGGAGAGAGTGGAGACACGCGTTGTTTATGGCCGGAAGCTGGTCTCGCCCCCGCAACCGATGCGTGGGTCTGGAGGAAACTGACCGGCTTGCTGTTAGCGTAGACCGCCGAACGTCGGGCCTGGAATCCCGATTTTGAATCTGGCGGTGATCGGTTTGCGCAGGCGATTGGCAAGGGGACGGGCGCTCAGGCGATTGGGATCGGCGCAGGAGAGATCGACGGTATTGCAATAGCCGCGGACTGCTCCGTTACTCTGCAAAACTTCGATCTCAGCAATGCCGTTCGCGATCGAGGCAACCCGAAAGCGGACGCCGGGGGCAAGATGCGCCTCGGCAATCTGACCGCCCAGCGTCGGTGAGGCCGACAGCATCAAGGCCGGGCAGTTCGCGGGCACGATCACCCAATCGGCATTGTCGATGGAATCAGCCTTCGGCTCGGGTCGATCGATCTGCACGCCGGCGCGTTTGCCCGCGGCGATCGCAATCCGGGCGATTTCAGCCAGCTGATCGGCGATTGGAAACGGGGGAGCGGCGACCGCCGGCGGCGCGACCGGGGGCGCCTGCGCTGGCCGTACGATTCGGGTCAGCGGCACACTTTCTGGTTGAATCACGCGGTACCACAACCGGCTTTCAGACCGTTGGCGGAGTTCATGGACGCCGTCGATCGGTTCGAAATCGAGGAAATCGCCGGTCTGGATCATCGCGTCCGACATGAAAGCTCCTGCTTGCCTACAATGAAACCGGTTGATCGCGGGGCGAACCGTGATCCAATCGGGCTAGCCTGATGGTAGGAGGTCCCTGGACCTAAGCGCATGGGCCGACCGTCGCGCCCATGGCGGGACGTAGGTACTCTTCACCAGCGAGCGGACATGGATAGCGAAACTGAGTCGCCGGCCGCGGCCCCCGTCATCAATCGGATTCAAAAAATTCCCTTCGATCACCATTGCATCGAGCAGGTGGCGGATGCGCTCGGCGCGACCTGGAATGAGGCGCCGTTCCGGTTGCCGGGCGGAGCGGTGTTTCAAATCACCATTCCGGATAAAGCCGGCAAGCCGGGCGTCATGCTCACCATTTGGCCGCCGCTCAAGCGGATCGATGCGATCAGCGCGAGTTCCACCATTGTCTTCACCGATGTTGCCACGGTCGATCTGATCGGCCAGGTCGAGGTGCAATTCCGGCGTGCCAACCGTGACTATCTGATTGTGACCCGGAGTGGAAAAGTGATCGTGCGGGCCTAAAAAGCCTGCGCGAACAGAGCGGGGACGTTAATCTCGAGTCCGGGCAGGGCGCGCGAGGCGAAATTTCCATCTTGTTGAGGAATTGACTGGTAACTGCCGTCGACGAGACTGAGGGCAAGAATTGTCTGCTTCACCGGATCGACGATCCAGTATTCTTCAACCCCGTACTGCTCATAGAGTTCACGTTTGCGGTTGACATCCCGGCTGGCCGTGGACTTCGAAAGAATCTCCACGACGAGTGCGGGGGCCCCTTCGATCCAGGTGGTGGTCAGATTATCCGCAGAGCTTCCTTTTCGAATAAAAAGTAAATCGGGTTCCAACACGATGTTGGTCGATAGACGTACCGCGAGCGGCGACGATGCGACTTTGCCCAATTTGTTTGTCTTTACAAAGCTGGCAAGAAGAAAATGAATGTCTGACGCGATCCATTGATGCCGTTGATTTGGCGTCGGGCTCACAAAAATCTCTCCGTCGAACAACTCATAGTGGCGCCCGTCGTCCGGCGTGTTCAGATAGTCGTCATACGTTTTGGTTCGTGAGGCGGTTGAAACCATGTCTGCTCTCCATGCGCCTTGAGAGGATGCCGCATCCATCGAGTGCACGTCAATCGAGCGCTTCGCGTTCGAAGCGGCTGCAAACTGATTACCATAAACCATACTGAGCGAGAGTTAGGGGACAACGCATGGAATCGATCGTTTGGCGAATTCATATTCACGCTGACCCGGCAATTATGGTGGGAAAACCCGTCGTGCGGGGTACGCGACTAACGGTTGAATTTGTTCTGCGTCTGTTTGCGGCCGGCTGGTCACACGCTGAAATCTTCGAGAATTATCCAAGGCTAACGGAAGAATCGCTCCTTGCCGTCGCAGCATATCTGAAGGATTTGGCTCATTCAGACCGATAAATCTCCTTAACGTTCCCTTCCGGACGCAACAAATCCCCTCATCCAGAGGCGAAGCCGCAGTATCTCTTGCCGGCAAGCGACCGTCGTGCTCCCTCTCCTAGAACGGGGGAGGACTGGGGAGGGGCTTGCCTGGGTTGCGAGGGGTTTACGAAAGGTTGCCGCTTCACCGTCATCCCGAGCAGGCGCAGCCGTCGTCGAGGGATCTCTTCGCGTGAGCGAACCTTTCGTACGAAGGTTCGCCGCGGCGAAGGACGAAGGTTGCCGTACGGCAAGAGATTTCTCCGCTTCGGTCGAAATGACGCAAGAAGGACGAAGGTTCGCTGCGGCGAAGGACGAAGGTTCTCGGCGGAGAAGAGGTCCCTCTTTCATCGGGATGACGAAAAAACGAAAGGGACGATACGAAAGAAGGGACGGAAGGGACGAAACGAAAAGAAGGTTGCTTCGGCAAAACTCCCCACCCCATGCCCTCCCCCTTTGCGAAGGAGGAGGGAGCACGACGGAAGACTGCCTGCGAGCAAGAGGTCCTTCCGCTGCGCGTACTGGCATGGGGGAGTGGGAGGACGGCCGGCCGCGCGAATTGCGCCGAAGAGATCAGGGCCGGTGGAGCGTCACGCCGTGACGGTGGAGGTAGAGCGCGAGGCAGACGCCGAGGGTGGTGACGGCGAAGAGGTCGGCGGCGACGTTGATCGGGCCGCCGGAGCGGCCGCGCAGGAAGCCGGGCAGCAGCCAGAATCTGCGGTCGAAGAATGGCAAGAAGGGGCGGATGCCCGCCACGGTGCAGGAGTCGCCGAGCAGGTGAGAAAGCATTCCGGCGGCGAAGGCGATCGTCCAGGGCCAGACGTGGCTGGCTGAGACCGGGATCGGGTTGTCTTTCGCTGCCGCGAGCACGTGAAGCGTAAAAAAGACGGCTGCCGCGCAGATGGCGACAACCGTCAATCCATGGGACGCGCCGCGATGGCGCAGCACCCGTTTTGATTCCGCTTTGAGATCGAGATAGTCCGGCAGCGCGCCGCCGATTGCCCCGAACCAGAGCGCGGCAACCGCCCCGCCTGTTGAAAGCGACAGCGCGACCGGCGCGGCCGCGGCGAGCCCGAGCAGCAGATGCGTGGGTTTACGCATGCGCCGCCCGGCCCGCCGTGGTTTGTCTAGTACTCGCGGCGCGGGCCGCGTTCGTTGCCGGCGTCGGGCCGGTCATTGAACCGGGCGCCGTCGGCCGGACGATCGTTGCGGGCGTAGCCGGGACCGCGGTTGAAACCGCCGTCACGAGCTGGGCCGCCCGGGCCGCGGTTGAAGCCGCCTTCCGGACGTGGGCGATCGTTGCGATAGCCACCGCCGCCCCCGCCGCCGGCGTAGCCGCCGCGGTCGTTGCCGCCGCCATAACCGCCCTGGCGTGGACGATCCTGACCCTGACGAACGCCGCCGCCGGCATCCGGCTTGGCGATTTCGGCATTGACCGTGCGGCCCTTGATGCCGCTGCGGATCAAGGCCGCGATCACCCCTTCCGCCATCGCCCCGGGGACGTCGACGAAGGTGTAGGTTTCAAAGATGTCGATCGCGCCAATGGCCCGGCCCGGGATGCCGGCCTCGTTCGCGATCGCGCCGACAATGTCCTGCGGGCGAACGCCGAGATTGCGGCCGACGTTGATGAAGAGGCGCACGTTGCCGCCGTCGGGAGCGCCGCCCCGCTCGCGCGGTCCTGGTCCAACGCCTGGCTCGATCCGGCCCGGCCGCATGGTCGGGGCCGCGAAGTTGGCGATGTCGTCCGCGGTCTCTTCGATTGGCGAGACCTTGCCGGTCGCGTCGGCGTAGAGCTTCAGGATCGCGGCCGAGATCTGGGTCGCGTCGTAATCCTCGGCGAGATCGTCGACGAAGGGCGTGAAGTACGAGTAATTGGCTTCGTCTTTCAGCACATCAAGAATCTGCTGCTTGACGACTTCTCGACGGCGCTCGGCGACATCGGCGACCGTTGGAAGACGGCGCGGCTCGATCCGAGCCTTGACGATCCGCTCGATCTGGTGGATCCAACGCGTCTCGCGCGGGGTCACCAGCGTGACGGCTTCACCCGTTTTGCCGGCCCGGCCCGTGCGGCCGATGCGGTGCACATACGCTTCGGCGCTCTCAGGAATGTCGAAGTTGAAAACGTGGGTCACGTCGGGGATGTCGAGACCACGCGCCGCGACGTCGGTCGCGATCAGGATCTCGGCCTGACCCGAGCGGAAGCGGCGCATGACGCGGTCGCGCTGCGCCTGCGAGAGATCGCCGTGCAGCGTCTCCACTTCGTAACCGCGCGCCATCAGCGCCTCGCCCAGATCGTCGACGCCCAGCTTGGTGCGGCAGAAGATCATGGAAAGGGTGGGAGTCTCCGCGTCGAGAATGCGGGTTAGCGCGTCGACTTTGCGCATTCGCGGCACTTCGTAATAGGTCTGGCGGGTCAACGGCACCGTCATCTTGCTGCCGGCGATCATCAGGCGCTCGGGCTCGTTCATGTGGCGAGCGGCAAGCTGGGCGATGCGCGGCGGCATGGTGGCGGAGAAGAGCGCGGTCTGGCGCTCGGCCGGAACGTGCTCCAAAATCCACTCGATGTCTTCGACGAAGCCCATGTCGAGCATCTCGTCGGCTTCGTCGAGCACGAAGAACTTCGTGTGATCGAGGTTGAGCGTTTCGCGACGCATGTGGTCCATCACACGGCCGGGGGTGCCGACGACGATGTGAGGACCGCGCTGGAGACCGCGGAACTGGCGCTCGTAGGGCTGGCCGCCGTAGATCGGCAGCGTTTCGACTTCCTTATGACGCCCATATTTGTGCAGCGCTTCGGCCACCTGAATCGCGAGTTCACGCGTTGGGCAGAGCACGAGCGCCTGCACGTGGCGGTTCTTGGCGTCGATCGAATCGATGATCGGCAGGCCGAACGCGGCGGTCTTGCCCGAGCCGGTCTGAGCCTGGGCGATCGCATCCTTGCCGGCGAGCAGCACCGGAATGGTCATCGCCTGGATCGGGGTCGGCTCTTCGTAGCCGACCGCCGTAATGCTCTTCAAGAGCGAATCGCTCAGGCCGAGTTTCGAGAAGGTGATGCGGTTCTCGTCGACTTCCGGGGCCGCTTCCGGCTCCGGGGCAGCAACGGGAGCGGCGGCGAGAACCGGCGCGGCGACTTCGGCCGGGGCAGGAGCCGGAACTGGCATAGCCTCCGCCTGATCGACGAGGTCGGCCAGCGAGCGCGGCGCGGTGGGCGCATCGGCGACGGCTTCGACGGCGGGCTCCGCCTTCTTGCGGGACCGTTTCGGCGCGGCGACCGGTTCAGCGACGGCTTCAGCAACCGGGGCGGCCTCGGCGGCGACTTCGACCGGCGTTTCAGCGCCGGTGTCGACCGCGGCGGCGGCCTTCCGAGTGCGCGGCTTCTTGGCCGGCGCCGGAGTTGGCTCGATCACGGCTTCGGTCGCCGGATCGACGATGTCGGACGACGCGGCGTCCCACGCTTCGAGCAAAGAAACAGCGGCGCCGCTCGCGGGCGCGTTGAAATCAGACTTGGAATCGCTCATTTTTCGGTGAATCCCTCACACGAGACGCTGAGCGTCGTGTTTGGGTCCACCCTGATCACGGACCGCAAACGACGCTCTCGCCCTTTTTAACTGACCGCCAATGCGGCCACCCAACCACCCGCAACGCTGCCCAAACCAAACAGGGGAACCCAGGAGGCCCTACAGAGGGGACAACAACCACGGTTGTTTCCATGAATATACCACACATATGCCGTGTTCGCGATGTGGTGATGACGTGAGAGTAAGAAGGTGGTAATCAGTAGTCGGTAGTCAGTAATTAGTGGCTGGTAGTCAGTAGCCAGAGCTAATAGTTTACCGACTACCGACTACCGACTACCGACTACCGACTACCGACTACCAATTACTGACTACCAATTACCAGCTACTCACGCCGTGCGTTTCCGATACATCCAGACGGCGACTGGGAAGAAGACGAGCGTGGCGCCGATCGACCAGAGTAAGGAGGTCAGCGTCGAAGAATCGATGCTCTGGCCCAGGAAGGCGCGCCGCAGTTGATCGATCACCACTGAGACGGGCTGGTTTTCCGCGAAGCCGCGCAGCCAATGGGGCATTGACGCGGTCGGCACGAAGGCGCTGCTCGCGAACGTGAGCGGGAAGATGACGATGAACATGGCGCCCTGGACGGCGCTGGGCGAGCGCGCCGCCAACCCGACCAGGACCCCGATCCAGGAAAGGGAAAACGAAAAGAAAAAGACGATCACGAAGCCAAGGATCCAATGGAACACGGATCCTTCCGGCCGGAACCCAATCGCCAGCCCGCAGATCAGCATCACGACGATCGCGAGCGCGCCGCGCAGGAGGTCAGTGACGGTCTGGGCGACCAGCACCGCCGCGCGCGACATCGGCAACGAGCGAAAACGGTCGATGAGTCCTTTTTGGAGATCGTTCGCGATCGCGATGCCGGTCGTGACGCTGACGAACACAAGCGTCTGCACGAAGATGCCGGCCATGAGGTAGTTGACGTAGCTGCCGTTCTCGACTGCGATCGCGCCGCCGAAAACGTACCGAAACAGCAGCACGAACATGATTGGCTGAATCGTGACATCGAGCAGCAATTCCGGCGTGCGCGGAATGTGGAGCAAGTTGCGCTTGACCAGCGTCAGCGCGTCGGCGATCTCGTTTTTCACGCGACCCGTGACGCCGGACGGCGCGGCGGGAATGGAGATTTCGGAAACAATGGAGCTCATGCGGCCTCCTGCCTGGCGCCGGACCGCGCTGGGGCGGTCTGGGCGGATGGTTCGTTGCGACTCTCGTCTTCGGACGCATGTCCCGTGATGTTGAGGAAGACGTCGTCGAGCGTGGGCCGGCGCAGTTCGACGTTGTCGATTCCGATGTTTTCGGCGCCGAGCGCGGTCGAGATCCGGGTGATCAACCCAGACGATTCCTGAATCGGAATCACGACGCGGCGCGCTTCCGCTTCGATTGAAACCGCGCCGGACGCGAACGGCGCCAGCAAGCGGGCGGCGGCGTTGAGGTCGGCGCCAGGGGAAATCGTGGTCTCGAGCCTGGCGCCGCCGGTGCGCGCCTTCAGCTCATCGGCGGTGCCGCGCGCGATGACCTGGCCGTGATCGATCACGACGATGGTGTTCGCGAGCTGGTCGGCTTCTTCGAGGTACTGCGTGGTCAGGAGCAGCGTCACGCCGCCGGCGACCTGTTCCGCGATCAACTCCCACATGTCGAGGCGGCCGCGGGGATCGAGGCCGGTGGTCGGCTCATCCAGAAACAAGACCGGCGGGGAGATGATCAGCCCGGCGGCGAGATCGAGCCGCCGCCGCATCCCGCCGGAGTAATTCTTGACGAGTTTCGTGGCCGCGTCGGTCAGGCGGAAGCGTTCCAGCAGCTCATCGGAACGCCGTTTGGCGTCGCCGCGGCTGAGGTGATACAGGCGTCCGATCATTTCGAGGTTTTCGCGGCCGTTCAGCAATTCGTCGAGCGTCGCGTACTGGCCTGTCAGCCCGATGCGGCGGCGGACCTCCTGCGGGTGTTTGACGACATCGAAGCCGGCGACGGCCGCGTGACCGGCGTCCGGTTTGGTGAGGGTGCTGAGAATGCGGACGGCGGTGCTTTTGCCGGCTCCGTTGGGACCGAGCACGCCGAGAATCGTGCCGGACTCGATCGAAAGATCGATGCCCTGCAGCGCTTTGGTTTGACCGTAGTTCTTGGTGAGACCTTCGGCGTAGACCGCGGGGGACGACGAATGAGCCATGCGAACTCCTTGAGCGATCAGATCTTGACAAACCTACCGACCGGTAGATAAAATACACTCCGAGACCGAGCTTGGATTTGAAATTTCGTCGATCTACCTACCGGTCGGTAGTCATGATACCGACCGGTTTTGTGAAAGTCAAGAGGTCAAACCGAAGTCTATGACCGCCAACAAGAAACAAACCGACGCAGCGTCCGATTCAAACGGATCTGGCGTGAGCGATGGCGCAAAGCGTCGTTGGGATGCGCGGGTGCAAGCGGAAATCGACGAGCACATGCACGGCGCGATCGCGCGCGTCGAAGTGGAGGAACGACGCGTGCGGGAGCGCCTGGAGCAGCAACTGCAGCGAGCCCAGGCTACGCACGACAAGCGCAGCCACCTCAAGGGCGGACGCGAGCGTATTCTGAGCGCCGCAAAAACGCTCTTTCTCGACAAGGGGTACGTCTCGACCTCGATGCAGGAGATCGCGGACGCCGCGGGCCTGCGGAAGGCCTCGATTTACTACCACTTCGCCGATAAGGAAGCGCTCTTTTCCGAGATCGTGCTCGGTGAGATCGACGCCTCCTGGTCGAGGCTGCAGGAGCTGATTGCCGCCGACGGCCCGCTTAAGCCCGCGCTGCTCGCGATCGCCGAAGACCAATTCACCATGACGACGAGCGATTTGGGCCGGCTCGCGATGGATTTCCGAAAATTCGTGTCCGAAGACCGGCACGCCGGCGTGCACGCGAAACTGCAGGAAACGGTTTCCGCCAGCGCGGAACTTTTCCGGCGCGGCGTGGCACGAGGCGAGATCGCCCCGATCGATCCGCGCGTCGCGGCGCTCTTGTTCTTCCACATGGTCGCCTCCTGGACCTTCCACGGCCTCGAAGACCCGTCCCTGCTGCCGCCCGATCCCGCGACCGGGGCGACACTCGTCGTGAACGTGCTCATGAACGGCCTGACGTCGGGACTCGAATAGGGAGACAAGCTCATTTCGGCCTGAGGCGGCGCGTTTTGCTGCGCGCCGTTTCGCGTTTACCCGATGAACAGCCATCCCTTCCCGAGAACGCAACCTGCCCTCCGGGAGGCATGAGAACGCGCCGTCTCGCATCTCTTTTCATACGCGAAGCCTCTTGACTCGTCTTGGGAGAGGTGATAGCGTGCGTGTGTCATCGATACCATATGTATTTCACCAATGGAGCAGCAGGTTGGCGCAAGCAGCCACACTTCGCGATGTCGCCCGGTTGGCCGGAGTTTCAACCAGCACGGTTGCGCGCGTCTTCCATAACAAGGGCTACGTGGCGGAAGAGACGCGGCGGCTGGTCGAAGCGACGATCGAAGAGACTGGCTATCAGCTCAACGCCGTCGCCCAGGGTTTGCGCAAGCAGCGCACGCTCACGCTCGGCCACGTGCTGTTCTCGATTTCTCCCAATCCGTTCTTCGCCGGAGTCGCCCTCGGCATTGAGCAGGAAGCGGCCGCGCGCGGCTGCGGCGTCCTGACATCCAACACCCAGGGCGACCCGGAACGGGAGCGCCAGGGCGTGCAGACGCTGATTCGCCGCCGGGTCGACGCGATTCTCTTTACAACGTACGCCGACGCCGCGAACGTGCGCCTGGCCGCCGCGGCCGGCATCCCCGTCGTGCAGGTCGAACGCCACGCCCAGATCGACACGCACACGGTGACAGTCGACAACTATCGCGGCTCATTCGCGGCGACGGAGCATGTGATCGCGTTCGGCCACCGCCGCATCGCCTACGCCGGCGAGCCTCCCGGCGCGCGTGAACACAGCGTCGGCCAGCGCAGCGGGGTGGTCGAGCAGGAGCGCGTCGCCGGCTTTTTCGATGCCATGAACCAACAAGGACTGCCGGTGGATGATGATCTGGTTGACTTCTCTGTCCAATATTCCGACTCCGTCCGTATTCGTGAGGTGACCCGGCGCTGGCTCGCGTTGCCCGCTGGTCAGCGACCGACCGCCATCTTCGCCACGTGCGATTTGCTTGCGGCCGGGGTGCTCCAGGAGGCGTACGCCCACGGATTGCGCGTGCCGGAAGACCTCTCGGTCGTCGGGTTCGACGACACCTACGGATCGCATCTCACGCCGCCGCTCACGACGGTCGCCCAACCGATGTTCGAGATGGGCCGGTGCGCGGCGGGCATCGCGATCGACCAGGTTCAGTTGAACGTTGGCGCGCACGGCCCAGGCGCCTCCGCGCCAACGCTGTTGAATGAGCGGCTGGCAACCCGCCTGGTCGTCAGATCATCAACCGGACCAGTCCTGGAGCCGGCCACCTAACAAGAAGAGAATAGGAGAAATGGGCAATTCGTTCAGGGGTCCGCCGTATGCCATCGATGTCATATCAGAAATGGAAACGGTTCTCTGACTTTTCGCGTCGTGGCGCCCGCTGATTTGGTCGTTTTCGACTTGGGACGCAAGGAGAGAGACAGGTATGAAAATCGCGATTCAAACGTTGCTTTTGCCCGGCGCCACGCTCGATGAACAATTCTCGGCCGCGGCTCAATATGGGTTCGACGGCGTTGAACTCGCGGTGGGCCCCGCCTTCGATCTTGCCGAAAGATTCGACGATGTCCGCGGGGCAATGGCGCATTCCGGTCTTCCGGTCTGCGCCATTTGCACCCACCCGATGCACGACCCGCTCGTGCCCGATCCGGCCGACCGCGCCCGCCGGTTCGCCGCGCTGGCCGATCTGCTGCGCCTGGCGGACGCGTTGGGAGCCGGGGGAGTCGTCTCCGTTCCGGTGCGCCCACCCCATGCGTTTCCGGAGATGAAGGATCGCGACCAGGAACTGCTCACCCTCGCGGTCGACGAGTTCCGCCGTTGGACGGAGGCGTTGCCCGCCGGGACCGCAGCCGTTTTCCTCGAGCCGCTCAACCGCTACGAGGCCTTTTTCCTGAACCGCGTCGGTCAGGCTACCGCTCTGGCGGCCCAGGTCGACCACCCACGGGTGCAGGCGCTTGGCGATCTCTTCCACATGAACATCGAGGAGACCGATCCAGGTGATCCGCTGGTTGCGGCCGGCAAGCGGCTCGGGCACGTCCATATCGCCGACAACAATCGCTTCGAACCAGGCGCCGGCTGTCTGAATTTCGGTCCTGCCTTCGCCGCCCTCAAAGCCATCGACTACCAGGGGTTTGTGAGCATCGAGTGCTGGTCGCCGAAGGGACCGCGTCTCTCGGGCGATCCCGCCGCTGTTCTGCCCGCTTCGATTCACCTGATGCGCTCCCAATGGGACGCCGCCTGAGGGCCGCCGCCTCCGAGCGACATCGAACTTTGAAAGGAGGTGATGCGAGTTCAAATCCGATCCGCCCGTGGATCGGGCCTTTTTCAACACCGGTGAGACCAGTCGGGTCATTGGAGGATGAACAGATGCGTAAGGAAATCAACGGCGCTTTGTCCCGTCGCACGTTCAACAAAGGTCTGCTTGGCGCGGCCGCCGTGCCGGCGCTCGCCGCGGCGGTCAAACCGTTCGGGGTCGCCCGCGCCCAGGAGCCCGCCACCGTCACGTTCTGGCAGTTCAGCACCGACCAATTCGCGATTGACGCCTGGACGGCCACGATCAAGGCGTTCGAGCAGGCGACGCCGGACGTCAAGGTCAACATGGAATTGGTGCCCTGGGCGGATCAGCACCAAAAACTGGTGACCGGCCTCACCGGCGGACAGCTGCCCGACGTGTCGATGCTCGGCAACAACGTGGTCGCGGAATTCCAGGCGCTCGATGCGCTCGCGCCTCTGACCGAATACGTCAAGCAGTGGTCGCAGGAAACCGGCAGCGACATCACCGCCGACATCTGGCCCGGCGACAAGCTGTATTACAACCTCAACAACGATTGGTGGGCGTCGCCGATCTCGGAGGAGACGCGCTGCCTCTATTACCGCAAGGATCTGCTTGACAAGGCGGGCGTTAAGGCGCCGACCACGTTCGACGAAGCGCGCGACGCCGCGAAGACGCTGACGAGCGGCGGCGTGTACGGCTGGGGCGTCCCGGGCGGCATCGAGTACGCCACGCTGCAAACATTCACCTCGTTCTATCTCGGCTACGGCGCGCGGTTCTTGAAAGACCCCAAGACGTGCGGGTTCGATTCGCCAGAGTTCCGCTCCGCGCTGACCTTCTACACCGATCTCTATCTGAAGGACAAAGTGACGCCGCCGGATTCTCCCACCTACGGGAATCAACAGCTGGAGCAGCAGTTCACGGACGGCAAGATCGCCATGTTCATCGACGGTCCGTGGTTTTGGACCGCTCTGAACAAGGCGAAAGTCTCATTTCTGGATCAAGTCGGCATTGTCGGTATTCCCGCCGGACCCAAGGGCCAATTCGGCTTCCTGGGCGGCTGGCCGCTGGTGATGTGGAAAACGGCCAAGAATAAGGACGCCGCCTGGAAATGGATCAAGTTCGCGACCGATCCGAAGGGCCAGCTCGCCACGCTCTCGAACGCGGGCGGCAACATTCCGGGCCGCAAGTCCATCTCCACCATCCCGCCGTGGAACGCGGCCCCGGTCGACATCTTCGTCAAGCAGATGGAGATCGCCTATCCCTACCAGTATCCCGACGCGGAGATCCCGCAGATGGGAACGCTGGAGGTCGACGCGGTCCAAACCGCCGTGCAGAGCGTCATGTTGGGTCAGGCCACGGTCGACGAAGCGACCATCGCCCTCTGCGACCGCATCAACGCGGTGTTGAACCGGTAAGAATCCCGGTCCACCGGCTCGCCGCTCCCGGTTTCGCTCACGCCGAGCGCGGCCGGGAGCGGGCGATTGAACAAGCGTGAGGCGCCGCAATGACGAATCAGCGACAAAAAGTGGGGTATCTCTTCATTGCGCCAGCGTTGCTGATCATCGCCGCGGTGAGCCTCTACCCTATTTTTTATGAGGTTTATCTCAGCCTGACCGACTGGTACCTGCTCAAACGGCGCAACCCAGTTTGGGACGGTTTGAATGGGTACCGCCGTCTCTGGGACGACCACGTTTTTTGGGCGAGTCTCGTGCGCACGCTCTACTGGGCCGGCGGCACGGTCGCGCTCGAATACCTGATCGCGATGCCGCTGGCGTTGCTCCTGAACCGCCGGTCGCGGCTCAACGGCGTGATGACCGGCGTCATCTTGCTGCCCTGGGTCATGCCGACCATCGTCGTCGCCTACACCTGGCGTTGGCTGCTCGATGCGCAGTACGGCACGGTGCACGACCTGCTCCATCGCGTCGGGTTGGTGAGCAACCGGTCCGTGCTCACCGATCCGCACAAAGTGCTGCCGGCGCTCATCTTCATTAGCGCCTGGAAGGGCGCGCCGTTCATGACGATCGCCTTGCTCGCGACGATGAAGTCGATTCCGGGGGAGCTCTACGAGGCCGCGGCGCTCGACGGCGCCAGTCTCTGGCGTCAATTTCGAGACGTCACCCTGCCGCTCTTGCGTACGGTGAGCGTCGTAATGAGCCTCGTGCTCGCGATCTTCGCGTTTTACAGTTTCGATATTGTCTGGGTGATCACCAAGGGCGGTCCGGGCGACGCGACCCTGCTGGTCGGCGTCTATTTGTTCCGCGCCTTTTTTGAACGGCTCGAATTCAGCTACGCGGCGACGATGG
>JAABUK010008278.1_pt1 | contig 14662 bp, 13 predicted proteins | sample 5559141 | NCBI WGS metagenome assembly JAABUK01 (sample SAMN10711869, study PRJNA513367) | rock metagenome | isolation source: Antarctica rocks | place: Antarctica: Victoria Land, Pudding Butte nord | collected 2016-01-03
GCTTGACCATCGTGGCGAACTCGGTGAGCAGCTTGGAGGCCATCGACGGGCTGATCAGCGACTGCCCGCCCTGCACGGCACGCACCGAGGAGGCCACCTCGTCGATGGGTATCTCCTTGAGCAGGTAGCCGGTCGCGCCAGCCTTGATGGCCTCGTAGAGGTCCGCCTCCTCGTCGCTGATCGTCAACATGATGATCTTCGCTGACGGCACCACGTCCTTGATCGCCCGGCAGGCGTCGATGCCGCCGCCCTTCGGCATGCGAATGTCCATCAGGACAATGTCGGGTGCCGTCTCGATCGCCCGCTGGACGGCCTGCTCGCCATCCGCCGCCTCGCCGACGATCTCGACGTCGAGCTCGTCGGCGAGCACGTTCTCAAGTCCCCGGCGGAACAGGGCGTGATCGTCGACGACCAGCACCCGGATCGGCTCACCGGGGGGGAGGATCGAGTCGTCCCGGGCGGCCGGCGCCAGTGGATCGACCACCGAACCTCCTGCTCCCTCAATCGGACCCGGCACTTCTGGCACGTCAGCCCATCAGCCGGATGACCCCGTAGTCGTATCCCTTTCGGCGGTAAACGACACTCGGCCGTCCGCTCTCAGCGTCGGCGAATAGATAGAAGTCGTGCCCGACCAGCTCCATCTCGAACAGCGCCTGCTCCACCGACATGGGCTCGGCCGGGTGATCCTTCTCCCGGACGACCTGCCCAGGAGCGTGCTCGTCACCGGCGTCCGGATAGGGCGGGGAGGCTGCCGCGTCGACGAGGGCCGGGTCCCCGACAGCGGATGCCGACGTAGCGACGGCTACCGACGTGGGCGTGCGCAGGCCGTGGTGCACCCGCCGGCGGTCTGCCGAGCGGCGCAGCCGGTTCTCCAGCTTGCTCATCGCCGTATCGAAGGCGGCGAGAAAGTTCTCTGCTGAGGCCTCGGACCGGATGACCGGCCCACGCGACTTGCAGGTGATCTCGACCCGCTGGCAGGCCGAGGACTGGCGTGGGTTGGGCTCGTGCGCCAGCTCGACGTCGACCCGGATCAACTTGTGGTCGTAGCGTTCCAGCCGGGCGAGCTTGTCGGCGACATGTTGCCGGTAGTGGTCGGGCACCTCGACGTTGCGGCCCTTCACGACGATGTCCACGCGATCCTCCGAGTCGTCCCTGTGCGGGGGGAGCGGCCGTCCGCGGCCGGTGCGCTGTCGAATGCGACGCTAGCGCGGGCCCGATCCCTGCCCAAGCCCCGGCCATCGCTCGGTGGCCGCCACGACAGCGGCCATTGCGCCCGGACAACCGGCGTCGGCCAAGGCGCGGGACGCCTCGGTCAGCGTCGCGCCGGTGGTGAGGAGGTCGTCGACGACGACGACGACCCCACCCCCGGCCGCCCGGCTCGGGTGCGCCGACATCGCGCCCTGCAGGTTGACCCAGCGGTCGGGCGCGCTGAGCCCGGCGGAGTCGGCAGTGGGCCGGCACAGGCGCAGCGCCGGCGCCGGCGCCAGCCGCACCTCGATGCCGCGGCGGGTCAGCGCCCGCGCGGTCGCGCCGGCCAGCCGTCGGGTCGGGTCGCCGCCCCGCCGGCGTACGGCGGCCCGCCGGGACGGCACGGGAACCAAGACGACCGGTGCCCCGGCGACCACCGCCGGGTGCGAGCCGACCGCTCGGCCCAGCGCCTGCGCCAACGGCCCGGCCAGCTCGCGCCGGCCGCGCTCCTTGTACGCGCTCAACGCCAACCGCATCGGCCCGTCGTAGGCCGTGACCGCCCGGCAGTCCGGAAAGCCGGCCGGCGTCGGCCATGGTGTCACCGGCCGAGCAGGCCCGGCCAGGCACCGCGCGCAGGTCGGGCAGAGCATCCCGCCGGGACAGCCACAGCCGGCGCAGCAGGTAGGCAGGACGAGGTCGAGCAGGGTGGCGAGCACCGGGCCGAGACTGGCCGCCGCCGGCAGCCGCACCAGGCCGCAAGGGGCATCTGTGGACGGTCAGCCCGGGTAAAACGGGCTGGTGCCGGCCGGTGGCACCCCTGCAGTCGACCCGGCCGGCGATGTGGCCGAGGCCCAGCCGGCGCCGGCGCGCCGCCAGATCCGGCCGCCCGCCTCGACCAGGTCAGGCTCACCCGGGGCCGCGGCGACCCCCCGCCGGTCGCTGGGCAGGTCGGCCGTGGGTCGTTCGGTCAGCGTGGCTCCGTCGACGTCGATCAGGTAGGGCGCCGCCGGGCTGCCCGACACACCCCCGAGGACCAGCAGCTCAGCGTCGTCGGCCCAGGCCGCGTCGGCTACGCCGGTCAGCGAGGAGTTGACCTCCCGCAGGCCCACCATCGCGATCCGGCCGGCGCTGCGGCGGAGCACCCCGAGCAGAAGATGGCCGTGCCCCGGCGGCCCGGCGAGGACGGCGACCCGGACCCCGTCCCGGGACAGCACCAGCGCCGACACGGGACCGTGGGCGGTCAGCCCCGGTGCGGCGACCGGCGTGACGGGGCCGGTGACCGGCACCCGCAGCACGGTGCGCCCGTCAGCGACGACGTACAGCCCCCCGGCGCCGGCCTCCCACGACGGCCGGGTCAGCGTCCGCGCGGAGGAGCGCACCCCCGGCGGTCCGGTCAGCAGCCCCATCACCAGGTCCATCCCCCGTCGCCCGCGCCGGACGCCGGCCAGGCGGCCGGCGTCGGTGGAGACCGAGGCCGACACCAGGCCGGCGCCCGGTCGGGCGACCGGGACGTCGGGCAGCGACCCGACAGTCGACCGCAACGAGCCGCCGGCGAGGTAGTAGCCGGCGGCCGGGGTGATCAGCACCCGAGGGTCGTATGAGGAGTAGGCCTCGCGGCCGACCAGGCCGCTGTCGCTCTGCACCCGCAGCGGCCGTCCGTCGGCGAGCACCCGGATGCCGCGTACCGAGAAGCGCTTGGCCAGCGTCCAGACCAGCTGCGCCGCCAGGGCAACCTGCTCAGGCCGAGAGGCGGTCAGCACGTCTGCGCTGAGGTCGACGACGAAGACGTCGCCGTCCTTGACGACGTTCGAGCGCAGGTGGGTGCCCGCCGGGAACGCGGTACGTACGCCCGGGGCCAGCCAGGCCGACGGGCCGGACAGCAGGCGCGTCGCCATCTGGGTGGGCAGCACCGCCGCCTTGACGTCGAAGTACCTCCGGTCCGGCACGACCGTCTGGCCGTCCGGGCTCAGAAAGTACAGGTCGACGGCCTTGTAGACCTGCTGAAAGTCGGTCGCGGGCAGCAGGACGCCGGCCGGCGGGTCCATGATGCGCCAGCCGACGGGGAGCCGGCGCAGCCGGTAGGTCACCGACAGCGGCCGGTCCTGCGGGAGGTATGCACCGTCTTCGGCCAGGTGCGCCTGATAGCGGCCGGTCAAGGTCACCAGGGCGGCATCACCGGTGCGCACGGTGCTGAGGCCGGCGACGGAGATGAGCGTTGTGCCCGCGGAGTCCGACCAGGCGTGAGCATCCGGGCTGAGGAAGGTGCGCGCGACGGCGTGGCGCTCGGCGGCACTCTTGGCCGCCGCCAGAAAGCCCCGAACCACCTTGTCCGGGGCGTCTGCCGACCCGGGCTCGCGGGGCTCCAGTCGGACATCGGGCTCGTCGTCGACGGCGACCGGCGGCACGTTGCGGACGGTGACCGCGGGGCCGCCGGTGGGGACGCCGGCGCAGCCGGTCAGGGCCCCGGCAAGCAGCATCGGGGCCAGGCCGGCGGCCAGCCGCCGGCAGCTACCCACGCCCGACCTCGGCCGGGCCGGCGTGCTCGGCGGACAGCGCAGGCGATGGCGCTTCGACGAGCGGCTCCGCCGGCGCGAGCGGCGCTTCGACGAGCGGCGGGAGCGGCACGGCCGGCGCGAGCGGCAAGGGCGAGCCGGTGAGCACCTGCCCCGCCTGCAGCGGCAGCGTGAGCCGGAACTGCGCCCCGCGCCCCGGCTCGCCCCAGGCCTGCAGCCAGCCGCCGTGCAGGCGGGCATCCTCCAGGCTGATCGACAGCCCCAGCCCGGTGCCGCCGGTCTGCCGGGCGCGCGACGGGTCGGCGCGCCAGAACCGGTCGAAGACCAGCGACTCCTCACCGGGCCGCAGCCCCACACCGTGGTCGCGCACCGTGATGGCCACCGCATCGGGTCCCCCGGCCATCCGCAGCTCGACGGGGCGCCCCTCGCCGTGCTCGAGAGCGTTGCCGAGCAGGTTGCGCAGCACGCGCTCGACCCGACGCGGGTCGACCTCGGCAATGACCGGCCCCGCCGGCAGGTCGACCGACAGGGCACTGCCGTAGTTGCCGGCCAGCGCGCTCAGCGCCGCCACCGCGCGTTGGGCCAACGATCGGACATCGGTGGGCTCGAGATCCAGCACGGCGAAGCCGGCATCGTGGCGACTGATCTCTAGGAGGTCGGTGAGCAGCACCTCGAAGCGGTCCACCTCGGCCTGGAGCAGCTCGGCGCTGCGGGCCACTTCAGGAGCGAAGTCGGCGCGGGCCGCATGCAGCATGTCGGCGGCCATCCGGACCGTCGTCAGCGGGGTCCGCAGCTCGTGGGAAACGTCGCTGGTGAACCGCCGCTGAAGCCGCGACAGCTCTTCGAGCTGGACGATCTGGCGCTGCAGGCTCGCGGCCATACCGTTGAATGACGTGGCAAGCAGGGCCAGGTCGTCGGTGCCGCGCACCTCCATCCGCTCGGCGAGCTGCCCGGCGGCGAGCCGCTCGGCGGTCCTCGCCGCCAGTCGCACCGGGGTGACGACCTGCCGAGTGACCAGCGCCGCGATGCCGGCCAGCAACAGCACCAGGACCAGGCCGGCGGCCACCAGCGTCCGGCGGACCAGCGAGATCGTGGCGGACTCCGACTGCAGCGGAAAAACGTAGTACAGCTCGAACAGGCCGGCGGTCGTCGACACCGGCGCACCAACCACCAACGCCGGCCCGAGACTGCCGTCGCCGGCGGGCTCCTGGGTGTAGGCGTAGCCCTGCTCGAGGCTGCGGGTCAGGTCCCGAAGCCCAGCCGGGATAGTCACGTTGACGTCCGCGGGGGCCACCCGTTCCAGGTCGCCGGACGAGGGCTGGATGATCACGTCGTACAGGCCGCCGGCGCCGCCCCGGTTGGACAGGAACCGGCCGATGTTGAGCAGCGTCGCCTGCAACGTCGGGTCGTCGGAGCCGCCGAGCGCCGAAAGCTGGCTCTGGGCGTACGCCAGGCCGGCCGTCGTCTCGGCAATCGCGGCCTTGCGCTGTGAGCCGAGCAGGCCGCCGGCGATCTGCTGAAGCAGGACGAGCCCGAGCAGCGCCACGACGATGGCCGAGCCGACCAGTGTGGTGCCCACCACACGCAGCTGCAGCGAGCTGCGCCAGCGGGTCAGCAGCCAACCCGAGAGCAGCCTGCCGCCCGGCCGGCGGCGTCGCGAGGGCTCAGGCATGGCGTGTCCGGCGGGCTATGGGGGGCCGGCTTTGTAGCCGACCCCGCGGACCGTGAGCACGACCTCCGGGTGTTCCGGGTCGCGCTCGACCTTGGCCCGCAGCCGCTGCACGTGCACGTTGACCAGGCGGGTGTCGGCGGCGTGCCGGTATCCCCAGACCTGCTCGAGGAGGACTTCCCGGGTGAACACCTGGCGCGGCTTGCGCGCCAGTGCCACCAGCAGGTCGAACTCCAGCGGGGTCAGCGCCAGCTGTCCGCCGTCCCGGACCACCCGGTGACCGGCCACGTCGATGTCGATGTCGACGATGCGCAGCGACTCCGGCGCATCGTCGCCGCTGCGCAGCCGGGCGCGCATCCGCGCGATCAGCTCCTTGGGCTTGAACGGCTTGACCACATAGTCGTCGGCGCCGGACTCCAGGCCCAGGACGATGTCGATGGTGTCGCTCTTGGCGGTCAGCATCACGATCGGCACACCGGACTCCGCGCGGATGGCGCGGCAGACGTCGATGCCGGTCATGCCGGGCAGCATCAGGTCCAGCAGCACGATGTCGGGCGTGGTCTCGCGGAAGGCCGCCAGCGCCTGCTCGCCGTCGGCCACGTGCTTGGGTGCGAAGCCTTCGCTGCGCAGCACGATGCCGAGCATCTCAGCGAGCGCGGCGTCGTCGTCGACCACGAGCACACGGGCCTTCACGTCCACATCGTCGCACCTGGCCGAGTAGGGGGGCGGCAACCTGGCACCATGAAGATCCAGCCCTGGGGGCTGTCGGCAGACGGCAGGCGAGGAGGAGGACCCGGTGAGCGACCAGCCCGGCGGCTGGGCCAGCCCCGCGTGGGGTGAGCCTGCGCGCCCGCCGGACGGCCCACCAGCCCCCGCGCCCGAGGCGTACGGCTACCTGCCGCCAACTGCCGGGACGTACGCCTGGGGTGCTCCGCCCTCCCCGCAGCCCGGGGTCGTGCCGCTGCGCCCGCTGGGCGTTGGCGAGATCCTCGACGGCGCGATCACCACGATCCGCCGCTATCCGAAGGTCACCATCGGCCTTGCGGCGCTCGTGGTGACCGCACAGCAGCTGATCTCGGTGGTCGCCCAGTTCAGCACCGGCTCGGTGGCCAGCGCCCTCACGCCCGGAAGCAGCCTGAACTCCACCACCCTGGGCCGGCTCGCCGCAAGCTCTGGAAGCGCAACCGGACTGGTGCTGCTTGGCGCAAACTTCGTCCTCGGGACCGTGCTGGGCGCGGTGCTGACCGGGGTGCTCATGGTTGTGGTGGGCGAAGCAGTACTCGGCCGGCCGGTGGTGCCCGCCGACGTCTGGCGGCGGGTGCGGCCACGCGTCTGGGCACTTCTCGGGGGCTCGCTGCTGGCCGGCATCGCCCCGTTGGCCGGCCTGCTGCTGGCCGCTGTCCTGGGGGTGGCCATCGGTCTGGCCTTCGGGGCCGCGCCCGGCGCCGTCATCGGAGTCGCCCTGGCGCTGCTGATGCTCGTACCGGCGGCTTATCTATGGGGGGTGCTCAGCCTGACCACGCCGGCGATCGCATTGGAACGGCTGGGCCCGGTGCAGGGCCTGCGCCGCTCGTGGCAGCTTGCGGCGCCGGACTTCTGGCGGGTGTGGGGAATCCGAGCCTTGGCCACGGTCATCGGCTCCGTCCTCAGCGGCGTGATCTCGGCAGTGTTCGTCGCCTCCGGCGCACTCCTCGTCGCCGTCGGTCGGGGCAGCGCACTCACCGGCGGGCACCTGCTCGGACTACTGGTCATCACCGCTGTCGGCGCCGTGCTGGCCGGCGCGGTGGTCCAGCCCTTCCTCGCAGCGGTGCTCGGTCTGCTCTACGTCGACCGGCGCATCCGCGGCGAGGGCCTGGACATCACGCTGGCGGAGTCGGCCCGCTCGGCCCGCCCCACGCGATGAGAGCGGCCGCACCAGTCGTCGAACCGCTCACCCGCGAGGGCGCCGCCCGGGCCGCCTTGCACGAACTGGCCAAGGGGATCTACGCCACACAGCGCCCCACTCTGGGCCAGCGGCTGCTCGACCGGTTAGTCCAATTCCTCGGCGATGCCCTGCAGCGGGCCACTGCAGCAGCGCCGGGCGGGGGCTGGGGCCTGCTGGCCCTGCTTGCCCTGCTCGTCGCCGCCATCGTCGCGATCCGGCTGCGCACCGGACCGCTGGCCCGAGCCACCCGGTCCCGCCTCGAGGTCGGCCTCGGCGCCACGGTGAGCGCCGAGGAGCACCGCCGGCGGGCCGACGCGCATGCGGCCGCGGGGCGCTATGCCGAGGCGGTACGCGAGCGACTCCGCGCGTTGGCGGCCGACCTGGAACGGCGGGCGGTGATCGAGCCCCGGCCGGCGCGCACGGCCGATGAGATGGCCGCGGAGGCCGGCGCCGTCCTCACCGACATCGCCGCCGACCTGCGGCGCGCCGCCCGGACCTTCGACGACGTCTGGTACGGCGGCCGCACCGCCACCGCCGACATGGACGCCGAGCTGCGGGCGGTCGACGGTCGGGTGCAGGAAAGCCATCCCGGCGCGGCGAAGCCTGCGTCCGTGCCGGCGCTGCGCGGATGAGGCCCGTCACGGGGACTCCCCGGACGGGGACGCCCAGCACGGGAACGCCCAGCACGGGAACGCCCAGCCCGGGAACGCCCAGCACGGGAACGCTCAGTTCCGGGCCGCCACCTGCGGCGGTCTGGCGGGCGGTCCGGCTGCCGGTGGCCGTCGGGGTGCTGGTCATCCTCGGCGCCCTGGGTATCGGCCTGCTCAATGGTCGCTACGACCGAGGCTCCCTGGACCCCAATGCCGTCGACCCCCCCGGCAGCCGGGCACTCGCCGTCCTGCTGGGCGGGCGAGGGGTCAGCGTGCATCGGGAGCAGGGTCTGTCCCGTGTCCTGCGAGCCGCCGGCCCGAGTAGCACCGTGTTCTTGCCGTTTCCCGACCGCGAGCCGGCTTCCCTGCTCGCCCGGCTGTCGACCCTGCCCCCCTCGGCGCGCCTGGTGCTGGTGGCGCCGTCGGAGGAGGTGCTGACGCAGGTGAGCACCCAGGTCACCAACGCCGGCTACCAACCCATCGTCGGTCGTGACCCGGGGTGCGACGACCCGGCGGCAGTCCTCGCCGGCGACACCGACCTCGGCGGGTCCGGCTACCGGCTCCCGCCCGGCACCGGCCGCAGCTGCTACGGCGGGTCGCTGGTCAGCGCCGCCGCCCGCGGCGGGCAGCGGCTCACCATCGCCGGAGCCGGCGACCCCTTCACCAACAACCGGCTGGCCCAGCATGGAAACGCCGCACTGACGATCGGCCTGCTGGGCACCGCCGCCGACCTGTGGTGGGTTCTGCCGGACCCCCTAGCCGGAACCACCGGGGAGCGGGCCCCGCTGCTGTCGGTCCTGCCCGGCTGGGTGGGCCCGGTCCTTGTGGAGCTGACCCTCGCCACGGTGCTGCTGGCGCTGTGGCGCGGGCGCCGACTGGGGCCGCTGGTCGCCGAGCCACTGCCGGTCGTCGTCCGGGCGGCCGAGACGGTCGAGGGTCGCGGACGCCTGTACCGCCGCGCCCGGGCCCGCGACCGGGCGGCCGAAGCGCTGCGCGGCGGGGCGTACGCCCGGCTCGCCGCCGCCCTGGGACTCGCACCCGGACCCGGCGGCGACCCTGCGCCGGCGGGCCTCGTCGCCGCCGTGTCCGCGCACTCCGGTCGCCCGGCCGGCGCGGTGCAGGCGCTGTTGTCCGGCGCGGTGCCGGCCGACGACGCCGGCCTGGTAGCCCTGGCCCGATCCTTGGACCTCCTGATCCGCGACACCCTCGACCCGGGAGCACCGCAGCCGTGACCGTGACCGATGTTCGAGACGAGCCGGCCGCCGGCGCCCGGGAGGCGCTGTCGCGGGTGCGCAGCGAGGTGGCCAAGGCGGTCGTCGGGCAGGACGCCGCCGTCACCGGCTGCGTCATCGCCCTGCTGTGCCGTGGCCACGTGCTGCTCGAGGGGGTGCCCGGGGTGGCCAAGACGCTTCTGGTACGCACCCTGGCGGCGGCCCTGACCCTGCAGAGCAAGCGGGTGCAGTTCACACCTGACCTGATGCCCGGCGATGTGACCGGGTCACTGGTCTACGACGCACGGACGGCGCAGTTCTCCTTCCGGGCAGGCCCGGTGTTCACCAACCTGCTGCTGGCTGACGAGATCAACCGGACGCCGCCCAAGACCCAGGCGTCGCTGCTGGAGGCGATGCAGGAGCGGCAGGTCACCGTCGACGGCACGCCGCGCGCGCTGCCCGAGCCGTTCCTGGTCGCCGCAACGCAGAACCCGATCGAGTACGAAGGCACCTACCAGCTGCCCGAGGCTCAGCTCGACCGGTTCCTGCTCAAGCTGTCCGTCGGCCTGCCCTCGCGCGACGACGAGGTCCGGATCGTCGCCGCGCACCACGCCGGCTTTGACCCCAACGACCTAGCCGCGGCAGGCGTCACCGCAGTGGCCGGGGCGGCCGAACTCGCCGCCGGCCGGTCGGCGGTCCGCACGGTCGCGGTCGCGCCGGATGTGCTGGGCTACATCGTCGACTTGTGCCGGGGCACCCGCCAGTCGCCGTCGCTGTCCCTCGGCGTCTCGCCGCGCGGAGCGACCGCGCTGCTGGCGACCAGCAAGGCGTGGGCGTGGCTGTCCGGCCGCGACTACGTGACGCCCGACGACGTCAAGGCGCTGGCCCGGCCGACCCTGCGGCACCGGGTCACGGTCCGCCCGGAGGCCGAGCTGGAGGGGGTCACCGCCGACGGCGTGCTCGAGTCGGTCCTGGCCTCGGTGCCCGCGCCGCGGTGAGCATCACCGGGCGTACCGTCGCCGTCGCCTTGCTCGGCACCCTGCTCGCCGCGCTGCTGGGCCGCGCCGGCATCCTGGCGGTCTGCGTCGCACTGCTGCTCGGCGTCGCGGTCGACCTGGCCCTCGCCGGGCGCATCCGGCAGCTGGCCCTGTCCCGGTCGGGGGCCACGCAGACCCGGCTCGGCCAGCCGGCCACCGTCACACTGCTCGTGACCAACACGGGCCGGCGCCGCGTCCGCGGCCGGCTGCGCGACGGCTGGGTGCCCTCGGCCGGCGCGAGCCCGCCGCTGACCCGCATCGACGTACCGGCCGGCGAACGCCGGCGCTACGACACGGTGCTGGTGCCCACCCGGCGTGGGGATCGCAGCACCGCCCACGTCACCATCGGGTCAACCGGCCCGTTGGGGCTCGCGGCCCGGCAGCGCCGGCACACCCGGCGGATTGACGGCCGGCGGGTGCAGACCGCGCCGTGGACGGTGCGGGTGCTGCCGCCGTTCGCATCCCGACGGTTCCTGCCGGAGAAGCTCGCCCGGCTGCGGCAGCTGGACGGCATGGTCGCCGTGCACCGGCGCGGTCAGGGCACGGAGTTCGACTCACTGCGGGAGTACGTCGACGGCGACGACGTCCGCTCCATCGACTGGCGGGCCACGGCGCGGCGCGACGCCGTCGTGGTTCGTACCTGGCGGCCGGAGCGAGACCGCCGGCTGGTCTGCGTACTGGACACCGGCCGCACCGCGGCCGCCCGGGTCGGCGACTCGCCCCGGCTGGATGCGGCGCTGGACGCCTGCCTGCTGCTGGCCGCAGTCGCCGCGCGCGCCGGCGACCGGGTGGACCTCCTGGCTGCCGACCGGCAGGTCCGGGCGTCGGTCGAGGGGGCGCGGCACGCCGAGGTCCTCCCACAGCTCGTGGCGGCAATGGCGACGTTAGAGCCCGCGCTGGTCGAGACCGACGCCTCGCTGCTGGTGACCGAGGTGCTGCGCCGGGCGCGCAAGCGGTGCTTGGTTGTGTTGTTTACGGCTCTGGAGGGCGCGGCGGCCGAGGAGGGTCTGCTGCCGGTGCTGCCGGCGCTGACCGCCAGGCACACGGTGGTGCTGGCCTCGGTCGGCGACCCGCGGGTGGCCGAGCTGTCTGCCGGCCGAGCAGACGCGGCCGCGGTCTACGACGCTGCCGCGGCCGAGCGCGCGCTAGGCGAGCGCCGGCGGCTCACCGCGGTGCTGCGCCGGCGTGGAGTCGAGGTGGTCGACGCGCCGCCGGAGACCTTCGCCTCCGTCGTAGCCGACGCCTACCTCGCCCTCAAGGCCGAAGGACGGCTCTAGCCGGCTCTGACTGGCTCTAGCCGGGCACCGCGGCGCCCGCTCAAGCGACCGGCAGCACGTCTTCACGCCGGCCCACTCCGAGGTCGCCGGTCAGCCCGGCGCGGGCGGCCCGACCGCCGATCACGACGACGTAGGCCAGGAAGCCCGCCTCGGCGAGAACGCCAATCCCCACCCGGGCCCACGTCGGCAGCCCCGACGGCGTGACGAACGCCTCGATGACCCCGCTCACCGCCAGCACCCCCACCAGGCCCAGGGCGATGCCCACCGAAGCCCGGGTCTCCTCCGCCAGCGCCCGCGACCGGGGGCGCCGGCCGGGTTCCACCCAGGACCACCCCAGCCGCAGGCCGGCGCCGGAGGCCACGAAGACAGCGGTCAGCTCGAGGATGCCGTGCGGGGAGATGAGCCCGAAGAACTCCCCGGCGTGCCCATTGCCGATCATCAGACCGCCGATGACTCCCACGCTCATGGCGTTGCGGACGAGCAGGTAGACGGTGGGGATAAGCAGCACCCCGAGCACGAGTGCACCGGCGGCGAGGAAGGCGTTGTTGGTCCACACCCGGGCGGCAAACGAGCCGGCGGCGCCGTCGGAGTAGTAGCTGGCGAAGTCGTGTTCGACGATCCGGCGAATCTCCGCCGGCGTGGCCAGTCGCGCCTGGACGCGCGGATGCGCGGCGACGTACCCCATGAGGGAGAACGAGACGAGGCTGAACGCCATGGCGACCCCGCAGAACCACCGCCACGCGCGAAAGACGGCCACCGGGAAGGTCACCGTGACGAAGTCCGCGAGGTCCTTCCACGCCGGCACCGACGCCCCGGTTACCGCGCTGCGGCCGCGGGCGACCAGCGTGGATAGCCGGGCGATGAGCTCCGCGTCGGGCGAGCGGGTCTGCACCACCGACAGGTGCGTCGCCACCTGCTGGTACAGCCAGACGAGCTCGTCGATCTCCGCGCCGGAGTGTCGGCGCCGGCCGACCAGCACCTCAAGTCGCCGCCACTGAACCTCGTGCACAGCCACGTAGGCGTCGAGGTCCACCGGCCGACCCTATCCGGCAGACTGAGTGCCGACGGGCCGGCAGCGGGGGGTGCAGTGAGCGACGTCGTCACCGGTGAGGCCGTCGCCCTCGACCTCCGGCTGGCCAAGCTCCCGTCGCGCCTAGTGGCCGGCTTTCTCGACGTCGCACTGCAGGTTGCGGTGCTGTACGCCCTTGTCGCCCTGGGCGCCGTCGTCCTCCGCGGCACCGATGGTGGCTTGCAGGCGGCCCTGGTAATCCTGCTGCTCGTGGTCGTGTTCCTCGGCTACCCGATCACGCTGGAGACGCTGACCCGCGGCCGGACCCTGGGCAAGATGGCTTTGGGATTGCGCGTCGTGCGCGACGACGGCGGCCCACTCGGTTTCCGGCAGGCGCTGGTACGCGGACTGTTCGGCGGCCTGCTCGAGAAGCCCGGGCTCCTGCTCGGTCTGACGGCGCCGATCGGCATCCTGGTGATGGGACTGTCCGCCCGCGGCAAGCGCCTCGGCGATCTGGCGGCCGGGACCGTCGTGCTGCAGGAGCGCGTCCCGGCGCCCCGGCAGGCATATGTCGCCTGGATGCCGCCTCCCCTGGCCGGCTGGGCCACAACGCTTGACCTGACCGGCCTGGACGACGGGCTCGCCTTGGCGGTCCGCCAGTTCCTGTCCCGGATGCCCCAGCTGTCGGCGAGCGCCCGGGCCGAGCTCGGCGACCGGCTGGCCGGAGCGGTAGCCGCGGTGACGACTCCCCCGCCCCCACCCGGTACCCCGGGGTGGGCCTACCTGACCGCAGTGCTGGCCGAGCGCGGCCGGCGCGACGGGCTCCGCCTTGCCGCCCGGCAGGCTGCCGTTGACCGGCCGGCCGGCGCCGTCCAGCTCGGCTCATCCAGCGCGGACGCCGCGCCGCAGGACTTTGCCCGGCCGGCGCACCACGTTGCGGCGGTAAACGACGTTGCGGCGGTAAACGACGTTGCGGCGGCGCACCACGTTGCGGCGGCGCACGACGCGCCGATCCCGGCGTACGGCTCGCCGGCGCAGGTCCCGCGGGCGTACCGCAGTCCGCCGTCGGTTACTGCAGCGCCGGAACAGCTTTCGCCGGCGTATGAGGCGCCAGGACGGCCGGGCCAGGTCCCGCCGCCGGCCGGACCTTTCGCGCCTCCGGGCTGACCACCCCGACGGGTCACATTGGGGCGAGTGGCGCCCGGCCGACCGTCGCGGGCCGCAGCGAGTTGGGATGGAATACGTCAAGACCCACCTCCACCTGGGTTGGTCACGTTGGCCGACGGCGCGGCGCTCGGTGGTCCGTCGAGGGCCATCAACTCAACGCCCGGTCCGGACAGCACCACGTCGCCGGCCAGGGACACCTCTGCCGGCTCGCCGGTGTCGAGGTCCGCTATCCGGTAGTGCGCAATGTCCAGGCCGTCGTGGCGGTCGACGCCGGCCAGCGTCCACTCCTGCGTGGTCAGCCGCACCGCCAGAAAGGGCTCGGTGATCTCGGCCAGCCGTACGCGTATCGCCTCACCCGACGTCAGCCGCAGCTTCCAAGCCGTCGCGACCAACAGCCCCGGTGAGCGCCCGGTGAAACCGGCGGCCGACGCGGAGTGCTCGGTCGCATCGTCTATCGAGGGCGCAGTCGCCACCCGGAGCCACCGGGTGTGCGCGCCTGCCACCCCGCCGCGCAGCCGCCAGGCGCCGGCCACCACCTCGACCCGGAGCTGCCGCCCCAACCCGTCGACGGTGACGTCCACCCGGCCGCCGGCAACGACCGCAGCATAACGCCACCCAGCCGGGCCGGGCGCGCAGCGGAACGCCTCGACGGTGCCGTCGTCGTGCCGATACGACCCCTCCGGCACCGGCCTAGACTCCGGCTCGCCAGGAGTGCAGGTAGCGCTCCTGCTCCCCCGTCAGCGCGTCGACTGCCAGGTCCAGCGACGCCAGTTTGAGTCGGGCCACCTCGGCGTCGATCCCGGGCGGCACGTCGTGGACGACCGGGGCCAGCGTCCCGCCGGCTGCAACCAGCCACTCCAGGGTCAGCGCCTGCTCGGCGAAGGCGATGTCCATCACCGCCGGGGGGCTGCCCTCGGCCGCGGCCAGGTTGACCAGTCGGCCGCGAGCCAGCAGGTACAGCCGCCGGCCGTCGGCCATGACGTACTCGTCGGTGTGTGGGCGCACCTCGCGCCGGAC
>JAABUK010008279.1_pt1 | contig 14661 bp, 20 predicted proteins | sample 5559141 | NCBI WGS metagenome assembly JAABUK01 (sample SAMN10711869, study PRJNA513367) | rock metagenome | isolation source: Antarctica rocks | place: Antarctica: Victoria Land, Pudding Butte nord | collected 2016-01-03
GTGTGCTGGGGCGGGGAGAGGGTGGGTCGTAGTGGGGAAGAATGGGGGGAGAGGGGGGGGGAGGGGGGGGGGGGTGTGAGGGTAGAGCGGGGTTCAAGTGCAGTGTACACTTGCCTTCAAAGTGGCATGGTAAGAGCTCTGCAGGGCTGCTCGCTCCTGCTTGCCGTTGGTCACCTCCTTGCACTTGCTAGCAAAGTCCTGCTGCACATTTATGAGTTGTTCCTCAACAGCGATCAGGACAATGCTCCTCTGATCAAGCTGCTCTTGCAGCTGGTCATACTTGTCCTTGGCTTCCTGCAAGTCACAATTTGCACTGAGCACTACACATTCAACCAAAATCACCGCACATTTAAAGCTCTATTCTGGTAAAAGTTTTCACGGCTTGTTTGACTATACTCAACATCTTGCAGGGCAAAATGTGGACATAAGTTGCAGGCCTCACCCTTTGAAAGTCTTGGTGGGCTGCCAGGCGTCTTGCTGACTCCTGCTTGGCGGCTGCCAGCTCAGCATCCTGCTGGGCCAGCTGGGCGCATTTCATCTCACTCTCCTGCACGTCGCAATCAAGAGTCGCAGGCATGTCGTATGGCTTGCCAGATTGTTGCCATACCTGAAGATGTGAGTCTATGGAGATATACCTGATGCTTACATGATGTGCAGTCAGGCATATAAGAGCACACTGCAAAGGAGCATTGCAAGGTTCAACGCAAAGGTACTTATGCAAGCAAGCATTCCTATGACAAGATGAATTGGCTTCTTCAGCTCTGCATCAGCCACACAATGAGCTGTCATACTACGACCTTGCATCCAAAGAATGGCACAAGCAACATGATGCTGATACACAGTCTGGCATGTGAAGCTTGATGAGGGGCTCACCTCTGTAGCATGCTGTCGCTGCACCTGAAGCTGCTGGTTCTGGTCCTGCACTTGCTGTCTCAGCTGGTCACACGACTGCTGTGTAGCTGTCAGTAGCCGCTCTTGTTGACGGTCATGCTCCTCAGCATTCCTCACCTGGACCACGAAGTCTCTCAAGAGCCAGCAGTGGCAGGCCAAGAGGCAGCAGATGCTGATGCTGTAGATGCACTGAATTTGAAGCCAGGTCACATTCCATGCCACTATGGTTTGTACCTCGAGACATTTTCCAGGTGAGTATGGTGAGCGTTGCATTCATGCAACAGATGCCAAGCTTGTGCATAAAGCTCGCACTCGATACCTTTTGCAGGAGATATGCCTTCAGGCATATGCCCTGCTGCCTCAGCTCTTTTGCAGCAATGTTTCGTTCATACTGCTTGCGTTGCCTCAGCTTTCTGTACCACCTCTGAATGCGCCAGGCTGAGGCATGCTCTGCCCTTTGTATGCGGTCCTGCAAAGTCAATGTTGAAGTCGTACCTTGGAATGCCAGAGCTGCTGCATGTTTGCTTTTAGGCAGCAACCAACTGCTTACGCATCCTGCTGACCTCTGACACCGCAACTCTCACCTGATGGAGCACCTCCAGCCACATCCAGTTAGACACTTGAAAGTCTAAGCCAACCTGCAGGTAAGCCTCCTTCAAGTCTTCCTGGGAGAGGTCTGCCAAGACACTGCCCTGCAAATGTGGAAGGTTGAGCTTACAAACGTGAAGGTGCACAGCGCTGGAGCTGCTTTGCAAGTACTGTGCACCTCTTCCATCGAAGGCACAGCTGGAACAAATTTACAGGCAACATCCATTCCGTACTCTGCGATTGGACCGGCTGTACGGCCAAACGTCCGTATACAGGCGAATGGAATCGAGTACGCTACGCAGCTGGTCAAATAGTACAAAGGCACAAGCAGTAGTCCCCGAAGTCTCCCGTTTGATCTTTAGTGGAATGCTCTACACAGCTCAGCTGAATGTTCGTAGGCTAAGTGTTCGTATGGCAGACGCACTCGCCAGGCCGAGCAAGTACTTGCACTAGTGTTTGACCAGAAATGTTCAAAAGCCATTGACAAGCTGCACAAGTGCCCTGCCCCGCAAAACGGCCCCTATGCATGACAACATAAACTTGACTGCATGTTGTGTGATAATGTCTTCATGATCCAGGCGCTTTATCAGGCTCTGCAAATCAGTGCAATCACGGGAAATTGCATCTGTGAAGGCAACTCCAGGAGAGTGCTGCAACTGCAGCTCTAGCCAGACATGCATACTTTGATCAATTGAATATGGCCAGGGCAACGTTGAAGTGGCTCTTAGATGCAGCATGTCGAGCAGGTCAGACAATATTTGCTGACGCTACAGTGCCAGACGCATGCAGACTCACTCGACAAAGCGTTCTGGTGTAGTCTGCTTGTCTTCAGGAGTGTGCCCCTGTGTCTTGTTAGTGTAGTTCCTGGTACTTGACCTACAGCAGGCAGCTTTGCAGAAGGTAATATTGGGAAGCAGCTTCAAGCGATGTGATCTGCCCTCACAGTGCACACCTTTGGCATGCTGAACATCATTCAAGCTCGGCTTGAACACACGCATAAGAGCACAGGGCATGCAAATCGATAGCTGGAGCCATCGTGACCCATCCTTGAATAGATTTGCAAATCACAAAGGCTGTTCTCAACAATGTCATCCTTCTGAGCAGCCATCCTGACAGAGTGTGAAGGATGCAAAGTCAGACGATGCTTGTACAGCCAGGCTAGCGTCCCCACCAATGCCATGACTGCTTCTATTTCTGGCAAGTCTGGTAAGCATCGTAGCTTGTACTTGCCGCTTTCTCTCTAAGGGCACAGGTCAGTTCTCAGCCTGGTGAAATGACACACGTGTACTGTCTCAAATGACAGCTCATGGGGACAGGCTCATGAAGCAAAAGCCAGCATGGGTAGCTCTGACAGCCTGTCACAACATCATGATGTTTCTCAAAAGATGAAGACAAAGTGAATGCAAGGTGACAATTGACTTGCAAGTCAAAGTGCAGACTGAAGGGTCAGTGGTGCAATCAAAAACACATGTTCCGGCAGTCTTGCTTTGTGTCGCAGGATGGACTATTTTGTAACTTGCTTGGGTCTTAAGTGCCTGAACAGACAGCCTACATGCTGTACAAACGCTGACCGTGCTCACGTTTGAAAACACCTGAAGAGGCGGATGTTGTGCTCATGGCTCCATTGCAGAATGGGCAGCAGGTCCTTATAACTCTGCAGAGCCAGCTGGCTGATATGGTTCAGGCCCTTCTCATTGAAGCGGCTCAGAATGGCCCATCTGCTGCTGGCCACCATGAGCTTCTGGGCTTGCAAGATGGAGCTGACAATCAGCCCTATCAGCCCATCTGCTCATCTGCCTGATAACTGGTTTCCTTGTTCATGTGGGTCTGACTCAATTGCAGTTGATGTCATATGGAGCTCTTGTCAGTGCTTTGAACAGTGGTGAAAAGCGACACTTTCAATCTGCAAAGCTTACAGCTCTTACAGCATCAGGCCTTGTTACGCTCAATGACGCTTTGAGTGCACCTGCTGGACCTGTTGGAACACAAGTCCCTGGTTCAGTGCAAGGCCATCTTGCACATTCATGCTGCCGTGGAGGAGTGAGAGATCAGGGCTCTGCTGGCCCAGATAGACCCCAAAACCAAGCAAAAGAAGAAGGTGAGGGCTGCCTGATGACATCCAGATGCATGTTGCGCGCAGCATGAGAGTTCTGTACGCAATATGTAGATGAGAAGACCCATGTGTGGTGCTTGCCTTTGCAATATGCAGACTTTGTAGATGAGATGACCCATGTGTCGTGCTTGCCTTTGCAAAGTTGCCTGACAATGTGTTTCCTGCTTGTATGTTTGCTAGCCCTGTCTAGAAAGCCATGCTGGCCTGTCTTCTCATAGTCCAGTTACAGCTGCTGCATATTGATGAGTGTCTGTTGGTCTAGAGTGCGCGTGGCTGGGCATGAAAAGAGCCAATGCTTTGTTTTGCAGCTCAAGTTTGTCAAGGGCAACACGCTTGCTATGGCCAGGATCCAGGTTGAAAAGTTGATATGTGTAGAGAAGTTTGAAAATGTGCCCCAGCTGGGCCGCTTCACCTTGCGAGATGAAGGCACGACAATTGCAATCAGAAAGAATGAGCGTCCAAGTCTGCCAAAGCATGAGTCAATTTGCTTGCATATCATCATTGGTCAAGGCTGTGGCAACAGGTGTCACAGTTGTGCCTGAAACTGGCAACACAGCTTTGGTGGTCCAGCACTGTTGTACATCAGAGTGCTTTCAGCTGCAGATTGTGCACGTTTTATGCAATTTGATGATCGCGACGCAAGCCATCAATCGATGTTTTGTTGATATCCTTGCTTGGTATGCACTGCAGAATCTCTTTTGATGTGTATTGAGACAGGGTTAATTTTATGGGCAAAATTCTTGTCAACAGTGCCAAGTGTGCCCACCTACTCGACTCTTGTTTTGTTTGTCATCAGCTCTCTTGCTACTGGCCCTCCTGTTGTATTGGGACGCAGTTCATTTTCCTGTATGCATGCATGGGAATTTGATAAAAGCATGTATGCAGTTTCTACAAGTGGATGTTTGCCAAGCCATGGCATCAAGTGTTGATGTTGACATTGTGATGACAGACTTCACATGTATGGCCGGCAAATGTCTGCGTGCAAGGGATAGACATGACTCTGTTGACACGTCCTTGTTTGCCAGTCTAAAATGTGAAGCAATGCAATCGTATTGATGGTGTGTTGATCAGTCCCCACTGAACTTTAAGCCAATCATGCATCTCCGGTCAAGAAACTGACACTCATAACAACAGTTGCCATGTCTGGTATAATGAACTTCGGCTCTCCTTTGGATTCTGTTGCCTGCTGCTTGATGCTCGTGGCCGGCAGACCTATCAGCCAGCAATTTTTTTCCCAGCTTTCAGCTACAGCTCAGCCAGACGCGACCTGTAAAAATTACATTTCACTGACACTGACTCACAATGCATTGCACACTCAGGTGTGGTCCCCGAGCCCCTGCTCACACACGATCCCTCGCGCTTCAGAGTTTATTTTAAACTGACACTCATAACTGTGAGCAGGGACTCAAAGATCGTATTCATGCGCAAAACTGTTTACAGATCCCATTTTGCAAGGCTGCAGTTGTCCAAAGAAAGTTTGTTGTTACGTCTAGCAGCCACAGCAATTGATGGCGGGTAACACAGTCCCAGGGAGCCAAATGGTGCCGTACATGCGTCAGCTCAGTAACGACTTCTCAACATGTTTGAAATCGACTTTTTCCTCAACCCTTGATCAAGCTCATGAGCAATTCAATACTTGTATTGTGCACAATATGCAGGACCCATCTGCAACTGACAATAAAGACTCAACATGTTCTTGGAAGAAGTACTGCACAAGTCAGTGATCGTGTAAGTGTTGCATACAAGTCAAACAAGCAACACCTATCTCCTGTCCATATTTATCGTATTGTGTCCAGTCAGTAGCCGAACAGTGCCATATCTGTGAAGCTCATATACCCCTTCATGTTGTGGAAGTCATACAGGGCTGCAATCACCCCTTCTGCTGTTAGTCTTTCCTCAGGCTCCCTCTTCAGGCAGCCCATCACAATTTTGATCAACTGCAAGCTCACCTGGGCCTGCCTCAGAGTGCCCTCTACCTGCACAACCATAGCAAAGCAGGTCAGCATCCCCTCACCGCCTCAACACCACTCTCAACCCAAGTTGTGTCTGCTCAGCAAGTCACAGTCATTCTTGCAGTCGGTTGCTGCCTCTGAAACTACCTGCTGTTTCCACTCTGTGTACTTGCCAGTCTTGTACAGTTTGGAGGCAAAACGCACGCTGGTCCCATCCTGTATGGCCTTCTCATGCTCAGGGGGAAGTTGGCCCTTGCCCTTGAAGACAAAGAAGAGCAGCAGCCCAAAGGCCCACATGTCTTGCTTTGGGTCAGGATGGTAGAATCCAGCCTTGTGCAGCTGCTCTGCCATTTCTGGAGCCTTGGTGCCGTCATACACCCTGTAAAGCATGCACTGCAAGTGAGAGGCTGTACTCCAGCATCAGGCTCAAGGTGCTGAGTGGTTGTGAAACAGCTGGCAACGCTCTCGATGTCTGCAGCAAGACAGATGTAAGACAGAAGAACACAATGCCTGTGTCTGGCTTTGGCAGGGCACAAAATAAAGCTGTAACTGCAAGATGGTTGATGCATGCATGTCCAGCACAGCCAACAGCAATCACGCATTTGACGCTCAGCACTACAGTTTGTATACTAGCACAGAAGCCTCGCTCAACAGCCAGGTCAGCCAGAGCATTGACACAGCAGAAAGCGTGGCACTCTTAGCAGTATGTGCTCTGTCATTTTCATGATAGAGACCTTCTGATGTATGCCCAAATGCATCACCAAATAGACAACCTGTTGCATTGATTGACATCTCGCATAATGACCTTGTAATCAGGTGTGTGCAAGGAAAGGAAGTGAGGGCTTACATGGACTTCTCCAGACTGTTGTCCATACGCACAGCGTTGTGTCTCTCCGCCAACTCCCATTCCTCTTCTGAACTGACCAGGACAACATCCTGATGCACAGCCTGCAGCACTCGGTCTGCCCTATGGAGATTTTTGAGTTGATTGGCAATGCATGCTAATCTGGGCACCATGTGGTTCACCGTGGGAAGCCTGCAATTCAAACACACAAAGTCATATAGGGTGCCTGCATGCGTACGCACACACACATACACACACACACACACCTGATGCAGCATATGTGACTGATGTGAGGAATCATCAAACGCATGTACTACATTTGAGAATGCTATAATATGCCCAACAATGTTATGAGGGACAACAAAATCGAAAGTGCAAGCCTGCAACAGCTGCATAGCACAGCATGAGTGCCTAGCAACACACTAGTAGCAAACAAGTTGTACCAGAAACCACACTCTGCTCTTTGGTGGACATGTAGAAGCAGAAGGATGTATCCACATCAGCAGAGTGATGCGCTGACCTGCACTTGGGACCACAGTAGACCGCTGTGAAGCTCCTCAGCTGAAGGGCACCTCTTGGGCCTCCAGACTTGGCATTACGGATGGGCCCAAAGCCCGGTGGAGTCTCCATCAGGTCAGCACCATCATCTGACCTGGAACGGATGGAGTGAAAGCCTGGTGGGGTCTTTGTGGTGGTTGCCTCATCACCTGACTTGGCAGAGGGGATGGGCCCAAAACCTGGTGGAGGAGCATCATCATCATCTGACCAGGAAGTGCCCTACATCATCAAACCATACTTTGAGTTCTTCAAAGCATGCAGCAGCGTATATATATTGTGAAGCCAGAAGCTTGCATCATACGGTGTGAGGCAATATTTGTAAGGTAGCAATCTTGCAGCAAGTTCTGTGACTATGATAGAGTTTTGCTCAGGAAAGTAGTTGTTGAGCCAGTAGTTGCCGGCAACCCACCTGATCTGAAGAAGCGTAGCTTGTGGGGGCAGGCATGGGGCCCAGCCGGGTAAAGACATCAGAGCGACCCTTGGGCCTCTCATCTGGGGGGGTAGCAGGGCTGGAGGGCCCACTGCTGCTGTCTGACTGAAGTGAGTTGCCAGAAACTGCCAGGCGTGCTGCAAGGGCCTGGCCCCTGCCTTGAGATTTGACTGCCCTGCCCTCCATCTTGTTTCTCCTCTCAGACAGCTCCTGCAGGCCGTCACAGCAGAGGTCAGCATGATGCAGATGATGCTAGGGCCATGAACGCATTGTGAAAGTCATCAACAGAGATGCAACAGATGTGTGTCGACTGGAGGGGACACAGGGCAAGGTGTGGTACCAATATGTACATTGATGTTGTGCAGGAAAGCAGAACAACAGGACGTTTCAGTGACAAAGACAGACCTGGATAGCATCGTCTGTGTCAGCCAATGCAGCTCTCGAGTGTGAGGTCAGGCTTCCCATCTGTGTCAGTCCATCCTGAAACACCAAAGGAGGGTGGGCCAGTAAACTCTCAACGGACCAAGGAGCAATGAAGCAACCCCAGAGCACAGAAAGCTGAAACATCCATCAGACGTAGCCATAGCACTACAAATTTCCTGACTCACAGACATGAAAGTGGTTGACGCAGTATGAATACCTGATCAAGCAGTCAAACATGGTTCTTTTGCATATGACCCGGGCATTTACCTCCTCTGCCTTTGCAGTTTTGCCAAGCTCTGTATCAAGGCTTGTCAGCTTGTGCTGAAGAGAGCTCGCTTCAGTGACCTTCCGGTCAAGCTGCATCTGCAGCTGGTCTGAATGCTTCTGAGCTTCCTGCAAGTGACATCAACCCCAGCATGAGAATCAGCTTGCAGCGACATACAGCAGTTTTCTTCACTCAACGCTGAAATGAATTGAACACGCGTCAGCACAGCATAGATCTTGATGGAAGGTAAGCAATTGCAGTAACACAGTCCATCTTGCCATGTGCAAGGTGTTGTCATTGTGAAGACATAAAACAAGCTTTACCTCGTGCTTGGACTGACATGTTTGAGACAGCTTTTGCTGGAGACGGGCAAGCTCTTGCTCAGCAGAAGACAGGTCAGTGCCCTTCTGGGCAAGCTGCTGCTGCAGCTGGGCTGATGTGTCTTCCACCGCCTGCACATTACAGTAGCATGCTTAGCAATGCAATTGTGGATGGAAAGTCATGCTGTAGCGTTTGGATTGCAATGGACTGAATATGGCTTCCTACTGATGCCACAGTGAGCCACCAGAGCACATGTTGACTCGATGCCATAGCAGCCAAAAATTAAGGTGGGGAAGGAGCAAGGAGGGAAAAGGGGGGGGGGGGATGAGAGCATGTGGGGATCGAGTAGGGTCCAAGCGCAGTGTATACTTGCCTTCAGAGTGGCGTGGAGAGAGCTCTGCAGGGCTGCTCGCTCCTGCTCGCCCTTAGTCACCTCCTTGCACTTGCCAGCAAGCTCCTGCTGCACATTTGCGAGTTGTTCCTTGGCATCACGCACGTCAGTGCCCCTCCGGGCAAGCTGCTCTTGCAGCTGGTCTGACCTGTCCTTGGCTGCCTGCAAATCACATGATGCATTCAGCACCTCTCATTCACCTGAAGTCACTGCATGTGTAGAGCACACCTTTGATGCTCGTCGGCATCATGACTTGCTGATATAGTCTCAAGGTGTTGCAGAGTATGGACATAAGTTGCAGGCCTTACCCTCTCGCATGTTGCCAACACCTGCTTGGCCGCTGCCAGCTCAGCATCCTGCTTGGCCAGCTGGGCAGAGTTCACCTCACTCTCCTGCACATTGTAATCAACAGTCACAGGCATGCTATATGGCTTGCCAGGATGTCGCCACAACGGGTGCTGCAAAGTCTGAACAGATGCAAGGCCTCTAGGCTAAATTACGTGCAGATAGGCATGCAACAGCAAAATGCAGAAACGTTGTTGCTGTGAAGACATAAAACAAGCTTTACCTTGATTGCCTCGCGCTCAGACTGCTGTGCTTGAGACAGCTCCAGCTGGAGATGGGCAAGCTCTTGCTCAGCAGAAGACAGGTCAGTGCCCTTCTGAGCAAGCTGCTGCTGCAGCTGGGCTGATGTGTCTTCAACCGCCTACACATCACAGCCGCATGCAAATGTGAATTGAAGGTCATGCTGTAGCATTTGATTTGCGATGACAGAGTATGGCTTGCCACTGTTGCCACAAAGCACATGCTGACTTCACACCACAGCAGCATATCTGCCAATGTGGGGATAGGGTGGGGTGGGCTGGGCAACAAAGGGGGGGAGGCATGTAAGGGTAGAGAGGGGGTCAAGCGCAGTGTATACTTGCCTTCAAAATATCGTGGTGAGAGCTCTGCAGGGTTGCACGCTCCTGCTTGCCCTGGGTCACCTCATTGCACTTGCCAGCAAAAGTCTTCTGCAGATGTACGAGTTGTTCCTCAGCAGCATGCAGGTCAATGCCCCTCTGGGTGAGCTGCTCTTGCAGTTGGTCAAACTTGTCCTTGGCTTCCTGCAAATCACAAGATGCACTGAGCACTACACATTCAGCTGAAAGTATTGCACATGTGAAGCACTAGTCTGGTGAATGTTTCTATGGCTTGCTTGAATAGACTCAAGGACTTGCAGGCCATACTGTGGACATAAGTTGCAGGCCTTACCCTCTGGAAGTCTTGGTGGGCTGCCAGGCAGGTGGCCGACTCCTGCTTGGCAGCTGCCAGCTCAGCATCCTGCTGGGCCAGCTGGGCGCATTTCATCTCAGACTGCACTTCGCAATCAAGAGTCACAGGCATGTTATACAGCTTGCTAGGTTGTTGCCACAAATGATGATGTGAGTCTGTGAAAATATATCTGTCGAACACATGATATGCAGTCAGGCATGAAAAAGCATACTGCAAAAGAGCTTTCAGCGTTAAACGTAATGGTGCTTGTGCAAGCAAGCACTTGAGGTTGGCATTGCAATCAAATGGCTTCTTGAGCCCTGCATCAGTCGCACAATGAGCTGTGACACTACAATCTTGCATCCAAAGAATGCAGCAGGCAATGTGATGCTTGTACACAGTCTGATGAGTAAAGCTTGATGAGAGGCTCACGTCTGCAGCATGCTGTCGCTGCTCCACCAGGCTCTTCTGCAGATGGTCCACCTCTTGCTCTAGCCTGGAGTTCTGGTCTTCAGGTCATGGCTTTGCTGCGCTGAAGCCGTGGCCTTGTCGTGCAGGCAAACAACCTCTGCAGTCTTGACTTGCAGCCTTTGCTCCACTGCAGCCCTCTCTGTTGCCAGCTCTGAAAGCTGCTCCTGCAGGCTCTTACTGACATGGCTGTTTGCCTCCAGCTCGATGGTCTTGAGCCGAGCAGCTTGCTGAGCTTCAGCGCAATTTGCCCTGGTGTCATGCAGCTCCTTCCCAAGCACGCTCATAGCCTGCAACAGATCAAAGGTCAGTGCATGGCATGCCAAAATGTTGCCGCCCAGTCAGATTAGGATCACCTTCCTGATGACCGCTTTTTGCCTATGCTTGCGATACTTTTGCCTGCACAAGTTATCAGCAAAAATGCACGGGTGTCAAGTACACCTTGTGCAGTGGGCCTGGACTCCTTCACAAACAAATAAGCTGTAAACGCATTGAGGCTTTGCTGCTCAGCCCCAAAGGAACAGGACCAGGGTGCCACGCTCTGTGAAACTCTCACTGACATTCTGTACGCCTCTATGAAGGGCGTCTGTTCTGGACGTGAGTACTCAGATACAACAGACAAATGCTTTTGGGATGGCGTAGTGGTGGTGGAGGAGAATGTAAACCTGCCTTAGTTGGTCTGGTGGTCAGCACATCAAGTCATATGAGTTGATGATTGCACAGCCACACACAAATACAAGGACCATCTGCAGCGCACAATATCAAGAGGCCATGAGAGGCCAAATAACTTAGATGCATCTTACCTCCCCGTGCTCCTCTACTGCCTTCTGCAGCTCCTCCATCAAACCTTGCAGCTTGTTGATCTTGTCCTTTGATTTCTCTTGCGCCATGTGTGCTCGCTCTTGCAGAGCATGAAACTCGTGTATCACATACTCTGCGTGTAGCTGTGCTGCAGCCAGCTTCTGCAGCGTGACTGGCGAGGTTGGCTCCTGCAGTACACCAAAGGTCAAAGACAAGCCTTGCAATTACTTCGGTGTTCACAGTACCTGTAGCGTGCATGTGTCAGGATATTATCATTCCAAAACACACCTCGGCGTCTTGCATGACCTCACTGTTGTCAGGTGCATATGACTTCAAGTCAGCAAATGTTAAGGTCCTGCAGGGTGAGCAATCCATCTTCAGCACCAGGAACTACTGAAAGCAGCAATAACGCGAGGAGACAGCACAGTCTTGAATGCATACCACTGTCTAACATGCTCTGGCTGCACGCCCGACATCTGCCTGTGTCAACAGTCAAGATATTGAGGTGCTGCCGCGAGTTGAGGAACACCAAGCAGAATCGAGCCTGATGCTCTTCGCGCACCTGGTATTTTGCTTGTACTAAAGGTCAAACTGCGTTGACTTCTCAGTGTGCGAGTTAGGGTCCTTAGACCGGAGTCTGCCTATTGAAACTTGTTGCCTTGCAACCCCGTACACTGCTTGCAAATAACGCCAGGGCGGCGTCAGATGCTGCTTCCGGCTTTGTTACTACCCGCAACAGGGTACGGCGCAGAATTATTTTGGGTCAAAGTTGGATCAAAACTGCATTTGCAGTATTTTGCATAATCAGCAGAATGTTTTGCACAATCCATGACTTTTTAGGGTTTGGCCCTGTAAACCCTAAAAACCAGGTCTGCAAGGGGTTCTGCAGGGTTCTGCCGGGTTCTGCAGGGTTCTGCAAGGGTTCTAGGGCTGGGGATTAATACTGCAATCGAGCAGCATTAATTGTCGGTCTCTGGGGAGAGCTCTGCAATTAGATTTGCAATTAGTTTTGCATTTTTAATTGCAAAAAGTTGGATTCTGCGCCCTACCCGCAACGTCTGTTTTTGCACAGCTTCTGTCGTTCACAACAACGTAGCTCTGAACGTAGCTGGTGTAATACACAGCGTACCGTAACCCAGATCCTCGGTCAGTCAGGGTCATGATGGGCAGGGGTCCAATGGACCCAAATGCGTCAGTTTCATACACACATGTAACAAAAGTTGCCTGAATGTCACAATGAACAGAAGCATGACAGCTGCTGTTCAGGGCAGACGGTAGGATGGTGTGGCCCATGAGTGAAATAGTAATTTACCAAGTGAGTAAAGAATCACAGACACAGGAACATCGTGCATGGGTTTATGAGACAGGCACACTTGAGACTGCTTGACCCTTTCTGCACATCCTCTGCTTCTCATTGACAAAGCACTTTGGCACTGGTCCTGTGAAGTAGGGCTTGTAGCCCTTTGTCTTCAACTGCCTACATTCTTCACTCAGCTCAGTTCGCTGCTGCTGCTGCTGCTGCTGCTGCTGCTGCTGCTGCTGCTGCTGCTGCTGCTGCTGCTGCTGCTGCTGCTGCTGCTGTCTTGTCAGGTTGTTTTCAATTCCAGCACCTGTCTGCAGAAACTCCCAAGCATGTCTGAAAAGCATGTGCTTCATTGCCACTTGATGCATTCTTTGCAAGTTCATGCAATGCAAGGTACAGAGCTTGGGCAGGCCTGCAAGCAGCGCATGCAGCGTATGTTCACATCAGACTCTGCTTTTCCTTCAATAAGCTGTTCTTCATTGTGACTTGCAGCTTGTGATGCAGATGCATACGCAAGTACAATGCAGTAGAGGTCAGGAAACTGCACAATCAGCTTGATGCTAGACAGCTGCAATGGCTGGTAGGTGACAATGCAACAACCCCTCCAACGGCATGAGCTGACACATGTGATGCATCAAACTGACATAGGCTTGAATATGCTCCACATAGATGCATGCCTGCATCAGTCCAGATCTCACCCTGCTGCCCATGTTGTGAAGCCAACACCACCATACAGCCCCGCAATGCCCTCACGCTTTATCACATGTGTACAGCTTTTACAGCCCTGGGCCTCGTCGGCCTATAGGACTGCATCATGCCATTGTTACATTGGCAACATGTGAGGCACAACATGATGAAGAGTACATGTGCCAGGCTGCAGGTGCATGCAAACTGTCTTCAGGATGTTGGCTTGATGCCGTGCACATCCAATGTCAAGCTCAAAATTACTGCCCTTTCTTTGAAAATTGACAGCACACTACAAAGTCAACACATTATATGTGCAAGCAAGCACCTCACTAAGATAGTTGAACAGTGTACCGTAGTCACAGAAACTCACCGCGAAAAACTAATTATTTTGAGCGCTGCGTGAGCAAAAAACACCATTGGTGGGTCTCCGCGATGTGCCTGCGTGTTCCGTAAATTAATCCGCCAGACTCCTGCGCGATCTGTTAATCTGCCGTGATTGTATCAAAACGCCGAAATGGTGTCAAAACACAGCAGAACACGCCAATTTTCGCCGCGCGATGCACCTTCGCAGTCCACTACTAGCCAGGCATGCGCGATGCTGCTAAAGGATGCTGCATGCTGCGCGATGACCTGCGCGGAGCTTAAATTAATTACATTTTCGACCGCTTCGCGGTGAGTTTCTGTGACTACAGTATTTGCGGACCAGGATGACTCAAGGTGCATGTCTTGATGGTGAGGCATGGCTGTGTACTCACACATGCCTGGGACAGCTCTGCAGAGCTGGCAAGCATGTACTGCAGCAGCAAATGTAGGAACCCAATACTTGCTGGCAACTTTGCTGCCTGTAAGTGCTTGTACCACTGACCCATATTCGGGCTCTTTATTGCAATCTCCCTGAACACCGGTGTGACATAACAAATCTGTCACAAAGGTTTGGAGGCCCAGCTGCACTAGATGACAGTTGCCACTGTAAGACCGGGTTTGTTCACAGACTGCCAATGCTGAAGCTCTGTGTTTGACCTGAATATGCCTGTCCCTTCCAATGCTGGTACCACCGGTGTGTTGTATTACGGTGTGTGGTCATTATTTAGTTAGGCAAAAAGATATGTATATATGTATACATATATATAGATACATAGCAAACTGGATGTGTTCTTCAAAGTCAAGGAGCAGGTCAAGGAGTATGAAGAAACCGCTGCACAATACAGCTGCACAAATGGTGATCACCGTAATGACGCTGGATGAGTAATCTTAGTCACAGTAGTCACGGAAGCAACATTGCCACTTGCAGGAAGTGACGTTGAACTTGCGAGTCCGCTATCAGAGTGTGACAGGCAGTCCTCGCCCTGTAGCATAGCTTCGTGCAGGGTAG
>JAABUK010008282.1_pt1 | contig 14656 bp, 7 predicted proteins | sample 5559141 | NCBI WGS metagenome assembly JAABUK01 (sample SAMN10711869, study PRJNA513367) | rock metagenome | isolation source: Antarctica rocks | place: Antarctica: Victoria Land, Pudding Butte nord | collected 2016-01-03
AGGCTCGCGCCCCTGGACGGCCCCCGGCCGTTGGATTAGCATCGGGCGACTCGCGACGGGGCCGGCGATCGGGCCGGCCCGCCGAGCACGGCCCATCGTCGGGGCCTTCGTGACGGGGAGGGGCTCGGTGATCCAGGACCCGGAATCTGCCCATCTGGCCGAGCCCAAGGGGGAGGCCTTCGCGCCCCGCCTGGCGAAGACGACCATGGTCGTCCTCTTCGCCATCCACATGCTGGACTATCTCGACCGCAACATCCTCGTCTCGCTCCAGCCGCAGATCCAGGCGAGCTTGCCGGGCCTCGGCGGCGCGGACGGGTACACCAAGTGGGGCCTCCTGGCGACGATCTTCCTGGTCACGTATTCGCTGTTCAGCCCGGTGACCGGCTGGCTCGGCGACCGCTACCGGCGGACCTGGCTGCTGGCCGGCGGGATCGGGGTCTGGAGCCTCGCCACGCTCGGCAGCGGCCTGGCCCGCGACTACAACCACCTGGCCCTGGCCAGGAGCTTCCTGGGGATCGGCGAGGCCACTTACGGCGTGATCGCCCCGACCCTGCTGATCGACCTCTTCCGCCGCGAGCATCGCTCGATGGTGATGTCCACCTTCTACCTGGCGATGCCCCTGGGCGCGGCGATGGGGATCGTGCTCGGGCCGAAAATCGCCAACCACTACGGCGACTGGCACTACGCCTTCTTCGTCGTCGGCTTCCCCGGGCTCCTGGCCGCCTTCCTTGTGCTCTTCCTGCCCGAGCCGGTCCGGGGGGCGAGCGAGGGGGTTGACCCGGAGCGGCTCAAGGAGCACGAGAAGGCCGGGGTGACGAAGGCCGACTACGTCGACCTGATGGTCAACTCGTCGTATACCTACTCGGTCTTCGGGATGTCGGCCTACACCTTCGCCATCGGCGGGATGCTGGTCTGGATCCCGACCTACCTGTTCAGCACCCGGGGATTCGACCAGGAGCGGGCCTCGCAGTATCTCGCCGGGGCGACCTTCCTCGCCGCCGTGGTGGGGATGATGAGCGGCGGCTGGGTGGCCGACAAGCTCGCCAAGAAGTACCCGGGCGCCCTCTTCCTGGTCCCCGGGTTCTCGATGCTCGCGTCGATCCCCTTCGTGCTGCTGGCCCTGATGTCGAAGAACGAGCCGGTGATCTTCTTCTCGATCTTCGCGGCCGAGACCCTGATGTTCGTCAACACCGGGCCTTGCATGGCGATCATCGCCAACGTGGTGCAGCCCAACCTGAGGGGCGCGGCGCTGGCGATCTCGTACGCGGCGGTCCACTTCCTGGGCGACATCTGGTCGCCCTTGCTGATCGGCAAGGCGGCCGACCTCTTCGGCGACGCCCAGACGATGAACACCTCGATCGGCCGGGCCCTCCGGGCGATCGGCGCGGTGCCGACGCAGGTGGCCGGGCAGCCGCCGAAGAACCTCGTCGCCGGGCTCCTGATCCTGGTCCCCGCGCTGCTGCTCTCGGGGATCGTCTTCCTCGCCGGGGCCCGGCACCTCCCCCGCGAGATGGCCCTGATGAGGGCCAAGCTCAAGGCCAGCCCGGCGGCCGGCCCGCCGCACGCCTGAGGCTCGATCGCCCTCCGCCGCTTGCGTCCGGATCGGGCGATGGGCGATGATCGATGGCCGATTCGTGGGGAGTGCCATCGTTCATCGGCCATCGCCCCTCCTCCATCGACCCCCGACAGGGACCGCTCCGACCATGACCCAGCCCATCCGCATCGCCGTCACCGGGGCCGGTGGCCAGATCGGCTACGCGACGATCTTCCGCCTGGCCTCGGGCGCCGTCTTCGGCCCCGACCGGCCCGTCGCCCTGAGCCTTCTGGAGATCACGCCGGCCCTCCCCTCGCTCCAGGGGACCATCATGGAGCTGGACGACTGCGCCTTCCCCCTGCTCACCGAGGTCAAGGCGTCCGACAAGGCGACCGAGGCCTTCGAGGGGGCCGACTGGGTCATCTTCGTCGGCGGGATGCCGCGCAAGGACGGCATGACCCGCGCCGACCTGATCCGCGCCAATGGGCCGATCTTCACCAGCCAGGGCCAGGCGATCAACGACGCCGCCGGGCCCGACGTCCGCATCCTGACCGTGGCCAACCCCTGCAACACCAACGCCCTGATTGCCCGCTCGCACGCCCCGAAGGTCCCGGCCGACCGCTGGTTCGCCATGACCCGGCTCGACCAGAATCGGGCGGCCACCCAGCTCGCCAAGAAGGCGGGCGTGCCGGTCGGCCGGGTGACGAACCTGGCGATCTGGGGCAACCACAGCGACACCCAGTACCCCGACTTCAAGAACGCGAAGATCGACGGCAAGCCGGCGACCGAGGTCATCACCGACCACGCCTGGTTCGCCGAGACCTTCGTGCCGACCGTCGCCAAGCGAGGGGCGGCGGTGATCAAGGCCCGGGGCGGGTCGTCGGCGGCCTCGGCCGCCAACGCGGCGCTCGACGGCTTGAAGTCGGCCGTCACCCCCACGCCGAAGGGCGACTGGTTCAGCGCCGGGGTCGTCTCCGACGGCAGCTACGGCGTCCCGGCCGGCCTGATCTACTCGTTCCCGCTGCGGACCGAGGACGGCCAAGCCTGGTCGATCGTCCAGGGCCTGCCGATCGACGACGACGCCCGGAAGCGGATCGACGCCTCGGCTCAGGAGCTGATCGCCGAGCGCGACGCGGTGAAGGACCTGCTCGGCCCGGCTCTCTGACCCGAAAGGGGAGCGACCGCGCCGGCCCCCGGCGCGGGCCTCCCGGTGCTTCGAAAGCCGGCCTTGACCCCCCCGGGCCGGGCGGCTATCCTCCGCGGCACACCCCAAGGACGGGTTGGAGCGGCCCGGCGTCCGTCGGAGCCCGGCGAGGATTCGCCAGGGCGTCCGGCATGGCTCGGGAAGCGATTTCAAGGAGGAGAGCTCTCAATGTCAACCTACGATCGTCGAGCCGCCGCACGTCGACGGGCCTGGGGCCGCGGGCCCATGATCCTTCGGTTCGACCCGCTCGAAGGACGACAGCTCCTCTCGGCCTCCGGCGGGAAGGTCGACCTGCTCGCCACCCAGTTCTCCACCGTCTCGCAGGCGACCTGGGGCCAACCGGTCAACGTCTCCGGGACCATCGCCAACCGGGGCGGCGTGGCGACCCGGGCCCCCGTCGAGGTCGACATCTACGGCTCGACCACGCCCAGCCTGGCCAACCCCAACTCGGTCAACCAGCTCCTCGGCGCCGTCCTGGTCCCCGCCGGGATCCAGCCGAAGGCGACGTACAACTTCAACCAGGTCATCACCCTCCCGGCGGCGTCGACCACCGCCAACACGGCGGCCTCGCAGACGGTCTACCTGACGCTCCGGGTCGACCCGAACAACACGGCCCACGAGTCGACGATGGCCGACAAGGCGAACCGGGGGAACGGCCTCGACACCCAGCCGGTGGTGGTCAGCGTGCCGATGCCGGCCGACCTGGAGGGGAGCTCGATCTCCGTGACGCCCCTGGCGACGTCGGCGCCGGGGGTCTACTCCTGGGGCGACACGTTCAACGTCACCGAGCAGATCAAGAACGTCGGCCAGGGCGACGCCCCGCCGACCCGCGCCCGGATCGTCCTGACCCCCGCCGGCGCCACGCCCGGCGGCTACAGCGACGTGACCATCGGCGACATCAGCGTGCCGGCCATCCCCGCCTTCCAGACCGCCAACGTCGTCCAGCGCGTCACCCTGCCGCCGATCGAGCCGCTGACCCTGGGCGCGGCCACCCAGTTCACCATCTCGGTGGTGCAGGACGCCGACTTCTCGACCCAGCCGATCTACCCGAGGATCGCCGACAACGGCGCCGGGCTCGACCAGGGGCCGATCGGGATCGCGCCGGGGCCGCTGGCCTCCTCCCCCCAGGGGGCGACGCCCGACCTGGCCCCCTCGACCGTCCTGACCTCGCAGACCTCGGCCTACTGGGGCGGGTCGTTCCAGGTCAGCGCCGAGGTCCAGAACGTCAGCAACGCGGCGGCCGGCCCGTTCACCGTCCGCTTCGTCGCCACCGGCGCCTCCGGCGACATCTCGCACGGGATCTTCCTCGGCGACGTCCAGGTCCCCGGCCTGGCGGCCAACGGGGCGACCAACGTCCTGACGACCGTCCGGCTCCCGGCCCGGCTGCCTTACGGGGCCTCGATCGCCAGCCCGGCCTACTCGCAGGTCTACGCGATCGCCGACCCCGAGGACCGGGTCAACGAGTCGCTCCGGTCGAACAACATGGCCTCCTCCGCGCCGATCTTGCTCCAGGTCGTCGGAACCGACGGGACCACGACCAAGGTCCCGACCTACCCGCAGAACATCTACACCAACCCCACGCTGGTGCTCCAGGCCGCCAAGCAGGCCGCCGCCGCCCAGAAGGCGACCCTGGGCACCCCCCAGCCGGCCTCGACGACCCACAAGCCGGTCAAGCACCACAAGCTCGACTTCTTCGCCAGCCTCTCCCAGGGGATTACCAAGGGGATCGTCAAGCAGTTCAAGGCCATCCCCAAGGGGGTGAACAGCCTGCTCAACGACCTCGGCGCCACCAGCTCCTCGCACTCCAGCAAGGCCGCGGCTGTCGGCCCGAACGCCAGCAACTCGGTCGCGACCTCCGGGGGGACCGGCGGGTTCGGCGCGACGCCCATATGAGCCCCGGTCCGGTCCCGACGATCGGGCCGGTCCGGCCTCCTGGGCGGGAGACGCGGGCCATATCGGACGGGTGGGGTTGCGATGAACATCCGCTCGGTGCAATCGCCGGAATCGCCAAGGGTTCCGTTAATTTGCCCAGCTTTCGGACGTTGCGGTAAAAAACTTGAGCGAAAAGTGGAAATTATTTGGGCGGTTTGTTGAAGATCGGCAATTTCGTAGCTAAACTTGCGAGACCGGCGGCCGAGGAGGAGAACGGGCGTCGGTCGGGGTGGCCCGGGCCAAACTGATGGCCGAGGGCCGAAGGCCGGGCCAGCCGGCGGACAGCGAATCGGGAGCACCTCGGGATGATCAACGACCGGCGGAACGCACCTCCCCTGAGCCAGGAAGCCACGGGCGGCTCGCTCGTGGAGGCGAGGTTCGTCCCCCAGCGATACGAGCCGAATTATGCCTATCCGTTGCTGGTCCTGCTCCATGCCCGGGGCGGCGACGAGCAGCAGATGGTCCGCTCGATGCCGGCGATGAGCTGGCGGAACTACGTCGGGTTGAGCCTGAGGGGGCCCGAGGTCGTCAGCCGCCACGGCCAGCCGGTCGGCCACGGCTGGGGCCCGGACTTCGCCCGCCGCGACCGGCCCGGCCTCGCAACGGCGACCTGCACTGACGCCGAGTCCTTCCGACGGCGGATGGCCGTTGACGAGGCCGACGACCTCGACGTCATCGAGGACGGGATCTTCGACGCGGTCCGCCAGACCCGCCGGGCCCTGCACGTCCACTCCGAGCGGATCTTCCTCGTCGGCGTCGGCGAGGGGGCCGCGGTCGCCTACCGGATGGCGATGACGCACCCCGAGCGGTTCGCCGGCGTCGTCGCCATCAACGGTTGGCTCCCCGGCGGCTTCCGCCCGCTGGCCCGGATGGAAGACTGCCGGGGGCTCCGCGTCCTGGTCGTCCACGGCGAGTGGAACGCCAGGGTCCCCGCCGACCAGGCCCGGAAGACCGTCGGCCTGCTCCGCAACGGGGGCCTCAACGTCGCCTTCCAGTCCTACCCCTGCGCCCACCGGCTGACCTCGCACATGCTCGCCGACGTGGACACCTGGCTGATCAACCAGTGCACCCGCCAGGCCTGCTAACCGGCCGCGTCCGGCTTGCGTCGGGCCCTCCCGGCTGGTAAAGCCAGGGGGGCGGCGACGGCCGGCGGTCCGGCCCGCCATCCGGGAGGCGAGGGGCGATGGCTCGCTGGAAATCGACGGCCGCGCACGTCATGACGGCGCTGGTGACCCTGGCCCTGACCATGCTCTGGGTCACCGCCCGGGACGCGAGGCGGGGCGACCTCGGGGCGAGCCCCCGGGCGTTCCGGGCCCCGGCGCCCCTGCCCGTGCCGATCCCCGCCGAGGTCCTCAAGGACGTCGACGCCGACGAGCAGGTCAACATCCGGGTCTACGCCAACACCAACCGGGGCGTGGTCAACATCACCACCGCTGCCTCCTCGGTCGGCCTCTTCGGCGACGAGTCGACCACCGGCGGCTCGGGCTCGGGCTTCGTGATCGACCGCGAAGGGCACATTTTAACCAACTACCACGTCATCGAGGGCGCCGACACCGTCCAGGTGACCCTGACCGAGGGCTCGGCCCACGAGGCCAAGGTCGTCGGGGTCGACGCCTCCAACGACGTGGCGGTCATCCGCATCGACGTCCCCGCCGACCAGCTCTCGCCCTTCGACCTCGGCGACTCCTCGGGGCTCGCCGTCGGCCAGAAGGTCCTGGCCCTCGGCAACCCCTTCGGCCTGGAGCGGACCCTGACCACGGGGATCATCAGCAGCCTCGACCGGTCGATCAAGGCCAAGAACGGCCGGACGATCCGCGGGATCATCCAGACCGACGCGGCGATCAACCCGGGCAACTCGGGCGGCCCCTTGCTCAACTCCCGGGGGCAGGTGATCGGGATGAACACGGCGATCCTCAGCCAGGTCGGCCAGTCGGCGGGGATCGGCTTCTCGGTGCCGGTCAACGCGATCAAGCGGATCCTCCGCCCGCTGATCGACGAGGGCCGGGTCGTCCGCGCCGACCTCGGCCTGGCCCGGGTCTACCGGACCCCGCAAGGTCTCCTGGTCCTGGTCCTCGCCGACGGCGGCCCGGCTGAGCGCGCCGGGCTCCGGCCGATCCAAATGCGGCGGACTCGCTACGGCCCGGTGATCGTCCCCGAGTCGGCCGACCTGATCGTGGCGATCGACGGCAAGCCGGTGAAGACCTACGAAGACCTCCTCACCGAGGTCGAGGCCCACGCCCCCGGCGCCACCGTCGTCGTCCGGGTGATCCGCGAGGGCAAGCCGGTCGACGTACCGGTGACGCTCGGCCGGTCCTGACCCCTCCGGCGCGACCGAGCATCCCGACTTCGGGGGAATTCCGCGAAGGCGGCCCCGACCTCCCGGGCGTGGTGTATCCTCCCTGACGGGGCGGTCGGCGATCCGGGTGTCGCCAGGCCTCGACGGGGGATCGACGGGGCCTGTCCCGCGGCCCCTCCCTGGAGCACGGAGGTCCGGGCGATGCGCAGCCGTAAGTCGATGACGCGCCCGTCCCCGGGCCGCAGCCGCCGCCGCTTCCTGGCCTCGCCGGAGCGGATGGAATCGAGGCACCTGCTGGCCGTCTTCACGGTGACGACGACGGCCGACTCCGGCCCGGGGTCGCTCCGCCAGGCGATTACGCAATCCAACCTGCCCCACGCTGGGGCCGACACCATCAACTTCGCCATCCCGGCCTCGACCTCGCCGGGGCTCGACGTGCCGGCCCCGGGGTTCGACCCGACCACCCAGACCTGGCGGATCACCCCGGCCACCGCCTTGCCGACGATCACTCATCAGGTCACCATCGACGGCGATACGCAGGCCCAGTTCCCGGTCCTCTATCGCTACCCGGCCCAATCGGCGTCCCAGCTCCTCACCCTGACGGGCAACCCCACCGGCGGGGCCTTCACGCTGACGACCTCGGCACCCCTGCCGATCGGGACGACCCCGCCGATTCCCTTCAACGCCAATCGCGATCAGGTCCGCGCGGCCCTCGAGACGATCGTGGGTGCCGGCAACGTCGTCGTCACCGGCGCCTCGCCGCTGCCGGGCGGCACGCTCAGCATCGTCATCGTCGGCCCTTTCGACGGCGTGGCGGTCCCGCCCCTGACCCCCCTCGGCCTGCTGACCGGGGGCACCCTCCCCCTGGCGTCGATCGGCCAGGGGATCGCCTCCGCCCCGGTCGCGATCATCTCGAAGCCGAACGGGACGCCGATCATCGCCGCGACCGACGGCAACAACGCGATCCCCCGGCTGATCGTCGACGGCGCCGCGACCGGCGGCGCGACCGGATTCGTGATCGACGCCCCGCACAGCATCCTCCGGGGGCTGGTCATCGACGGCTTCGGCGTGGGCGTCTTCGTGCCCAACCCGGGCGACGTCGGCGTCCTGATCCAGGGCGACGACATCGGCAAGTTCCCCCTCTTCTTCGTCGACCCGAGCACCGGCGCGACGCCGACCGGGACGATCTCGTCCCGGTTCGACCCGGCGACGGGCGTGCCCTTGACGGCCATCTCCGGCTCGACCGCCATCGCCGGCCGCGGCAACGCGCTCCAGGGGGTGCTGCTGGGGTCGACGAACACGACGGTCGGGGGAGTTGGCGGGTCCGAGATCCAGGACAGCAACGTCATCATCGGCAACGGCCAGCAGGGCGTCTCGATCCTGCCGGGCGCGCAGGGCAACCAGGTCATCGGCGACCAGATCGGCATCATCGGCCCGCCGACACCGAATGGCACGTACTTCATCGTGCCGAACGGGGCCGAAGGGGTCCTGATCGCCTCTCCGAACAACTCCGTCGGCGGGGCGGCGGCGGGGGCCGGCAACCTGATCTCGGGGAACCTCGGCGACGGCGTGCGGATCGTCGGCCCCGCGGCGTCCCGGAATAACGTCCGGGGGAACTACATCGGGATCGGGCCCGGCGGTGAGATCCTCTTCGGGTCGGGCGGCACGGGCAACCTCGGCGACGGGGTGGCGATCGACAACGCCGGCGACAACCTCGTCGGCGGGACCACGGCCGCCGACCGCAACGTGATCTCGTCCAACGAGGGCGCCGGCGTCCGAATTTTCGGCGCTCCGGCCGTCCGCAACCTGGTGCAAGGCAACTTCATCGGCCTGACGACGGACGGCATCTCGCCCGTGGGCGACCACCAGGAGGGCGTGGCGATCTTCTCGTCCGACAACGTGGTCGGCCCCGGGAATGTCATCTCCGCCAACCTCCGGGGCGTCCTCCTCGCCGGCGCCGGGGCGACCCGCAACCTCGTCGTCGACAACCGGATCGGGACCGACCTCAGCGGCACCGCCGACATCGGGAATGCCCAGGAGGGCGTCCGCATCGACCAGGCCGCCGGCAACTCAATCTCGGGTAACGCCGGGGGCTCGCAGGTGATCTCGGGCAACAACGTCGGCCTGCTCATCTTCGGGCCTTCGGCGACCCTCAACCAGGTCCAGGGGAACTTCATCGGCACCGACGCCACCGGGAAGCTCGACCTGGGCAATTCCCAGGAAGGCGTCCGGATCGAGGATGGCCCCAGGAACCTGATCGGCGACCCGACGGGGACGGCCCGGAACCTGATCTCGGCGAATCACGGGGGCGTCACGATCACCGGCCCGCAGGCGGTCTTCAACGTCGTGCAGGGGAACTTCATCGGCACCGACGCCATCGGCACCTCGCCGCTCGGCAACGAGCTGGATGGCGTGCTCATCAACCGGGGTGCCTCCGGCAACCTGATCGGCGGGCCGACCGTCCCGAGCGGGAATTCGATCTCCTTCAACCGCAGGGACGGCGTCCGGGTCGAGGATGCGAGCGTCAGCAACGCCATCTTGACGAACTCGATCTTCGCGAATGGTGGGCTGGGGATCGACCTGCTCGGCCAGCAGGGCCTGATCGTTCGGGCCCCCAAACTGACGGGCTTCGCCACCTCGATCAACTCCACGATCATCTCGGGGACGCTGGCCAGCATCCCCAACGGCAACTTCACGATCCAGTTCTTCGCGAACCCGACCCCCGGGCCGTTCGGGGTGATCCAGGGTCGGCAATTCCTCGGCCAGGCCACCGCGACCACCGGCGCCGACGGAATGGCGACCTACTCGGCGAACGTCCCCTCCTCGATCCTGCCCGGCCAGCTCGTCACGGCGACGGCGACCGACGCCTTCGGGGACACCTCGGAGTTCTCGGCCACCGCACCCCCCGAGGTCTTCGGCACCGTCCAGTTCCGGATGGTCGGCTACGTCGTGGGCGACGCGGCGGGCTCGGCGACGATCGTGGCAACGCGGTCGGGCGGCAGCGGCGGGCAGTTCACGGTCGCTTACGCGACCGCCGACGGGTCGCCCGGGGCGTCGTCCGAATACGTCCCGACCTCCGGGACGCTCACTTTCGCCCCCGGCGTCAACACCCAATCGTTCACCGTCCCCATCATCAACACCGGCCAGCCCAGCGGCGACGTCTCGGTCCTCCTGGCCCTGGCCAACCCGACGGGCCCGATCACCCTGGGGACGTCGACCTCGGCGGTCCTGACGATCCTGGGCAACCAGCCGGGGGCCTTCCGCTTCACCGAGGGCCTCGTCGCCGTCAACGAGGCCGCCGGGTCCGCGACGATCGCCGTGACTCGCGACCAGGGCGGCCTGGCCTCGACGGTGAATTACGCCGTAGGCGGCGGAACGGCCATCGCGGGAGTCGACTACGTGCCGACCTCGGGGACCTTGAGCTTTGCCCCCGGCGAGCTGACGAAGACCTTCACGGTCCCGATCCTGATCGATCCCCAGATCATGGGGAACCCGACGGTGATCCTCACCCTCTCGTCGCCGACCGGCCAGGCGACCCTCGGGGCCCCCTCGTCGGCCGTGCTGGTGATCGTCAACGACGGGGTCAACCGGAGAGGTCCGCGCGTCAATTCCGTCAAGGCCGTCTCCGGCCCCTTCGGCGTCGCGGAGCTGGTGGTCGCCTACGACGAGCCGCTCGACCCCGCTCGGGCGGTCGACCTGCTGAACTACGGCTACAGCGTCCGCACCGCGGGCCGCGACGGGAAGCTCGGGACCGCCGACGACAAGCTCGTCGGCCTCTGCCCGGCGACTTACGACCCGGCGACCTTCACCGTGACCCTGCCCCTGGCCGTCGCCGTCCCGGCCGGCACGAAGCTGGAGTTGATGATCAACCAGGCGACCGACGTCCCGGGGCAGGGCGTGGGCGTCTCCGACCTCCTCGGGAACCTGCTCGACGGCAACGGCGACGGCCACCCCGGCGGCCCGTTCCAGGTCGTGGTCGTCGCCCGGCCCTCGTCCTCGCCGCACCAGGCCGCGTCCAAGGTGACCCACCACGCGAAGCATCCGGCCCCGGTCAGCAAGGCCAGGCCCCACCCGGTCGCCCGCCCGGCGAAGCCGTCCGCCCACCACCGCTGACCGCCCCGTCGCCCCCGATCAGGCTGGGGGAGAGGACGGGATCAGGGCGTAGACGTTGCCCAGGGGGATGACCGTGCTGTAGCCGGCCCCGGTGCCGTATTCGAGGCCGAAGCCGTCGCCGGCGGTGGCCGAGAATGCGCTGATCCCGCCGGAATATCGCGCCGAGCCGAGGTCCGAGGAGACGCCGGAGCCGACCTGGACCCCCTCGACGACCCGGGCCCCGGTCAGCTGGCCGATCGTCTTCGCGTTGGAGACCTCGACCCGGACGTCGCCCGAGGCAACATCAACAGGCGTCGGCACGGGGTTGGCGTTCAGCAACGGGCCCCGGAGGGTCAGCATCAGCCCGAAGTTGCCGGAACGGTCGAAGACATACCCGACGTCGAGCCGCCCGGGGAAATTGCCGAGGGCCGGCAAGTTGAGGCCGGAGGCCGAGGGGCTGACGTCCAGCAGTCGGCGGGCCACCCCCGCCGAGATTTCCAGGGTCCCCGAGAGCGCCGAGGGCGGGAGGCCGGGCGGCTGCGGGGGGACCGCCGGCGTGAACGAGCCGGCCGCGATCATCGACTGGGCCTGGGCGGCGAACTGGCTGATCCCGGCCGAGACCGCCGTCGTTTGGGCCGAATTGAGGTCGAACACCTTGCGCTGGACCGCCAGCCGGAGCGCCTTGGCGAGGTCCTTGCTCGCGGCGGCCGAGGGGAACGGGTTGTGGTGCAGCAGGTAGGGCGCCAGCCGGAGCCCGGGGACCGAGTTCGGCGCGTTGGGCGAGGCCCCCTTCACGCCGGCCGCGAGGATCTGGTCCAGCAGCGGGGCCGTCGTGTTGTAGGTCGGCGCGAAGGTCCCGATCGAGATGATCGACGTGCTCGGGGTCGGGAACCCCGACGGCAGCGACGACTGCGGGATCAGGACCGACCCCACCAGCGGGGGCCCCTGGCTGGCGACCCGGACGTTCGATGTCGGTACCGTGGCGAAGAACCCCGCGCTGCCGCCCGTAGGGGCGACCTGCACCACGCTCGTCGCCGACCCGATCGTCTGGATCGTCGCCTGCTGGGGGATGCTGAAGGCGATCAAGGGGTCCGGAGCCGGCGTCGTGGCGGAATTGCCCGTCGTTGTCGCGGTCGATGTTGTGGTCGATGTCGCGGCCGGGGCGACGGCCGAGGTCACGCCGGAGACCTGCGCCGAGCCCAGCAGCGAGGTCAGGGCGGGCGAGCCGAAGAGGGTGTAGACGTCGCCGTTGGAGAGGATCGAGTGGACGTAGGGTTGATCCAGGACGGTCTGCTTGAGGACGGCCTGCGGGCTGTTCCCCAGCGATCGGCCCGCCGCGTGGACCTGGGCGAGCCCGGGGCCCAGGAGGGTCGTCAGGAACTGCTCGATCGACCCGTGGGCGTTGACGACCTTCGCCGGCTGGGTGACCTTCGGGCCGAACTGCGAGGGGCTGACGTAGGCGCCGAGGGAATTCGGCAGGCCGCCGGCCGTCAACAGCTCGCGGCTGTCCAGCGCCTCGACGAGCGGGCCCAGGCGGCGCGTCTCGCGGGCCCCCCGGGCCGATTTCCGACCTGACATCGAAGGCCTCCTTGCCCCGAACCTGCCCGCAAAGGGCGTCGGCCTCGCCGCTCCTCGGCCGACCGACCGCCCGAATCAGTATCGGCCGACTGGCGGCCGAACTCAAACCGAGGTGCCCCGAGGCCGGCCTCGGGGACGACGATTCAGCGCCCCCCGTCGCGGTCGAAGGGGACGAGCCGGGGGTCGGGCAGGGTATTGTCGTGGACCAGGGCGGTGGCCGGGCCGGCGAAGTAGTCGGCGGCCTCGGCGACGTCGAGGTTGTAGACGAGTTGGACCGCGTCGGGCTCGACCGACTCGACCTTGGCAACCCCGCCGAGGGTGCGGATCGGGTCGCCCGGCTTGAGGTCGCGGGCCATCACCCAGCCACGCCCGGCGACCCAGTAGCGATGCCCCTTGCTGCTGACGACCGGGCTGCCCGCGAGGTTGACCCGGCTCGTGGCCATCGCCGGGTTGTGGTACGCGGCGAGGACCGGGCGGTAGCCGAGCGAGCCGTCGACGACGCTCTGGGTCAGGACCCGGTCGCCGACCTGGATCGACTCGATCGGCCGGGGGCCGGCGATGGTCCGGACCGGGGTCCCGGCGGCGAAGCAGTCGACCGTCCGGTAGCCGACGACGTCGCGGGTCGAGTTGTCCGGCAGGACGGGCGGCCGGTAGGCGATCGAGACCGGCTCGGTCACCGAGTCGCGGGCGGTCCACTCCTCGGAGGTCGAGTGGTAGCCGACCTGCTCGACGTACCAGTCGGCCCAGGCCCGGCGGTCGCTGGCGAGGGCCTGGCCGGTGGCGGCGTTGAGGACCCCGACGACCCGGTCGTTGGCCAGCCTGACGGCGACGTTGCGGTCGTCCAGCAGCCTGGCGTCGGCCCGGAGCTTGGCCTCGGCCTCGGCCTTCGATCGGCGGACCTCGCCGGCCATCTGGGCGAGCGGGATCTCGGCCCGGTCGCCGAACTGGACTTCCAGCTGCGTCCTCGGGTGCAAGGGACGGACGGCCAGGTCGGCGGCGACGAGTTCGCGGGCCTGGCGGGCCTCCCGCTCGCTGCCCAGGGTCTCGATGCCGAGGACCTCGCGGGTCGGCGTCTCCGGGCTGCCGAAAAGGTTCGCCAGGCTGATCCGGGCCCCGCCGGACGAGAGGCCCCGCCGGATCACCACCGGCTGGCCCGCCTTGTTCTGGCCGATCGTGTCGTCGGGCTTGAACGGGTTCGGGGCCTCGTAGACCCGCCGGACGTTGGCCCGCTTTCCCTCGACCAGCAGCTCGCCGGGCCGGTCGAGCCCGGCGACGTGCTTGATTTCGTACCGGATCGGCTCGCCGAGCAGCGCGATCAGCGGTTCGGCGTACTCGCGGGGGTCGCGGTGGCGGAGGGTCTCGGTCGCGGCGCGGCGGGCTTCGTCCGACCGGGCGAAGACGGCCAGGTAAGCCAGGGCCTTCGTCGAGCCCGGCGAATCGACCTGGCCGAGCAGCCGGACGGCGACGGGCTGGAGCGCCTCGGTCGTGGCGAAGACCCGGCCGATCGAGGGGACGGCGCGGGGGTCGTCCACCGTCAGGAGCTTCGCCTCGGCCTCGGCCCGCCGGGCGGGGGTCGCCAGGAGCCTCCGGCAGTCGCCCAGGAACGACTTCCACTTCAGGTCGGCCAGCCGCTGGGTCGCACCCTCGGCGGCCTCGGCGGCGACCTGCCCGGCGGAGACCCAGCGGCCGTCGCGGCGGAGGAAGCCAAGGTGCTTGCGGGCCTCGGCGTGGTCCGGGTCGATCCGGGTGACGACGGTGAAGTGGGCCCTCGCCTGGTCGGCCAGGCCGTGCTCGGAGGCCCAGCGGCCGAGGGCCAGGTGGCCTTCGAGGGTGTCGGGGGCCTTCGCCCGGCGGCCTTCGTAACCGGCCAGCGCGGGGTCGGGCTTGAGTCGGTCGGCGACCGATTCGGGCCTCAGCCAGCGTCCCTCGCGCTCGACCATCCCCATCAAGCCCCGGGCGACGGCGTGCCTCGGGTCGGCCAGGACGGCCAGGCTCAGGTGGTGGAGCCGCTCGGAGGAGA
>JAABUK010008285.1_pt1 | contig 14650 bp, 20 predicted proteins | sample 5559141 | NCBI WGS metagenome assembly JAABUK01 (sample SAMN10711869, study PRJNA513367) | rock metagenome | isolation source: Antarctica rocks | place: Antarctica: Victoria Land, Pudding Butte nord | collected 2016-01-03
CTCGTCCAGCGCCGCCACAATCCCGCTTATGTTCATCCCTGTCGTCCTCAGCTCCCTATCGTACCGACAGCTTCGCCCGGAATTAGCGGAACCGGAACGGCTGCCGGCGGCTCCGCTCCAAAATCGAGGGCTGGCTGCTCATGGCCGTGCGGGTGCTGCTCCCGCCACAGCTCGAGCAGCAGCGGCGCCATCATGAATCGTCCCACGCGGGTCCGGTGCACCTTGGCATGGCACCCCGGGCAGAGCGCGATCATCAGCCGGAGGACTGACCGGCCCGGCACCCGGTGGTGCACCGTGATCAAGCGCTTTCCTCGCCCGGAAGCTCCGCAGACACGGCAGCAATAGCCGTCCCGCGCCAGGACCGCCTCACGCAAGCCCCCGAAGTAGGCCTCATCCTGCCGGCGAAGCGTGTAGCAGACCGCGCACAGACCCCGCGCCAGCACGCGGGCGCGTCCGCAGGGACAGTGAAGCGAACGTTGGGGCAATTTCTTCATCTCATCTTTACAGCTAAATCCGGATGTGTACTCCGAATCCAAGTCTCGACCAAACCGCGAAATTCAGCCGCTTTGCCGAGCAACTCAGCGGCTTCAGTCTCCGTGGCCACCGAAGAGTTGTCGTAGTCGATGACGTTTCGTTTGCGCCGGCAGGCGTCGAAGTAGTCGGCCAGCGAAGCGGCCTCCGAGCCGATCGCCAGGTGCGCGGCGTCAAAGGTGACGGCATGGTGCCCGGCTCTCGCGCTGACTCGATACCCGGAACACGCGACCGCCATCTTCCCCGCCTGTAGAGCTGCGTTGTATGCCGTGGCGAAGCGGCGATCGGCGGAGAGACCAGCAAGAGCAGCATCGGTGAGATCGCGGGCGATCAAGGCGCGGATATTGTCCAGCTCCTGTCTGCTCGTCTGGTGCCCCTTGACCTCACCTTTAGCCAACAATTGCTTCCAGCTCATGCTCACTTCCCTTCACGAACTGCTTTGCGTCTCCGAGTACGGCGCTCAGAAAATGATCGTGGCCGCGCGCCTTACGGCCGAACTCCTCCCCCGAGAACACGGTTGCGTTCACGGGACGCCCCAGGGTCTGTTCCGCGAGCCGCAACGTCGGGATGAGATCCGCCAGCCCAACCGTCCCGACGACCAGCAGGTCCACATCGCTCTCTGACTCCTCTGCTGAGCGGGCCATCGAACCGTAGACGAATGCTAGCTGGATATGCTCTCCAAAGGGTTCGATTACCTGTTTGAGGACTGGAATGGCGCCCTCCGTTTTATCGAACAAGCCCTTGAGATCAAGAAATACAGGAGAGCGGGTATCCGGCTTGAGGTAAACGCGTCGGCCGTCCCGCCATTCCTCCAGAATGCCTGCATCCTTAAGCGCGTTGATCTCGCGTTGCAGGCTTGAAGGTTGTGTCTTGAGGAATGCGGAGAGCTCGGACAAATACCATCGCTTCTCCGGTCGTGCCAGCGTTGCGGCTAGAATGCGCCCTCGTATGCCAGGAAAAAGGGTGGCGATGATGAGTGAGCTACGCATATCGCGTAGATAATTACGCATTATGCGTAGCATGTCAATGGGAGAGCAGTTCAATTTAAAACAAGAAATAAAGAAAGAACGCTTTCGTTATATACGGCCGGGCGTCGACGCACTTCCCTTCCCTGCGCAGTCTTCGTCAGAGTGGGGGCGAACACAGAGGCAGATTAGCTACTGGTAAATACGCGTGCTCGACGAAAGAACGAAATCGTTCTTCGTTCTGCTCCGTGGCAAACGCAGTGAATGGCTAGCCGTCCCTTGCAATGACGAAAAGACGAAATAGCGCTAGAACGATACCTACCTTGATTCCTTACGGGAAGAAAGGAGTGGTAAAGAAAGAACGAAGACGTTCTTTCGTCATATCGTCGCAGCATGACGCTTATCGTTGGGATGGTGTCGCAGAAGGGCGGCGTAGGCAAGAGCACTCTGGCGAGACTGGTTGCTCGAGAGTATGCGCTCGCCGGTTGGACCGTTAAGATCGCCGATCTAGATGTGTCTCAGGGTACGAGCTTCAACTGGCAATCTCGCCGCCTCCAGGCCGGTATCGAACCGGTGATTGCGGTAGAACGCTTTGGGACAGTGGAGCAAGCGCTCAAAATAGGTGAGCACTACGACCTCGTGATTCTCGACGGACCACCTCATTCCACGGCCGGCACCCTGAAGATAGCCGAGGCGTCCTCACTCACAGTGCTTCCGACCGGCCTTTCGCTCGATGACCTGGAGCCTTCCGTTTTGCTCGCACACGAGCTGCGGAAGCGAGGAATTAAGACGGCCAAGCTCGCCTTCGCTCTCTCACGCGTTGGTGATAGTGAATCGGAGATCCAAGAGGCGCGTGAGTATGTCGCCGAAGCGGGATACCGTGTTCTTGCCGGGAGCCTGCCCGAGAAGACAGCCTATCGAAGAGCGTCGGATGAGGGCCGATCGCTTACAGAGACCCGTTTCCCATCCCTAAATAAGCGGAGTGATGAGCTCGTACAGGGGATCATTGACCTCATCACCCTCATGCAGAAGGTAAAGGCAGCCTGACCTATGGCAAACGTACCACCACCCACCAAGAAATCACGCAAAGGGCTTCCGCCTGCTGTAGAGATGACGGTAGGAAACCTAGAGAAGACCGAGCCAGGGAGCCTTAAACCCCTTAATTTCAAAGTGCCAGCCGATTTTCACCGGGACTTCAAGGTCTACGCGTCCCAGCAGGGCATAAGCATGCTGGATTTGCTGCAGGAAGGCTTCAAAGTCCTCCGGGAACATCGAGGGTAGAAATAACGAAAGAACGAATTAAATAAAGACTGCTGGGCAGGGAAGGCGAGAATTTGACCCGAAATCAACAGGGGCGACCATTCCAGTATTCATGTAGGCTTGCGCAATCAAACAGAGAGCCAAGGCCTTCAAGTCGACGTCCCGGGGTGCTCTAAGCGACACTCACCCAGGAAGGCAGTGTCAAATCGCCCTCGCAGTGAGGCGGGACTACAAATGAAGAGCATAGACGGAGCCTTGGTGAAGCGGAATCATAAGCAAGAGGAACTCGCCGCGCAGGGGGCTCTTTTTGACGATTTGCAGGACTACCGGTTTCAAAGACACTCCGGCGTTGTTCCTGCACTTGTTCAGATCGCGCACGCGCTCATCATCTGTGGTCTTCCTTACCGGCAGACTGAATCGCGGCAGCATGTGCGCCGATCCCGTAAGGCAGACGGAACCACAATTACCGTCACCTTTCATGCGCTTGGGACCGATGTGGCCATGCCTTACGGAACGGATCGTACGCTTCTTCACTGGCTGATTGACCAGGCAATCAAACGCAAAGATCCCTTTGTGCCTTGGTCTACCGCGTCACAGTTCATGGAGGACATGGGCTACAGCAGGGGAGGGAAGAACTATCAAAGGGTGCGGGATAGCTTCAAGCGGCTCTCCTCAGTCGCAATCGTTGTCGAGCAACAGGACGCTGCTTTTGAAGACATCGCTATCATGCCCATCATCCAGGGAGCACGTCTTCCCCGGAGCGTGGCACCCAAGTTCGTTGAATTTCCAGGGACGCCTGCCACTCAAGGAGTGCGCTTTGGTGAGGCTTTCTTCGAAGAGATCAATCGCAACCACGTTCCGTTCCCGTGGGAGATGCTGCGAGCTCTCGACAGGAAGCCCCAAATGCAGGATTACATCCTCTTCCTTCATTGGCGCAGCTTCTCTGCCAACAGACCTAGCCTGATTCCATGGGCAGCTCTACGGGAGCAGCTCTGGCAGGACGATAAGACTTCGTCTCGCATTCGGGTTCGCTTTGCTGATGCCATCCGCATGCTCAAGACCGTTTGGCCTGAGTTTCAGGGAGATGCTCGATCAGACGGACTATGGATCGCCCCACCAAGAGGGAATAGACACCTCATTACCGGAGCAGTTCATACCCCAAGAAGCACTAAAACCCTTTCCTGATCGTACTAACAGGCTACTTCGATGTGATTTTCGTCCCCGTAAAGCCCCGCAAATGCGGGGCTTTACATGCATACAGCGGCCATCGTACCTCGGGGCCACATTAGGGGCCTAGCTCTTGAGAGTAAAGGCTTTATTACAGTTTCAAGCAGGCACTCTTGAGAGCAGAGGGCGGACCTCAACAATGTCGTACCTCCGGGCTGTAAATCAGCTGTTCTCGTTCAAAAGAAAGCATTTATGGAAAATTCCAGAAAGAAGCGGACCTTCCTGGAGATCAGGTGTGAAGAATGCCGCCGTACCTCCGGGCTGCTCTAGGGCAATAGAGTCTAAAAACATTGGGTTTACGGATTAATTCACATCAGGAAAACAGTCGTCCATCAAATCGTACTTCCGAGCTGAGAAGTCGTACTTCCGGGCTGTTCTTTTCGTACCTCCGGGCATAATTCGTCGTACCTCCGGGCTTCCTTAATAAGAAGCAAGAAGTTACAGGAAGAGACAGGAAAGTAGCAGGATGTAGTCAACAGACAAATGTTGAAAACTCAACAAGAGAAGACCAGATCAGAGCGCCTCTTCAAGGCGACCAAGTTCGCTTTCGCTCACAATCCCTTGGAGGGCGCTGCGCCCCTCCAAACCTCCCCCTCACAAAAACAACAACAAAAGCAAAACCTACCTGTTGAGGGTAGGGGTGGGTTGAGCTCCTGAGGTGAGGCCTCGAGCTGCATTCTGACATAGGCTAGCGCTGCAGACTGGACCGTGGCGGCCCCACAAACGATCGGGGCAGGGAAGACATCCTCCAAACACGCCTGGAGCCACCCTGAAGCAAACCGGTTCAATCGATGAAGTAGCCGATCTGCTCTCGGAAAACGGTCCTCGCGAGGGGAGGCCCGTCTCCAAACACGCCATCGCAACTTTCAGTTGCCTCCCACTCCCGCCGAGCTAGCCGCCCCAATCACAAGCAGCACTACGAAGGCCGCTGCCCCAATGCCCAGCCCTAGACCAACCTTGGCCCCACGCGACATCCCCGGCCCCTGCACCGATCCCACTTCGGAGAAAGGGACCTCGGACGGCGGCCTGCCTTTCTCCTGGAAAACAAAGCTCTGCTCCCCAAGCGAGACAATCGTTCCCGGTGCATAGCTCCGTCCCCCTGCCGTAACTTCACAGCGGAACCGATCCCGCGAGCCTCAAGCGCCTGCTTCGCACGTCCAGCATCCATCGGCGGTCCCGCCGCATCGGCCACACTGCTTCCAAACACCATGGCAACCAGCAACATGGCAATGGTCGGCAACATTCGCCTCAGATTCAAACGCATGGGCAGCACCTCTGTTCGAAAAACCTGGCTCTGGAGCTGAACTGGGGAGGGGGTGTGAGGAAGCTACGCCGCCGCGCAAATTCGTGTCAACGACAAAAAAAGCACTGACTCCTGCGCATTCTTGATGCGCGCCTTCGCCTGAAGCAGCCCCCTTCCCCTGGGTGCGCCTGTAGGGTTCACCTCACCAAACGGGATATTGCGTACATTTAGGCGGCTGGAGGCTCAAGGGGTCGCAGAATAGGGTCACTACACCAAAGTCCGACCGGCGATAGGTGCGACGTTGAGCCAGCGTGGTCATCCGCCGCGTGTGGAGCAGAGCGCGGGCGACAGACCAAGCGGGAGATTTGAGCTACCCGTGGCAGCGTTCTTTTCGTGCAGACCGATGTGTCACAGGCCAACCAAGTCCAAAGTCTCATTTGCTCGAACCGTGGAGGCATTCGGTCGGCGGGATTGCGCGTTCGACCAGCGCCGGAACGTCCATAGGCTTGACGAGGATCTCATCGGCCTGGAGAAGAATAGCGTGCGTTGCAGCTTCCATCTGAGGGAAGGCGCTGAACAGCATGGTAACTGCTTGCGGATTGGAGTGGCGCATAGCGGAGACGACCGTGAGACCATCCCCATGGCCGGGCATATGAAGGTCGCTGAGAAGCACGTCGAAGTGCTCGGAAGTGATGTACTTCAGAGCTTCAGCGACGGTAGAAGCGGCCGTGACGTGAAAGTTGTGCTGCTCAAGGACCTTGCCCAGCGTGAACAGGAGCATCGGCTCGTCATCGACGAGTAAGACTTTCGCAAGCGGCATGAGGTCGCCAGTAAGAACCACGCTGGCGAAGGCCAGCTAAGGACAGGGTAGTCGGGCGGCTTGTGCCGTCCGACTATTCCTTCATGGGACTCTGCGTCAGGGAAGCAGCTCGAAACTTTCCATCTAATGAATTTGACTCTCGGCAGATCTGCATTGAGGCGATCTGTCAGGTCTGGGCAGCCCGCATGAAGACTGAGAGCGATCTTCGTGCATCGTACAGAGCAGAACAACGTGGATTCTCTTTGCGACCGACACATGAGTAGCGGACAGAAGACGTTTTGGAGGAAAGAGGCTGGTGGGTCAGGGGCCAAACAACGAACGACAGTGGCAACAGGTTCAGCAAGAACTGCGTGCCTCGCAGACGCTAGCCACTGCCGGCCAACACTCCGCCGCCATCATGCACGAGATCAACAACCCACTCGAATCGATCGTGAATCTTGCGTACCTCGTGAAAGAGGGAGCCGAGAACCCCGACACGGTTCGCGAGTACATGACCCTTATAGAAGAGGAGCTGGCGAATCTAGTTCGTATCGCGCGCCAGACGCTCAGCTTCTACAAGCCCTCGGGCACGTTGCAGGCGTTCGACTTCGTGCCGCTCGCCGAGTCTGCGTTGCGGCTGCACGGAAGCAAGTTGTCGGCCAGGAAAATACAGATCACCAAGGATCTTGTCGGAGAAGCAAAGGTGCGAGCGCATGCCGGAGAGATGCTTCAGGTGCTATCGAACGTCATCCTGAACGCGATCGACGCTTTACCGATGAGCGGTGTCTTGCGGATGCGAGTGTGGAAGTGCCCCCGTGAGGTTCATGTCGTGATCGCCGACAACGGGCATGGGATTGCGGACGACGCGCTGGGCCGGATCTTCGAGCCGTTCGTGACCTACAAGGAGAACGGCACCGGTCTGGGCCTATCAATTTCAAAATCGATCGTCGAATCCCATCGGGGACGAATCGGTGTTCGAAGCAGTGTCCGGCCAGGGAGAACTGGAACAGTCTTCCGCATCTCGCTGCCGCTCGAACCTGCCACAACATCAATTCACTGAACTGATATCAACCCCGGATTCCAGAAGCTCCCGAACTTTGGCGAGGAGGATCTCCGGTCGGTTGGTCGGCGTGCAGGAGCTGCATTCCAGCGTGCCACCTTCACTAGCGATTTCGATGAGATTCAGAAACTTCACTCCCGGCGATCTTCGGCTCAGCAGGTCTGACATCTCCCGACACTCCCCTGGAGTGACCGTATGACACAAGATCACCAGCCGGAAGCTGTGACTTGCAGCCAGAACAGAGACGGCGGCGACATCGCTTCCCAGCTCTACCGGATAGAGCTTCCCGAGCATCCACTTGCGCGTTCGCAAAAGCAGATCGTCATGACCAGCGATAAGGATGCACGACTTGCCCGAGATCTTATTCATAACCACGCCGAAACCCGAGCAACTCAGATTCCAAATCAGCTGATTGCCCGGGGAGAAGATGGGGTAATAGTACCTTGAATGACCACTCATTCCCGGAAGCGAAGCGGTCTCCCTTTGGTTTGACTCGGGCTTTATGGCGCACCTTCTAACGGTGCGCCTTTCTTTCATAGCACTACACCACTTACGGGCTGCCTTCCGGCTCCCATATAGGCGGCAGCGGACCTTCCGCCGACGACCGCTTAAGCTAGGTCGCCACTCTCTTCAGGAGATTCGGAAATGTCGAGCGAGAAGCGCCTCTTTCCCTTCATGCTTGCCGCTTGGACGATGATGCGCACCGATTGAGCGATACGGCCGCCATGACCGATAACTTTGCCGCGGTCTTTGATGGCCACCCGTAACGTGAGCACAGTGGTGTCAGCAACCTGTGTCGCTTCCACGGTGACCTCCTCCGGGCGATCGACGAGCGCTTGGGCGATCATGAGGACCAACTGAACCATCTCTTCCGCAGAGTCTTCCATGCCATAGCTCAACGGCGAGCCTTGTAGGGAGTGGCCGTCTGCACCTTCCGAATCGCCTGAGCTTTGCGAGCTTCTTTCACCAACAGCCACATGCCCCAACCGAGCAGCAGAGCGCCGAGCAGACCCATGGTGATCGCATCGCCATGCGGTCCCAGGTACTGATTCGCCAAGCCGCCCTGCGAAGATCCTGATACTTTTGATGGGTCATCCCAGCCCATAAGGGCGCCCGCCAGGAAAGCGAAGCCCACCAGGATGAGAACCAGGACCAGCTTTACAGACCTTACGGGTAGCGGTTGCCTATTGGCTCCCGTGCTCCACTTACGGACGGTCTCAGCCCGCATAAGCCGCTTCTCCCACTCCGCTTCGCTCATACGTCTAGGCCGGGAAGATGAAGGCGCGACCGCATGCGGTGCCCCGGAAGGCCACCCAATTCCGCCCACAGGCCCGCTTCTTCCGCTGAGCTCCCACAGAGTTCCCTCCCTCCGAAAACTGCCGCCGGACTCCCAGATTGCGATCAAGGGTTCGTAGGGGTTGGGGAGGCCCTTAGTGATGGGGCATCGCTCCCAAGCCAGGAAGAAGACCGGTAATTCGTTCTGGCCATCATGCGCCAGACCTACCCTGCACTGCCGTGCGACTACCTCGTCCTCCGGGTCAAACTCGAAAACTGGGCAGACGATCGGCCGGAAGTCGCCAAGGAAAACCCAATCCGCCTTGAGGCGCCAACGCGCATCGTGCCAACGTTCCACCGCACGCTTACCCTGCGCGATGAGCCACTCCTTCTCTTGCTCCCAGCTTCCAGCAGGCTGACCTAATGATCCTGTCCCTAGCCGTTGAAGCCGTTCGCGCGCATTGATCAAGTCATCCATTCCGGAAGACCTCACGTGGCAGTCCAGCGCTTGGATGCAAAGTAGTCACGCGACCTGAGCCAGTGCCTTACCGAGCGCCCACCGGGTCTGTCCTACAACACTCAATTCAGACCGCATCCAGCGTACGCCTGTCTTGACATCCGAGGCCATATATAGCACGGTATTTATCAAGGGTGACGCAATGGCACAGCTCGAAAAAGCCAAGGTGTTCATGAGTGGAAGGAGCCAGGCCGTGCGCATTCCGGCACAGTATCGTTTCACCAGCGACGAGGTCTACATCCGGCGCGACCAGAAGAACGGCGACGTCATCCTTTCGCAGAGCCCGGGAAGCCTGGCGGAGATCCTCGCCGCGCTCGACCAGCTGGGTGTTCCGGAGGACTTTCTGGCACCTTCCGAACGGGATCAGCGTCCGCCGCAGGAGCGGCCGGAGCTGTGACGTTCACCTATCTGCTGGACACGAATATGGTCAGCTACATCGCTAAGGGCCGGTCGTCCTCGGCTCGCACGCGGCTGCTCGGTCTCAATGACGATGAGGTCGCCTGTGTCTCCGCCGTCACCGAGGCTGAGATCCGATACGGTCTCGCCAAGAGGCCGGAGGCTACGGCTCTGAAAGTTCTAATGGACGGATTTCTGGCCAGCATTCATGTTCTGCCGTGGGGTCGCGACGAAGCCGAGGCTTACGGTGTACTCCGAGCCAAGCTGGAGAAGGCAGGGCTGACGCTCGGCAATATGGACATGATGATCGCCGCCCATGCCGTCGCCACGGGAGCAGTTCTGGTAACCAACGACAAGGCATTTACGCAGGTGGACGACCTTCATACTTCCGTGAATTGGGCGACCGACCTGTAGCCACCGCGCCTCGCCTCCAAAGGCTCGCAGCTGTAGCTCCAATGCCAACAGAACGCTGCTGCGCAGCGGAAGAAGGCCTGACACATCATCCCCAAATGGGAACTGCAGGTAAACGCGAAGGAGCTCCCGCGTTTACAAAGGTAAACCCGTTGCAATGAGCAACTTCGATAAATCGCGTTTACATCTGTTTACGGAGGGTTCCCGGCGTAAACGGACTGGCTACTCTGGCGTAAACAGCTTGAATGCAAAGCTACTTAGTCCAGTACTGCGATCCAGGCGACTTGACGGCTTTGCGGGTGCGATCTAGGTTTCCAGCAGGACAATTACCACTTGAGCACTCCCGGCACGACCGCTCCGACGACCCGAAACGCCTCCGCAAACGCTGAGGAGAAGCCCGGCTTCCGCACCAAAACCGTCGCCACCCGGATCACGCCCGAGGAGCTGCGGGAGGTTGAATCTGCTGCCGAGCGCGAAGGAAAATCTCTGGCCGAGTGGCTGCGCGATCTGGCGTTGAAGGCGGCGCGGCAGCGTCCCGCGGACCCGATGGAGCTGTTCCTGAGTGAGCAGTCGGCGACCCGGTACATGCTCCTGAATCTCTTCCATGCGACCGCCCAGGCGAACGCGGAAGGGAAGCACCTGCTAGCCGAATCAGTGCTCAGAATCCGCGACCAGGCAGACGCCCGGAAGCTGGCAGACGCCCGCAAGATGATCGAAAGGTTTCACGCCCAGGATGCCCAGGAGGGGCAGAACGGGGGCCAGCCGTGAGCCGTCCGATGCGGTTTCCGAGTCGCGGCGTGAGGGTGTTGTTGCTCCTGTTCGGGATCACCCTGGGGCCATTTCTGCTCGTTCTCCCCGCCTCCGTTTGGCTGGCATGGACGCTCACGCCGCTCCAAAAGTTCTATCTCGGCACCTACACAGCAAGCTCTATCGGGGCTACTCAGCCGCGCAATAGGACGAGCATTCGATGGGTGCTGAAGACGGCTCCGGGGCGCAATCCGTTCCAATGTTTCCCGAGGATGCGGTCGCCGGACCGAACCGAAAGCTGCCCGTCAGCCTCTCGGCTCAGGCGGTCGCGGAGGGCTGGCGGGGAGTGGTGTTGGGTTCCCTGGAGAAGGTCCGGCGGTGCGGTATAGATCGGCCGCGGCCCAGTCTGCGGCATGATGACGCGGCGCGCAGGAGGTCCCGCAATCACAGGAACCGCCGCTGCCTCAGGAGCCGGACTCGCTGCCTCCGGTCCACCGTCAGTCGGCGTTGCTACCGTCGTCTGAGTTGGCCCCGCTGCTCCGGGATTTAATGTACGACGGCGAGAGTTTCCCGCGCATCCTTGGCATGCCCCTGCTCTATGGATTGGTGGGGCTGATCTTCGTGTGTCTTGCTCTCCAAAAAGCGAAGGATGCATGGGACGATGGACTGAGTTCCAGGATGAATCGGCGGTATGAAAAGCGCCACGGACGGAGGCCCCAAAGGGCCGGAGCTGAGCCTGCCAAGCAGCCTGAAAGTGTTCCGCCGGGACGCCGGTATCCGGCTCCGGCTCCAGGGCGAGAGCATAGGGTCGAAGCTGCTCCCATGGGGAGGGAGCTACTCGATTCCGAAGCGTCTGGAGTCGAGTCACATCATGCTGATGGGCGATACCGGGAGCGGCAAATCGTCGGCCATCCGGCAGATTCTCCGGCAGGTGAAGCAGCGCGGCGACACTGCCATCGTCTACGACCCGGCGATGGACTTCGTGGGCGAGTTCTATTCGCCCGAGCGCGGCGACCTGATCCTCAATCCGCTGGACGCCCGGTTTCCGTATTGGTCCTTGCCGGATGAGATCTTCAACGACGAGATCGCTACCTCCATCGCTGCCGCGCTCTTGCCGGAGAAAGAATACGAGAAGGCATTCTTCACCGACGCGCCGCGCCGGGTTCTGGCCCATCTGCTTCGCCGCAAACCGCACGTCCGCGACCTGTTGCGGTGGATGAGCGACCCCGAGGAGATCGCCGCGATGGTGAAGGGAACGCCCCTGGCCGCCTACCTCGATCCCGGCGCTCCGGCGCAGCGGGCGGGGATTCTTTCGAGCATGAACATGGTGTCCGACAGCCTGGAGCTGCTGCCACAGTATGCCGAATTTAATGCCCTCCGCTTCGCTACATCCTCGTGGATATCGAACCGGGAGCGATGGGTGTTCCTGACCTCCAGCTCCGGCTACCGGGAAAAGCTCTTGCCCCTTTATTCCGTGTGGCTGGACCTGTTCATCCTGCGCATGATGGGCCACTGCCCGGACGCGCAGCCGGTCTGGTTCGTTCTGGACGAGCTGGCAAGCCTCAACAAACTGCCGCAACTCCATACCGCCGTGACCGAGAACCGCAAGTACGGGAACCCGGTCGTGCTCGGCTTCCAGGGCCTTGTCGGGGGGTGACCGAAAAGCAAATTTCCGAGTAGGTGATTATGCTTTTCTCTCTACTCCGGGCCTCCGGACGAGCTACAAAGATCGACGGCAGGCAAGAGGAGCCTGCTACTACTAGACCGGCGCTCATGCTGCAGGCTGCGTGACTTCTTCAGCTCGCATATCCGGAATCCGAATACCCGCCGCGCTTACCGCGAGGCGGTACGTCAGTTCTCCTCCTTTTGTGCCGAGCACGGCATCGGCGATCTTGCCGAGGTTCAGCCGATCCATGTGGCCGCGTTCGTCGAGGCGCAGCTCAAGACGCACTCGAAACCGACGGTGAAGCTGCGCCTTGCCGCGCTCCGGATGCTCTTCGATTGGATGGTGGTGGGCCAGGTCATCCCGTCGAACCCCGCCCATGCCGTGCGCGGGCCGAAGCACTCGCAGCGCCGGGCAAGACGCCGGTACTCCAGGCCGACGAGGCGCGCTCCCTGATCGACGCGATCGACATCACTTCCCTTCCCGGTCTGCGCGATCGCGCCCTGATCGGGCTGATGGTCTACACCTTCGCCCGGGTCGGAGCTGCCGTGTCCATGAAGGTCGAGGACTTCTATGTGCAGGGGCGGCGGGGCTGGGTCAGGCTCCACGAGAAGGGCGGCAAGGAACACGAGATGCCCACCCACCACAATCTCGACCGCTACCTGGAGGAGTACATCCGGGCCGCTGGCATTACCGAAGACCGCAAGGAGCCGATCTTCCGCACCACGCGCGGCAGATCGGGGGGGCTGAGCGGCAACCCCATGCGGCAGCACGACGTTTGGCGGATGATTCGCCGGCGGGCACTCGCGGTCGGCATCAAGACCGAGATCGGCTGCCACACCTTTCGGGCTACCGGAATCACCTCGTATCTCAAGAACGGCGGCAAGCTCGAAGTTGCGCAGCGGATGGCCGCACATGAATCGGCTAGGACCACTGGACTCTACGACCGGAGAGACGATGAGGTGTCGCTCGACGAGGTCGAAAAGATCGGGATCTGAATCGCGACTCGTATGAGGTTACGGTTTGGACTGTATGACCCCAGAAGGCAGATTTGCTTCCCTGACCAATGCTTGATGAAGGAGCATCTTCAAGTAGGTCTGGTATCGGAGGCCGCGCTGTTCGGCTTGCGTTTTAGCCAGCTCGATATCGGTGGGGTCGAGCCGAATCGTTGTCGTGGGGGTCTGACCACGCCGGGCTAGGGTTCCACGGCCGAGAGACCGTTCTGCGATGCGTGCTCGAACGCTTTCAGGGTTTGGTCCTGGTTATTGTCCCACCAGGCCGCTTCGTCTTCTTCACTCTTGAAGTCGGGTGTCTCTAGAGTCGTCATCGGAGATGTCTTTCTGGTTTGCATGAACTCTTTCGCTTTTTTGTTGGCAGGGTGTGCGGTCACCACTCTGATCTTCTCGCCTCGTACGGTGACGATCACGAAGAGCACGCGGCCAGCGTCCGTTTCGCCAAGATGAATGATGCGCTCTTCACCGTTCCGAAGCTGAACTTCCAGTTCCAACGGGTCATTGGCTGCTACTTGCTCAGCCTCATCCGGCGTGACCAGGTGGCGGGCAATATGAGCGATGTTCGCTTCATTCCAGTCAAATTGCATGTTCTCGTCCTTAATTGATTGGCGTTTAGCTGAGAATGTTCCGCAAGTGTGCTGATCATGGATATCTCCTTGTGCGATTGGTATTCGCTTGCAGATAATGTAGCTACAAAGTAGCTACGAGTCATAACCTTATTCGGGGGAGAGTCACCTCGTTCCGCTAACCAGGCGCTCTCTGGAAAGAGTCTTACCGGCTGCGCTGGCGGCCCGAGCACCTTGAAGTCGAGCATGGTCTGCTCATGTCCATCTGGATGCTGTTCCCGCCACAGTTCCAGCAGAAGCGGTGACATGGTTCTAAGAACGACTTTCGTGCGGCCGACTCCGGCGTGGCACCGGAGGCAGAGCGAGATCATCATGTGCAGCAGCGAGACTCCCGGCCGGCGGTGATGCACCACCATGCTCCGCTTGCGGATGCCGGGCGCATGGCAGACCGGCAGCAGTAGCCGTCGCGCTTCAGCACGACTTCCCGCAGACCCCCGAAGGGCACTGTTGCATTAACTCGAAATCGGGCTCGATGCATACAAGTTATGGGGGATACAGCCAAGCAGCTACCCAACCGCTGGTAGGGTAAAAAAGTTAATGCAACAGTGCCTCCGGAAAATCGCATCTCACCTCCCCGCACTCCTCAGCGGTGCAGTGTCCCGGGCATAAGGAGCAGCTTCCAAAGAGAGCACGTAGGTTCTTAGTCACCCCTGGGCTCTTGCTCGGCCTCGGACACCAGGCGCGCCATACATGCTTCCGGCGCATGCTCAGGAGTAGGTCTATCGAAGTTTAATGACTCGTGTCGTGGCTGGACCGGGTTTGGCCACCTGCTTGCACTCACTCCTTGCGTAAGCGTTGCAAGCATCATGGCTTTCTTACTTCAAGGGAGAAACAAATGAACCTCCGAAACATTGCAGCAATCTTCGTCCTTGGCGTCACCTCCGCGGTTGCAGCGCACGCAACCCCTATCAGTGGTC